>k87-3515_pt1 | contig 12899 bp, 12 predicted proteins | sample MGYA00084031_6733416 | MGnify analysis MGYA00084031
CTCGCAGTTTGGCGATCAGTGATGCCGGGGCGTTCCTCCTGGTGGCCATGGCCAAGGCATCTCCAATCCCGTGCAACACGATGCGCGCCCGTCGAATCACCTTGAGCACGTCTAAAATGTTCGGCTCATTCATCAGTGACCGGTACACCTCTTCGCTCATTTGATCCGGTACGTGCATCAGCCGGTAAGAGGCCCCAGTTTTTTTGGCCATGAGCGAAGCCAGATAGTTTGCCTGCAGCTCAACGGCTTCTCCCAGCCCTCCGCGAGACGGGACAAAAATCGTCTCTTTCAATACCGGAGAATCTGTGAGCATTTCGGCCACCGCTGCAACAGTCGTCCCGCCGTTCACCGCGATCACGTCTCCCGGCCGGGCCTTATTCAGCAGGACGTTGGCTCCAGCTCGGCCTAAAGCTTTTTTAGCGGCGAGAGACTGATCCGCGTTTCCGGGGACGATGACCACTTCCGACAGACCGAACTTCACGGCGAGCTCCTGCTCTAGTTCCCCCAACCCGAACAGTTCTTTCATTAAGAGCTCCATCTCATCAACTAACTGCCGTCCCTCATCCGTCAGACTCATGCCGACACTCTGGGTGACGATCAAACCCTGACGTTTGAGAAAGTCGACTTCCCCCCGCAAAACCCGTTCTGTCATGTTGACGGACACCGCCAAACTCCGCCTTCCGATCGGCTGCAGCAACTGGATGTGACGCAAAAGGTCGTAACGCTTCTTCATCACATCCAACAAGTCAGGGAGCAGCTGTTTTTGCATCGCTAGAAGCCGCTTCATACAATCTCCTCTGGGTCATTTAATGTCCCGCGTAAACATTTTATGTCCCGCATCAGCTAAAAAAAAGGTGATCTCTTCACCTTCATTTTAACGAACGTTCCTCTATTATGCAATACCCGCCATTTTGACAATTTCAGCCCAACCGCTTTCGCTTGGCTGAAGAAGGGATGGCCAGCTCTTCGCGGTACTTGGCTACCGTCCGCCTCGAAATTTTGATGCCCATTTTGCTCAGCACGTTGGCCAACTGTTGATCGGACAACGGTTTCTTTTTGTTTTCATTGCGCACAATTTGCTTAATTTGTTCCTTTACCCCGACCCGCGACGTCCCTTCTCCTCCGATCGTCGCCAACCCACCGGAGAACAGTGTTTTAAAGGACATGAGGCCGCGAGGCGTCTGCACATATTTATTGCGAATGGCGCGACTCACTGTCGATTCGTGGAGGCCTAGCTCATGGGCGACGTCTGCTAAGGTCATCGGGCGTAAAAAAGCAATGCCTCGTTCCAAAAAGATCTCTTGTCGCCGCACGATCACCTTTGAAATGTTGTACAGCGTCTTTCGCCTGGAATCGAGACTGCGAAACAGCCAGTCTGCCGCTTGAAATCGTTCCGCTAAATACTGTCTGACCGGGTGATGCTGCTCTCTCACTTGTGATCGGAGGCGGACGTATTCCGGGCGTATGCGCAGCATCTCTTGAAACGGATCGTTCACGCTGATGGCGTACTCGCCGTCGACACGTTCGACAATGACGTCAGGGACGATGTAATTTCCCGGGTCGTGGAGCAACTGCAAGCCGGGATTCGGATCTAACTTGCGAAGCATATCCACCAGTTGTTGCAACGTGCGTTCGTCACAGTCCAATGCGAGTGCCACATGCTTCCACTTGCCCTCTGCCAAATGTTCCAAGTGGTCCCGGACTAAGGGAGCTAGGAGAGGCGGGGCATCCTGCATGCGCGCAATTTGCAACAGCAGACACTCGCGCAAGTCGCGGGCGCAAATGCCCGCCGGCTCGAATTGCTGCAAGGTGTGTAAAACGCGTTCAACCGTTTCTTCATCTGTGTTAAAACGTTTACACACTTCGTGCACGGATAGCTGGACGTAACCCCTTTCGTCCAAGTGGCCCAATATGAAGAGGGCCAATCGCCTTTCAAGCGGTTTCAAGTTAACGAGACGTAACTGCTCTTCCATCTGTTCCTGTAACGACTTCCCAACACTGACGTTCTCCCACCACTTGTCCGGTGTCTCATCAGTCTGGCGGTATTTTAAATTTTTCCACGATGTCACCGTCCCGGATGTCGGTTCCTCCCAGTCGAGTACCGGGTTTTCCATCACTTGTTCTGCCAGGTACGTGTTTAACTCTGTTATGGAATACTGCAATACAGACAAGGCCTGTCGCAACTCGGGAGTCATGACTAACTGCTGACGTTGTTCTTGAACGAGATGCATTCCCGCTTGCATTGTGATCACCTGTCTCTATGATAACAAAAAATCGGCGTTCTGTATCTACTTTTGTCAACTTACATGTCAATTTTTTTGATGAATGCCGTCTTGATTGTGAACGGGAAATCACATATAATAGTTAATGTTTCACTCTCTGCGCCTATAGCTCAGGGGATAGAGCGCTGGTCTCCGGAACCAGGTGCCCAGGTTCGAATCCTGGTAGGCGCACCACTTATAAACGGAATATCCCAAGGGTTCAGCGCCTTGCCACAAGTCGGCAGGGCGCTTTTGATTTTCCTCCACCCCGTCGTCCGGGAAAAGGGGCGTGTTTTACCTTGAAGGTTATCAATCTGTCAAAAGTAGTATACAATAAGGAGTGTGACAATTGCTGCAAAATACATACAGGGTTGAGTTTGACCTTTTTTGACCTTTGCGTTATGATAAAAAGGCGTAAACTGAATGACTTAACTATGAGGAGGTTACGACATTGACCACTTTAGTCCCAACAGTGGTAGAACAAACGAATCGCGGCGAGAGAGCTTACGACATCTATTCCCGCTTGTTAAAAGACCGGATCATTTTCTTAGGCAGCCCCATTAACGACCAGGTGGCGAATTTAGTCGTGGCACAGCTGTTGTTTTTACAGGCAGAGGACTCCAGCAAAGACATCTCCCTGTACATCAACAGCCCCGGCGGTTCAATTACAGCTGGTATGGCCATATACGACACGATGCAGTACATCAAACCGGACGTGAGCACCATCTGTATCGGATTGGCGGCGTCCATGGCAGCGTTTCTGCTCTCTTCCGGAACGAAGGGCAAGCGTTTCGTGCTGCCCAACAGCGAAGTCATGATTCACCAACCGCTCGGCGGCGCAGAGGGACAAGCGGCAGACATCGAGATCAGAGCCAAACGCATCTTACGACTGCGCGACCGCTTAAACCAACTGCTTTCAGAACAGACGGGACAATCGCTGAAAAAAATCGAAAAAGATACCGACCGCGATCATTTCATGAGCGCAGAAGAAGCCAAGGCGTACGGTCTGGTCGACGACATTATTCAACGCCCGCCCGTGAAGTAAAGTCTTATAGGTGTATAGAAGACAACCGATCCTAACAGTGGATCGGTTGCATTTTTTATGTCGGCTACTCTTCTTTACTGACCATTGCCACAAGGGCGTCAACGGCTTCCTGGGCATCGGAGCCTTCGGCCGAAATGGTGATTTCCGTGTTCGTACTGATGGCGAGGCTCATAATGCCCATAATGCTTTTGGCATTCACTTTTTTCTCGCCTTTGTGCACGAAGATTTCGGAAGAGTATTTGTTGGCTTCCTGTACGAACAGCGCTGCCGGGCGCGCATGCAATCCCGTCTTCAATTTGACGACGACATTCTGTTCAGCTGTTTCCGCCATTTTTCGAACCTCCTAAGGGAATATAGAACAATCGATGTTATTATAACACGTCTTTATGCCCTGTTACTCGCATTCCTCAATTTATCCGCAATTTGGTTCAATTTTCGCAATCTGTGGTTAACGCCGGACTTGCTCACCTTTTGGCCGGACAGCCGTTCCCCGAGCTCTTTCAAGCTCATGTCCGGATGGCGAAGCCTTAATTCTGCCACTTGCCGCAATCGGGGTGACAACTGGTCCAGTCCAATTTCCCGCTCGATGAGACGGATATTTTCCACTTGTCGCATTGCGGCGCTGATCGTTTTATTTAAATTGGCCGTTTCACAGTTGACGATCCGGTTGACAGAATTGCGCATGTCTTTCACGATCCGCACGTCTTCAAAGTGCAAGAGGGCCTGGTGGGCACCGATGAGATTGAGAAACTGTGTAATTTTCTCTCCCTCTTTGACGTAGACGATGTACCCGTTTTTGCGCTCAATCCACTTCGCGTTCAAGTCAAACCGATTACACAGATGCCGTAGGGCTTCGCTGTGCTCCCTGTACAACGCCGCCAGTTCGAGGTGGTAAGAACCGCTCTCCGGGCTGTTCACCGACCCTCCAGCTAAAAATGCCCCGCGCAAGTATGCGCGTGCGCAGCAGGTCGAGTGAACGAGGGACGGGTCAATGCCCGGCTTGTACTGACCATCCTCGCCTGCGATGCGTAAGCTTTTTAAAATGTCGCGCCCTCGCCCGGGAACGCGCACTAAGTACACGTTGTTTTTTTTCAGCCGCATTTTGCGCCGAACGAGAAGTTCGCTGTTGATGCCAAATAGTCGTTTGATCAAAAGGTAGATGCGCCTGGCGATGGCTGCATTCTCTGTTTGTACTTCCAGCGACACGCGGTGCCCCTGAATATTGAGGGTTCCGTTTATCCGGACGACAGCCGACAATTCTGCTCTGTTACAACAGTGCTTAGCCTCAATTTGCGTCAGCTCTTTTTTCGTCTTGGACGCAAACGACACAATGATCACTTCCTTCACATGCCTTTAAAACAGCCCAAGAACGTTACACTTGACTGCGGTGCTTTCGACTGATCAACTCCACAATGCGACGGCTCAACCGCCCTGTGTCATGCCGTACGTAAGTTTCGTACTGGAGAAAGTTGTCGGCGATCACATCGTATCCGTACTGTTTGATCCGATCTGAGTCCAGGCGCACGGCGACTGCCCCTTTTTTTTGATACTGCCTCGCCACTGGGTCGGGCGGCTCACAGTTGTTGGCTAGGACGCAGTGAAACAACCCGTCACCGACGTGATCGTGAATGGCTTTCAGGTGGTCACTCGCCGTGAAACCGTCCGTCTCTCCCGGTTGCGTCATCACATTGCAGACGAACATCTTAAGGGCATTAGACTTGCGAATGGCGTCTGCCATCCCGCTGACGAGCAAATTAGGTAAAATGCTCGTGTACAAACTCCCAGGGCCTATCACGATCGCATCCGCCTCTTCTATGGCACGGAGGGCTGCCTCAAGGGGTTTGGGACGCGGAGGGTCCAAAAATACGCGTTTAATCCGACTGCCCTGCAACGGAATAATCGACTCGCCGACGACAACCGACCCGTCAGCCATTTCGGCCTTCAGCACGACATCTTCTTCCGATGCCGGCAGCACTTGTCCGCGGACTGCCAGGACACGGCTCATTTCTTTGATCGCTGTGACAAAATCGCCTGTTATTTCCTTCATCGCAGCAAGAAATAGGTTCCCCAAATTGTGCCCGGCGAGCCCATCTCCGTTTTTGAACCGGTACTGTAACATCCGCTCCAACAGCGGCTCCGTATCGGCCAAGGCAACGAGCACATTGCGAATGTCCCCGGGCGGCGGAATTTTCAGTTCTGAACGCAGCCGTCCTGAACTTCCTCCGTCGTCGGCAACTGTCACGATGGCGGTCAAATGTAGCGGGTACTCTTTCAGGCCGCGGAGCATGACGGACAACCCCGTTCCCCCGCCGATCGCGACTACTTTTGCCTCTTTTGCCAAGCTGGGTTGTGCAGTTTCCATGGAGCACCTCGTTATTATCGGTCTTTCTCCCAATCACGGTGATTTACTCTTGTGAACGCATGTTCTTCGAAGTGAGTCTTCAAGTATTCGGCGATGGCGACGGATCGGTGTTTGCCGCCGGTACAGCCGATTCCGACGACGAGTTGCGTTTTGCCCTCGCGATGATAGTGCGGTAAAAGAAAAGTGAGCAAATCGACCAATTTGTTCAAAAACTGTTTCGTTTCAGCCCACTTCAATACATATTCATACACTTCCGGTTCTTTACCTGTGAAAGGTTTTAGCGATTCCACATAGTGCGGATTCGGCAAAAAGCGAACGTCAAACAAGAGATCGGCATCGATCGGAACACCGTACTTAAAGCCAAAGGACATGAACGTCACGGTCAAGCGATTTTGCTCTTCGTTGGAAAATCTCGACACAATTTTCTCTTTCAGCTGGGCAGGGGTGAGCTGGCTCGTGTCGATAATCTGGTGAGCCCGTCCCTTCACTTCCTCCAGCATCCTGCGCTCTTGTTGAATGCCGCTCAACAGCGATCCTCTCATCGACAGCGGGTGTCGTCTCCGCGTTTCTTTGTATCGGCGCACCAGCGTTTGGTCACTGGCGTCCAAAAACAACACCTGGTAGTGTATGTGTGGGTGTTCAGCCAATCCGTCTAACGACTCGATCAGGGAATCAAAAAACTCCCGACCGCGCAAATCGACCACGACGGCAACTTTCCCCACCTTTCCTCCGGACTGTTCGATCAGTTCGGCAAACTTTGGAATAAGCTGAGCGGGCAAGTTGTCGACGATAAAAAAGCCTAAATCTTCCAAACTTTGGATGGCGACGGTCTTACCTGCACCTGACATGCCGGTAATAATCAGAAAATTAATCTCCCTTTCCACTTTGACGAACCACCCACCGATCAGTGTCACTTTATTCATCTTACCCTATCTCTGCTTAGGATGAAAGAGGGGATTGTGACATTTTGCACAAAAAAAGGAAGCACAAGGGGCGACCTGTGCTTCTGCATCCAATCTATATGAAAGGGGGTCTCTTACGTTCCCCACTATACATGAGCTTTATTGCGCCCATGTTACAGCAGAGTTAAAACTTCGTAACATCTAGTCTTTTTCGTCCGTCCGAAAGAAGGGGAGCCATACACCTTCATTCATGCGCCGAATGACACCACATACCGTTTCAATTTCCCGCACATGCCTTCCAATCGTCCCAGGGGAAACACTGTACTTCCGCGCTACCTCATGCTGGGTCACAGCCATGCCGTACATTTTTGCCACAAAGTACTCAAGGGCAGCAGCCCACCCTTCCGCTTTGCGAATGGACGGGACGTTCGGGTACGATTTGCGCAAAAACTCGAACCACAGCGATTGCACATCGTACTGTTGAATGATGTCATAGTCGCCCTTCATCGAGGTCAGAACTTTATCGAGAACCAATTGCCACGGGCGGCGCCATACTGGGAGTTCTTCCCGAAGGTCGGCCGTGTTGACAGACAGTTTCCGGCGGTTCAGCCAGACAGTGAAGGGGCCCTTCGCTTTCATTTGCCGCAAGACGAACAGCGCCACACGTTTTAAATCGTCGTCTTCGTCCTTTCGGAGCAGAAAATCGCGCAATGCACGCTCTGCATCTTCATCCCCTATATAGCCGATAGCCTGAATGACCTGCAGCTTTGTCTCCCGATCGCCGTGAACGAGAGCCCAGAAAAAGGCGGCGCGAATCACCGGATCGTGGCGCAGCTGATCGGGGATCAGTGACGGTTCTCTCTCCAGTTGGCGAAACTGTTCACCAAACGGGAGGCGATAGTGGTAGCCGATGACCGGGGGATTTTCACGCCATTCAGACAGTTGATTCAAGTAAAACGTCGGAACGCCCGACTCCCCGTCGATCCGTTCGGCCTGTTTCCAAAGGCGCTCGGCCTCATCCAGCCGCCCCGTGTTGAAGGCGGCGGTTGCCGCGTGGTGAAGCAGGGCGGCATCCGCGCCAGGTTCCCACCGCAACAAGCGCTGAAATGTGTTGTACGCCGCTTCGTGTTCCCCTAGCGTACCGAGAGTCGTGCCGAGTTTCAACACGTGCTCTCTTTGCAGCGGAAAACACTTCTTCAATCCCGCCAGTAAGTGACCCAGTTTTTCCGTTTCGCCCAAGCGGAAGAAAAACACGGCCAAATTGCACAGTGCGTGAAAATCGCCTGGATGTTCCTCCAACAGCTCGTATACTGTCTCCAAGGCTTGATCTATTTGACCGCAGTAGTAGTAAGCCAAAGCCAAATGGTTGCGAGCCGGCAGACAGTCCGGATATTGATGGACTAGTTCGCTCAACAGGCGCCGGGCCGCCGAAAACTGTCCGTTCTCCAAGAGCATTTGAGCCCGGTCCAGTTCCTCTTGCCATTCTGCGTAAGGAACGTCTTCAACCGTCAGCGGGCGACGCCCCAATTCAACTGCCAACATGTGTAACATTTCATCCGCTTCCTCTGCGAACTCACCTTCGGGGTCTGCCTGCAGGTAACGCAAAATATATTGTTCCGCCTCTTCAAAGCGTTCCATGTTCGCGGCGTTGTTCGCCATGTAAAAGTAACATTCGGCCAAATCAGGCGCAACCTTTTCGGTGACGTGACGCAACACTTCGTTTGACTCCTCGAATCGTCCCATCTCCGAAAGCACTCCGGCCAAGTTGCAGTAGTTCACCGGATTGTTCGGTTCTTTCTCCACTGCCAGCCGAAAGTATTTCAAAGCTTTTTCGTAGTGGTTTTTCTCCAGCGACTGAATGGCTCGCTCAAAAAAGAAGTTGGCATCCATGGATAGAGAGATGACATTGTTTACATGCTCCGGCATTGAGGGCTATCCTCCAGTGTCGACACACACATGTGCTGTCAGCGTATTAAATCCGTTCCTATGGCCAACAGTATATCACACCTTTTTCCGTCTAACTACCCGATCCTGTCCGAAAAAGTGTGCTGATGGAACCGCCAAACTGTACAATTTTGATTCCTTCGGCGATAAGGGGGGCGACTGACAAAACTTTAAACCGCGGCGAAAGGGTTTCAGGCACGGGCAATGTGTCCGTGATCACGAGCTGGCGAATCGCCGGGTGATCCAAGCGCTTCACGGCATCCGCGGAAAAAACCGGGTGGGTCGCACAAACGTAGGCGTCACGAGCTCCTTTTTCCTTCAGTCCCTCCACCACGTTCACAATCGTCCCGCCTGTATCGATCATGTCCTCGATGATGATCGGCGTCCGACCTTCCACTTCCCCGATGATGTGTGTTACTTTCGCTTCGTTATGGGCTGGACGCCGTTTAATCATGATCGCAAAAGGAGCGTCGATCATCGTCGCCAGCTTTTCAGCCGTCTTGGCCCGTCCAGCATCCGGGGAGACGATGACAGGGTCGTCGATCCGCTGGGCCTCCAAGTACTCGGTAATGATGTCGAGGGCAGTCAAATGATCCACGGGAATGTTGAAGAACCCTTGAATAGCTGGAGCGTGTAAATCGAGGGTCACGACGCGGTTGATGCCGACAGTCGTCAACACGTCCGCCACCATTTTGGCCGAAATCGGTTCGCGGGGGGCGTCTTTCTTCTCCTGACGGGCGTACCCGTAATACGGTATGATAGCGTTTACTGTACGAGCCGATGCCCGGCGCGCCGCATCTGCCATCACCAAAAGTTCGACGAAATGTTCATTGACGGGGGGTGAAAAAGACTGCAGCAAGTACACGTCTCGATTACGGACACTTTCTTCGTAGTGAACGTAAATTTCACCGCTCTTAAATCGGCTGAGTTGAACGTTGCCCGGTTTGATTCCCAATACGCGTGCCACTTGACGGGTCAGCTTAGGATTGGAAGAACCGGCAAACAGTTTCATGCTCTCGTTTTTCACTATGTGTCGCCTCCGCTTTATCCTGTTCTTCCCCTTACTCGATTATAGCATGTCCGCCGCTCCTTCCTCACCGGTCCTTTTGACGATTCTGCAACTCCTTTAACACGTTGTCGAGCGGCAGTTTTTGTTCCTGCAACAACACGAGCAAGTGGAACAAGAGGTCAGCGACCTCGTGCTGCAATTCAGAAGCTGACCGGTTTTTCGCGGCGATGATCACTTCACTCGCCTCTTCCCCCACTTTCTTTAAAATTTTGTCCACGCCTTCTTCAAACAAATAGGTCGTGTAGGCCCCTTCCGGACGTTCCGCGTCCCTTTTGGCGATTAACGCTTCCAGGTCGCGTATGACCGCCAATCGATCCGATTGTGTTTGCGTTTTGTTCCCCTTTTCACTGAAGCAGGAAAAAGCTCCCGTGTGGCACGCGGGACCGTCTGGATTTACTTGGACGAGCAGCGCATCCCGGTCACAGTCGTAGGCGAGCGACACAACTTGCTGCGTATGTCCAGACGTGGCACCTTTGTGCCACAGTTCCTGACGCGAACGACTCCAGAACCACGTCTCCCCCGTCTCGACGGTGCGTTTCAGCGCTTCTTCGTTCATGTAAGCGAGGGTGAGGACGGTCTTGCTCTGGGCGTCTTGTACAATAACGGGGACGAGCCCGTTCTCATTGAACTGAATCCCGGATGTGTCAAACTGGGAGATTACCATCGCACCGGTACCCCTTCCTTCTGAAGATGTTCTTTCACTTCACGAATCGTCACTTCTTTGTAATGAAAAATGGATGCAGCCAGCGCGGCGTCCGCTTTCCCCACTGTGAAAACGTCGACGAAATGCTGGCTGTTGCCCGCCCCGCCGGAAGCGATGACCGGGATGTCTACAGCTGTCGCCAGTTCCTGCGTCAGTTCGAGGTCGTAACCGTTTTTGCGACCGTCTTGATCCATACTGGTCAACAATATTTCTCCCGCTCCGAGTTCCGCAACTTTTTTCGCCCACTCCCGAGCGAGGAGGCCCGTCGCTTTTCGCCCGCCGTGTGTGTAGACGTACCAGTCTTGTTGCGCCGGTTCGTACCGGGCATCGATGGCGACGACGATACACTGGCTGCCGAATGCCCGCGCACCTTCCTCAACCAGTTCTGGATTTAGTACAGCTGCCGTGTTGACGGATATTTTGTCCGCTCCGGCACGGAGTAAACGCTGCATGTCATCCGTGGATGAAATGCCGCCGCCGACGGTAAACGGAATCCGAACGCTTGCGGCAGTCTCGCGGACGACGTCGACCATCGTCTCCCGGCCTTCGTGGGAAGCGGAAATGTCCAAAAACACGAGTTCGTCCGCCCCCTCCCGGTCGTACACATCGGCCAGTTCCACCGGATCACCGGCGTCGCGCAAGTTGACAAACGACACCCCTTTGACGACACGGCCGTCTTTGACGTCCAGGCACGGAATTATGCGCTTTGTTAACATATCAGTCATCCTCCGAACGACCATTTAGCTGAGATAGCGTTACTGTCCTTTTCCAGTCCCCACAGGGAGAAACACGCCTTACGACGGAACACTGGAAACGGACGCTCCACGTGTCGCCGATGCGAGACAGACGCTTTAAGCAACCCGTTTCTCGCTGGCATCACGTGTGCATCAACTATTTCGCGTATCATCCCGTACGTTCGACGCAACTGCCCGGAGAGCGTCCTGCAACACGACGTCCCCCGTGTACAGGGCGCGGCCGACGACGGCGCCGGTAACGCCGTCGCCTTCGTGTTGAGCAAGCTGAACAATGTCCTCTAACCGGCTGACTCCCCCCGACGCAATCACATTAGCGCCGCTCGTCACAGCCAAGCGGCGAACGGCGTCGACGTTCGGACCGGACAGTGTTCCGTCCCGGGCAATGTCGGTAAAAATAAACGTTCTCGCTCCTACTTCCACAAGCTCTCTGGCCAGCACTTCGGCCTTCACCTCTGACGTCTCCAGCCAGCCGTGTGTGGCGACATATCCGTCTTTCGCATCGAGGCCAATGGCGATCCGCTCGCCGTAAGCGGCGAGGGCCTCTTTCACGAGCTCGACGTTTTCCACGGCCGCCGACCCGAGGATTAACCGCTCCACCCCTAACTGCAGCAGCTCCTCGATCCGCTCATGGCTGCGGATGCCGCCACCTACCTGCACCGGAATATTCACGGCCTGAACGATGGCTTGAATCGAGGGCATGTTCACGGGTTCCCCGGTCCGCGCGGCGTCCAAATCGACGAGGTGCAGCCACTCTGCGCCGCTCTCCTCCCAGCGCTGCGCCACTTCCACAGGGTCTTTTCCGTAAACTGTCTCCTGGTTGTAATCGCCTTGCCGCAAGCGGACGCACTGTCCTCCGCGCAAGTCAATGGCTGGGTACAACGTAAACACTACACCGTCTCCTTTTCACACATGCGTGCGAAATTTTGCAGCAGTTGTAAGCCGAGGTCTCCGCTTTTTTCCGGGTGAAACTGCATGCCGAACACTGAGTGGCGGCCAACTAAGGCCGCGATGTTCCCGCCGTAATCGGTCGTCGCCAGCAAGTCTTCCTGATTCGCCACTTCCGCGTAGTAGGAGTGGACAAAGTACACGTGTCCCTCATTCAACCCGTAAAACAGCGGGTGCGGTTGGACAAAGCGCAGTTCATTCCACCCTACGTGCGGAATTTTCACACCTTGCGGCAAACGGCGCACTGTGCCCGGCAACAAGTTGAGACCGCGGTGTAACCCGTTTTCCTCACTCTCCGTAAACAACAACTGCATGCCGAGGCAAATGCCCAGGAGGGGGGTGCCGCGTTTAGACAGCTCCCAAAGCGTTTCATCTAGACCAGCTTTGCGCAACTGCAACATCGCGTCGCCGAACGCACCAACTCCCGGCAGGATGACGCCGTCGCTGTCCAAAAGGTCCTGCGGGTCGGCACTGATCCGCGCGCTGAACTTCAGCCGCTCCAGCGCCTTCTGCACACTGTACAAATTTCCCCTGCCGTAATCGACGATTGTAATCACCCTAGAGCACCCCTTTTGACGACGGGACGCCTTTGACGCGGGGGTCGATATCGACGGCTTCATCCAGCGCACGCCCTAACGCTTTAAACAACGCTTCGACCATGTGGTGTGTGTTCATGCCGTAATGCAACATGACGTGCAAATTGCACCGCGCCTCTAACGCCAGCTTCCAGAAAAATTCGTGCACGAGTTCCGTGTCGAATGTGCCTACGCGTTGGGCCGGCAGTTGGACGCGGTATTCCAAGTGAGGCCGGTTGCTCAAGTCGATAACGACTTGTCCGAGGGATTCGTCCATCGGGATCACCGCCTGGCCGTACCGGCGGATGCCCTTTTTGTCCCCCAGTGCTCGGTTGATC
>k87-116811_pt1 | contig 12897 bp, 12 predicted proteins | sample MGYA00084031_6733416 | MGnify analysis MGYA00084031
AAGCGTGGTATACCAGGCAATGCCTGCATTTGCAGCCGTCGCTGATGTCGCTAATACGGCAATTTGCGTCGCTGTGTCAAAACCCAAACCAAACAAAAAGCCAACAATTGCAACTTGCCAGTTGTGTTTAATTAATTTTAGCAACTTTAAAAAGAAGCGATAGATTGCTGTTTGCTGATATCGTTCATCAGTCGTGTGTTGCTGTCCACCACGCCCAATGTGCCTAAACTCTCGCCAAATACCACGCATAATCAACGTATTAACAATCGTCAATAATAACAGCATAACAGCAGCTATCATTGTCCCAAAAACACCGCCAATTTGCTCAAAAATCGGCATGGATTGCTTCGCCCACGCCACAAATAAAACCGTCAACAATGCCATTAAAACAACCACCATTGAATGTCCAAATGAAAAACTAAAGCCCACACCACGTGTATTTTTGCCATCGTTCAGCATTTTACGTGTCATATTATCAATCGCTGCAATGTGATCAACATCAAAGGCATGACGCAACCCAAATGTAAAGGATAAATAAGCCATTCCTATGATTTCAGGATATTTTGCAACACCTGACATTAGTAGCAAAATACCAGCTACTAAAATGAGTAAAATAAAGCTACTATACCGTAGAATATCGGTTTGTAATGTGGTGCGGTGCTGTTTTTCTATCATACTATTCTCCTAATTGTTCTGTTGCCCACTTAATAATAGAAACCATGTCGGTAATCCCAGGTAGTGAAAATATCACTCATGTGCTTCATAATTTTATCAACATCTAATCCCTTACGAATAACAATAGGTGCTGGTTGCACGCCCACACGACCATGCTGTTCTGGAATAAGGTGCCCTTTGTCATCAACCATTGAAACCATAACACCCTGTTCGTAGCGTGTATCAACCGTTTTATCAGGTTGAATGCTAGCAACATAGTCGTTAGCTTCAATAATTAAGTCTGCTGCCCGCTCAATCTGTTCCCCAATACCTGTGACAAGTCCGCGGTTCCCTTTGCCTGATGGGTTTGCTGAACTCGCAAACGAAAACTTATGGTAAGTTTCCCACATTGTCTTGGCAATTTTTTCGCTTGGTTTACCAAACTTAATCACAAAACAACTCGTCTCACGTTGATCCATCATCAATTCTTGACTGCCATCTGCTGGAATCATGGCCTTACCGGCCGCTTTCCATGGCAAAATGCATCCAAGCAAAATATCGTCATCCCAATGTTTTTGGTACATTTGCTCAATTTCGGGCGTCATTTGTGCCAATGCTTTGACTTGTGCCATTGAGCCACATAAAACAACCCCAGGTTTATTTCGTCGACGATTTTTTGCAGAAAATTTGCGTTCTAATCCTTGCTTATCAGAAGTCATAATAATGTAACCAACCTTTGTTGGACTAACAATCATGCCCCCTGCTGCTTTCAAAATCGTGATGGCCTCTTCTTGAACACCACCGTTCCATGTTATTGTTTTTGTAGTTGTAGCTGTTTCTGACATTTTCAATACTCCTTTTAGTTCATTGTAGATTTTTTCGTTTCTGGTCCCCAGATGGCGACAAGTGTTGCGTCCATGCTCTGTTGCAAGACAGTTGCACGATTCATCTGGTTTCCTCCTAATCAAAGTTTGGCTGTTTTTTTTCAAACGCTGTAATGGCTGCTTCAAATTTCATTGTGACATCGATATCATCTTCACCATTAATAAACTTTGCTTGCCACTGCGGATTAATATCAAAGTGAAATTGATTATTGTTATAAGTGACTATTTGATTTGGCAAATCAATCGTTATTGTTTCATCAGGTTTTATATCACGTAAAATTTGTCGTTCTGCTTCTGGTAACACAATAGGTAGTAACCCATTTTTAGTGGCATTCATATAAAAAATATCTGAAAAGCTGCCACCTATCACCGCACGAAAGCCATAATCAGTAAGTGCCCATACCGCATGTTCGCGCGACGAACCAGAACCAAAATCAACCCCAGTAATCAGTACAGTAGCACCAGCATGTTCTGGCTTATTGAGCTCAAATTTCGGGTTTATTTTGCCATCTGCAAGATAGCGCCAATCATAAAATAAATGTGGCCCAAACCCCGTTTTCAATATATTTTTCAAAAACTGCTTTGGTAAAATGATGTCGGTATTAATACTGTCGTTTGGGATCACCACCGCACGACCTGTTTCTTTAATAAATGCTTCCATAGACGCCCCCCTTAAATCAGATTTCTGTAATATCAACAAAGTGTCCGGCAATACCCGCAGCAGCAACCATTGCTGGTGAAGCCAAATGTGTACGAGAGCCAGCCCCTTGTCGCCCAATGAAATTACGGTTAGACGTGGAAGCCACATGCTTGCCGGCTGGTATTTTATCTGGATTCATCGCCAAACATGCTGAACACCCAGGTTCTCGCCATTCGCAACCCGCCGCTTCAAAAATTTTAGCAATACCGGTTGCAATCGCACGATTACGAATGGCGCGACTCCCTGGCACAATCCATGCTGTGATATTGGGTGCCAAATGCTGCCCTTTCATCATGGCAGCAGCGATTGCCAAGTCTTCGTAACGACTATTTGTGCAAGAGCCAATAAAAATATAGTCTAGTGGAATATCGGTCACTGGTATTCCTGGCTCTAAACCAATATAATCGTATGCTGCGCGATCATTATCATCTCTTATTTCCGGTAATATTTGATCTACTGCAGTTGCCATCCCCGGATTTGTTCCCCATGTTACCATCGGCTTAAGGTGACTGACATCAAAAGTGATAATCTCATCGAAGGCCGTTTCATCGTCTGTATAAAATTGCGACCAATAAGCCTTAGCCGAGTCAAATTTTTTTGGTGCAAACTCTCGACCGGCTATATAATCAAATGTGGTCTGGTCTGGCTTCACCATCCCAGTTTTTGAGCCTGCTTCAATTGACATATTACATAATGTCATCCGTGCAGCCATAGACAGCGCCTCAATCGTTTCACCATAAAATTCAATCGCATAACCGGTACCAAAAGAGACACCATGTTCTGCAATAATAGCCATAATAATATCTTTAGCATAAGTATTTTTTGGCATTTCACCTGTTACTTTAATGCCCATCGTTTTTGGTTTAACTTGCCAAATCGTTTGCGTAGCCATCACATGTTCAACTTCAGATGTACCAATACCAAACGCAATGGCGCCAAATGCACCGTGTGTAGCTGTATGTGAATCCCCACAAACAATGACTTTTCCCGGTTGTGTTAGCCCGCGCTCTGGACCAACAACATGGACAATGCCTTGCTTATCATCACCAATTGAAGCCAATGGCACCCCAAACTCTTGCGCATTTTTTACCAAAGTATCCATTTGTAAACGAGACATTTGGTCCTCAATATTAAAAATGTCTTTTGTTGGTACATTATGATCCATTGTGGCAAAGGTTAAATCTGGTCGTCGTAATTGCCGCTTTGTACTACGCAAACCATCAAACGGTTGTGGTGAGGTCACCTCATGAATTAAATGTAAATCGACGTAAATCAGTTGTGCCTCACCCGGCTCACCAGCCACTACATGCGTATTCCAAATTTTATCAAATAGTGTTTGCTTCATTGCTTGCCCTCTCTCACATGTTGAATAGATTGAATCACGTAGTTAGTTACTGTGAGCGTTGTATCATGACCACCCATATCAGGCGTCATAACCTGAGCATTAATGGCAGCCGATACAGCATCAGTAATTTGCCTGGCCAAGTTCACTTCCCCAAAACTTTCGGAAAGCATCATCGCTACAGCATGAATCATTGACATTGGATTCGCAATACCTTTTCCGGCGATATCTGGCGCCGATCCGTGAATTGGCTCATATAAATTCGGCCCGCCTTGACCAACTGACATTGAAGGTATTTGTCCGATAGACCCAGTAATTTGTGCTGCCTCATCACTGAGAATATCACCAAATAGATTCGGCGTGATAATCACATCAAAGGCTGTAGGTTTAGCAATAATAGCCATCGACATAGCATCGACATAATAATAATCAACACAAATATCCGGGTAGGCTTTTGCCACTTCTGTTGCAATTTGACGCCACAATTTAGACGTTGCCAGCACATTTGATTTATCCACAATCGTGACATGTTGTCGTCGTTTTTCGGCAAGTTGAAAGCCTGTCTGCATGATTCGAGTGATTTCAGAAGTACTGTAATACATGGTATCTTTTGCAAAGTCTGCTGCTAACACACGGGGTTCACCAAAGTAAGCGCCTGACGTTAATTCACGTACAATCAAAAAATCGGTGTCTGCAACGTACGATTGTTTTAGTGGTGAACGCGCAATTTGTGCTGCTGTGATATGCGTTGGTCGGATATTTGCGAACAAGCCTAAAGCCGATCGCATACCAAGTAATCCCTCTTCGGGTCGTTTCGTTGCGTCATCCCATTTAGGACCACCAATCGCGCTCAATAAGACGGCATCCGATTGTTTCGCTACTTGAATCGTTTTTTCAGGTAGCGGATCGCCCACACGGTCTATGCCATCCCCACCAAAAGGCAGGTCGATTAACTCATATTTAAAAGTAGAACCCGCCGTCGCGGCTTCTAAAACTGCCAGCCCTGCAGCCATAATTTCCGGTCCAATGTAATCGCCTTTTAATATCGCTATTTTTTTGATGTCACTCATGAATGGCCCCCATCATCTTGTTGGTTTGAATCATGGTCATCATATCTTGCATTTGTTGATCGGAAACCGTTGATGTTTTTTCAGCAATACGCTTAAAAATAGGTAGAATGGTCACCATATCTTGACGAGAAATATGATATCCCAGAGAGAGCAACTGATTCATGACAGCATGCGAACCGGATAGTTTTCCTAGTGGTAATGAGGCTTGCGTCCCGACCATTTCCGGTCTCAAGATTTCATAAGTTTCAGGATTCTTAAGATACCCATCTTGATGAATGCCTGACTCATGTGCAAACGCGTTACGCCCCATGATGGGTTTATTTTTAGCTACCGGCATGTGAGTGGCCTGAGCAACAATATCCGAAATGTGCTTTGATTGCTCTAAAATAATTGCTGTTTGTTTCGCAAAAGTTTGTCGCCGAACATAAATAGCTGCAGCAGCCTCAATAATATCGACATTCCCCGCACGCTCACCTATACCGTTAATTGTGCCTTGAATTTCTGTAGCCCCGTGCATAATACCTGCCAATGCATTGGCGTTAGCCATTCCCAAATCATTGTGTGTATGTGTGGCCCAAGTCACTTGATCAAAATCTCGTACATGTTCGCGTAAATACTCAAACAGTTCACCATATTCATATGGTGTGGCGTAGCCTACGGTATCCGGTATATTAATCATCGTTGCGCCGGATTCAATGGCTGCTTGAATCACGCGCGCTAAAAATTCTGGTTCAGTTCGCGTGGCATCTTCTGGTGAAAAAATTATTTCTGACATCATTGTTTTTGTGTAGCGAATATCTGATATTACTTTTTCAATAATTTCTGAAGGCGACATATGTAGCTTATAGGTACGATGCACTGGTGATGTGGCAATAAAAACATGGATCATGGGGTGCTTTGCCTGCTGTGTGGCTGCAACCACGGCATCAATGTCTTGACGTACAAGGCGCGCAAGACCAACAACCTTAGCTGTGTGTACTACCTTTGAAATTTCTACCACAGCATCAAAGTCTTTCTCGGATGCTGCTGGAAAACCAGCCTCAATAGCAGACACCCCATATTTTTCTAGTGCTTGCGCTAATTTTATTTTTTCATCAATCGTAAAATTTACTCCTATGGTTTGTTCTCCATCACGCATGGTGGTGTCATAAAAAGTGATTTGATTTGTCATTTTGACCCCCTTAGTCATAAAAAAATCCCAAACCTGCCGTTAAACGGCTTGTTTGGGATTATCACATGTCCTCGTCAGCCAGCCGTTAGAGTTTAACTTAACCCAACAAACCAGCCTTAAAAGCCCAACTTGTTAGGAGTTTCTAAGCAAGTTGAGAAGGCGCACTGCACTATTATTTATTTGTGTTGTCATGCTACTCATCATGTGATTTTTTTCCTTTTCATTTAATAAACTCATCATAATCATTTTATGTCTCAACGGCAAGCAATTATATCAAAATATGCCAAATGGATATAATATCACGCATTATTTTAAGCCTAATGCCATTTTAGCGTAACGTGACATGCGATCTATGGTCCATGCTGGTTCCCATTGCAATACAATTTCTGTCGTATTAACTTCTGGTAAAATTTTAAGCGCATCGTCAATCATCGTTTCTAATACTGATGTTAACGGACATCCCATTGTCGTTAACGTCATATTAATGATGACATGTCCATCTTCTTCATAGGTAACCTGATTGATTAAACCAAGATTGACAATATCAATCTGTAATTCAGGATCAACAACCATACGCAACTGTGCCATAATAGCTTCTTCAATTGTAGCCATTTAACCCACCGATCCAATCATTTCAAATTTCATGAGACGATTTAATTCTACAGCATACTCCATTGGCAATTCTTTTGTGAAGGGCTCCACAAATCCCATAACAATCATTTCTGTGGCTTTTTCGGGAGAAATACCACGACTCATAAGATAATAAAGCTGTTCTTCAGACACACGTGATACTTTAGCTTCATGTTCCATCGATACATTGCCATTCAAAATGGTATTATAGGGAATCGTATCAGCAGATGACTGGTCATCCATCAAAATCGTATCACATTCAACATGGGCAAAAGACCCATCAGATTCACGGCCAAATTTAATCGTGCCACGATAATCCGTTGCACCGCCATCATGAGCTATTGATTTAGACACTATCGACGAAGAGGTGTTTTTAGCATGATGAATCATTTGCGCACCAGAATCTAGTGTCACCCCTTGTCCAGCAACAGCAATGGACAGCATGGTTCCTCGCGCGCCTTCACCTTCCAAATAAACTGATGGATACTTCATGGTTGTTTTTGAGCCAAAATTGCCATCCACCCACTCCATTGTGGCATTTTCATGTGCAGCAGCACGCTTAGTTTCTAAAGAATAAACGTTATTTGACCAGTTTTGAATGGTTGTATATCGGCAATAGCCGTCATTTTTAACAATCACTTCCACTACGGCCGCATGCAATGCATCACCAGAATACATTGGTGCCGAACACCCTTCAACATAGTCAACATGTGCCCCCTCATCAACAATAATTAGTGTGCGCTCAAACTGTCCTTCATTCGCTGTATTAATTCTGAAATAAGATTGAATGGGCGTAGTGACGTGGACACCTTTTGGCACATAGATAAAAGTGCCACCTGACCATACTGCCGCATTCAAGGCCGCTAATTTATTATTGGTCGGTTTTACTAACGAACCAAAATAAGCTTTCACTAATTCTGGATATTCTTGTACTGCTGTATCTGTATCCGTGAATACGATACCTGTTTTTTCAAATTCAGCTTTCATCCGATGGTAAACAACTTCCGATTCGTATTGTGCTGAAGAGCCTGCTAGCCAACGCCTCTCAGCTTCTGGCACACCCAACCTTTCAAAGGTTTGTTTCAAAGTATCTGGTACGTCCTGCCAATCACGATATTTTTCATGTGTTGGTTTATTATAATAATAGATAGCATCAAAGTCGATGTCACTTAAATCTGGTCCCCAAGTTTGCATCGGCATATCTAAATAAGATTGATAAGCACGTAACCGATAGTTAAGCATCCACTCTGGTTCTTTTTTCTCAGCAGAAATCGCGCGAATAACTGATTCGTTAAGCCCACGTCCAGTTGAAAAAACAGCCTGATAATCATCTTGACGGCCTAATTCGTCTATTTTTTTGGTTTGAATTGCTATTTTTGTGCGTTCCAATGCTTCTTGGCGGTCAATTTCCATGACACTATTCCTCCTCAATTTGTTGTATTAACAGCGACAATGCGTGCCATGGCAACGTGGCACACTTCACACGTGCTGGAAACTGTGTGACGCCAGCTAACATTTGTGCATCCCCCAACATTTTATAGTCACCATCATCTCCTGTCACCATACGCGAAAATAATTTTATTTGTTCTTTAGTGGTGACTAACGATTGCGCGATAATAAGGTCCATCATTATTGATGCTGAAGCCGTCGAAATAGCACATCCCTCACCATCGAAATGGCAAGCAACTATTGTTTGATGTTCAACTGTCAGCGCTAACCGAATAATATCCCCACAAGTTGGATTATATTGTTCAATTTGACAACTATCCGCTTTTGTCACTGGTGCTTTGTGGTGGGGATGTTGGGCATAATCAAGTACAGCTTGTCGATAAATTTGATCTAAATTATGCAAAGTCATTTTTTAAAGTAATCCTTTATTTCCTTTATTGCAGCAACAGTGTCATCAATATCGTCAAGCGTATTATACACATAGAAACTCATGCGCACCGTTGCAGCTACGCCTAAATAACGCATTAGTGGCTGCGCACAGTGATGCCCAGCACGTACTGCAATACCCAATTGATCTAATGCCGTGGCTAAATCATGTGCATGTACGCCTGCCATGTTAAAAGTAATAATCCCTGTTTGGTGGACATCATCAGCACCATAAACCGTAATAGCATCAATTTTATGTAATGACTCTAATGCGTATTGTGTTAGTTGTTGCTCATATTTGGCAACTTTCACCATATCTAATGTCAGTAGATAATCAATTGCAGCACCCAAACCAATGGCTCCAGCAATATTAGGTGTCCCAGCCTCAAATCGCCAAGGCAATGGTTGAAAATGAGCGTCATTTTGTGAAACAGTTGTTACCATTTCACCACCAAATTGCGCAGGTGGTATGTGTGCCAAAAGGTCACGTTTGCCATATAAGACGCCAATTCCTGTTGGACCCATCATTTTATGACCTGAAAAAACAAAAAAATCAGCATCTAATTGTTGCACATCAATTGGCATGTGGGGTACAGATTGCGCACCATCAACCAACAATACTGCGTGTTGAGCATGAGCCAAAGCTGCGATTTGTTTAATTGGGTTAACAACACCCAACACATTTGACGCCTGTGTGATAGAAACAATTTTAGTACGTGCCGTAATTTGTTTGTCTGCATCGTGCATATCTAATGTGCCATTGGCAGCTAACCTAATATATTTTAGGGTTGCACCACGTTGTTTAGCAAGTTGTTGCCACGGCACAATATTGGCATGGTGCTCCATATAAGAAATAACAATTTCATCACCGGGATTAATATGCGTCATACCGTAAGTTTGCGCAACCCAATTAATCGCTTCGGTTGTACCACGCGTAAAAAGAATTTCTTCACGTCTCTTAGCATGGATAAAATGTTGTACTTTATCTCGTGCTAATTCGTAAGCAGTGGTGGCTCGTTGTGATAAATCATAAATACCACGATGAACATTTGCATTGTCATGGGTATAGTATTGGTTCAAAGCTGCCAGTACGCTTGCTGGTTTCTGAGATGTTGCTGCACTATCCAAATACACTAGTCGATGTTGGTTGACCTGTTGTGCCAAAATAGGAAAATCTGATGGTTTAATTTTCATTTTTTAGTTTCTCCGCAATCGCATTAATAACAGCTTGCTGTGCTCTGTTTGTCGGTATTTCTGCTAAAACATTACCCATAAAACCGCGAATAACTAGTTCTCGTGCCAATTTTTCACTCAAACCACGACTCATTAAGTAATACATTTGATTTTCATCAACGCGACCAACTGATGCTGCATGCCCAGCAGTGACATCATTTTCATCAATGAGGAGCAAAGGGTTTGCATCGCCACGTGCCCGACGTGATAGCATCAATACACGTGATTCTTGTTGTGCATCAGAACCCTTGGCACCCTTAATGATTTGTCCGATACCGTTAAAAACCAAGGTTGAATGATTCAAAATGACACCACGTTGATAAATATGACCAAGTGAATGACGGCCACGATTAACCATGTTCGTCATAAAACCCTGCGTCTGTTTATGGTGGGTCATCGCCATAATATTCGCATGTGAAACAGCCCCCTCACCATTCAAGTGACTCACTAATTTGGTCACCACTTGGCCATCATTAAAAGCCACATTTGACCAATCTAAGGTAGCATGGTCACGAATATCAGCTTCACGATGAATGTAAGCTGTTGTTTTGCCAGAGAACGCGTCTAGATTAGCATAGTGAACCGAGGCGCCAACGTCAGCAATCACTTCAACGACAAGCGATGCTTTTGTTGTGTCAGAGCCTATTGTGTGGGCTGATTGTAAAATAGTGACTGATGACTGACGACCAACATAAACTAATACCCGCGCAATATAATCATTTCCGCCAACCGATAATTGGTTCAAATTAAGATGGATCACGTCTTTAATCACTGTATGGTCAGGCACATAAAGTAGGATGCCTGTGTTAAATTTCTGGGCATTTTGCGCTGTTAGTCGATCAGTGTTATTGGCAATGACTTGTCCTAACAGCTTATCCAATTGTTGCGGATAACGTGATTGAGCAGTATTGATGTTGGTCAGCAACACGCCTTGCGCAACAAGATATTTTGGTAAATAATAATAGCTCGTTGCTGTTCCACTTACTTCAATGCCTAATTCGTCTGTTAAAAAATGGGACGTTGCGCTCTGTGCCCGAGAAGGGTTCATTTGATCTAACTGCCAAGTACGATACTTCACCTTGGTAAATTCAGGCAAGGGTAGACTTTCTTCATTCATGCTTCACCGCCACAAGACGATCAGCGTCTTCGTCAGTTAACACAATATCCAGTCCAAGTTCATCACGTAAACCAGCATAGCCCTCCAGCTCTAACTTTTTTGCCAAATCTGCAGTACCCGTTTTAACAATTTTGCCACCCATCATAACATGGACAAAATCTGGGACAATGTAATCTAATAACCGTTGATAATGTGTAATCATTAATGTGCCAAAGTTATCTGAGCGCATATGGTTGACACCTCGTGACACAACTTTCAAGGCATCAATATCTAGTCCTGAATCAATCTCATCTAAAATAGCAATTTTAGGTTGAATCATCATCATTTGTAAAATTTCATTTCGCTTCTTTTCACCACCTGAAAAACCTTCATTGAGATAGCGTTCTGCCATTTCCGATGTCATCGATAAAAACTCACGTTGACGATCTAAGGTCTTTAAAAATGTCATAATACTCATCTGATCGGATTCAGGTCGTCGCGCATTGATGGCTGCGCGCATGAATTCCGCATTAGTGACACCCTGAATTTCTGATGGATATTGCATAGCCAGAAATAAACCCGCCCGTGCGCGTTCATCAACAGCCATTTCTGATAAATCTTGTCCATCTAAAGTAATGCTTCCCGATGTTACCTGGTAAGCTGGATGTCCCATGATAGCTTGAGACAATGTTGATTTTCCGGTACCGTTTGGCCCCATAATGGCATGCATTTCGCCAGTATGAACTGTTAAATTCACGCCTTTTAGTATTTCTTTGCCACTGACTGCCACATGTAAATTCTTAATTTGTAATGTTGTCATTGTTTTCCCCCACTTTGTTGATTTATTTTGTCTAATATCCACTGGTTGCCATGCATTTTAGCTAAGCAACACGCATTTTTAGTTAGTTCGGTTACAACGAAATGCTGACTAGACCACGTCGGACTAGCATCTATTATTAACCAAAAAAAGTTTTCTAAAAATGCTGTTTGATCATATTGATTTGATAAAACAATACCCTTTGCCGCCGTAGTGACTGATGCTTGAGTATGTTGCATATCTCGTTGTGACATAGCAATGGTGTAAATTGTCATGATTTTCACAATGCTATACTCACCAGACATTATACTATCTTTTCGTTCTAACAAGTCGGACACTATTTGTCCTGCTTCCTTTGTGCGCCCAATTAATTGATAATAATACGCCGTAATCGCATAAAAAAAATAACATTGCGCCGTCGTTAACTTACTAACTACGATTGTTTTCAATAATTTTTTCGCCTGTTGTATGTTTTTTGTCACTAATACCACTTTAAAGTAACGACATAATTGAAGTAACTGATATCCCGCCAAAGAAAACTGTCTCACATCACAAGTTCTAACAACTGTTTCAAATAACATATCATTTTGGCTACTTAATGCTCTAAAAATTTTTTGTAAAAGATATTCTTCTTGGCGCTTGTTCGAATTCTCAATAATAAAAATATCATCTAAGGTCAGATTAAGTCGTGAACAAAGTGCACTTGTTATTTCTAGAGAAGGTGTCTGCTGTTGATGCTCAAATTTCGACAAGGTTGCTTGGGTACAAATGCCTGCCGATAAGGCCACTTGTGATATTTTTAGCTGTTTACGTGTATTTATAAATTTATCAATATCTACAATCATCTTTTCTCCTAACAAAAAAGCATTCTAACTGCTGATCAGTTAGAATGCTTTTCCCATCAACTAACTGTCTACGTACTTACCAGATACCGTAGACAGTGCTCAAAATGCCTACTCATTAGGAAATGAGTAGGTTGAGTTGCTTTTTCAATTGCTTAATATATTTCATTGCCATGTTGCTGTCCCCTATACAATTAGAAAAATGTTATTAATATGAGATATTTTATAATTTTAAGATGCAAATGTCAATAAAAAAAACGCAATCTGCGTTTTTACTTTTTTTGCCCTGCCCATTTCGGCTTACCTTTATCTTTTGATGCTTTAGCACGCTTTTTCTTTTTTGGCTTTTCAGAAATAACATGGTTTATGTCGGATTGAGGTGCTTTAACGTATGCCGACTTTTTGACATCCGAATCTCTAGCGGTTAACTTTGCACGAGATGGCGATGCTGCATTACCAACTTGTACCGATGTCTTTTCTGTCTTGTCAGGAAAATCATTCACTGCCTTCACTAAGGCAAAATCGTCTCCTAATTCGTGTTTGAGATTACGAATATCATGATCATTGCCGAGATTCAGTACTC
>k87-546973_pt1 | contig 12891 bp, 10 predicted proteins | sample MGYA00084031_6733416 | MGnify analysis MGYA00084031
ATGTACGAGGGTGCGATCCAGGATCTGATCGACGAGCTGGGGCGGCTGCCGGGTATCGGGCCGAAGAGCGCGCAACGCATCGCATTCCACATCCTCTCCGCGGATCCCGCCGACGTGGCCCGTCTCGCCACCGCGCTGCAGCGGGTCAAGGAGGTGGTGCGGTTCTGCGCCACCTGCTTCAACGTCGCGGAGTCCGACCAGTGTCGGATCTGCCAGGACCCGCGTCGTACCGACGAGGTGCTCTGCGTGGTCGAAGAGCCCAAGGACGTGGTGGCGATCGAGCGGACCGGCGAGTTCCGTGGGCGCTACCACGTGCTCGGTGGCGCGATCAACCCGCTGGAGGGCATCGGCCCGGACAACCTGCGCATCCGTGAGCTGATGGCCCGGCTCGGACAGGGCACGGTGCGGGAGCTGATCCTGGCGACCGACCCCAATACCGAGGGGGAGGCCACGGCGACCTACATCGCCCTGATGGTCAAGCCGATGGGCATCACGGTCACCCGGCTGGCCAGCGGCCTGCCCGTCGGCGGGGACCTGGAGTACGCCGACGAGATCACCCTCGGCCGGGCGTTCGAGGGTCGCCGCGCTATCTGACGATCCTCAATAGGACACGATCTGGTACCAACCAGCGCTCCGGCAGTTCCCGCCTCGCACGATCGGCGGATATCGTTCCGCCAACGGTGACCCCCGTCACCAGATGCCCGTACCCGTAGGACGAGGTGAAGCACCATGCGTGCATCAAGGCCGAAGGTCGCGTTCGCGGCCGTCGCGGTCGCCGCCCTCGCGATATCCGGCTGTGCCGAGAGCACCCGCGGCGACCAGACCGAGGACAGGACATTGATATTCGGTACGGCCGGTGAGCCGAAGGTACTTGACCCGGCGATGGCCACGGACGGCGAGTCCTTCCGCATCGCCCGTCAGGTCTACGAGACCCTGCTGACCCACGAGGAAGGGGGCACCGCGATCGTCGGCGGCCTCGCGGAACGGTGGGAGAACTCGCCCGACGGTAAGGTGTGGACCTTCTACCTGCGCCAGGGCGTGAAGTTCCACGATGGCACCGACTTCAACGCCGAGGCTGTCTGCTTCAACTTCAACCGCTGGTTCAACTGGAGCGGTCCAATGCAGAACCCCGCGGTCTCGGGGTACTGGCAGGACACGTTCGGCGGGTTCGCCAAGAACGAGGACCCGGACATGCCGCCGTCAAAGTACAAGTCCTGCACCGCCAAGGACACCTACACCGCAGTGATCGAGTTTAACGAGGTGTCCAGCACGCTGCCCGGCGCCTTCACCCTCCCCGCCTTCTCGATCCACAGCCCCAAGGCGTTGCAGGAGAACAACGCGGACAACGTGACCATCAGCGGTGACTCGATCACCTACCCCGAGTACGCCATGACGACCGGGGTCGGCACCGGGCCCTTCAAGATCGAGAAGTGGGACCGGACCAACAAGGAGACCGTGCTGGTCCGCAACGACGACTACTGGGGCGGAAAGGCGAAGGTCAAGAAGCTGATCTTCAAGACGATCAGCGACGAGACCGCCCGCCGCCAGGCGCTCGAGGCCGGTGAGATCCACGGGTACGACCTGGTCGCGCCCGCCGACGTGCCGAAGCTCAAGGAAGCCGGCTTCAACGTGCCGACCCGTGAGGCGTTCAACGTCCTCTACCTCGGTATGGGCCACGACAACCCGGCGTTGGCTGACATCCGGGTGCGGCAGGCGATCGCCCACGCGGTGAATCGTGAGTCGATCGTGAAATCGAAGTTGCCGGAGGGCGCGCAAGTAGCGACCCAGTTCATGCCGCCGAGCCTGGACGGCTACGCCCCCGACGTGAAGACCTACGAGTACGACCCGGAGAAGGCCAAGAAGTTGTTGGCCGAGGCGGGGCAGACGAACCTCACGCTGAAGTTCTACTACCCGACCGAGGTGTCGCGGCCGTACATGCCGAACCCGCTGACCATCTTCGAGTCGATCAAGGCGGACCTGGAGGCTGTCGGCATCAAGATCGAGACGGTGGCGCAGGTCTGGGCCGACTACCTGGACACGGTTGACATGGGCACGCCGGACCTCTGGCTGCTTGGCTGGACCGGCGACTACAACGAGGCCTACAACTTCATCGGCACCTTCTTCCACAGCCCGAAGCCGTCGGACTTCCGGTTCGAGAACAAGGAGCTCTACGACGCTCTGACCGCGGTCGACCGGGAGCCGGACCGGAACAAGCGGATCGAGATGTACAAGGAGATCAACAAGCAGATCATGGAGTTCCTGCCTGGTCTGCCGATCTCGCACTCGCCGCCGTCGATCGTGTTCGCCCCGAACGTGACCGGCGTCAAGCCCAGCCCGCTGACTTCCGAGGTGTTCGTCAACGCGGAGTTCACCGACTAGTCGGGGCTGATATCCGGACGGCGTCCCGCTTGCGGCGGGACGCCGTCCCCGTGGGGAGTGCCGATGTTCCGATTCATCGTGCGGCGCCTGCTGCAACTGGTGCCCAGCCTCATTGGCCTGTCCGTGCTGCTCTTCATCTGGTTGCGCCGCCTGCCCGGCGGCCCGGAGACCGCGCTGCTCGGTGAGCGCGCGACACCGGAGAAGGTCGCGCAACTGCGCGAGATGCTCGGGCTCGACCAGCCGCTCTATGTCCAGTACGGCCGCTTCGTGCGTCGGTTGCTGAAACTGGACTTCGGGAACTCGATTCAGACCGGCCGTCCGGTGGCGCAGGAGTTCGCGGAACGCTTTCCGGCGACGATCGAGTTGACCGTCGTCGCCATGATCATCGCAGTAGGAATCGGGATACCGCTCGGTTTTCTCGCCGCCCGCAGGCACGGCCGACTGCTCGACACCGCCTCGATCAGTGCCTCGTTGCTGGGCATCTGCATCCCGGTGTTCTTCTTGGCCTACCTGCTGAAGTACGTCTTCGCGCTGACTCTGCACTGGCTGCCGACCCAGGGCCGGCTGACCGCCGGCCTGCAGCGGACGGACATCACGGGCTTCTACGTGCTGGACGGCATCATGACCCGTGAATGGGACGTCGTGGCCGACGCGCTGCTGCACCTCATCCTTCCGGGGCTGGCGCTGGCGAGCATCCCGCTGGCGGTGATCGTGCGGATGACCAGGGCAAGTGTCCTGGAGGTGCTCGGTGAGGACTACGTCCGCACCGCTGAGGCCAAGGGACTGACCGAGAAGGTGGTCCGACGCCGGCACATCCTGCGTAACGCCCTGTTGCCGGTGGTCACCGCGATCGGGTTGCTCACCGGTGGCCTGCTCTCCGGCGCGGTGCTCACCGAGAGCGTGTTCTCGCTCAACGGCGTCGGTTCCTTCGTCAAGGACGCCATCTTCTACAAGGACTACCCGGGCCTGATGGGCTTCGTCCTGATCTTCGCCCTGATCTACGTCCTGGTGAACCTCCTGGTGGACATCTCCTACAGCTTGATCGATCCGAGGGTGAGGGTCCGATGAAGCTGGTCACCCCGGGCCGGAAGGCGGAGAGAATCGACCGGCTCGCCGAACTGGCCGCGCAGGACGACGAGGCGGGGCGTAGCCTCTGGCAGGAGACGTTCGCCCGTTTGCGGCGCAACCCGATGGCCATCATCGGCGGAGTGATCGTCGCGCTCTTCCTGCTGTTGTCGGTCATCGCTCCGCTGCTGGCCCCGTATAGTCCGACCGCTCAGACGTGGCGCGGCGAGACGAGCATCGCGCAGGGGATCTTCCCAGGGCCGAGGGCCGAGAACTGGCTCGGTGTCGACGATCTCGGGCGCGACTTCTTCAGTCGGCTGGTGATCGGCGCCCGGCAGACGCTGCTGGTAGGGGTTGTGGCCACGCTGCTCGGCTTCACGGCCGGGACCCTGTTGGGGGCGATCTCGGGCGCGGCGGCGGGTCTGGGCGGCCGGGTCGGGCGATGGGTGGACAACGTCCTGATGCGCATCACCGACATGCTTCTCGCGCTGCCCAGTCTGCTGCTCGCGGTCAGCATCGCGGCGGTGCTCGGCCGGAGCCTGCTCACCGTGATGGTCGCGGTCGGTGTCGTGCAGATTCCCGTTTTCGCCCGGCTGCTCCGTGGCGCGATGATCGCGCAGGCCACCCGGGACTACGTGCTCGCGGCACGCGCACTCGGGGTGGCCCGATGGCGGATCGCGCTCAACCACGTCGTGCCGAACTCGCTCGGCCCGGTCCTCGTCCAGGCCACGCTGACCCTCGCCACCGCGATCATCGAGGCGGCCGCGCTCTCCTTCCTCGGCCTCGGCAACCCGGACCAGTCGACGCCGGAGTGGGGTCTGATGCTCGCGCAGGCGCAGCGGTACCTGGACGTGCGTCCAGAGTGGGCGTTCTATCCGGCGGCCGGGATCATCATCACCGCGCTCGGCTTCACGCTTCTTGGTGAGGCGCTGCGCGAGGCCCTCGACCCGAAGCTACGGAAGTGACCTGAGACCAGCAGCCGCGAGTGGAAGAGGATGCAGCATGGCGCTTCTTGGGGTCTCCGACCTGTCGGTGGTATTCAGCCGACGTGGGCAGCGCGAGGTGCGCGCGGTCGACGGCGTCTCGTTCTCTGTGGACGCCGGCGAGGTGGTCGGGCTGGTCGGTGAATCCGGGTGCGGCAAGAGCGTCACCTCGCTGGCGATCATGGGGTTGCTGCCCCGGCGCGGGGTGCGGGTCACGGGGAAAGCCGTCTTCGACGGCATGGACCTGCTGCAGCTGGACAGCCGGACCATGCGGGACATCCGCGGCCGGGACATCGCGATGGTCTTTCAGGATCCGCTCTCCTCGCTGAATCCGGTGGTGCCCATCGGGGTCCAGGTCACCGAGGTGCTGGAGCGGCACCGTGGGATGAGGGGCGATACCGCCGCGAAGCAGGCCGCTGAGCTGCTCGAACGGGTGGGGATTCCCGACCCGAAGCGGCGGCTGAAGGAGTACCCGCACCAACTCTCCGGCGGGATGCGCCAGCGCGCGTTAATCGCGATGGCGGTGGCCTGTCAGCCGCGGCTGCTCATTGCCGATGAGCCAACCACCGCGCTCGACGTCACCATACAGGCACAGATCCTTGAGCTTCTCAAGGATCTGGTACGGGAGTCGGGCACCGCCCTGATCATGATCACCCATGATCTCGGCGTGGTGGCCGGCATGTGCGACATGATCAATGTGCTGTACGCCGGGCGGGTGGTGGAGACCGCTCCCCGGCGCACCCTGTTCGCCGCGCCACGTCACCCGTACACCGCCGGGCTGCTCAGGTCCATCCCGCGTCTGGACGCCGAACGTGGCCAGCCGCTCACCCCGATCCGCGGCTCGGTGCGTGACGTCCTGCCCTGGCCGGAGGCCTGCGCCTTCGCGCCACGCTGCGACCGGCGCGTCGACGCCTGCCTCGACGGGTCGCCGGCGCTGACGCCCACCAGCGGCGGGCGCAGCTTCCGGTGTGTCAATCCGGTGGCGGCCGACGAGCCGCTGGCGACCGCGTCCGAGACAGTGCCCGTCCCGCGCAGAAAGGAGGAGGCGTGACCGAGGCACTCCTGGAGGTCCGCGACCTTAAGGTGCACTTCCCGATCGTCAAGGGGGTGCTCTTCGACCGGGTCGTGGGGCACGTCAAGGCGGTTGACGGGGTCGACCTCACCATCCGACGGGGACAGACGTACGGCCTGGTCGGAGAGTCCGGTTGCGGCAAGTCCACGCTCGGCCGGGCGATCCTGCAACTGGAGCCGGTGACCGCGGGGGAGGTCAGATTCGACGGCGTCGACCTGACGAAGCTGCCTCCGGCCCGACTGCGGGCGATGCGCCGTCGGATGCAGATGATCTTCCAGGATCCGTTGTCGAGCCTCGACCCCCGGCAGAACGTCGAGTCGATCCTCGCCGAGGGGCTTCAGACGCACGGGATCGGGAAGGACCGGGCTGAGCAGCGGCGAATCATCAGCAGGACGCTCGACGCGGTGGGTCTGCCGCAGTGGGCGTTGTCCCGCTACCCGCACGAGTTCTCCGGCGGGCAGCGCCAGCGCATCGGCATCGCGCGCGCCCTGGTGCTCGGCCCGGACCTGATCGTCGCCGACGAGCCCGTGTCCGCGTTGGATGTGTCGATCCAGGCTCAGGTCATCAACCTGCTTGAAGAACTGCAGGAGGAGTTGGGGCTCACCTACCTGGTGATCGCGCACGACCTCGCCGTGGTCCGGCACATCTCCGACGTCATCGGGGTGATGTACCTCGGCACGCTCGTCGAGGAGGCGCCGAGCGACCGGCTCTACCGAGAGCCCCTGCACCCCTACACCCGGGCGCTGCTGTCCGCGGTGCCGATTCCGGACCCGGAGCTGGAGGACCGCCGGGAGCGCATCCTGCTCGCCGGCGACCTGCCCTCGCCGGCCGATCCGCCCGCGGGCTGCCGGTTCCACACCCGCTGCCCCTGGGTCCAGCCGACCCGGTGCGCACAGGAGCGGCCGGCGCTGCGCGACATCGGCGGGAGCCGGGTCGCCTGCCATTTCGCGGAGCAGATCGCCAGCGGCGAGCTGCGACCGCGCGAGCCGTCCACGGGGGCGACGCCTTCGGCCGGTGGCGGCACGGTCGCCGCCGCGGTGAGCCGGCCGTGACGGAGGCGCTGATCAAAAGCTTCGAGATCAGCCCTCGGGGCGGTGCAGTAGGCCGACCGCGATCGCGTGCACGGCATCGAGGTCGGCCGGATCGGCCAGCCGGGTCCGGCCGCCGGTGACGACGTACCACTCGTCGGCGTCCTTGTACTGCACGCGGAGAGTGACCTCGTCCGCGACGAGCTCCGTGCGGAGAGTTAGCTCACCCGTGATGACGCCGACCTCCTCGGTCATCACCCCGCCGGGCCCGGCGATGATGTCGGTGGTGCGGCTTGCGCTTGCCTCGGACATCAGCACGTCTCCAGCATGTCTGTGAGCGCCGCCTTCTCGGCGGTGGTAACCGACAGGCGCCAGTGGTGCTTCACCTCTATCCAGTCCCGCGCGTAGTCGCACCAGTCGTCGCGGTTCGGTGGCTTCCACTGTGACGGGTCCTGGTCGCCTTTCGCCCGATTGGACGTGCGCGAGACCGCGAAGAGCTGCGGTCGGTCAAGGTCGTTCGCGAAGTCGCTGCGCCGATCGTCGTCCCACTCGCTCGCGCCAGATCGCCACGCGTTGGCGAGCGGCACCATGTGGTCGATGTCCACTTCGAGCGGATCGGTCAGAATACGGTCGTCGTACCTGCTCCACCAGCGGCCGCCGACCACGTTGCAACCGTCGAGCCGCACGTCCTCGCCGTCCCGGGCCAGCACCGTGTCCCGCACGTCGCAGTTGTCCCCCGTCCGCTGCCAGTGCGGGAAGCGCTCGCGACTGTAGCCGCGCATGCTGCCACTGGCGGCGACGGTCAGCTGGTCGAGCAGCGCGCGTGCGTCAGCCGCCGAGCCTTCCCGGGACTGTTTTGGGAACGAGCCCGGGTCTAGATCGGACGGTGGCACGCAGGCGCCGGCGCCGCCGAGCACGAGTGCGATGGCGCCCGCCGCGATCAGGGCGCGTCCGGCTGACCGTCGAGTGATGGCCATGGTTTCAAGCTTGCCATCAAAGCGGTCCAGCCGTTAGCCGGCCGAGTGTCGGATACGCCCGTCACGTACCGGACGCCCGATGCGTTTGCTTTGTCAGAAGCAGGACCATCGGGACGCCGCGGGTCGGCCGCGGCGGTCCGCGACGGGAAGCGGGCGAGGACAGTGGCGACTGAGACTATGATCGACCTTGACGAACGGCCGGACCTCGCGGATCGGACTATCGCGCCCCGGCGTGGCCGGCACCGGCTCGTCGAGTCGGAGCGACAGACGTGGTCGACCCGGCCATGGCTCCTGGCGATGGTCGCGATCGCCGTCGCGGCCGCGACCGGCGCGCTTGCTCTGCTTATCCCCGGCGCCGCGGCGCCCGGGCCGAACGACTCGTCAGTCAACGGGCAGCCGCAAGCACGCCAGATGGGTGAGCCGGCCGGTCCGGAGGACGACCCCGCTCCTGCAGTCCCGCACGCGCCCGAGGATGGAGCAGTCAACGTGGACGTTGACGGCTTCTTCTCCTGGGCGCTCATCGACGAGCAGGGAAAGATCTCCGGTTCGGAGAATTTGACCGCGACCACCTGGGCGGGTTCGATCGTCAAGGCCTGGATCGTCGCCGACTTCCTGCGGAACACCGCTGAACAGGGTGGGCAGCCCAGCGCGGAGCGGCTAGCGCAGGCCAGCCGGACCATCAGGGACAGCGACGACAAGTCCGCCAACGCCCTCTATCAGGCTGCCGGCGGGACGGCCCAGTTGGAGCGCATGATCGCCATCTGCGATCTGACCGACACCACCATCGAGGGCGACCGGTGGCGCAGTGTGCGGATGTCCGCGCGAGACGCCGTGCGGCTGGGCAGGTGCATCGCGGACGGCCGGGCCGCCGGCCCGTGGACCGACTGGGTGCGCACCGAGATGACCATGGTCAGGGGAAGTCTCGACCAGGCCGACCAGCCGTACGGCGGCCGGTGGGGCATCATCGACGGGCTTCCGGCGGAGCTGCGCGAATCTGGCGTCGGCATCATCAACGGCTGGATCGTCCTGGAAAGCGAGGACGAGTGGCACGTCAACTGCCTGGCCGTGGCCGACCGGTGGTCCATGGCGGTGCTCACCCGCTACCCGGCCGACCGAGGACTCCGCTACGGCGCGGAGGCGTGCCGGCAGGTGGCTGCCGAGCTGGTCGAGCCGGCGATCTAGCCCCGGCGCCGCGCCCGACGGGCGCGGCGCCGGAGCCGTCGCTCAGGCCCCCTCGCGGTTGCGCAGGCCGCGGTTGACGGCGCTGGTGACAGCCCGCAGCGAGGCGGTCACGATGTTCGGGTCGAGGCCGACGCCCCACACCGTCCGGCCCTCCACCTCGCACTCGACGTACGCCGCCGCCTGCGCGTCGCCGCCCGAGGACATCGCGTGCTCCTGGTAGTCGAGGACACGCACCTGGATGCCGAGCGACCGCACGGCATTGACGTACGCGTCGATCGGGCCGTTCCCGACCGCGGTCAGCGAGTGGCGCTCGCCGTCGGAGCGCACCACGGCCTCGATCTCGACCTTCCCGTCATCGGTGGAGGTGGTGTAACTCTCCACCGTCAGGGCGGGCCGCTCCTGGTGGTCGACCAGGTACTCGCTGGCGAAGATCTCCCACATCCTCGCCGGCTCGACCTCGCCGCCGTAGGTGTCGGTGACGCGTTGGATGACGCCGGAGAACTCGATCTGCAGCCTACGGGGCAGGTCGAGGTGGTGCTCCTCCCGCATGATGTAGGCGACGCCGCCCTTGCCGGACTGCGAGTTGACCCGGATCACCGCCTCGTAGGTGCGGCCCACGTCCTTCGGGTCGATCGGCAGGTACGGCACTGCCCACGGGTACTCGTTGATCGGCTTCCCGGCGGCCGCCGCGTCCGCGGCCAGCGCGTCAAAGCCCTTCTTGATCGCGTCCTGGTGCGAGCCGGAGAACGCGGTGTAGACCAGGTCGCCGGCGTACGGGTGCCGCTCGTGCACCGGAAGCTGGTTGCAGTACTCGACGGTCCGCTTGATCTCGTCGATGTTGGAGAAGTCGATCTCCGGGTCGATCCCCTGCGAGAAGAGGTTGAGCCCCAGCGTGACCAGGTCGACGTTCCCGGTGCGCTCGCCGTTTCCGAACAGGCAGCCTTCGATGCGCTCGGCGCCGGCGAGCAGGCCGAGCTCGGCGGCGGCCACCGCCGTGCCGCGGTCGTTGTGCGGGTGCAGGCTGAGCACCAGCGACGAGCGTCGCGGCAGGTGCCGGTTCATCCACTCGATCGAGTCGGCGTAGACGTTGGGCGTGGCCATCTCGACGGTGGCCGGCAGGTTGACGATCAGCTTGCGGTCGGGCGTGGGATCGATCACGTCGATGACCGCGCTGCAGATCTCCAACGCGAACTCGAGCTCGGTCCCGGTGTACGACTCGGGCGAGTACTCGTAGTAGATGTCCGTGTCCGGGGTGTGGATCTCCGCGTACTTCTGGCACATCCGTGCGCCGTCGACGGCGATGCCGATGATGCCCGGACGGTCCAGCCCGAAGACCACGCGGCGTTGGAGGATCGAGGTCGAGTTGTAGAAGTGGACGATGACCCGGCGGGCGCCGCGCAGCGCCTCGAAGGTCCGGTCGATCAGGTGCTCACGGCACTGGGTCAGCACCTGGATGGTCACGTCGTCGGGGATCAGATCCTGCTCGATGAGCTGCCGGACGAAGTCGTAGTCGGTCTGGCTCGCCGACGGGAAACCGACCTCGATCTCCTTGTAGCCCATCTGCACCAGCATCTGGAACATGCGGCGCTTCCGGTCCGGGGACATCGGGTCGATCAGCGCCTGGTTGCCGTCGCGCAGGTCCACCGAGCACCACCGGGGGGCCTTCTCGATGCGACGGTTGGGCCACTGGCGGTCGGGCAGTTCGACCGAAAACTGCTGGTGGTAGGGCTGGTAGCGGTGGTAGGGCATACGGCTGGGGCGCTGCCGGGCAATCGGATCCTCAGCGGCCGTGCCGGACATTTCGGTCATTTGGCGACTCCTGCTTGTCACGTGGCGAAGAACGTCTGAGAACGTCGAATGGCTGACCAGAACAGTCGGTTCACAGAGGCGGCACGGCGAGCAGATGTCAACTCCGCGGCGAGGTGCCGGCCATTATCCAGGCCTCGCCGCGGCACAGAAGGAGGAGCGCCTGCCACATGACGACAGTGACTCTACGTGGTCGAACGGGCGCTGCAACACCCGCACCCAGACTCTGAGACGAAGATTCTATCCCGCCGGGGCGACAGCCCCCGGGGAGACGGGTGGCGGCGGGGCCGCCGTCTCGAGCGGCTCGCCGGCCACCACCGGGCCGGGCAGCGTCACGCTGGCCGGGGCGGCGACCGGGGCACCGGCCAGCAGCAGCGTGCCGAACCCGACGCGGGCCCCGGTGAGCGTGCCCTCGGCGTCGTAGCAGTAGATCCCGACCTCCAGCGGCGGGTTCAGCGAGGCCGATGTCGACTCCACCGAAAAGCATTCGCCGGCGGCGCCGTCGAGGGGCTGCGCGTCGGAGACGGCCAGCGGCGCCTGCCGGTCGGAGAGCACCCGGACCCAGTCGGTGAACAGGTGCTGGACGCCGGGGTCGACCGCGTCGGCAAGCTGGCTGCCCCGGTCAGCTGCCCGCACGCACGACGGCCCGGCAAAGCGGGTGCTCCAGGACAGCGCGCACTGGAAGAGTCCGTCGGCGGTCTGCGCCACCGCCACGTCCACCGTGCCGCCCAACGCCCCGCCCGGGATGTCGACCCGCCAGCTGCCGTCCATCGCGAGGGTGACCGCGACGGTTCGGTCGGGACGCCCCGGCGTGGAGAGGGTGTAGAAGGCCGAGAACTTGCGGTCCGCCGCGGCCGCAGCCAGCGCCGCCAGCCGCGCGCGGGCCGGCGCCTTTCGCTCGTGCACGGGCCCACGGGCCTCCGCCGACGGCGCCCCGGCCGGGGGATCGTCGCCGCAGCCGACCAGCAGGAGCGCGGAGGCGAGCACCAGCGCGCCGGCGCGGAGCCTGCCCACGGCCCCGTGCGCGGCGGCCCGGCGGTGAAGACGGGGGCGCACCGCGCCATTGTCGCCGGTGAACATCCACGGTCGGGGTTTCGTCGAGCGTGTCGCCGGCCGGATCGTGGGATCGACCGGGCCGCGCGACGCGGGTGGTCGGTAACCTGTTGGACGTCAACCCGTCGCCGCCGGCCGCGGACCGGCGGCGTTGGCACGCTCGGGCCTGTTGAAGGGAGCAGATTGCCGTGGCACTGGTGGTGCAGAAGTACGGCGGCTCCTCCGTTGCCGACGCCGAGCGGATCAAACGGGTCGCCGAACGGATTGTCGCGACCCGGAAGGCCGGCAACGACGTGGTCGTCGTCGTCTCCGCGATGGGCGACACCACCGACGAGCTGCTCGATCTGGCGCACCAGATCAGCCCCGTGCCACCGGGTCGGGAGCTGGACATGCTCCTTACCGCCGGGGAGCGGATCTCGATGGCTTTGCTGGCCATGGCGATCCACAACCTCGGCTACGAGGCGCGCTCCTACACCGGGTCCCAGGCGGGCGTGATAACCACCTCGACGCACGGCCGCGCACGCATCATCGACGTGACGCCCGGACGGCTGCTCAGCGCCATCAACGAGGGCGCGGTGGTGATTGTGGCCGGTTTCCAGGGGGTCGCGCAGGACACCAAGGATGTGACGACTCTGGGCCGGGGCGGGTCGGACACCACCGCCGTGGCGCTGGCCGCCGCGCTCAACGCCGACGTCTGCGAGATCTACACCGACGTTGACGGGGTCTTCACCGCCGACCCGCGGATCGTCCCCAACGCCCGTCACATCAAGCAGATCACCTACGAGGAGATGCTGGAGCTGGCCGCCTGCGGCGCGAAGGTGCTGCACCTGCGTAGCGTCGAGTACGCGCGGCGGGCCGGGTTGCCGATCCACGTGCGCTCGTCGTACTCGAACAAGTCCGGAACCATGGTCACCGGGTCGATGGAGGACCTTCCCGTGGAGCAAGCTCTCATCACCGGCGTGGCGCACGACCGCAGCGAGGCGAAGATCACAATCGTCGGCGTTCCGGACGAGCCGGGCGCGGCGGCGCGGATCTTCGAAGCGATAGCCGCCGAAGAGATCAACATCGACATGACCGTGCAGAACGTGTCGACCGAGGGCACGGGCCGGACCGACATCTCCTTCACCCTGCCCAGCGCCGACGGCCCCACCGCCATGGCCGCCCTGTCGAAGATCCAGGAAGCGGTCAAGTTCAAGGGCCTGCTCTACGACGACCACGTGGGCAAGGTGTCCCTCGTCGGCGCCGGCATGCGGTCCCACCCGGGCGTGGCGGCCCGGTTCTTCGCCGCGCTCGCCGAGGCGGGCGTCAACATCGAGATGATCTCCACCTCCGACATCCGGGTGTCC
>k87-838026_pt1 | contig 12869 bp, 7 predicted proteins | sample MGYA00084031_6733416 | MGnify analysis MGYA00084031
CCGGGAGCAGATGGAACGGGAGGAGCGATCTCTCCTGTACGTCGCCGCCACCCGCGCCCGGGACAAGCTATTCGTCACTTCCAGCGGCACCCCGTGCCGCTTCTGGCCGGTGGAGGCATATAAAACCATATAAAAAATGGATAACCCCTGCGACTTTAAATTCGCAGGGGTTTGTCACAATCACGCAGCATGTTTCTGCAAATCCTGTTTTGCAGCCACGGGATTTTTGCAGGAAGAAAAAACGGGTCCTTCAGGAACGTGTGACTATCCATACCAAGGTTGTCATTGTCACTTATTGATTTCCTCCAAATCGAAGAAGGCTAAATGGGGTTTGGAGATTGTCGGAACAAGCAACGAACGGTCCAGAAACATGTTGGAACGTTCACAGGAAGTTTCGGGAGCCATGGAACATGCATGGCACGTCGCCCCATTCAACCCGTTCAAATGTTCCGGGCTTTGTTCGGAACACAGCGGGTCGTTGGTACAGAATGAAGCTTCCCGGAGTGCGGTTTTCAAGATGGCGGCGAAACGGTCCGGTGTTCCCAATTCAACCAAACCGCCGAGGCTTCCTTCCGAATCCGGCGTGGCGGTGTAAATCAGAATGCCGGCCATGCCGTTCCCGTCTTCCGGTTTTCTGGCGTAGATACGTTCCCTCAGGGAAGAGGAGGAATAACCGGAACTGAGACAAAGCTGGCGCATGAGAACGTGGGCCAAAGTGTGAAGCAGAACGTACCGGACCGGAGGCGGTTCAAATATCCGCTCCTGATTTTTCAGATGTTTCCACATGGTTCTTTCGTATTGTAATGCTTTTTCCCGCTCCCATGATTGGACGGCCGATTCATCCAAAGCGATGAAGATGCCTTCTCCTTGAATTTTGATCCCGGGTCGCCAGTCCAATTTTTCCAGACTTAGAGGCGCTCTTCTGTCTTCCTCCTCCTCTTCTCCGGAAAGGACGCTGGTGACATCCGGAAGTGGTTCTATTCTGGTGAAACTGTCGATGATACGCACTTCCGTCAATCTGTGAAGTTTGACCAAACGGGATATCTTCCCGTTGAATCCGGACGGAACCGGCTGGTTTTCTCTTTGGAACTCATCATCATTATGCTGATCCGTCCCGAGTATAATGGCTTTCCACTCCGGCAGGAGAAGGTCCTTGTCATGTTCCGAGGGAGATCTTCTGAAATCCTGGAGTGCTTCCCATATCTTTTTGGGATTATGTCCCTCGAGTTCGGGGAGGGTGCCTGTTTCCAAAATAAGTTCCAATTTATCGAGGGTGTCAACCTTGTTCAACCGATTCAGCACCTTGGATACATCTTGATGAACTTTGCTTGAATAGGGCGGGATCATCAGTGCACTGGCGACCACCGGAAAATAAAGATTGGAAGCCCCCCGCAAAAGCACCCTCAAGTGGTTTTCGCATTTTTCACGTGCATTTTTCCCCAACCATGGTCTGTGACCTCTGCACTTGCCCAAGGCATTCCTGTTTTTGTTGAAAGCATCGGACATGGGCCGTTCCGCCCCGCAACCTAAACATTTGACCTTTATGTCTGAGATGGAACCGGTGTCTCCTTCTTCAAGTATCAAAGTGCCGTGGCATGTTTTGTGTTCATCACTGTTGTGGACAAAAAAACGCCAAGGAAAATCGTCGATGTGACCATGCCGGCAAGCGGCGATGAAACGGGAAGGAAACGTTTTCACATTGGAAGAATGCTGTTCCTCCCCTTTTTCTTTCCGGTAAGATTCAACGTCCTCATGTCCCGAACAGTAAAGGATCCCGTGTTTGTTTATAAAATCTTTTTTGGTTCCTATCCGGCGACATTCAGGACAAACATGCGTTTGTGGAAACAGGTATGCCGGCAATGTGGCAAGGAGATGTCCATTTCTTGTCTCCTTTGGAACGGGCAACGGCAAGATCCTGTTCAATCGGAACTTTCTTTTCAACCGGGGTTCTTCGATGGGAGGGTAACACAGCTCTTCATCCCAGTGGTCAATTCCTGCAATGATGACGGAGTAATCGGGAAGATCCATGATGGCTCCGGGTCCGAAGGTTGAGATGAATTGACTTGGACGAAGTTCGCCGACTTTTTTTCTGTCGGGCATCATTGATCTCCTTTCAAATAAATTCCGATGCTTGGTTCAACCGAACGCATGGAGTTGGGAACTTTGAATTTGCCGCCGGTTTTTGTGCCGAGAGGTCTCATCAGACTTTTTTCCTCATCTTTGTGTCTGTAATAATAAAAAGATGAGCTTTCCGCCGCTTTTTCCCAGTCATCCAACACTTTTTCCGTTTCTTGTTTCACGTTGTTGAGTAATCGTTGATTTTCTCCTTCAACACTTCTGACCCGGTTCAAGAGATTGTTTTTCATCTCCGTCACTTCCCGGGGCACATTGCCCACGTTTTTTGCGTCTTCCATTTTCGCCAGTTGCGGAATGCCGAGTCGACACATGGAGAACAAGGTTCCCGCCAATCCCCGGTCAAGGGCGCGTGAAGCGAAAGGTGTCACGCTGATGGCTTCAACGTAGCGGTACAGGGAAGCGTGGTAAGCCGAAAACTCTTCGTAATGGGAAACATCTCTGGGACGAGCCCAGTTGTACAGGGTGATGACAAGCCCGGGACAGGAACGCCCCACACGACTGGTCGACTGAATATATTCCGCAGTAGTTTTCGGTTGTCCCGTGACCACCATCAGCCCGAGTCGGGGAACGTCGACACCGACGGAAATCATGTTGCTGGCCAACACAATGTCGACCGGGTTGGAGTCGGGCCCCTTGTAGGGTGTTTCCAAAGACGCCAAAATGTCAGGGATGTCTTTTGAGTTGATGCGACTGGTCAGTTCCGGAACATCATTTTCATATGACCGGAACTTATAAGAGAATCTTCCTTCCGGGCGTTTTTTCAAAACTTGCATTCTGGATCGGACGTCATCTTCCACCAAGCGGACGGCTCCCCCGAGTTCCCTGAGGCTGTTGAAATAACCGACAAGCGTGTAATAAGGGTCCAGATCTTCGTACGGATAATCCATGGCGGGTGTTGATGCCAGCAATGTCGCGTAGATCCGGACCAACGCCGTTTTCAGGCTTCTGCCCGGTGCGAAGATGCCGACGTAAAGACGGCCGGGTTGCTTGTCTACGGGTTGTTCTTTTGCAAAAAAGGAATCTCCGGATTTCAGGCCCGGACCGGGAAAGACAGACAACCGCCGGTTGAACAGGCAACGAACTTGTTCATTCGCTCGTCGGATGGTGGCGGTGGAGGCGACGATTTTGGGACCGACCGTTTTGCCGTTTATGTTTTGCATGCAAAGAGAATCCACCGCCGTTTCGTAAAGCCCGACCATCGATCCCAGTGGTCCGGAGATAAGGTGAAGCTCGTCCTGAATGATCAATTCCGGCGGAAGCAATTGACGGCTGTCCAAAACGTTTTTCCTTACATTCAACTCATTCAGTACTTCTCTCATATATTCCGTCGTGTCACGTTCCGCCCCTTCTGCCAAAAAGCCCCAGTGTTCAATTTCGGCTTGAACTTTGCCAAACAAAACTTGGGTGTCACCCACCCATGGGAGGCGGGCAAATTTGTCAACCGTGCCGATTAACATGCTCGGCGCCAACCTGTAGATCTCTTCATCAGAGACCACAACCGGGAGTCCATCCCAATTGTTGCTTCTTGAGAATTCACATTCTTTCCGGGTGCAGTATATTTCCAACCTGCGTCTTTTTTTGTTTGCATAATATGAGTGGTGGATTTTTCCGGGGTTGTTTTTGTCAATGAGGCTTGTTCCACACCATGGGCAGGATACCAATTGAATGGGGGAGGGCATGCCCTCGGTGGATTCCCCATTTTTTAGCTTCTTCATAAATTTGACTGTATCATCAAATGAATTGGGTGTGCTTGCTCCTCCCACCCAAAGGCCGATCCGAAAGGGGGTTTCTCCGTAAAGCTCTTCACTTTCTTTGCGCAACAGTTCCATTGCGCAGATCAGTGTGGCGGCCCGTTGGAACTGCTGTATCGTCAACAGGCGGAGAGTGTATCGCATCAACACGGTCACACCGGCATCACCGCGTTTGCCGTTTCTGTCTCCGCACAACCTCCTGAAAGCCATGGTGAAAGCGGCGAGACCCAGGTATGCCTCGGTTTTTCCCCCGCCGGTGGGGAACCAAAGCAAATCGGCGATTTGGCGATCCTCATCAGTTGGATCGACGATTCCGGTCAGTCCCTGAAGAATGAAAGCCATCTGAAACGGCCGCCATTTCGCGGGAGCCACAATGTCGTTCATTCGTGACCAATCGTTTTTTTTGCGCGCTTCCTGCATGCGTACGGATTGAATCCGTTGCAAGAACATTGCTTTGTTGGCAAATTTGAAGGCTGTGAAGGCTTTTTCTTGTGAAACGATCAAGGAAAGTCCCTTTCTCATCCGCAGGAGGGTGCTGCGGCAATGTTCAAGATGTCTTTCCGCCGTTTTTCTCAATTCCGGCTCGATTTCCGCAAGATGCTTTTCTTGTTGGGCAATCCATTGTTCATATCTGTCGCACAACGGTTCCAACTTGTTTTTCAGTTCGTTTCCGTTTTTCACCTCTGCCAACTCTTTCATGTCCAAGCTGCCTTCCCCGTTCCAAGCGGGAGGCAACACCATCGGCACTTCATGGGAAGGAATGGTCACCGTTTTCAGCAACCCTGCGAAACGGCCGTCCTCACTGAGTGAATCCCACTGCACCGACGTTCCGTGCCCGGTCGCGAAAACCCTGTTATCCCTGTACAACAAGTTGTCGCTCAATTGATCCTCGGTAAGGAAAGCGAGTGCATTGTTATCCGTTTTCCTTTCGCAAAACGGATAAGGATCCTGGTCATTGCCCCGAACCGTTATAACCGGTTGAAAAACACACAACTCATCCTTTTGAGACGGCAAAACAGGGTCCCCCGCTTTTTTGCGATTGACCAAAAACAAGCTGACCGCGATGAAATCCGAAAAATCCCTGGCCAACCATTCCAACGACAGATACTTGTCGAAGACCAGAGTTTTTTCTTGTCTTCCTTTGTTCATTCCGTCCAGGAGATTCAAATAAACCGTTTCCCGCCACTGTTTTCTTTGCCATCTCGGACTGTTCCGATTGGGTTCTGTGTCTTCTCCCTTATCTTCCATTTTCGTGTAGGTGCCCCATTCCACTTCCACCTGAATCTTCGGGCTGTTTTTTTTCACCAAGAAGGAAAGACCCATGGATGAGGGAAGCATGGTTCCCATCAGCGGTGCCGTTTGATCCGGGTTTTCGGGGTCTTGACCACTTTGGTTTATGTTCTCGATGTTGTCCTGTTCTTCTGATTCGGACATCGCCGTGTTTTGTGGCCACAGTATTCCGGTGAGATAACGGGTGGTCGGGGATTCCGGCAAAATTTCGTCTTCGTCCTCGGGGCCCACCAGTTCAGTGCGCAATCGGTCCAACAATTCTTGCCTGACTTGCACCTTTCCTGAATCCCTCATGACTTTTCTCCTCTTTTAACATGGAATGATTAATACAAGGATAGTATTTGTATTAAAGCCTTATTATTTAATTTATTACGCACTTCATATGCTAATCCCTTTTATGTAAAATGGTATCTGGTGAAGAAATCGTGAAAGGAACGAGATCCTTTTATGAGGGACGGCATTTTCAACAAACTGAATCACGAGCAATGGAGGGCTGTGTCGAGTGACTCGGGGAATTTACTGATCAATGCCGGGGCGGGAACGGGGAAGACAACGACCATCGCTTCAAGGATTCTTTATCTGCAACTTGCAAAAGATGTTGACCCATCGGCCATATGGGCGGTTTCTTTTTCGAGAAGTGCGAAGGAACAGATAGAGAAGAAACTGGAAGAGCTTTGTCTTGCCGCGGGACGTGGCGGTTTGACACGAACATTCACATTCCATGGATTGGCATATCGAATTGTCCGGTTGGCTGCTTTCCACGGACAGACTTGGCTTCGTCCCGGTTTTGAAGTGAAGGAGTCCTCTTTCGAAACGGTGCGCAATCTGTGTCCAAGAGAGGAGGAATCTTGGGCCGAACATTATTCCCATGCAATCGATAGGGTGCGTCAAGGCCATCCGGATTTAACCAAGTTGTGCATGTCGCCGGGTGATCTTCCACCTTCAAAACAATTGAGTTTCATGAGTCCAGACGGTTCCAAACAAATGATCAATACGGACCAAATCAAACGTTTATGGATTAAATATCTGGAATTGCAAAAAACAAGCAATTTTACAGATTATCCCGGTCTCATAACCGAAGCGATTCACATCATGAGAACGAAAACGCGTATCAGGGAAAAAGTGTTGGAAGGACTGAAATATTTGTTTGTGGATGAATATCAGGACACGTCACGGGCACAGGAACAACTTTTGTTTGAATTTGCCCGCCACGGTGTTGAGTTGACGGTTGTCGGGGACAGTGAGCAGTCCATTTACGGGTTCAACGGTTCTGATGTTTCCAATATTTTAAATTTCGCCGAGAGGCTTGGCGAAATGGGTTTGCATGTTTTACCTCCCGTCGATTTGACGGAAAATTACCGTTCAGCCCCCAATATATTGGAACTTGCCAATCGGATTGTTTCACCGAAAACAAAAAAGTTGAAGCCTTTCAACGGAAGTTTGCCCGAACCTTTGGAGTCTCACCGTAAAAAAAATGATTTGGTCAGGTTGGTGGACGCTCCGAGGTTGGATCTTGCCGTGGAGTATGTTTGTGAAGAAATCAACCGGCTGATCCATCAAGAGGAAACGGCTCCCGGCGACATTGCGGTGCTGGTCCGAAAAAACAGTTCCCATTCCCCTCACGGGGACAGGATCAAGGAGCGACTGGAGAGCAAAGGAATACCCGTCGGTATCATAAAGAAGAAAGCTGCCTATCCGGAGGACGTTCTAAACGAGGCCGAAGAACTCTGCCAAGAACATTATCTTTCCGATATCTCCGACCTGATCAATACAGTGGAGACATCGGAAGTTCGCTTGCCGCCTCATTTACAAAAACCCATCCTGAAATTGCTGATGGATGCACGGGAAAAAGGTGTGGAAACCGGGGGGGATGTTTTGGACCATATCTGCGATTTGAGAGCCAAGGAGGAAGAGCAAGATTCGGAAGGCGTTCAGGTTCGGACCGTACACTCAGCCAAAGGCATGGAATTTCCGGTTGTGTTTTTGCTTTATGTCAGATACAGAGATTTCCCGCACGGTTCCTTTCCCGATGTGGAAGAGGAAAGAAGGCTGTTCTATGTGGGGATTACCCGGGCAATGAAACGGCTTTACATCATTGGTCACGGCGGACTGCATTATGTGGATTTTTTCAGTGAATGCAGGGGACCGGGAACCATGGAAATTGACTATTCGGTACCGGGCAGCCCCAGAATCAAACATAATAACAGTTCCAGGATGGAAACCCAAGAGGAATTGATTCGTGAACAACAAGAAAGTTATTTGAATCAGCGACGTGCGGAATTGCGGCGATTGTTCGAAGAGGATGACTGGTGATTAGACGGAACAAAGCAGAAGGAGATGATTTAATGGAAGTTCGCACAAATGAAGTCGTTCTTACGGAGAGTCAAAAAAGTTGTGTCCGGTTCAAACCGAAGGGTTCCTTGTTAATCAGAGGCATTCCCGGAAGCGGCAAAACGACCATTCTGTTGGAGCGTGCCCGTTTTCTTTGTGAAAAAGAAATGGCCTCAGACAATCCCGGAGTGCTGTTTTTGACTTACAGTCGTTCCCTTGCAAGTTACGTGCGACAACTGTCTTTAAAAACCGGTGAGGAGCCCGTGTCGGTGAGCACTTTTCACCAATGGGGAATTCAACTTCTTCGTTCCTTGTATCCCGGATTAAAGTTCGTGGAGGACAAAGAAGAAGTTGTTCGTCATGCATTTAATACTGTAAAAAAATATGACAAGGAAGTGGTTTTCCCCAAGTTTGAGGAAAATGAATCTGATGGAAGAAAAATCAATCAAATGTTGGTCAAGTTTCTTTCTGAGGAAATTTCTTGGATCAAGGGACAGGGGATTGAAACGGAGGAAGAGTATCTTAATGTCAAAAGAAGCGGGCGCGGAAACCGCATTCATGTCACCATGGATCACAGGAAGTCCATTTTCAAGGTGTTCATCAAATACAATGAGCTTCTCAAAAACATTTACAGGTGCATTGATTATGACGATGTGGCCATCTTGCTTGACAAACACAGAAATGACTTTGATGAAGACATGTTGCCCAAACATATATTGATTGACGAAGCACAGGATCTGACCCCTCTTCAATTGAAGGTGCTGAGGGATTTTGCCAAAGAGAGTCTGACCATAGGGGCTGACAAAGGTCAACAAATTTACCGGCGCAATTTTTCGTGGAAAAGCCTGGGAATAGACGTTACCGGAAGAAGAAGTAAATTTCTCAATGAAACCTTCCGATCGACTGTTGAAATCATCCGTTTGGCCAACAGTTTGCAGATACATGACAAGAAGCTTATGAAAGATGAAGAATATGTCGTTCCCGTACTTCCCCAGTTTCATGGTCCCATCCCCGTGGTTTACAAGCCTGAGAATCGTTCCGTGGAAGTGGAAATCATACTGAGTGAGATTAAAAAGATACTGGACAAGAACCCTGACCACACCATCGGGTTGATTGGTTATTCGGACAACTACTTCAACAAATTCATTGAAGCAATGGATGAAGAGGGGATTTCCTGGATAAAAGTGAAAGACAGAGAGAATGAAGCAAATCTCTTGTCTCCCGGAGTGAAGTTGGTTACGTTTTATTCGTCGAAGGGATTGGAGTTTGATCATGTCATGATCACGGGTGTGAAGGAAGGCAATCTTCCCTCCAAACACATCCAACCGGGAGAGGATGAAGAAGATTTCATCGCTTTGGAGAGAAGGAAATTTTATGTGGCCATGACCCGGGCCAGAATCTCCTTGATCATTTCTGCACCTAAGCCGGTTTCCCGCTTTGTTGACGAATTGGACGAGACACTGTATGAACTCAAGAGCTGAAAAACGGGAACAACTGTTCCCGTATAATTGATTTCACAGTATAATTCAGTCAAAAAGGAGATTGGCAATGTGGTTGTGATGGATCTTTTTTCGGGAGCAGGAGGCCTCAGTGAAGGTTTTCACCGGGAAAATTTCCGGATCGTGGCTCATGTGGAAAAAGACTATTGGGCTTGCGAGACGTTGAAAACGCGGACCATATTTCATTTTTTGAGGAAAGCCGGGGATTTGGACCTTTACCATCAATATGTCATGGAAGCCAAAGAAGGTGCACAACCTGATGAATACAGGCAAAGAATATATGAAAAGTATCCGGAACTGAAAGAGTGGGTTGAACATGTGGTTCTGAACAGAAAATTTGGCGATCCCAACAAAGAGCCGGATGCGACATCCACTCCGGAGATCATCAGGTTAATGGAAAGAGCCATGGTATTGGCTGGTGAAACCAATGTTGACATCATTATTGGGGGGCCGCCTTGTCAAGCGTACTCTCTGGTTGGAAGGGGCAGAATGAAAAACTTGGCTGAACGTGATCCCCGGAATTTCCTTTTCTACTACTATAAAGAAATTGTAAACCATTTCAAGCCAAAGGTTTTTGTTTTTGAAAACGTCCCCGGGCTTCTAAGCGCAAAAAAGGGTTCCGTATATCTAAAAATTAAGGAGGAGTTTTCGTCAATCGGTTACACCCTCTTATCCGGGCCCCAAAAAAATGATTTTGACAATGTCGTTGATTTCAGTGCGTACGGGATTCCACAAACCAGAAAGAGGGTTTTGTTGTTCGGTTTTCAAAGCGGCTTAAATTTAACTTATCCCGATTTCAGTAAATACCGGATGAATTGGACAATCCCACTGACAACAATGGCTGTGTTGTCTGATCTTCCTTCGCTTGCTCCTGGCGAAGGAAACGACGCTTTTTTGGGGACTTATGGTGAATTTGATTCAGTGCCGCTCAATGAGTATCAATCACTTATGAGGGAAAACAGCATTGGCATCATGAATCACAAAGCCAGGCCCATTAATGAAAGGGACAGAGAGATTTATAAAATGGCGATTGAAAAAGCATCCAAAGGAATCAAGCTTTTGTATAACCATTTGCCGGAGAGATTGAAGACACACAGAAATGAAGTCTCTTTTCTTGACCGTTTCAAGGTTCATCAAGCGAATGGACTCCCTCACACGGTCGTGGCACACATTGCGAAGGATGGACATTACAACATTCATCCGGACCCGGCCCAAGTGCGCTCATTGACGGTGAGGGAAGCTGCCCGTATTCAGACTTTCCCGGACAACTATAAATTTGAAGGGTCCAGAACCGCCCAATACATTCAAGTCGGGAATGCCGTCCCTCCTTTAATGTCGAGCATCATTGCCAAGACAATCAAAGAAATGCTTTCATATGTTTAAGGGGATTTTCTGATGTGTGTCATGGGGTGTTTTTATGCAGACTCCGGATGATGCCAGAAGCAGAAATATGAGAGCGATCAAAGGGCAGAAAACAAAATTGGAGGAATCTGTGGCAAAAGCTCTTTGGAAGAGGGGATTCAGGTTTCGGAAAAACGTGAAAACCTTGTATGGCAAACCCGATTTGGCCATAAAAAAGTATAAACTTGTGATTTTCATCGATTCGTGTTTTTGGCATGGATGTCCCGAACATGGAAAGCTCCCCAAAAACAACAGAGAATTTTGGCGCAGAAAATTGGAAAGGAACAAGGAAAGGGATGCGGAGGTTACAGATTATTACCGTTCAAAGGGCTGGCAAATCAAAAGAGTGTGGGAGCACCGGATCAAGGAGGATTTCGAGGGCACCATCAATGAGCTTGAGGAATTTATAAAAAAGGCAATAATAGGGTCGTCCGAATCGACTGATTAAAAAGGTTTTAACGTTATTTGTGTGGAAATGGAAATGTGAATAAGGATATCCAATAAGGTATTCTATTGTCTTAGAGAATCACGGTTTGATTGTCCATACCTTGAAGCTTCCGGACGGGATGCTGAAAGTATTTGGCTGTGCTCACAAACTGAACTGACTCGTTATGCCACTGAAGCTTTGCTAAGTTGATTTCAGGATTTCCGAACTCATATTCCGTGCGGCCTGAAAACCGCTTTTTTTTCTGAACGTATTTCCTTTATGCTAAAAGGAGTACAAGCCTCCAAAGGTAGGTATCCAGCACAAAAAATCCCTGCAAACAGTTCCACGGCCTTCGCACCAAGGCCCTGATCTTCACCCAACGCTAAGCTCTTACCGGGTGAAGCATGGGGACGGCCAACGGGATTCCGATCGGCTAAAAGCACATGATCTATACCACGTTTCGGCCTTGGTCAACGAAGAGAACCGGTATGGTTTGTCGTTCATCTCCCGGTAGTCGAAACGGTACCGTTTGGCTGTGAAACAAACAGCTTGGGAGGATGACCATGGGAGACGGTGGGACCGCTTTCCGACGAACCCGGAGCGGTCGGTCCGACGACCTATTTTCAGGAAGGGGGACAGCATGGTTCTGCAGGGCATTGGTATGCCAGTGCCCTGTTGGTTTCGGGGGATATTCAAAATCGTTGCTTCTTCAGTGGATGGCATTCGGCATTTCAGGCATTCCTTGATGCGGGACGGGTATGCCTTTTTGGTTTCACGGAGCCACATTAATAAAGGTACATAGTTTGCATCCCGTTTTACAAGGGATAAACAAGATCTGGGCAAAAGGAAAACCGAGCAGTTGTTTGACTGACATCAAACTCTGCAGTCAGAATCCGCTCGGAAAACATTTGTTGGATTTCTTTTGAAGGATCTTGATTACTCGTGTGATCTCTATGTGCTCAATAAAGATCACCTCCGATCGTGCTATCGGATAAAGGCCCTTTCCCGATTGGCAAAAAAGTCTTGAAGCCGGATTCGTTGGGACGGATGCAAGTCCAGCCGGTCCAACTCTTCTTTTGTGAAAAACCGCACCTCTATCGATTCCGAACTGATCGACAATTCGCCGCCGACAATCCGGCATGCAAAACAGATGGAAAACTGTTGCCGGACCTCCCCGTCGGAGAACGCGATGACATGACCGGGATCGGAGTAGATGCCGATGCATTTGAGAACCTTCACATTGAATCCTGTTTCTTCCTTCACTTCGCGGATCACGGCTTGTTCGACGGATTCGCCCAGTTCCATTGCTCCGCCTGGAATGGACCACAGAAAGTTGTCGCTCCGCTTATGCAACAGGATTTTGCCTTCGGAATCCGTGACGACGGCGGATACGGCGGGAACCAGCGAATTGGGTCTGGGGGCGTCCGGTTGATGATAATAATCTTTTCGGGCCAAGATCTCACCTCCGCGTTTATCGTTATCATCGATCAAAGCCATTTCGGTCTGACAATGGCTAGACGTGGACCGCACCAAACAGACTGAATATACCATTTCAAAGGTTTTTCGATTTAGTATGTAAATTATCCAGCATTCGCATCGAGAGAACGGTCCTTTCGGCCTTACCGGCCGACCTCCCACCCTACCGCCACGTTCAACTTCCACGATGTTTGAGACGTAACCTTCGGGATCGAACAATTCATTTGCTCATCGTCATAGATCCCATGGCTGAAACAATTCTTCCAATTCAGCGACCAGTTTTTCTCGAGGCCATTTGACACTCAATTTGTTGTAGCTATGGATCAGCTTGTTAAAGTAGAGGCGCGATCCAAGATCTTTTGCCAACTTCGCCGCCTCAGTTAATATGTTGGCGCTTTGCTCCAGGTCCCTCTGTTGGATTTGTATCTCTGCTTGATAATAGAGCATGTCCAATCGGGTGATCGGTTCAACTTCCGGATCGTTTGTTTCTTGCTGCATGGCAATCAGTGCTTTCTCGGCTTCTTTGGGTTGACCCAAAAAGAGGCGGGATTGTGCGTC
>k87-707431_pt1 | contig 12868 bp, 9 predicted proteins | sample MGYA00084031_6733416 | MGnify analysis MGYA00084031
CTGCCCAGCAGCCCGTCCCGCCCTGTACGGGCACGGGCTGCTGGGCAGTGAGAGCGAGGTCGGCGCGGGCAACGTGCGGGCCATGGCCGAGGAGCACGGGTTCGTGTTCTGCGCGACCAAGTGGGCCGGGATGTCGCAGGACGACATCGTCAACGTGGTGACCGTGCTCGGCGATCTGAGCCGCTTCGCCACCATCGCCGACCGGCTCCAGCAGGGGATGCTCAACATGCTCTGGCTGGGACGCGCGATGGTGCACCCGGACGGGCTGGTCTCGCACAAGGCGTTCCGCACGCCGGACGGGCGGCCGCTCATCGACACCGCCGCCGGCCTGGTCTTCGACGGCAACAGCCAGGGCGGCATCATGGGCGGCGCGCTCACCGCCGTGTCCACCGACATCCGGCGGGCGGTGCTGGGCGTCCCGGGGATGAACTACAGCACGCTGCTCAACCGCAGCGTCGACTTCGACCGGTTCGCCGTCGTCATGAACGCGGCCTACCCCGACAAGCTCGACCAGCAGCTGTGCTTCGCGCTGATCCAGATGCTGTGGGACCGTGGGGAGGCCGACGGGTACGCCGAGTGGATGACCGACCGGCCGCTGCCGGGCACCCCCGACCATCGGGTGCTCCTGCACGTGGCGTTCGGCGACCACCAGGTGTCCCCGACCGCCGCCGAGGTGGAGGCCCGCACCATCGGGGCCCGCATCCACACCCCGGCCCTCGCCCCCGGGCGCAGCCCGGACCGCGTCCCGTATTGGGGCATCCCGCCGATCGAGGCGTACCCGTACCCGGGCTCGGCGATCGTCGTCTGGGACAGCGGCACGCCGCACCCGCCGCTGACCAACCTGCCGCCGCGCGGCGAGGAGTACGGACGCGACCCGCACTCCGACCCGCGCAACGATCCCGACGCCCGGCGGCAGAAGGCCGTGTTCCTCACCACCGGGGAGGTCGTCGACGTCTGCGGCGGAGCGCCCTGCACCGCCGGACCGCTTCCGGCCACATCCGGCAGGTCGTGATCCGCCGGATCTGCCGGCTTTCCGTGACATGATCCTCGCGTGAGCGAGGCCCCTGGCGTCCTGAGGATCCGCGACGGGAACGGCACCCGGGTCGGCTTCTTCGAGCTGTTCTTCGACCTGGTGTTCGTCTTCGCGTGCACCAGGCTCTCGCACCGGCTGCTGGACCATCTGACCTGGGCGGGGGCGGCCGAAGCGCTGCTGTTGCTGCTGGCGGTCTGGTGGGCGTGGATGTACACCTGCTGGACCACCAACTGGTTCGACCCCGACCATCCGTCCGTCCGGCTGATGCTGGCCGCGGTCATGCTGGCGGCGATGTTCATGGCGGCGGCGATCCCGGAGGCGTTCGAGGCGCGCGGGCTGTGGTTCGCCTGCGGCTATGTGACCGTCCAGGTGGGCCGGACCGTCTTCGTGGTGCTGACCACCCTGCGGCACGAGCTGGGGCCCAACTTCCAGCGGGTGCTGGCGTGGATGCTGCCCGCCGCCGCGTTGTGGATCGCCGGCGGGCTGGTCCACGACGCGGCCCGCCTGGCGCTGTGGGCGGCGGCCGTCGCGGTGGAGTACACCGCCCCCTGGGTCGGCTACGCCACCCCGGGGCTGGGCCGCTCCAGCACCTCCGACTGGACGATCGACGCCCGGCACATGGCCGAGCGCTGCCAGTTGTTCGTGATCATCGCGCTGGGCGAGTCGATGCTGGTCATGGGGGCCACGTTGAGCGGCCTGTCGCCCGCGTCGCCGGGCGCCGTGGCGGCCTTCGCGGTCGCCTTCGCCGGCAGCGTGGCGTTCTGGTGGGTCTACTTCGGCCGCACCGCCGAGGCCGCCGCCGAGCGGGTCGCCGCCTCGCCCGACCCCGGGCGGCTGGGCCGGTCGGCCTACACGGTCATCCACATCGTCATGGTGGCGGGCATCGTGGTCGCCGCGGTCGGCGACGAGCTGGTCATCACCCACCCCGGCGGGCATGTGGAGGGGGGCGTGCTCGCCACCGTGCTGGGCGGCCCGGCCCTGTTCGTCCTGGGGCACGCCCTGTTCGAGAAGGTCGTCTTCGGGCGCCTCGCCCTCGCCCACCTCGTCGTGTCGACGCTGCTGGGCGCGTTGGCCCTGGTGGCGTGGGCGACCCGCCTGTTCACCCCGCTGGCCTCGGCCGTCGCAGCCCTGGCGGTCCTGATCGTCCTCGCCGTCTGGGACGCCGCCGGCCTCCGGACGCAGGCCGCCGCGGAGGCCTGAGGGATGGACTCAGAGCTTGCGATGGTCCCAGCTGGTGATGTGCTCCGGCTCCAGGACCACCACGACCCGCTTGGCGAGGGCCTTCTCGATGCCCTCGGCGACGGCGGGGTCGAGGGGCTCGCCCGGCCGGGGAATCGGCAGCCCGGCCATCCGGCAGCCCACGACCCGCCCGACCAGGGAGCGGGTCTCGGGGTCCTCGATGATGCGGCCGGTGCCCTTGAGCTTGACCCCGCGCAGCTCGCCGTACTCCAGGCCGTCCTCCACCAGGCAGGTCATCGCCGGGTTGCGGCGCAGGTTGACCACCTTCTGCGAACGTGCGTAGGTGGTGAAGGCGATCTTCCCGTCCAGCAGGGTGTAGAACATCGTGACCAGGTGCGGGGCGCCGTCGCGGTCCACGGTGGCGACCTGCACCTTGAACCGGCTCGCCAGGAACTCCTGGATCTCGTCCGGGGTCATCTTGATCTGCTCGCGCTTGTTGCCCACTGCTCCTCCTCGTCGGCGGCCGTCCCCGGACGGTGCGATCGCGAACAGAATAACGTTCGGTATTCAGAATGGAAGGCATGTCCACCCGCGATCTCCTGGTCCTCGGCACCGCCAGCGCCGTGCCCACCAAGACCCGCAACCACAACGGCTACCTCGTGCGCTGGGACGGGCAGGGCCTGCTGTTCGATCCCGGGGAGGGGACCCAGCGGCAGATGATCCGCGCCGGGGTCGCCGCGCACGACATCAACTGGATCTTCCTCACCCATTTCCACGGCGACCACTGCCTCGGCCTGCCCGGCGTCATCCAGCGCATCGCCCGCGACGGGGTCGAACACCCGGTGCGCGCGGTGTTCCCCGCCTCCGGGCGGGAGTACTGGGAACGCCTGCGGCACGCCTCGGTGTTCGTCGACACCAGGGTCGTCGAGGAGCATCCGATCGGCGGCGCCCGGGTCGAGATCGACACCGGCGGGGCGCCGTTCACGCTGACGGCGCGGCGCCTGCAGCACCCGGTGGAGGCGTACGGGTACCGGCTGGAGGAGCCGGACGGCATCACGATGCTCCCCGAGCGGCTCGCCGAGCACGGCATCGCCGGCCCGCTGGTCGGTCAGTTGCAGCGGGAGGGCCGCCTCACCGCCCCGGACGGCCGCATCGTCACGCTCGAGGAGTGCAGCGTCCCCAGGCCGGGCCAGAAACTGGCGTTCGTCATGGACACCCGGATCTGCGACGCGGTGTTCGAGCTGGCCGAGGGCGTCGACATGTTGATCGTGGAGTCGACGTTCCTGGCCGAGGACGAGCCGCTGGCCCGCCGGTACGCGCACCTGACCGCGCGGCAGGCGGGCCAGGTCGCGGCGGCGTGCCGGGTGCGGCGGCTGGTGCTGACCCACTTCTCCGAGCGGTACACCGCCGAGGACTTCCCGCGCTTCACCGAGCAGGCCACCGAGTTCTATCACGGGGACGTGGTGCTCGCCCGCGATCTGGAACAGGTCCCCGTCCCGCCCCGCCGCCGGCCGGTCCGGGTGCAGCGACGCGCCACGTGAGGTCGGTTCCTGGCGGCTCTGGGTGATTACCGGCGCTTTTTAACGGTTTCCGGCGGTCGGACCGGTTCTCGGCGGAGAGCGACGGGTAGGACGCCCCCATGGCTGCCGAAGAGGCCGACGTCATCGTCGTCGGCATGGGACCGGGCGGGGAGCATGCGGCGGGCCGGTTGGCGCAGGCGGGCCTGGAGGTGATCGCGGTCGAGGCCCGGCTGGTCGGCGGAGAGTGCCCGTACTGGGGATGCGTCCCCACCAAGATGATGGTCCGCGCCGCCGACCTGCTGGCCGAGGGCCGCCGCATCCCGGGGATGGCCGGCGACGCCACGGTGACCGCCGACTGGAGCCAGGTCGCCCGGCGGATCCGCGAGGAGGCCACCGACTCCTGGGACGACCGGGCCGCCGTCGAACGGTTCACCCGGACCGGCGGGCGGCTGATCCGCGGATACGGCCGGATCACCGCGCCCGGAGAGGTCACCGTGGACGGCCGGGTGCTCCGCGCCCGCCGCGGCATCCTGATCAACACCGGCACCGAGCCGAACATCCCCCCGATCGACGGCCTGGCGGGCACCCCGATGTGGACCAACCGGGAGGCGGTGGAGGCCAAGGCCGCGCCCGGCTCGCTGGTGGTGCTGGGCGGCGGGGCGATCGGCACCGAGATGGCGCAGGCGTTCGTCCGCTTCCGGACCCAGGTCACCGTGGTGGAGTCCCGCGACCGGCTGCTGGCGGTGGAGGAGCCCGAGGCCTGCGACCTGCTGCGGACGGTGCTGGAGCGCGAGGGCGTCACCGTGCGCACCGGGGCCCGCGCGGTCGCCGTCCGCCACGACGAGACGCACGGCTTCACCGTGGAGCTGGAGGGCGGCGAGCGGGTGCACGGCGAGGCGCTGCTGGTGGCGGTCGGCCGCCGCACCCGGCTGCGGGACCTGGGCGTCGGCGCGATCGGGCTGGACGAGGACGCCCGTTTCATCGAGACCGACCCGTGGATGCGCGCCGCCGACGGGGTGTGGGCGATCGGCGACGTGACCGGCAAGGGCGCCTTCACCCACGTGTCGATGTACCAGGCCGACGTGGCCGTCCGCGACATCCTCGGGCAGGGCGGCCCGCCCGCCGACTACCGGGCGGTGCCGCGGGTGACGTTCACCGACCCCGAGATCGGGGCGGTCGGGCTGACCGAGGCGCAGGCCCGCGAACGGGGGATCACCGTCCGCACCGGCATGACCCGCATCCCCGACTCCTCGCGCGGCTGGATCCACGGCCCGGGCAACGAGGGCTTCATCAAGCTGATCGAGGACGCCGACCGCGGGGTCCTGGTCGGCGCGACCTCGGCCGGGCCCAGCGGCGGCGAGGTGCTCGGCGCCCTGGCGGTCGCCGTCCACGGCGAGGTCCCGGTCGACCGGCTGCACCACATGATCTACGCCTATCCGACGTTCCACCGGGCCGTGCAGAGCGCCGTGGCGGACCTGCGGTCCTGAGCCCCCCGATCCGCCGCGGCCCGGCCCCGGGCGCCCGTCCCGCAGGGGTGAGCCGAGGGCCATGGGGCAGGATCATCGGCATGAACCGCCTCAAAGACGCGACCAGCCCGTACCTGCTGCAGCACGCCGACAACCCGGTCGACTGGTGGGAGTGGTGCGACGAGGCGTTCGCCGAGGCCCGGCGGCGCGACGTGCCCGTCCTGCTCAGCGTCGGGTACGCGGCCTGCCACTGGTGCCATGTGATGGCGCACGAGTCGTTCGAGGACCCGCAGACCGCCCGCCTGATGAACGAGCTGTTCGTCAACGTCAAGGTGGACCGGGAGGAGCGGCCCGACGTGGACGCCGTCTACATGGAGGCGACCCAGGCCATGACCGGTCAGGGCGGGTGGCCGATGACGGTGTTCATGACGCCGGACGGCGCGCCGTTCTACTGCGGCACCTACTACCCCCGCGCCCAGTTCCGCGCCCTGCTGGAGGCGGTGGCACGGGCCTGGCGGGAGCGGCGCGAGGAGGTGGTGGGCCAGGGACGGCAGGTGGTGGAGGCGCTGACCTCCCACGCCGGCCTGCCGGAGGGGGTGCGGCCGCCGTCGCCGGACGGGCTCGCCCGAGCGGTCGCGTCGCTGGCGGCCTCCTATGACGCCGAGCGGGGCGGTTTCGGCGGCGCGCCCAAGTTCCCGCCGTCGATGGTGCTGGAGTTCCTGCTGCGCCACCACGCCCGCACCCGGGACCCGCGGGCGCTGGAGATGGCCTCCCGCACCCTGGAGGCGATGGCCCGCGGCGGCATCTACGACCAGCTCGGCGGAGGGTTCGCCCGCTACTCGGTGGACGAGTCCTGGGTGGTCCCGCACTTCGAGAAGATGCTGTACGACAACGCGCTGCTGGCCCGGGTGTACGCGCACTGGTACCGGCTGACCGGCAGCCCGCTGGCCCGGCGGATCGCGCTGGAGACCTGCGACTGGATGCTGCACGACCTGCGCACCCCCGAGGGCGGGCTGGCCTCGGCGCTGGACGCCGACAGCGAGGGCGAGGAGGGCAGGTACTACGTGTGGACGCCCGCCCAGCTCCGCGAGGCCCTCGGCACCGCCGAGGGGGCGGAGGCGGCGGCGATGTTCGCGGTGACCGAGCAGGGGACGTTCGAGCGCGGCGCCTCGGTGCTGCGGCTGCCCGTCGACCCCCCGGACCGGGAGCGGTATGAGCGGATCAAGAGCCGGCTGCTGGCGGTGCGGTCCCGGCGGGTGCCGCCGGCGCGCGACGACAAGGTGGTCACCGCCTGGAACGGCCTGGCGATCGCCGCGCTGGCCGACTGCGGGGCGCTGCTGGGGCGGCCGGACCTGGTGGTGGCCGCCGAGCAGATCGTCCATCTGCTCCGGGAGGTGCATCTGAGCGGTGACGGGCGGCTGGTGCGGACCTCCCGGGGCGGGACGCCGGGCGCGAACGCCGGCGTGCTGGAGGACTACGCCGACCTGGCCGAGGGCCTGCTGGCGCTGCACGCCGTCACCGGCGATCCGGCGCACGTGCGGCTGGCCGGGATGCTGCTGGACGTGGTGCTGGAGCGTTTCCCCGACGGCAGGGGCGGGTTCTACGACACCGCCGACGACGCCGAACGGCTGTTCCGCCGCCCGCAGGACCCCACCGACAACGCCGCCCCCTCCGGCCAGTCGGCGGCGGCGGGGGCGCTGCTGTCGTACGCGGCGCTGACCGGCTCGACCCGGCACCGGGAGGCGGCCGTCGCGGCGTTGGCGCCGGCGTCGCTGCTGGCCGACGAGCACGCCCGGTTCGCCGGCTGGAGCCTGGCGGTGGCCGAGGCGCTGGCGGCGGGGCCGCTGGAGATCGCGATCGTGGGGGACCCGGCCGATGAGCGGACCCGGGCGCTGCACCGCGCGGCCCTCGGCGCGACCTCGCCCGGCGCGGTGATCACCGTCGGCGAGGCGGGCTCCGCCGACGTGCCGTTGCTGGCGGGGCGCGGCCTGGTCGGCGGTGAGCCGGCGGCCTATGTGTGCCGCGACTTCGCCTGCCGGCTGCCGGTGACCACTCCCGCCGCCCTGAAGGCCGAGATCGCCGGGGCCTGAGGAGGCCGGGAACTTTTCCGACATCGGCCGCGTCAGGTCGATTCGACGGGAGAGTGACCTTGATCTCGTTGCGTCTTAGTGTTACCACTGGGTAACGCACGTGCGGCTGATGTGACGTCGCCCTTACGGTCGGGGTGGCGGGGTTCAGTCCGGGTATTTCCGGACCCGAGAGGCCGCGCCGGTGGGGGAGCAGAGCCCTGGCAAGGGGGGCGCGATGAGGGAGTGGTGCCGTGCCTAAGCCGAGCCGCCGCGTGCTGCCGACGGTCATCGGTGTGGGCATCGTGACGACCCTCGCCGTGGACGGGGCGGTCCTCGTCTCCTGGCGGCAGGCCGACGATCGGGCCGAGCGACCCGTCGGCGTTCAGCGCTACGTCGCCGCGTCCACCGGGACCGACGCCGCCGCGGTCCAGGTGGCGCCGCTGCGCGGCCGGGTCACCCCGCATCTGCTGATCGCCGCGCCCACCACCCTCCCGTCCCAGGTCGTCGAACGGGTCCGCACGACCAAGGGCGTCAAGCGGGTGGAGGTCGTGGACGCCGCCCAGGCCATGGTCGGCGGCAAGCGCGTCGGCCTGCTCGGGGTGGAGCCCTCCACGTTCCGGGCGTTCACCCCCAAACCCACCGCCGAGTCCGATGCGCTGTGGCGCAACATCGCCGGCGGCGACATCGCCATCTCCTTCACGATGGGCAACGACGGGGGCGTCACGCTCGGCAGCCAGATCCCGGTCGGCGGCCGGACCCGTCAGTCGCAGCTGCGCGTCGGCGCCTACGCCACCATGGGCCTGTCCGACGTCGACGCGGTCGTCTCCCGCAGCGTCGCGCGCGCCCTGGGCGTTCCCACCGGGAACGCGCTGCTGGTCAGCGCCTCCAAGCGCAACGCCGGCGCGATCGCCAAGGCATTGCGCAAGAAGCTGCCCAAGGGGGCCAAGACCGTCGAGGTCAGCCCCGAGCTCGACATCCCGGCGCCCGGCGGGCAGGTGCCCGCCGCCAAGGGCGAGGTCATGACCGCCGAGCAGGTCCGGATCGTGATCCGGGCCGCCTACAGCCGTCTCGGCTGGCCGTACGTGTGGGGCGGCGAGTCCGAGGCCGAGGGCGGGTACGACTGCTCGGGCCTGATGCAGTACGCCTTCGCCCAGGCCGGCATCCGGCTGCCGCGCGTGGCCGCCGACCAGGCCCGCGCCGGCTGGATCATCCCCTACTCCAAGGCCCGTCCCGGCGACATGCTGATCTGGGCCAACGACCCGACCGCCCCGGGCTACATCTCCCACATCGCCCTGTACATCGGCGACGGCAAGATGATCGCCGCGCCTCGCCGGGGCACCGTCGTGCAGGTCCAGCGGGTCTACACCCGCAACCTCAAGGGCGCCGTCCGGGTCAACCCCCGTCTGGCCGCCCGCCTGGCGGCCTCGGGACTGTAGCCTCCCGGTCCCTCCCGTCGCGCGCTCCGCGCGTTCCCGCCCTTCCCGCGTCCTTCCGGCCCGGCTGGCCTTTGCCCCATTGTCTTGTAATACTGATTACATGAGTGCAAGTGAAATAGAGGAGAAGCTGCGCGGCTGGTTCACCGGGCGGCTGCCGGAGGACTGGTTCGAGGGTCCGCCGGAGGTCGTGGTGGACCGGGAGGAGGCCAGCGTGGTGGGGCGGCTGACCCCGCCCGAGCTGCCCGAGGGCGTCTCGGACGTCGAGCGGGACTCCGCGCTGGCCGGGCACATCGCGCGGTTCCGGGAGGAGACCCGGGAGCGGCGCATCGCGATCGCGCGGGAGGCCGAGCACCGGTTCGGGCACAAGGTCTCCTGGGGGGTCGAGTGCGGCGGCCGGCGGGAGATGTTCACCAATCTCTCGGTCCCGGTGATGACCCGGCTGCGCCAACCCGAGCGGCGGGTGCTGGACACCCTGGTGGAGGCCGGGGTGGCGCGCAGCCGCAGCGATGCGCTGGCCTGGTGCGTGCGGCTGGTGGGGCAGCACGCCGACGCGTGGCTGAGCGAGCTGCGGGAGGCGCTGCGCCATGTGGAGCGGGCCCGGGCGGCCGGCCCCAAGGTGTGACGGCCCCGCCGTGACCGATGCCGCGTCGCCGTCGTTGAACGAGGCGAGTCCGACGGCCCGACGCCCGCGACGAGCCCGCGCCCCGGCGGGGGGCGGAGCGGTGCGGAGGCGGCGGGCGAGATTGCCGAAGATTGCCGGAGATCGCCTCTCCGCTCGCAAAACGGGCCATAATGAGGCGTCGTTTCGACGGGGGACGCTCGCGGAGGTAAGCCCATGGCGGTTCGGCGAGGAAGGCTGACCGCGGCGATCAGGCGCAGCCCGGCGTACGCCGCGCTGCGCGATTCCATTTACCGGATCTATGAACGCCGTCTGGAGTCCTCGCTGCCCACCGACAAGGTGCCCCGCCATGTCGGCGTGATCCTGGACGGCAACCGCCGATGGGCGCGCTCCATGGGCCTGAGCGATGTGAGCACCGGCCACCGTCGCGGCGCAGACAAGATCAGCGAGCTGCTCCAGTGGTGCACCGAGGCGCGGGTCGAGGTGGTCACGCTGTGGATGCTGTCCACCGACAACCTCAACCGCCCCGCCAAGGAGCTGAACCCGCTGCTGGAGATCATCGAGAACACGGTGGCCAAGCTGGCCGCCGACGGCTGGCACGTCAAGCCGGTCGGGGCGATGGACCTGCTGCCCGACTCGACCGCGCGTGTGCTCAAGGACGCCGAGGAAGCCACATCCGACCGCCCGGGGCTGATTGTGAACGTCGCGGTTGGGTATGGAGGAAGGCGTGAGATCGCTGATGCGGTGCGCTCCCTGCTCCTGGAGCAGGCGGGTAAGGGCACCAGCATCGAGGAGCTCGCCGAGATCCTCGACGCGGAGCACATCGCTGAGCATCTCTACACGCGCGGCCAACCCGACCCCGACCTGGTCATCCGCACCTCGGGGGAGCAGCGGCTTTCCGGCTTCCTGCTCTGGCAGAGCGCCCACTCGGAGTTCTACTTCTGCGAGGTTCACTGGCCGGACTTCCGCAAGGTCGACTTCCTGCGGGCGCTGCGCTCCTACGCCGCGCGGCACCGGCGCTTCGGCTCCTGACCCGCTCTGCGGAGGGCGGCCCTGCCCGCCGCGGGCGAGCGGGCCGGGACGGGGCGCCCCCTCCCGCACGTCGCGGCCGTCCCGCTCCGGCTCGGCCGACGGCGCGTCGCGGACGACCCGGCGGGCGCGCGGCGGACGGGAGGCATGGAGGGACGACCCTCCGCTGCAGAGGCCGACCTGGGGGACGCCCCCACACCACACCAAGGGATGCCCGTCCACGGACGCGCGTCGCCGCATCCGGTGGCGGGGCCCGAAGGAGAGCCAGTGGCCACAACCTCCCGGCGCCGTCAGATTCAGCAGCCCCAGCGGCGTACCTACGTCCTCGACACCAGTGTCCTGCTCGCCGACCCGGGGGCGATGACCCGGTTCGCCGAGCATGAGGTCGTGCTTCCGATCGTCGTCATCACCGAGCTCGAGGCCAAGCGGCACCACCCGGAGCTGGGCTACTTCGCCCGTCAGGCGCTGCGCCTGCTGGACGACCTGCGGGTGGAGCACGGCCGTCTCGACGAGGCCGTTCCGCTCGGCGACCAGGGCGGCTCGTTGCGCGTCGAGCTCAACCACGCCGATCCCGGGGTGCTCCCGGACGGGTTCCGGCTCGGCGACAACGACACCCGCATCCTGTCGGTGGCGGCCTGGCTGGCGCGCGAGGGCAGGGACGTCGTGCTGGTCTCCAAGGATCTGCCGCTGCGGGTGAAGGCCTCGGCGGTGGGGTTGACCGCCGAGGAGTACCGGGCCGAGATGGTGGTGGAGTCCGGCTGGACCGGCATGCGCGAGCTGGAGGCGACCGCCGCCCAGATCGAGGAGCTGTACGAGGTCGGGACGCTGGAGCTGGAGGCGGCCCGCGAGCTGCCCTGCCACACCGGGCTGCGGCTGCTGTCGGAGCGCAGCTCGGCGCTGGGCCGGGTGCAGCCGGACAAGTCGGTGCGGCTGGTGCGCGGCGACCGTGAGGTGTTCGGGCTGCGCGGCCGGTCCGCCGAGCAGCGCATCGCCCTCGACCTGCTGATGGACGAGGACATCGGCATCGTGTCGCTGGGCGGCCGGGCCGGCACCGGCAAGTCGGCGCTGGCGTTGTGCGCGGGCCTGGAGGCGGTGCTGGAGCGCCGCCGGCACCGCAAGGTGGTGGTGTTCCGCCCGCTGTACGCGGTCGGCGGCCAGGAGCTGGGCTATCTGCCCGGCTCCGAGGGCGAGAAGATGTCGCCCTGGGCGCAGGCGGTCTACGACACCCTGTCGGCGGTGACCGCCCCGGAGGTCATCGAGGAGGTTTTGGACCGCGACATGCTCGAGGTCCTGCCCCTCACCCACATCCGCGGCCGGTCCCTGCACGACGCGTTCGTGATCGTCGACGAGGCCCAGTCGCTGGAGCGCGGGGTGCTGCTGACCGTGCTGTCGCGGATCGGCACCGGGTCGCGGGTGGTGCTGACCCACGACGTGGCGCAGCGCGACAACCTGCGGGTCGGCCGGCACGACGGGGTGGCCGCCGTGGTGGAGCGGCTCAAGGGGCATCCGCTGTTCGCGCATGTGACGCTGACCCGCTCGGAGCGGTCCCCGATCGCCGCTTTGGTGACCGATCTGCTCGGCGACGTCGGACTCTGACGAGGAGGCCGGTCCCGGCCGGCCGGCGCGTCCGCCTCGGAGCCGCCCCCGCGGGCGGCTCCGAGGCCGTTCGCCGGGGCCGCGCCGGGGCGCGGGCCGATGCCGAACGCGACGGTGCGACGTCGTTCCGTCATGCTGTGGCAAAGCTCACACAAGACGTGGCAAATTCCCTAAATCCCAGCTCTATGGGGCGTTCCGGGGTCAGGGTCGTCGAGTTGACATCACGGGCAGCCGTCTCAAATGTTGCGTTTTGGTTGCGAACCACCCCCTGACCTCAGGCATTGTGTGCGGCCGTAAGCACCTCCGAGCGGTGCGGACCGGCCGACGGTCCCCGCCCGGCCGCGCGCCGGGGCACCGCTCCGGGCCGGGCCCGAGGAGATGATCGCCACGGTCCGCGGCCAGGAGGTGGACGCCTTCGTACGCGTGCCCATGCGCGTGCGACCGTCGGAAGGGCCGCCTTGTACGGAGACCGATCTGGGTCCCCTGGTAGGCGAGACGATCGCAACGAGGAATGGGAACCGCGGACCGGCCCGGCGGGGCCGGGACGGCGGACGTTCGCGCCCCCGCCCTCTCCCGGGGACGTTCGGGTCGCCGGCGCCTCGTTCGGCGAGACCGACCGGGACGCGCAGCAGGCGCAGCGGACCGAGACGTCGCGGTCGCCGGCGCCCGGGACCGGCCGTGACCGCAAGAGCCGCGCAGGGCGCATGCCGCTGCGGATCGCGGCGGTGGCCGGAGCCGCCGTCGCGCTGGTCGGCGCGGGCGCCGTCGCGGCCTTCGCGACGTCCGGCGGCGGGGAGACCGCCACCGTCAAGCCGACGCCGCCGGCCGAGGCGCCCAGGCAGCCCGATCCCCGGCAGCTGGCGGAGCAGCAGCGGCTGCTGGATCTGCGGCGGGCCGACGAGGCCGCCCGCAAGGACGCCC
>k87-786609_pt1 | contig 12864 bp, 15 predicted proteins | sample MGYA00084031_6733416 | MGnify analysis MGYA00084031
AGGGAGCAGATTTACAGTCTGCCGCGTTTAGCCACTTCGCTATCTCCCCGAAAAATGGTGCCGGCGATAGGACTTGAACCCACAACCCCCTGATTACAAGTCAGGTGCTCTACCAATTGAGCTACACCGGCATACATCGATGTTTTTCCTTTTATGAAAAACGAATCGACGCTTTTAACTCTAACATAATAGAATTAATATTGTCAATACATACTCAATTTCTTCAGACCCTCTTACTTGTCGTTCCCTACCTGGTCCAATATTTGCTTTGCCCACTCATGAAAGAGAGCAAGGGCCTGTTCCACATCAGGAAACGTCTTCTCTTCTTCGCAAATGTATTCGGGAAAATCGGTGATTCTGTTTCGTCTGATCCTAACTGCATCTGCCTCACATTTTATCTCTAAAAAATGAGGGACGGCATCATCGAGGCCATACTGATTTTCAAGAAACTCGTATGTACGAACCCATTCCAATATCCGGACTTCATTTGGACGAAGGCGCAGAACCTGCTCCAATGACATGATGGTCTCATTTCCGTAGTAATGCAAGCTTTTCATTCCTTCCAAAAGAAGCGGACAGGAGCGAACCGTTGAGCCGCGCTCCCATCCCTGCTTCTATTTACAGCCGATTTTCTGTCAACATGAGCACTCTCCCGAATCCGGGTAGCGAACTGCTTCCCTGGATCTCGGCTGGTCTCGGGTGGTGCTCCAGCTCCTTGTCTGCAATTAAATAGCCGATAGTACGTCCCGCAGTTCTTTTACGATCACCTGCTGGTAGCCGGTGCCCTCTCCGTACTGGGCGAGCATCTCGGCACGAGCGACTTTAATCTTTTCTTCGTAGTCGGGTGCATTCCGGTCCGGATTCTGTTGTTTAAAAGCAGTCATCACTGCTTGCACATGCTGCGGGCGCGGGCCCCATTTGGCGAGAACATGTCCGCCAGTATCTGCAAAGATGACGACAGGAATCGCGCGGCCTCCCATGGTGAGGAATTCATCCATGAGGTCGAGGTGGTCTTCCATCACCATGATTTCTGTAGGGATTTCTGTTTCTTCCAAAGCCCGGAGCACAACCGGCACATTGCGAACCACATCGCCGCACCAATCGGCTGCGATGATCAGGCAACGCAGATCGTCACGATGGCGAAGCGATGCGAAAAACTCGCGGTCTTCCTCGCTGGCCCAAGCAAACTTCTCGAACCAATCGTTGAACGCTTCCTGATTTTTTGTCATTCCCTGGATGAAATCCTGCGGTTTTACACCAGTTCCGTATTTATGCGCTACATTTACTGCCATATGATCCCCTCCAAATTTTTGTTCTTATGTAGGTATGATTCACCAGGACCTATGAAAATCCTTTGCCTGCTTGCACATCGGGAGGATTGCTGCAGATACCGCAATGGCGAGTATGTTTGTCGGTACAACAGCATCTCGATCGACGGGCGGTTGCAGGCAAAGGAAAATGCTGCGTTGGATCTGCATGAGAACGTCGTACGAAGAGAAGCTTCTTTGATAAAGCCTCTTTGCTCGTGGAAGATCAAAGGGAAAGCTCCTTACTCCCCGGCCTCTTTTTTCTCCGCTTCTTCTTTTGCCAGCTCCATCATTTTTTGCAGCAAGATATGTTGCGGCATGTGCATCAGGCGCTCCAAAGGAACCTGCAATGCTTCCGCCAGCTTCACAGCCGTTTCCGGCGAAATCGCGAGTGGTCTCATGGACAACCACTTCCCTTCATCGTTATGTACACCTAGTATAATACAGCACTGCTTGCCTTGCCAGATACGCGGTATGAGCCGCGCGCAAGGTCGGTGATGCGATGTCTTCCATGATCCATACTACATTTCATTAAAGAGCATCTCGAAAGTGGTTCCGGTCCAAAATGGGAACCTCCTGATACATATCCAGACGGGCACAGTGGCGAACGTCTTCGGCAAAGCCCTTTTCACGCAGCTCTCGCCCGCTGCCACAATCCCAGATTAAATCTGCGATGCGGTCCCTGCCCTCGCGAAATGCTCCCTCACAGACCAGGGCCTCCGGAGATTTACTCCCCGCCAAACCGGATATGATCGCACCAGCTCCTAAATAGTCCTCGATCCCTGGCCGAAGATCATTTTCGCCGTCTCGTCCGCCTTGCCAATACTCTCCGCATGGAACGACAGTGATGGACGCTCCCGTCTTTCTTTGAAGGCTATTCGCATACTTAGCAGCAGCAGTCGCATTCAACAGACTGCCGACCAATAGAGCAGAGGCACCGGCAGCAAGCCGGGAACAAGCAGCTCCATTGAGTGAGCAGAGGACATATTTTTTCTCTGCATCCCTGGGCCCAAACGATACCGGGGACAAAGAGGGTCTTCCAGCTCTCGCCGCTTCTGCTCTTCCCAGCAGCAATTCTGCCCCGATCTCGTCTGCATAGGCGGCAGCCTGTTCATTAATCGGCGGGGGGTATGGATAAACAATCGCATGATGATGGATGGCAGTAACGATTGTCGAAGAAAAGCTGAGAACATCGACGACAATCGCAATATCCCCCCGTTCGGCAGCTTCTCGTGCCCCGCGTTTTCCCCATTCCACTTTTACCAGAAATGGCTCTTGATCAAACATGATTTGCACCCTTTTTGGATTCGACTTACTGTCATTATCTGATAGTGCCAAAAAAAGAAATAGACTTTTTATCCAATATTTATTAGAATTTATAATAGATTCCAAAACGCAACTTCCATATATTACCATCATTTAAGAGATGTCCAAATCGGGTATCCCTTTTTTATTATTATGGAATATTCTTCTCTGTTCTCTACTCTGCTTCCCTGTTTCCTCGTTTTCCACTTATAATGGCACTTGGCGTGTCAACCTCCTTCAGTCCATACAGTTATGAAAATCTTGATAAGCAAACGAATAAACATATCCAAACCAAAAAATAAAGGGATAATCCCGGCCCTGACAGCTTTAAGCAGGCGATTACCCCGACCTCACACTTCTGTTTCCCTTCTCTGGAACTGATCTCGTATCAGGCACGGGGCCTGGTCAAAATACACGGCACTCCAAAACCAACGGCTCCCGGCTGCGCCATCTTCTCTACATACTCCATACCGCGTGTACATGGCTCCTTGCAGACCATGCAGGTCCCGGAAGTCACAATCTTTAAATTCACTTGATTGGGATGCTGTTTGGAATCCTTCTTTCCTCTCCCCTTCTTTGGCTTGGACACCTCTATCCCTCCTCTGCCTCATGTCCGTTTATCATATGAGGCAAAGGAATCCGTTCTCCTTAGGCAATGGTACAAAAAAAGACCGCTAGTAGCAAAAATGGGCCGGGCTTTGAAGCCCAGTCTCCTCCCTTGCTAGAGCCGCAACCAGGGCCGCTTGATTAGGCTTTTGGCTTTTCAGCATGTTATAATTATCTTTATGTTTTGAAGAAAGCCGCCCCTTGCGGCAGAAGGCTTTGATATGAGGGAGAGCGATGCATCAAACAAGGATAGACCGCTTAAAAGCGAAGCGCAGAAGAAAAAGAAAATTGTTGACGATTGTATTGCGAACAATTCTATTTACGTTTGTCCTGCTGGGAGCCTGTCTGGTTTTTTATTTGCTGCACAACTTCTGGAACCATTCCCAAGAAAAGCAGCCGGACCAGCCTGCTGAGCAGGCAGGTGAAAACAAACAAGCCGCTACCGTAAACCTGACTTTTGTCGGCGACGTGATCTTGACTGGTCATGTGGAAACCAGGTTGAAAGAAAACGGATATGATTTTCCGTATGTCCACGTACATCCATACTTTCAACAGGATGATTTTACGGTTGCCAATCTGGAGACGCCTGTTACAAAAAACGGTACACCGGCCTCCAACAAAGAGTTCGTCTACAAGTCTCCACCGGAGGCAATTCCAGCTATGAAGGAAGCAGGTATCGATCTGGTGAATCTGGCTAACAATCACTCGATGGATCAGGGGGAAAGCGGTCTTTTGGATACTTTTCAGGTGCTGGAAGACAACGGTCTGGAGTATGTAGGGGCTGGCCCGGATGCAAAGCGTGCCTATGCGCCGGCATACGTCGAGCGCAATGGCATTCGGATGGCGTTTTTCGGCTTCAGTCGCGTCGTCCCGAATGTAAGCTGGTACGCAGGCAAAAACAAGCCGGGTATCGCGGTCTCGTATGATCCGGCAAAGGCCGTGGAAGCCATTCAACTGGCCAGAGGACAAGCAGATCTGGTCATTGTCATCGCCCATTGGGGAAAAGAGCGGGAAGACTATCCCGTAGATCATCAGATGGAGCTGTCCCGGGCATATATAGATGCGGGTGCAGACCTGGTGATCGGCGGCCATCCGCATGTGCTGCAGGGCTTTGAACAGTACAACGAGAAATGGATCGCCTACAGTCTTGGGAATTTTATCTTTACCCGTTCCAACGACCCTAAAACATGGGAGACGATGGTTCTCCAGGCCTCCTGTACAAAAACGGGCGATTGCCAGCTGAAAATGCTTCCCCACCATGCCGAGCTGGGACAAGCTGTTCCGATGAATGAGGAAAACAGCCAGGCGCTTCGTCAGCGGATGGAATCGCTATCCAAAGATGTGCAAATTTTGCCTGACGGGAGCGATCAAAGAAAAGCTGATCCGGAGAACTAAAATAAAACAGGGCCGCTGCCTCCCCTACCGCAGCGGTCCTGTTTTTCCTTCCAGCAATCTTTTCAATTCCGTTTCCAGATAGTGCCCCTCTACCATTCCGATGATTTTCTTTCGGATGATCCCTTGCTTATCCACCAGATAAGTGGTAGGAAATGCTTGAATCCAGTAGCGGTTGGCTACATCACCGGTAACGTCCATCGGAATCGGGAAAGTGAGCTTATACTGCTTTACAAATGCTTGCGCTCCCTCCAGACTGTCGTTGGAAGTTACGTTTACACCGTAAAAGTCCACCTGCTGCCCGTATTTCTCCGCAACTTTTTGCAAGTCCGGCGCTTCCAGTTTGCACGGGCCGCACCAGGACGCCCAAAAATTGATGACAAGCGGTTTCTCCCGCTTCCCTGCGACCTCGTACGTCTGATCGTCAAGCCCTCGCAGCGAAAAATGCGGCGCTTCGAATCCTGCTTCCGGCCTTTGTTCCACCGTCACTGCACCCGTCTGTTGAGAAGGCTGCCAGATTGCTGCGCCTACAAGCACAGCGATAACCATTGCCAGTATGAGTCTTTTCATGTGGTCACCCCGGGTTAGAATCCGGTGAAGCCTCCGTACATCTTAATCAGGACTTTCGTGATGTCTGTCATCTTGTCCGTATACAGCAACACGCCAAACAAGATCATCAGAGCACCGCCCACTTTCATCAGCCGGTCAGAGTACTTCATGATTCCCTTGACCTTGCTGATGAAAAACGTCATGACAAAGAATGGAATCGCAAAGCCCGCAGTATAGGCCAGGGTATAAGACAGGGCGCTCCCCGGATCATTCATGCCGAGAACGATAATACCGGAGAGAATCGGTCCCACACACGGCGTCCAGCCAGCAGCGTACGTAATTCCAACCAGGACGGAGCCGGTATACCCGATCGGCCGGGATTTCAGGTCCACTTTCCACGTCTTCATCATCCAGTCCATCTTAAAGACTTGAAGCATCACCAAACCGATGATCACAAGTAATATGCCCCCTAATTGGCGAATCAAATCCTTTTGGGAGGCAAAAAGGCTGCCCAACCAGGAAGTAGACAGTCCCAAGGCGACGAAAACAATCGAAAATCCAAAGATAAAGAACAGGGTGTGCAATAGCGCCTGCCGTTGGAAAACAGCTCTTCCCTTTTTCACCTCATCCATCGTAACGCCGGTAATATAGGAAATGAACGAAGGATACAAGGGCAGACAGCAAGGGGAAACAAAAGAAAGAAAGCCCGCACCAAATGCTAAAAAGACGGAAAGATCTCCACTCATAGATACCTCCGTGGGGTAATGGTAATTCTATTGTACCGAAACTTGGCATCGCTCAAAAGCAAAACGGGCACTTTGTCTTAAAACGTTACCATTTCTTTTACATAATAAATGTTACGTAAACAATAACTGTTTGAATCATGCTCGTTTTCTATATAATACTGACAAGCGTAAATCCTTATGAGTGCTGTCCCTTTCAAATGCAAGGAAAAAAAGACAAATGCCTCATTTGTACATGAATCATTTGTCTTTATTACCCATTTGAAATTGGAAGCCTTACTTCAAAGCGTGCCCCTCCCAAACGCAGGGAGTTCTCCGCGAAAATTTCTCCTCCGTGGTCGAGGATGATTCGCTGTGTGGTGGACAGCCCAAGTCCGGTCCCGTCAGGCTTGGTCGTGTAAAAGGGAACGAATAAATTTTTTAATACCTTATCTTCCAGACCGGGACCGTCATCTTCGACGGTCAAGACGACCTGATTAATCGACGCGTACACCGAGACTTCCACGATAGACCCCTTGGTCGCGATTGCCTCCATCGCGTTCTTGAGGATGTTGAGGACCGCTTGCTTGATGCGTGCCCTATACCCGTAAATGTACCATTCATCACCGGACCAATTCAGCTCCAGTCGAATCCCCCGTCTGTTGGACTCTGGCTCGAGCAAACGGATGACGCCGAGAACCTCATCCATGATCAGAAATCGCTCAGCCGCAATTTTGTCGTCCCGGTAGCGTGCAAGAACCAAGACATCGTTTAATAATCCGTCAATTCGCTCAATTTCAGTCAATATCACCGAAAAATACGAGGTGTTCTGCCGTGTCTCCGTCTGTTCGCGCAATAACTGGATAAACCCTTTGATTGATGTCAGGGGATTTCTTATTTCATGGGCCATGCCGGCAGCGAGCTGCCCCACCGCCGCGAGTGCTTCCCGCTTGGTCAGCTCCTCCTCGTAGCGCTTGGCGTCGGTGATGTTTCTAAGGACTGAAATCGCTCCCCACAACTCACCCCTGTGATAAATCGGACTTGTACTGACGGTTGTCAGTGTACCGTTAATCTCCGCGACGTAATGTCCGGATTGGCCGCGTTCGATGACCCATTGAACAAACCTTTCATTTTCTCTGGGACGAAACGTCTCATCTATGTGCGTACCGATAATCTGCTGACGTTCCACTTGCTGCAATTCCGCAAAGGAGTAGTTGGCTTCAACAATTCTTAGGTTGCGATCGATAATCAGCACCGCGATATCGGTCGACTGCAGAACAAGCTGAACCAATTCCTGTTCCGCCACTTCGGAAAACCGCTCGCGCGTCGCAGTGCCGGTCTGCATTTCCTTTTCACGCTGACTTTCTTCCGTTTCAAAAATGTGAATAAACATATCAATCAAGCTGTCTACAAATTGATAGAGATCCAATCGAATCTGATACAGTTCCAGTCGCTCTTCCTCTGTAAAAATGAAATAATGCGCATCTTGCTCCATTTGATCCAGCAAAGTATCCCGGCACATGCGTATCCGTTCCAATACACATGCCAGAGAAATTCCCTGTTTGGAACGATGGATCGCAATTTCTCTTGCTCCTTTTTCCACCTTCACGCGATCGCCTGTATGTATGTATTCGATCAAGCTCAGAATGAACGTTTCCAACCGAGACAACGTATACGAACGGTCTTCTAATACTAATGCAGAGATTCGGTTATGATCAGACAGAAACCCATACGTTTTGGCCGCCAACTCAGGGGCCAGTCTCGTTAAGTGCTTTCTTATCCGGTTTTTCACTCTCTACCGGCTCCTTTGTCTTTTGTTTCTATATTTGAGAAAACATTCATACCCTATTTATTCCATAAACATGAAGGAATGTAAAGCGGCGTGACCACCCAATCAGGACAATTCACGCCGCTTTTTTTGGTTCTTACAATCCGAGCAGTTGAAGCCCGTTCACGATGAGTTGCTTTTGGTCTGGATTTGCATCCTTCAACTTCTCCAAGACGGAATGCAGCCTGCTTTGTTCATGCTCCGTCCCGGCCTGACGATAAAGGATTTCCAGGAGCTCCAAGCGAATCAGCCAGTCTTCCGGATAGTCGGCGTCGAGCTCATCGAGGATCGTGAGCAATGTATCGCGATCAAAAGCTTGCTGCTTCTCCCGGATGTTTCGGACCTGTTGATACAGCTGATGCAGTCTGATTTGCTCAGGTGAGTAGCTGGACTGTCTGGCCGATATCACGGATGGCTTGTGTGTACCTGTAGCAAAGGCTTCCCTGTCGGCAGCCCCGGCAAAAACCGAAACGATCCGCTCCCCTACCGCCATGTCGAACGTCCCCCACTCTGCTTGGAAAAGCGTTTTGTCCTGATACGTCACAGTGCACTCATCGAAGCCGATGAGCACAAGCCGTCCTCCCTCCCGGAGAATGTAACGGACTACTCCCGCCACTTGGAGACCGGACTCAAATGACAGGATAGAACGTTTTCCGGGCACGATTCCTTTTTCCTGCAATTGTTCATCCGTAAAGCACTCCAAAGGTGTGCTCTCCCCCGCCAACCGGCCGATTGGGGAGCCAAAGCCCTCGGCATGGTATTGCTTGCCGTGGCCTGGCAGCTCTTTATTTCCGACAGCCAACGCGGACGGCCCTGTTGTTTTCAGGTAGACCGCCTCTCCTTGGCTGTCAAATTCCAGCTCCGCCAAGATGCCGCTAACCTGCAGCCCTGAGCTGTAAACGGCCGTCGTCGTTTGCGGCATGTTTCTCGCCTTGATCAAGCTTTCCGTCCCGCCGACATTCAGCGCCATGCGCTTGGAATATTCCAAAATCGCGTCAATCAGCTCCTGGAAATCGCGGCATACAAAAAGCTGCGGCTGCGGTTTTGTGATGTCATAATCGGTCTCGATGCACGCCTGCAGCGAAAACGGAATTTTCTTTACATCATCCTGCAAGCAGCTGATGCTCTCACCGACAGAGGAAAGCAGACCGGCACCGTATATGCGCGGATTTTCACAATCGCCAATCAAGCCGTACTCGACTGTCCACCAGTACAGACGCGCCAGCTCATTTGCTTCGGAAACATTCTGGACCGCCTTTGCTTTGCGCTCCAGCTCCTCTTCGGCCTGTCTGATGACTTCCTCAGTGGATTCCGGGTCTTCTTTTACAATGGAAAGGTAGCGGATCGCTTCGTACAACTCGTAATCTTCCTTGGAGGAAAGCGCGCGGGACCCGATTTCCCCGAATATTTTCAAATAGGAACGGTACGTCTCATCCAAAATAATCGGAGCATGACCTGCCGCCTCATGAATGATGTCCGGTGCCGGCGTATACGCAATATGATCGTATTGCCGAATATCGCACGCGATCGGCAGGATGCGATGTGCTTGAAAATCAAAGAAAGCGACAGCCGGAATGAAACCGTCAATCGTGACAGCCCCCCAGCCGATCTTTGCCAGGCATTCATTCATCTCACGGATGTTGGGGATTCGCTCTACGCTGATTCCAGAGAGCCGCAGCCCCTCCAGGTAGGCGCTGTGTGCAGTCTGCCCGAGATAATGATGATTTTGCCGCATGACATAGCGCCATACAGCGTGGTCAATTGGCGTGTACTGTTCGTAATCTTGCTCCACTACAAATTCCTTCAGATGAATAGGTACTTGAACGAGAGAAAAATCAGGTTCTACGCGACTCATACTCACTTCCCCTTTATCAGGATAGTAACCATGTAAGCGTTTTCTCGACTCACCTTATCATATCATGATCAGGTTACAAATTGTGCAAAGAATGTTTATTGCAAAACTTATCTGAATGAAAAAAGGCATCCGCCTGCTTTATGCGCAAACGAATGCCTGTACATTTACGAAGATGCCTTTACCTGATAGGTGCGCAGCTCGGACTTGACCGGGCTGTTCGGATTGCTGCCTGCATGCGACCGTTTGAACGCCTCGCTCTGTGTCCAATTCAGGAAATCCTGCTCGCTTTCCCATTTGGTAAACACGGTATACTCATCGCCCTGGGTAGGCGCCAGAAACAGGAACTCCAGGAATCCCGGGACATTTTTCATCCGCTCGCCGCCCTCACTGAAGGCTTTTTCCAGGTGAGCCCGATAGTCGGACGGTACGGTCAAACGATTCATCGATACATACATGTACTTGCACCCCTTTCCAGCTTGATCAAACCTATTATACAAAAAAGCGCTCCGGGAACCAAAAAGCCGCAGGCAGCTTACGGGCGCCTGCGGTTTATTTGTTGCTCCAGCATGATATCGACCAAAAGAATATCCTGAAGCGGGTCCTTGGGATCTGTGGTCAAAAGCGATGCGACCGCAGCAATCGAACAGCGCACGGCGTGATAAGAGTAGAATGCATCCCGCTCGTCGTCATTGGATAAGGAAAGGTCGGACAGCTCGTGTATCGGATAGGGAAAATCTGTTTCGACACCTGCTCGATCAAGTACGACCAGCGCCTGCTTGATCGCCAGCAGAGCCGCGCTTACGCTGATTCCGTATTCCTGGCGTAGCTCATCCCACACCTGAAAGGCTGATCGTTCAACACGCTCCTGATTGGGTCTGGTAATAATACCCGACTTTCGCCCTTCCTTCAGCAGCCAGTCAACGAGGATATCCTGTCTGGGCGGAAATGCAAACACTTGCAGCTTCAGCTCCAGCTCCGTGGGCGTATCCTTCGCAAATCGGGCATGGGATAGCGACATCTCATAGCGCCTCGAAGGATGGCCCGGAACCGTGACAAAAACCGTCTCCTGACGAATAGCCGCTACCTGCAGCTTGGTCCTTGCCGGTATTCGAGCCTGGGGCGCCTTTTCCCTGCGAATATTGCCGGGGATCAGCTCAGTGCCGAACAGATGGTACTCCAGCGGTGAATCAATCCAGGGAATAGGCTCTCGATTCAGAATCTCATACAATCCGTTGAACGTGATCCACTCGCCAGGACGCTTTTGATACCGAACCAGGGCGGCATGCCGTTCTTCTTCAGGCGTCACGCTCTCTGTATCGGGGTGATCTTCGGCAGGGGCAAGCCGCTTATGTTCCACAAGCGCACAATCCGTCAGCTGGAGGCGCTCCAATAACTCTCGTTTGCTTACCCATTCATAGCCAATCCGGTAAATTCGATGTTTCATCTGTTCCACCTCCCTCGCCAGGTTCAAGTTCCCGGTCTGTCTATGGTACGTTATGTGTCAGCGTGGCTGTCCGTTCCTCGTACGATTGACGACTTCATTCAGTTCACGAGCCGCTTGCTCGGGAGATGCGGCCTTGCTGATCGCACTGATCACGGCCACGCCATCCGCTCCGGCAGCCAGAACAGCAGCAGCATTTTCCAGCGTAATCCCGCCAATTCCTACGATCGGCAGCGACCCTCCCACCGCCTCGCGTATTTGCCCCAGTCCTGCAGGACCGATCGGTTCTCCTGCATCCGCCTTGGACGCTGTGGCATACATGGCACCAACGCCGATACAGTCTGCTCCACCTGCCATCGCTTCCCTGGCTTCTTCCACTGTACCCGCAGATACGCCAATGTACATCGATTCTCCCACCAGGGCACGTACGTCTTTTAGATGCATGTCATCCTGACCCACATGAACGCCGTCTGCTTGCAGGTCAATCGCCAGGTCAACATCGTCATTGACGAAGAAAATGGCTTGATATTGATGGGCAAGCCGCTTCATTTCGGCTCCAAGCCGAGCCTTCTCTTCGCGGGTCAATTTGCTTCCTTTATCGCGGAGCTGCAAAGTACCCGCGCCCCCTTTCAGGGCTTGCTCGACGATTTCCAGCGTACGCGCGGCCGAATATCCGCAATCCTGGGTTCCAACGACAAAATAGACACCCATTTTGTCACGCAATCGCTCTGTGTTTCTCATCCCGTTTCCCCCTTCCACCTGTCAAGCGCTTCCCTGTATGAGCGGGCAGCTCGCTTCACGTCTGCTGCATCTGTTATTCCTGAAAGCGCCGCAATGCCAGCACAGCCCGCCGCGAGCACCTGGCCTGCATTGTCGGGCTTGATCCCGCCAAGCCCGATCACCGGGATAGAGAGCGCTTCGACGATGGTTTTCAATTCCCCCGTCCCTCTGGGAGCCAAACCCGGTTTGGAACGACTGGGAAAAATATGGCCGTACAAGACGTAGTCCGCCCCTTGCTCGGCGGCTTCCATTGCTTCTGTCATAGAGTGCACCGAGCACCCGATCTTTTGCCCGGGCGACAGTACTCTTCTGGCCGCTTTGACCGGCAAGCTGTGGTAAGCGAGATGTGCCCCGCAGCATTGGACGGCTGCTGCCACGTCGACGCGGTCATTGATCAGGATGCTTTCGCGCGGCATGACTCCCGCCAAGGCCTCCGCCCACTCCATGATTTCGCGAGCCGTACGGTGCTTTTCCCGAATATGGAGCCGATCCATTCCTCCGCTGTATGCGGCTTCGGCCATGCGCAGCACCTCGTCGAGCTCCTGTCGTCCGCTCGTTATGACGTGCAGCTCAGGTTTGTACAGCTTGCCCATGTCCGCCTCCAGACAGCACCGTCAGACACTCCTGCAGCCATTTGGCTGTTTTTTCATTTTGCTCTCCAGGCATGCGAGCGACCATCTCGGCAACCAGTCTGCGCAAAAAGAACGATTGCGGCAAGCTGAGCGGAAACGTCACGGTCCGCGGTTTTTGTTCCTGCTCTTCCAGCTTTTGCACCCCGGCCAGCAGTATATCGGCGATGGATTCTATCAAGTCTCTCGTATTTTCCTGCTCGCGCAGATCATCGTAGCATCCGTCCATCAACCGGCACAAAATGAGGAAGGCCTGTGTGGACAGCGTAAAAGGTTGTACATCCTGCAACGGTTCGGTCACGATTTTCCCCTCCATAAAAACAAAGCGAAACTCTGGTTATTATAGCACATTCTTTTCGTCAGACAGAATTTCACGGTGTCGCTTTTCAGCAAATAAAATGCGAGCCGTTTACACTCGTTCGGCTCGCATTTTATTTGCTGAAAAGCGAC
>k87-2254272_pt1 | contig 12858 bp, 10 predicted proteins | sample MGYA00084031_6733416 | MGnify analysis MGYA00084031
GGCATCGACGTCTCGCACTGGCAGGGCTCCATCAACTGGACGTCGGTACGGAACTCCGGCATCCGGTTCGCCTACATCAAGGCCACCGAAGGCACCAGCTACAAGGACCCGCGGTTCAACTACAACTACCCGCAGGCCTACTACGCCGGGGTGATCCGCGGCGCGTACCACTTCGCCCGGCCGAACCTTTCCAGCGGCACCGCGCAGGCGGACTACTTCGTCAACAACGGCGGCGCGTGGTCGGCCGACAACCGGACCCTGCCCGGAGCCCTCGACATCGAGCACAACCCCTACTCGGGCGGCATGTGCTACGGGCTGAGCACCACCCAGATGCGCCAGTGGATCACCGACTTCTACAACCGCTACAAGGCCCGCACCGGGCGCGACGTGGTCATCTACACCACCGCGAGCTGGTGGAACACCTGCACCGGATCATGGACCGGCATGGCCACCAAGAGCCCGCTGTGGGTCGCCCACTGGGGCGTCCACTCACCCAGCCTGCCCGCCGGCTGGTCCTCGACCACCTGGACATTCTGGCAGTGGACAAGCTGCCGCTCGGTGCCCGGGATCTCCGGCTGCGTCGACGGCAACCGGTTCAACGGCAGCATCGACCGGCTGCTCGCGCTGGCGAACAACACGCCGTAGGGCGGCCAACGACTACTGAACGGGTGTGGGCCGCACGGCAAGCAGCCCACACCCACCGCCGCGCTCTGGCGACGGCGGCGGGGCGGTCACTGAAGCGCGACCTCGACCGTCCTCCGGGTGCCCCAGCCGCCACGCCAGCAGGTGGCCGCGCCGTACCACCGGATGGCACGCAGCCAGACCATGGCGAACACCACGGCCACGGGCGCGAGCGCCCAGGTTCTCCACTGGTACGCCGTGGTCTGGTCTGAGCGCTTGACCGTCAGGTACCGCAGGGTTTGCGCGTACCCAATGATGACCGGGACGGACACGAGCCACGGGATCGCCGCAGGGTTTGTATCGACGACCGGCGAGACGACGACGGCCGTCACGAACAGGACCGTGGCAATCACCGACTGGCTCCAGCGCACCAGGTGCATCCACCAGGCGATCGAGCGGATTGGCAGGTAACGGAATCGCCACCAGGAGCGGATGAACGATCCCCGCATCCAGCGCAGGAACATGCGGTTGAAGTGGCCGAGCCTCTCGGGCATGAGCGCGTAGGCGAACGCCGTCGGCTGCTGGACGGTGCGCCCGTTCAGCATCGCGAACAGGGTGAGCAGCGAGTCGTCGCTGAACGGGATCCTCCGCCCGAAGAAGGTCTCGTTGAGATAGGCGTGGATGTTGTTGCGCACGACCGGCGCGCGGTACGCAGCGATCGGGCCCGAGTTGACCCAGACCGAACCGAAGACGGAAAGCGCGGAGCGGTCGGTGAGCTGGCCTGCGACGAACCACAGATCGGTGAACCGGGTGAGGAATGACGAACGGACGTTGGCAGCGAGGACGACCCCGGCGACCGACTGCACCCGGTGGTCCGCGAACGGCTTCAGCAGCTCGTTGAGGGCCCAAGGGTCACTGACCGTGTCGGAGTCGACGGTCCAGTAGATGTCCGCGTCGGGGGTGACAAGAACGGCGGTGGCCTGGGCGTGCCGCTTGCCGGCGTTGTCCTGCCGCTGCCAGGCGGGCATGATGCCGGCCGCGATCGCGGCGTGCAGGAACCACTGACGGATCTCTCGGTATCCGTCGGTGCACGTGGAGCCGTCGTCCACGACGTAGATCATGTCGGGGCGCCGCACCTGGTTGATCATGGATTCGAGACACGCGCGCAACGCCTTCGCGTCCTCGTTGTAGACCGGGACGATACCGACGACCCGCAGCTCGTCCAGTCGCCGTCTGATCCGCGGGGTGACCCGGACCGGCCGTTCCAGATAGGCGCTGCCCACCTGCCACAGCAGGAGCAGGAACATTGCCCCATAGACGCAGGTGAGGACGTTTGCTCGTCTCTCGAACAGGTCGACAACGCCGAGGACGGCCAGCGCGTGGTGCACGGACCACACCGCGGCGCCCGAAAGAACCACCGCCGCGGCCAAGAGGCCCCGGCGGTGGGAGAAGTGCGCGGTCATCGTCCGATGGGCGCTCCGCGCTGGATGGCGGGCTTGTCGCGGTGGAAAGCCACCCTGATGAGCAGGGCGCCACCGACCACCAGCACTGCGCCGACGATGGCGAGAAACACGGGCAGCGGAAGTGCGTACGCGGTGAGTCCGCCCAGACCGACCGTCACCGCCCCGACGCCGGTTCGGGGCAGACTGCCTCCAGACATCCGTTCTCCTCTTCGCAGGACTGATCGAGTTACGGAGACACGCGCCAGGCCAGCACCGCTTGCGACAGCGCGGCTGCTGTACGCGCTTCCCCCAACCGGTAACGAACGCCGCCCTTCAAAGTCACGCGGATGCGCGACGTCGGCCACGCGGCTCAAGGCCCATCCGCCAGCTTGTAGGAGGATCACGGCTGCCCGGACATCGACTTGATGATCGCCGCTCGGTCGTCGAGCATCAGGTGGCCCGGTAGAAGCATGACCACCGTCTGGTCGAGAATCCGCTCGTAGAACTCGACCGCGGCAAGCTCCGATGTGGACAGGGCCCGCAACCCTGCTACTCCAGATCGATCAGTTCGCTGTGCGTCATCCCATCACCGCTACGGTGTGAACGGCACCTGGCAGGGACGACGGTCGCACCGCTCCACCAGCAGTCACCTGCCCAAAGCGCCTCTTCACCATCCCGCCGCAGGAGCAACGATGGCAGACTACGGACACGACCTGCTGTTCGGGGCATTCATCACGCCCACCGCCGAGCCGGCGACCCACGCAGTCGATCTGGCGATGGCGGCGGACCGGGCGGGCCTGGACCTGGTCACGTTCCAGGACCACCCGTACCTGCCCACGTTCCACGACACGTGGACGCTGCTCAGCTACGTGGCCTCCCGCACCGAGCGGATCCGGGTCAGCGGCAACGTGCTCAACCTGCCCCTGAGGCAACCGGCCGTGCTCGCCCGCGCCGCCGCCAGCCTGGACCTGCTCAGTGGCGGCCGGTTCGAGCTCGGCATCGGAGCCGGTGGATTCTGGGACGGGATCGAAGCCATGGGCGGCCGGCGGCTGACGCCCGGGCAGGCGGTTGACGCCCTGGATGAGGCGATCCAGATCATCCGGGAGATGTGGGCGACGGACCGGCGCGGCGGGGTGCGCGTCAACGGCAGGTACTACCAGGTCAACGGCGCCAAGCGGGGCCCGAAGCCGGCACACGACGTCGGGATCTGGATCGGCGCGTACAAGCCGAAGATGCTCAAGCTCACCGGCCGGATCGCCGACGGTTGGCTGCCGAGTCTCAGCTACCTGCCGGGCGGAGTCGCCGACCTGACGGACATGAACCGGCACATCGACGAGGCAGCGCTCGCCGCCGGCCGGGAACCGTCCGCCGTGCGCCGGTTGCTGAACGTCTCGGGTCAGTTCGCGCCCGTCGGCCGCTCGCTGCTCAACGGACCGCCGGAGCAGTGGGCCGAGGAGCTCGCCGGGCTGACTGTCGAGTACGGGGTCAGCGGCTTCATCCTCATGACGGACGACGCCCGTGCGATCGAACTCTTGGCACACGAGGTGGCACCCGCAACCCGGGAACTCGTCGCCGCCGAGCGGTCACGCGCCGGACGCTGATCCCGCGCGTCGCGCCTGCGGCACGTGCGGTAGCTTCTGCTGAGCTACCGGCGGGTTCGACTCCCGCCGATATCACTGCGTCTGTAGCGCCAGGAACCGGGGGTGCAGTCATGACGGACGCGCGAGACCCGGACGTTCGGCGATTCCCGGTCCTCACAACGATGGCGTTGGCCGTGGCCACGGTCGCAGCGGTCGTGCAGTACGCGGTGCCCGGCGCCGTGTCGACGTTGCAGCGTGATCCCGACGGGCTGACGCACGGCCAGTGGTGGCGGGTCGTGACCCCGTTGCTGGTCCAGACACTCGGCTGGCACCAGGTGCTCGCCAATCTCGTCACGCTGGCGCTCATCGGGCTGATCAGCGAGTGGCTGCTCGGCCGCCGCCGGTGGTTGGTCCTGTTCGCCAGCGGGACGATCGCCGGGCAGGTCGCCGCGTACACGTGGAGCGAACCGGGCGGCGGCGCCTCGATCGCCATCTGTGGCCTGGCCGGCGGAACGGCCGTCGCGCTGCTGGCGCACCCCTCGCCCGTGCCGCGGTTGGCCGCCCACCCGGTGGTCTACTACATCGCGGCACTCACCGGATGGGGCTTCGGCGGCCTCCTTGAGGCCGGGTTGGGATGTCTGGCCGCCGGCGTCCTTCTGCACGGACTTCGACAGATCGCCGGGGTCAACGCCGAGCGGGTCGCTCTGATCGGCACGGTGGTGTGCGCAATCGCACTGGCCGCCACCTTCGACCTTCATGGGGTGTCACTGATATCGGGAATGGCAGTGCAGCCCCTCGGGCGGATCAAGTTTCAATTTGGTCCACATTGGCGGGACCGTGGTGTGCGTACCGGCTGATGTCGGGTAACCGGAGTTGATGATGAGGGCGGACGACACGTCTGGGCGATGGGAGCGTGAAGCCGATCACGGATCCTGGCACAAACTGGAGGAAACGCCCCGAATAGTTCTGTTTTGTCCACAGAAAAAGATGCAAGAAATTTAGAATTATAACTTCGCTCTAAGGACGTATCGCAGCCGGAGTGGCTACTCTGGCCGGAAGGGGGGTCTACACGGACAGACCCAGCCACTCGTTGGCGGGTCGCCGATGATGCACGCGATCGACACCTGCCTACGGCGGCTCCGCCCCGGGTGGCCGCACGAGAGCGTCAGGAAGGAGCGTGCCAGTGTCCGGCAAACCCCGGCGACCAGTCCTCCACCTCATCGCCTGCGATGCCGAGCCAACCCGGGAACTCGAATCCTTCATCCGGAACTGTCAGAAACTCGGCTGGGACGTCTACGCCATCGTCACCCCGGCGGGAGCCAAACTCCCCGAACGGGACGCCCTCGCCGAGGTGACCGGCCATCCCGTGTGCGAGGACGACCAACTCGAACCGCTCTACCCGCTGCCCCCGGCCGGAGCGTACGCAGTCGCCCCGGCATCGTTCGATGTGATCAACAAGTGGGCGTACGGCAACAACGACGGCCTCGCGCTCCGGTTGCTCAACGAGGCGACCGGGATCGGCCTACCGATCGTCGTGGTGCCCACCCCGGGGCCGGCACTCGCCCGTCATCCCGCGTTCATCGAGAGCATCGAACGTCTGCGCGCCTGGGGCGTGATCGTCGAGTTCAATCCCGCCCGGTACCCGATGCCTGGCACGGACTCGGACGACGCGAACCCCGACGCTTGGCGGGCCGCGGAACGGGTGATCGCCCGCTGGACCCGGTTCGCCCGGCTTCCCGCCCCCGGCACAGGTCAGGAGGCGGCCGAGGAGAACCTGAACGAGATCGTCGAGGAGAACCCGGACGCGGTCCCGGCCGGCGACCGCGTGCCCGACCTGGCGCTGCTCGCACCGCGGTCCCAGCCGGCCATGCCCCTCGCGAGCTGAGCACGGGCGACGTCGGCCACGGACGGTCCGGGCCGGGCAGCGACCAGGCGAAGGTCAGGCGTGCTGCGCCGCGATCTCCCGCGCCCGGTCCCGAGCCGCCTCCAGCGCGGCGAGCAGCGCCGCCCGCACCCCGTGGTTCTCCAGCTCCCGGATCGCGCAGATGGTGGTACCGGCCGGAGAGGTGACCGCCTCGCGCAGCTTCACCGGATGCTCCCCGGTGTCGCGCAGCATCACCGCCGAGCCGATCGCGGTCTGCACGATCAACTCGTGCGCGACGTGGCGCGGCAGGCCGAGCAGAATGCCCGCGTCGATCATCGCCTCGACCAGCAGAAAGAAGTACGCCGGGCCGGACCCGGACAGCGCCGTCACCGCGTCCTGCTGCGACTCGGGCACGCGGATCGTCGCGCCGAGCGGCTTGAACATCTCCTCGGCGAGCTCCAGGTGCTCGGCGGTGGCGTACGGGCCGGGGGAGATCGCCGTCATCGCCTGGTCGACCAGCGCCGGGGTGTTGGTCATCACCCGGACCACCGGTGTGCCCTCCGGCAGCCGGCGGTTGAAGAAGCTGGTCGGCAGGCCGGCGCAGAGCGAGATCACCAGCTTGTCCGCCGGCACCTTCGGGCCGATCTCGTCCAGCAGAGCGCCCGCGTCCTGCGGCTTGACCGCGATCGCCAGCACCTCCGCCTCACCCACCGCGGTCAAGGCGTCCACCACCTGGACGCCGTAACGGGTCCGTAGCTCCTCGGCGCGCTCCGCGCGGCGGGCGGTGGCGAGTAGCTTGTCCGCGGGCCAGCCGGCACGCAGCAGCCCGGAGAGCACCAGCTCCCCGATCTTGCCGGTGCCGATCACCGCGACCGTGTGCACGCCCGGTGCCATCGCCATTCGCTCCCTATACCTCCGAACCGGTATCCATAAAACCACCGCCCGCCCCGGTCGACTCCAGCGGGGCAGGCGGTGTGACCAGCTCGGATCCGAGGTCAGCTGCCGAAGAAGACCTCCGCCTCCGCGTAGCGCTCCAGCGGCACCGTCTTCAGTTCCCGGGTCGCCTCGACCAGGGGCACCCGCACGATGTCCGTGCCGCGCAGGGCCACCATCTTGCCCCAGTCGCCCTCGTGGGCCGCGTCGATCGCGTGCAGGCCGAACCGGGTGGCCAGCACCCGGTCGTACGCGCTCGGCGTGCCACCCCGCTGGATGTGGCCGAGCACGACCGTGCGGGCCTCCTTGCCGGTCCTCGCCTCCAACTGGTCGGCGAGCCACTGCCCGATGCCGCCGAGCCGGACGTGGCCGAACGCGTCGACCTCCTTGTTCTGCACCACCATCTGGCCCTCAATCGGGTGCGCGCCCTCGGCGACCACGACGATCGGGGCGTACTGCTTCTCGAACCGCTGCTGGACGTAGCGCGCTACCTGCTCCACGTCGAACGGGCGCTCGGGCAGAAGGATCACGTTGGCCCCGCCGGCGATCCCCGCGTGCAGGGCGATCCAGCCGGCGTGCCGGCCCATGACCTCGACCACCAGAGTCCGGTGATGGCTCTCCGCCGTGGTGTGCAGCCGGTCGATGGCCTCGGTGGCGATGTTGACCGCGGTGTCGAACCCGAAGGTGTAGTCGGTGGCGCCGAGATCGTTGTCGATCGTCTTCGGCACACCGACCACCCGGACGCCCAGGTCGTGCAGCCGGGTCGCCACCCCGAGGGTGTCCTCGCCACCGATGGCGATGAGCGCGTCGACCCCCTGCTCGACCAGGTTGCGCTGGATCCGCTCGACACCACCTTCGATCTTGAAGGGATTGGTCCGGGAGGAGCCGAGTATGGTGCCGCCGCGGGGTAGGATGCCCCGCACCGCGGCGATGTCCAGCGGCATGGTCAGCCCCTCCAGAGGCCCGCGCCAGCCGTCCCGGAATCCCACGAACTCGTGACCGTAGACCCCGACGCCCTTGCGCACCACCGCCCGGATCACCGCGTTGAGGCCAGGGCAGTCACCGCCACCGGTGAGCACGCCGATACGCATTATTTGCTCATCCTCCAGCTTGAGCGAGCCGTACAGCCCCGGAAGCGGGTCGAGTCGGACCGTCCGGCGCCGTTGCCGGCCCGGGGCGGATCATCCGTTGACACTCTAGTCGTCTTCCCTCTTCCCACCAGTCCACACGACCCTCAAGTCGTCATCGCCCGCCAACGCGCCAGGTTGTGCCGGGCGTCGACCAGGGCATTGTGCCGTCCGGTCGACACCTCCGGCAGCCGGGGACGCCCCTTGTCGTCCCAGAGCTGGCGCAGCTCCTTGGTGAACCGCGGGATCTCCTTCGGCAACGCCGGCATCGCTCCCCACAACTGGGCGAGAGCGACGTGGTCGTACGCGGCGTACCAGGCCCACAGCTCCAGTTCCTCCCCCGGCCGGTCCCGCACCGGCTCCAGAAGGAACTCGTACAGGTCGTCGCGGATCCGCTCACGGGACCGCCAGGCCGGGTCGGCCGGCGCGGGCAGCTGGTCGAGGACGTGTCGGCGCACCCACGGAATCGCCCGGCTGGCATCGAACTCCGTGGAGACGGCGTAGAACTCCCGGCCGTGCTCGTCCACGACGCCGATCGACACGAGGTCGATGACCCGGCCGTCCTCGATGAACTCGCAGTCGTAGAAGTAGCGGTAAACCATTTCCCGCTAATCCTCGCCGACGCCGGGGCCGTCCGCCGTTGCAAGTCCGTCTCGCCACGCCGGGAGGGAACGGCGAGCGGCAGTCTCATCGGCAAGGCGCAGCCTCATCGCCGCAACCGGCCGCAGGGTCGCCCCTCCGACCGGTTGCGGCTTCCCCGCAGATGGATCCGTTACTCCCCCGTGATGCCCCCGGTAGCGGATCCACGACCACCTTGCCGTCAGATCGATCAGCGAACTGTCACCGACCTGATTCAAGGGGTGTACAGCAAGCGACAGGAGACGACATGATGCGACATGATCTGATACTGACGTCGGTAACGAGGGCGTCAGCGCACGTGTCCCGGTCGCCGCCGCGGGCCGGGACCCTGTCATCACGGAGAGAGGTTGCCGTGGAGGTTCGCCTGCCCGACCCCAACGACGCGCTCTCGGGCGTCGACCTGTTCGCCGGTCTTGCGCCCGAAGCGCGCCAACGGGTGATCGCCGCGGCGGTGCCCCGCACGTACCGCAAGGGACAACTGCTGTTCGTGGAGGGTGATCCGGGCGAGTCACTCATCGTGCTCCGCCGTGGCGCCGTGGCCATATTCCGCACCGCGCCGACCGGCGAGCGGGCAATGCTGACCGTGGTCCGCCCGCCCGACGTGCTCGGCGAGGTGTCCCTTCTGGACGCCTCGACCAGGTCGGCGTCCGCCGAGGCCATAGAGGACTGCACGGCGCTCGCCCTCTCCCGGGCCGCGTTCATGGACCTGGTGCGTTCGAATCCCCGGATGCTCGACGCCGTGATGCGCTCCCTCGGCGCGCTCATCCGTCGGCTCACCGAGCAGAACGCGGATTACGTCTTCCTCGATCTGCCCGGTCGCGTGGCCAAGACCCTGGTCCGGCTCGCTGGCGACAGCCCGGCTCCGCTCGTCACGATCGACCTCACCCAGAGCCAGCTCGCCGAAATGGCAGGCGGCTCGCGCCAGAGTGTCAACCAGGCGATCGGCTCCTTCGCCAACCGGGGCTGGCTGCGCACCGAGGGCCGCCGCATCGTGCTGACCGACCTCGCCGCGCTGCGTAGGCGTGCGGGGATCGACCGCTGACCACGACGGCGGCACCCAGCGGGACGGCAGGGCGGGGGAGCCCGCCCTGCCGTCGTCAGTCACTCACTCGGCGGGCTGATCGGCCCCACTCAATCCTGCTTGACCGTCGTGCCGCCGGTCGGTCCCACCCAATCCTTGTCGTCACCGGTCGGCCCCGGCCACGCGGTCTGCTCACCGACGATCCCGCTCGCCTGAAGCTCGGCCAGGGTGGCGGCGTCCACATCGACCGTGTCGCCGGCGGCGTGGGTCCGACCCTCCGGGTCGGTCCACTCCTTCTCCAACCGGACATACACCATCGGCGTCTCCCCCTTATTCATGTCGATGTCCGGGCTGCCCGACTCTAGCCCGGACGGCGCCCCGACCGGGAGACTGGCCGACAGTCCGGTTTCCGACAGTCGGACCCCCACGCGATACTCGCCCTGACGGATTCAGCGTCCGAGCAGATCGGACGGGCTGAGGTACCGCTTGAGCTTCGAGGAGGACGCATCCCCGCCCTGTGCCCCCAATGTGGCCGGATTACAGCACCCGGCGATCGCTTCTGCGGTGGCTGCGGAACCCCGCTCACCACCAACTGCCCACAGTGCGCGCAGCCGCTCGCCCATGACGCCGCGTTCTGCACAGCCTGTGGCGCCCCCGTCGCCAACCGCGTCCCGATCGTGCAGGAGGAACGGCGACGGGTGAGCGTCCTGTTCATCGACGTGATCGACTTCACGCCGTACGTGGAGCGCGCTGACCCGGAGCTGGTCCGCGCGATGCAGACCGCCTTCTTCGCGACCACCCATCGCGTGATCCAGCGGTACGGCGGCGTGGTGGAGAAGTACATCGGCGACGCGGTGATGGCACTGTTCGGCGCGCCCGTGGCGACCGAGACGGACGCGTTGCGCTGCGTGCGGGCGGGTCTCGAGCTGCAACGCGTGCTGACCCAGGTCAGCCCCAGCGGCGACGAGCGCACCGGTTACCCGCAGCGCTACCGGGACGCCCGGGTGGCCGAGGGCTTCCGGTTCCGCGTGGGCATCGCGACGGGCGAGGCGCTGGTCAACGTCGCCGCGGCCCGGGACGGCGGTCAGGCCTTCGTCGCCGGCGACGTGGTCAACGTGGCCGCCCGGTTACAGGCGGTCGCTCCTCCCGGCGGGGTCCTGGTCTGTGGCAGCACCTACGCCCTGACCAAGAGCGCGATCCGCTATGAGGAACGGCCCGCGGTCACCCTGCGCGGGCGCTCGTCGCCCACCGAGGTGTGGCTGGCGCGGGCGGCGGTGCGGCGCCAGCCCGACCGCGAGGTGGACGTCACCCCGCTGATCGACCGTGAGCACGAGCTGAACCTGCTCGTCAACGCGCTCCACCGCTCGATCCGCGACCGGGTGCCCCAAGTGGTCACCATCTCCGGCCCCGCCGGCATCGGCAAGAGCCGGCTGGTCCGGGAGCTGTACCGGCACGTCGAGTCGCTGTCCGACGAGACGATCAGCTGGCGCACCGGACGGTGTCCACCGTTCGGTGAGAATGTGACCTTCGCTGCGCTGGCCGACATCGTCAAGTCCGAGGCCGGCATTCTCGACACCGACTCCGCCGACGTGGCCGCCGAGCGATTGGCCGCCGCGGTCCGGGACCTCACCGGGCCGGCGGAGGCCGACCGGCTCATCGACGCGCTGCGGCCGCTGGTCGGCCTGCCCGGGGGCATGCTGCCGGCCAAGGACACGGAGGCGGCGTGGCGCCGCTTTCTGATCGCGCTCGCGGGCCGACGACCCACCGTCCTGGTCTTCGAGGACCTCCACTGGGCCGACGAGGCCATGCTGCGCTTCGTGGAACTGCTCGGCGCCGGAGCCCGGGACGTGCCGCTGCTGGTCCTCTGCACCGCCCGCCCCGAGCTGACCGATCGGCACCCCGGCTGGGCCAGCACCCTCGCCTCCTCGCTGACCATCACCCTGCCACCGCTGCGGGACTCGGGCATCCGGTCGCTGTTCAGCCACATGTTCGGCTCCACCGCCGTCCCCGCCAACCGGCTCGAGCGGCTGGTCGAGTTGGCCGGCGGCAATCCGCTGTACGCGCAGGAGTACGTCCGGATGCTGGTCGAGCAGGGCGCGCTCGGCCCGTCCGAGGACGGGCAGCCTCCGTCGTGCTCGGACCCTCCGATGCCGGAGAGTGTGCACGCGGTCATCGCCAACCGGGTCGACCTGCTCGACGCCCGGGACCGCGCGGTGCTCCTCGCCGCCGCGGTGGTCGGCATGCAGTTCTGGCCGGGCGCCGTGGCGGCCGCCCTTGGCCAGCCGGTGGACACGGTGGAGCCGGCGCTGCGCCGGCTGGAGCAGCGCGACTTCGTCCACCTGCAGCCTTCCACCAGCATGGACGGCCAACCGGAGTTTCAGTTCCGGCACATCCTCGTGCGCGACGTCTGCTACCAGCGGCTGCCGCGGACAGAACGGGTCGTCCGACACGGCCGTACCGCCGACTGGCTCGACGCCCAGTCGCGGGAGCGGGACACCGACCTGGCGGAGGTGGTCGCACACCACCGGTGGGCGGCGCACGAGATCGCCCGCACGCTCGGACTCGACACGTCGCAGCACGCGCGGGTCGCGCGCGACGCGCTGCACCGCGCCGCCCGACGGGCGTACACGCTGCACGCGTTCGATGCCGCAGCCAGCCATGCCCAGCGGGCGCTGGCGCTCTGCGACGACAGCGACCCGCTCGGCCGGCTGCAGATCGAACTGCTCAACTCCGAGATCCACCTGCACCGCGACCGGACCCTGACGGAGGACGAGGCGGACCGACTGGCCGCGATGGCCGACCGGCTCCTCGCGCTGGGCGACCGCTCCGGCGCCGCCCGCGCCTGGACCCTGCTCGGCAAGCTGGCCTGGCTCCGGGCCGACCGGACCGCGGCCCTGTCCTGTCTGGAGCGCGCGGTCGCGCTGTTCGCGACCCTGCCGGACACCGCGGCCAAGGCCGACGCGTACGCGGAACTCGGACGGCTGCACATGCTCAACTACGAGCGGGACGCCGCGATCGCCGCGGCGAAGACGGCAGCGGAGATCGCCGCGCGGCTCGGGCTGATCGAGGTGCAGGCCAACGCGCAGATCACCGACGCCATGGCCCGCTACCAGGCGGGCGACCCGGAGGGCCTGGCGGCGTTGCAGGCCGCGACGAACTTCTGCCGCAGCCGGCAACTGCTCGCCCTGCCGCGTGCGATCCAGAATCTCGCGCACGCGATGCTGGAGGAGGGCGACTGGATCCGGTCCGACGCGCTGCTGACCGAGGACACCGCGAGCCACGTCCTGGCCACCGGCTACTCCGGCGAGGCGATCCGCGCCTACTTCAACGGTGACTTCAATCGGATGCTCGCGGCCGCCGAAGCGTTCGTGGACACGCCGTCCGGCCGCTGGGACATGCAGGTCCGCGGCCTGCGCTCGTGCCTGCGGGTGCTGCGCGGCGAGCCGATCGGCGGCCTCGCCGGTCCGGCGACGACCGACGGAACTCCGATCGACGACATTGCCGACGCGCTAAACACCGCTCGTCGCAGCGGCTTCCACCGCCTGCGCTGGACGACGCTCAGCATGGGCGCGCTCTGCCGGGCCCTGCAGGGCCCGGCAGAGCGCGCCCATGCTGAGCGTCGTCCAGCGCA
>k87-842353_pt1 | contig 12855 bp, 11 predicted proteins | sample MGYA00084031_6733416 | MGnify analysis MGYA00084031
ATCCCATCAAGAGTACATGCGGCGTGTCCGCGATGTGACGGCTGGCAAGATCCAGCAGTTCTCCGAGCTGTTTACCCAGTTGTCCCGCAGCTTTGCCCAGACGGCCGCCGATACGGAAGAACGCGATGAAGAAGCCGATGCATTTTTGAGCCGGGTGACCGAGTTTACTTGCCAAAAATGCTGGAAGCGCGAGCAGTGCTGGGAAAAGGATCCGGAGGCGATCTATCAAGGCATGCGCTGGATGATCGACAAGCTGCAGGAGACCGGCTCGCTCGCCCATGTCACCCCTCCGCGCGATTGGGAGAGAAAGTGCGTCAAAACGGAAAAAGTGATGACCGTCATGGAGCAGGAGTACGATCGTCAGCTGGCGTTTGAGCTTTTGAAAAAGCAAGTGAAGGAAAGCCGCAAGCTGGTGGCGGATCAACTGTCCGGAGTATCGCGGGTCATGAGCGATTTTGCCCGTGAGATTCAGCGCGAAGGGATGGAGCTGAGCCTGCAGGAAAAACAGGTGTCCCAGGCGCTGGAGGGATTGGGATTGTCTGTGCGGCGGGTGGAGATCCACAATTTGGAGGAAGGGAAGGTTGACATTGAGATCAGCCAGCCTACCTGCTATGGAAGGGACGAGTGCGCCAAGATCGTCGCGCCGATGCTGACGGAAATTTTAGGCGAGAACATCGTGGTGAAAGAGCGGCACTGTGAGGCGCAGAAGGACGGTAGCTGCACGATGTGCCTCGCTTCGGCAAAAACGTTCGAGGTCGACATCGGCATCGCGGGAGCCGCAAAAGACGGGAAGCTTCTATCCGGAGACAGCTTTCGGACGATGGACTTGGGGAATGGCAAGATGGCGCTTGCGATCAGCGACGGAATGGGCAATGGCGAGCGGGCGTTTCTGGAGAGTCAGTCCGCTCTGGACATGCTGCAACAACTGCTTCGTTCGGGCATCGATGAAAAGCTGTCGATCAAGACTGTCAACTCCGTTTTGGCGCTTCGCTCCACGGATGAAATGTTTGCAACGGTAGACCTGGCTTTGATTGACCTGCAAACGGCTCATACCCGATTCATAAAGATTGGGTCCACACCGAGCTTCGTCAAGCGCGGATCAGATGTCATCACGATAACGGCCAACAACCTGCCGGTCGGCATTCTGGAGGATATCGAGGTCGATGTCGTCTCCCGCACCTTGAAGCCGGGCGACCTTTTGATCATGATGTCAGACGGAATCTATGAGGCACCACGGCATATCGAAAATCGCCAGGCCTGGATGAAGCGGATCCTTTCCGAATTTCAGACGAATGATCCCCAGGAAGTAGCCGATCTGCTGCTGGAGCGCGTGATCCGGCAGCACTCCGGCCAGATCGTCGACGATATGACTGTGCTGGTGGCGAGAATTGACAGATTTGTCCCGCAATGGTCGTCGATCCAGGTACACGGGATGCCCAAGCTGGAGCGGCCGAGAATTGTGAGTTAAGGAGTTCTAGGGAATAGATAAGGTAGCTGCTGATTCGAGCAAGCTGCCTTTTTTGTGGTTTGTTTTGAAAGAACATGACAGATTTCGTTGTGTTTTCTGATTGGTAATGATTAATTGTGATTGTTTATGATCGTTTTTTGGATTATAATCGAGATGTAACAGCATCATGCTTTTTCTTTTCTGCTACGGAGGAAAGGAGGTTGTCATGCTAACCCCGGAACGTCATGAAATGATTTTGAAGGCACTCAAGGAAAAGGGTGTTGTCCGCATTCTTGAGCTGGTGGAGATGACCGGCGCATCGGAGTCTACGGTGAGGCGGGATCTCAGCGACCTGGAGGAACAGCGCCTGTTGAAGCGCGTCCATGGAGGCGCGGCTTTGCTGCAAAGCAAGATCGAAGAACCCTCCATTCAAGAAAAAGCGGTAAAGCACGAGAAAGAAAAGGTGGCCATCGCCAAATATGCCGCAAGCCTGATCGAGGAAGGCGATTCTATTTTTATTGATGCGGGAACAACGACTTACCAGATGCTCGCTTTTATTCCTCATGAAAATATTATCGTGGTGACAAACGGAATCGACATCGCGCTGCAACTGAGCCAGCGGAAGATCAAGACCATTTTGCTCGGCGGTGAAATGAAAGCGGCTACATTGTCGCTGGTGGGCCGAGATGCCGTCAATACGATCAGCCAATACCGTTTCGACAAATGCTTTCTAGGCATGAACGGGATCGATAAAAAGCACGGACTGACCACTCCCGACCCGGATGAAGCGTATGTCAAGCAGTTGGCGCTTCACTACGCGGACGAGTGCTTTGTTCTGTGCGATTCAAACAAGTTTTCCCGCGTGACTTTTGCCAAAGTCGGGGACATGGATCGCGTCACCGTCATTACTGATGACGGTTTGCCCGATGAGGAACAGCGGGAATACGCAAAACTGACACAACTAAAAGTGGTGAAAGCATGATTTATACAGTGACCTTGAATCCTTCGATCGACTATCACGTCTGGATTGACTCTTGGGAAGAGGGACAGATTCACAAGGCACAAAAGGACAGGAAGGTTGCGGGAGGCAAGGGCATCAACGTGTCCAAGGTGCTTCGCAATCTGGAAATGGACAGTACGGCCCTGGGGTTTGTAGGAGGCTTCGCAGGAGCGTTTATCGCTGATCAACTGGAGCGGGACGGTATCCGGCACGAGTTGATCAAAATCGAACAGGAATCTCGGCTAAACATCAAAATCAAGACCCATGTCGAGACCGATATTAGCGGAGTTCCGCCGGAAATCCCTGCAGAAGCGCTGGCCAAGCTGCACGGCCGGCTTGACCAACTGACGGATGAAGACTGCCTGGTTCTGGCCGGCAGCGTGCCACGCGGGGTTCCGAATGACATCTATCAAGCCATCATGAAGCGTCTGGTACCAAAGGGTGTCCGCATTTTTCTGGACGCGAGCGGAAAAGCGCTGGCAGACGGCTTGGCGGAGCGGCCATTTTTGATCAAGCCAAATCATCACGAGCTGGGCGAATTGTTCGGGGTGAACATTTTGTCGCCGGCTGACGCCATTTTTTACGGAAAAAAGGCGCTTGAGGCGGGAGCCCGGAACGTCATCGTCTCGATGGCGGAACAGGGCGCTGTCTTTGTCAACAGCAAGGCGGCTTTTGCGGCCCGTATCCCGAAGCAGGACCCGGTTAATTCCATCGGTGCCGGAGATTCTGTGGTAGCCGGCTTTTTGTACGCATACGAAAAGGGCATGGAGCTGGAAGACGCATTCCGCTTCGCCGTGGCGGCGGGGAGCGCCACAGCCTTGTCGGAAGGATTTTGCACACACGAGAAAATCAAAGCGTTTTCTCCGAAGATAACCATCAGCAGAGTGGAATGATAAGGGGGGTCACATATGTCTGATCAGATTCGCATTGGGGATTTGCTCAAAGAAGATACCATTATCCTATCGCTTGCGGCTTCAACAAAAGAAGAAGTCCTGGACGAGTTGATCGCCAAGCTGGATGAGGCGGGGCGATTGAACAGCAGGGACGGGATGAAAGAAGCTATTCTCGCCCGAGAAGCGCTCAGCTCGACAGGTATCGGCGAAGGCATTGCCATACCGCATGCAAAGACAGCGGCTGTGAAGACGCCCAGCATCGCGTTTGGCTTTTCCAAACAGGGAATCGACTTTCAGTCATTTGATGGAACCAAAGCCCATCTGTTTTTCATGATTGCGGCAACGGAGAATGCCAACCAGGCCCACCTGGAAACGCTGGCTCTGCTCTCCCAGATGCTGATGGATGAAGACCTCCGCAAGCGGCTGATGGCGGCCGGTTCAAAGGAAGAGGTGCTGGAGATCATCGCCGTCAAGGAGCGGGAGATCAACAGCGCGCAGGGGTCAGACGGAACAACAGCGGACGAATCAACGGGCAGCCAGACAACAGGGCAAGCCGGAGCAGAAAACGCTGCGGTGCACAGCGCCGAAGCGGGGGCTTCGCCAGATGCTATCCCCGCTGGCGAAACCGGGGATTCGCTCCCGGCACGGCCAAAGGTGGTCGCAGTGACAGCGTGTCCGACCGGAATCGCGCATACGTATATGGCTGCCGATGCCCTGAAGAAAAAGGCCGGAGAATTGGGGATACCCATCAAAGTCGAGACGAATGGCTCGGGTGGAGTTAAAAACAAGCTCACACCGGAGGATATTCGGGACGCCGCTGCCGTTATCGTCGCGGCCGACAAGCAAGTCGAGATGGAACGGTTCAAAGGCAAAGTGGTGATTGAAGTGCCGGTAGCCGAAGGGATCCGGCAACCGGAAGCCCTGTTGAATCGGGCAGTCAAACAAGAAGGAAGGACCTTCGAGGGCAACAGCGGTCAGAATGGCGAATCCGCCGAATCCACTGAAGAAAAGGGAGCAAAGCAATTCGCATTTTACAAGCACCTGATGAATGGCGTGTCCAACATGCTGCCATTTGTCGTGGGTGGCGGGATCATTATCGCGCTGAGCTTCATGTTTGGAATCAAGGCGTCTGACCCGAACGATCCTACCTTCCATCCATTCGCCAAGGCTTTGATGGACATCGGCAGCGGGACGGCGTTTGCACTGATGATTCCCGTCCTGGCCGGATTTATCGCCAAGAGCATCGCCGACCGTCCGGGCTTTGCGCCGGGTATGGTAGGCGGGATGCTGGCGGCTGCCAGCGGCGCCGGATTTTTGGGCGGACTGATCGCCGGTTTTCTTGCCGGGTATATCGTGCTCGGATTGAAAAAGCTGTTTGCAGGACTTCCTCAGTCCTTGGAAGGGCTAAAGCCGATGCTGATTTATCCGCTGCTCGGGATACTGCTGACGGGTCTGGTCATGGTCTACGTCATCTCCGAGCCTTTGGCGGCAATCAATACGGGTCTTAGCGACTGGCTGAAGAACATGAACCAGGGAAATGCGGTTATCCTCGGGGTTATCCTCGGAGCGATGATGGCCTTCGATATGGGCGGGCCGTTTAACAAAGCGGCGTTTACGTTCGGGATCGCCATGATTGCCGAAGGAAACTTCGGTCCGCATGCGGCGATCATGGCAGCAGGGATGACACCGCCACTTGGATTGGCGTTGGCAACCACGCTGTTTAAGAAGAAATTTACTGCCGAAGAACGACAAGCAGGGAAAACCGCATACGTTTTGGGGGCATCCTTCATTACCGAAGGAGCGATCCCGTTTGCCGCGGCTGATCCGACGCGCGTCATTCCGTCGACGATGGCCGGTTCGGCTGTGGCTGGCGGTCTGTCGATGTTCTTCGGGTGCACGCTGCCGGCACCGCATGGGGGCATATTCGTTCTCCCCGTTATCGGCAATGCCGGAATGTACGTAGTGTCGATTGTGGTCGGTACGATTGTAACGGCACTGATGATCAATCTTTTGAAAAAAGAAGCAGTCAAATAACTGGACAAGGAGTGAATCACGATGTTGACTCAAACTTTTACTATTAAAAATCCGACCGGGCTGCATGCCCGTCCTGCGTCCCTGTTCGTCCAAAAGGCGACAGCCTACGCCTGCGAGATCAATGTGATCAAAGGGACGAAAAAGGTAAACGGAAAAAGCATTATGGGTCTGATGACGCTTGGTGCGGCAAAAGGCGACGAGATTACGCTCGAAATCAATGGCGAAGGGGAGCAGCAAGCCATGGAGGAATTGGGAGGCCTGCTCGAAGCGGTCCATGAATAAGTAAGGGGCGATCACATGGTTATCCAGGGCATTGCGGCAGCTCCGGGAATCGTCATCGGACGTGCGGTGGTCAAAGGCAGCGAAGAAATCCGCTATGAACGCCGGACCATCGGTGAAGAACAGAGAGCTGCAGAAGTGGAACGGTTTCAACGGAGCATACAGGAGGCTCATCAAGAATTAGAGCTGATCAAGGAAAAGACGCGCAAGGACATCGGGGAGAAAGAAGCGGCCATTTTTGAAGCCCACCAGATGTTTTTGCAGGACCCCGACTTCATCAGTGCAATTGAGGCGAAAATTGCGAGCGAGGGGCTGAATGCGGAAGCCGCTGTGGAAGACGTTCGCGACAGCTTTGTCGTGTTATTCGAAAGCATGGATAACGAGTACATGCGGGAGCGGGCAGCCGATCTTCGCGATGTAAGCCAGCGTGTACTGAGAAAGCTGCTAGGCATCTCTGAACAGTTGGATACAAGCCTGGACGGCCCGATCGTTCTCGTCGTGCATGATCTGACCCCATCCGATACGGCACAGCTTGACCGCGACAAGGTGAAAGGCTTTTTGACCAATATCGGAGGCCGTACGTCTCACTCGGCAATTATGGCTCGCACGATGGAAATCCCGGCCGTAGTCGGGCTGTCTGCGATCACGGAGCAGGTTCAGACCGGGGATACGGTGATCGTCGACGGGCTGGAGGGAAAAGTGTTTATCCAGCCGGATGAGACAGTCATCCGTACGTATGAGGAAAAGCAAAAGGCCTACGCTGAGCAAAAAGAGATGTGGGCCCGTCTGGTCAAGGAAGCGACGATAACGAAAGACGGCAAGCGGGTAGAACTGGCTGCCAATATCGGCAATCCGCAGGACGCCGTGCAAGCGCTTCAAAACGGAGCCGAGGCGATCGGGTTGTTCCGCACCGAGTTTTTGTACATGGGAAAAGCACAGTTTCCGACAGAAGAGGAGCAGTTTGAGGCTTACAAAGCTGCTGCGCAGGCGATGGGCGAAAAGCCTGTGGTGATCAGGACGCTGGATATTGGCGGGGACAAGGAGCTTTCCTATTTGGAGATGCCAAAGGAGCTGAATCCGTTTCTCGGCTATCGGGCCATCCGCCTTTGTCTGGACCGTCCCGAGCTGTTCAAGACACAGCTGCGTGCCTTGCTCAGAGCGAGTGCGTACGGGGGCATTAAAATCATGTACCCCATGATCGCGACGCTGCGAGAACTGCGCAGGGCAAACCAGTTGCTGGACGAAGTGAAAACGGATTTGCGCAATAACCACATTCCGTTTAACGAGAATCTCGAAGTGGGAATCATGATTGAGGTTCCGGCGGCTGCCATGATCGCCGACCAGTTGGCCAAGGAGGTCGACTTCTTCAGTATCGGCACGAACGATCTGATCCAGTATACGATGGCCGCCGACCGGATGAACGAGCAGGTCTCCTACTTGTACGATCCTTTTCATCCCGCTGTCCTGAGACTGATCCGCCAGGTGATCAAAGCGGCTCATCAAGAAGGGAAATGGGTAGGCATGTGCGGTGAAATGGCCGGAGAAGAGCTTGCGGTACCGATCCTGCTGGGCCTGGGTCTGGACGAGTTCAGCATGAGCGCGACCTCCATTCTGCGCACCCGCCATCTTCTGAAGCAATTGGACGCATCTGAGATGGTAGCCGTCGCCAAGCAAGCGCTGGCACTGGAGAGCGGAGAGGATATCCGGGCGTATATCCAGGAGCATGTGATCAGCAAGCTGTGACGATGAAGTGAACGATAGATAAAATGATGGATAAAAGAAGGGTTGCAGCGGGCTTCTGACAAGCCTGCGGCAATCCTTCTGGTATGTTTCCCCTTTGCACTGTCGATACTGGTTACCAATACAGGCAAGACAGAATGGGGAGATGACTAGTGAAAGAAGCAACCTTACGACAAATTTTGGTGGTGACGGACGGCTGCTCCAACTCCGGCATTAGTCCGGTTGCGGCTGCGACCCTGGCGAGGGAGCAGGGGATCACGGTAAACGTCATCGGCGTGGTTGAAAAAGGCGATATGGGCGAGCAGGGAGAGAAGGAAATTCGCGAAATAGCAGAAGCGGGCGGCGGTCTGTTTGACATCGTGTACCCCCAGCAGTTGGCCCAAACCGTACAGATGTTGACACGCAAGGCTATGACGCGGACGATCCACCAGGTAGTAAGCAAGGAATTGAAAGAGATTTTGGGCGATTCCGCCATGGAGGGATTGGTTCCCGAGAAAAGAGTCCAGGTCGCCGGGATGGTGGACGAGCTGGGCGAACGCAGTCGTCTCGATGTAGTGATGCTGGTCGATTCCTCCGGAAGCATGAAGCCGAAGCTGGCTGCTGTCCAGCAAGCCATCCACGACTTCAGCATCAGCCTTCGTTCGAGAAGCGGACAAAGCCGGATGGCTGTTTGTTCATTTCCTGGGAAACAAAATCACCTCGATGTCCGCATCCCGTGGACTGAGGAGGTGGATCAGGCTCATCAGTTGACTTCCGGACTGACGATGAGCGGGATTACACCGACTGGACCGGCGATTATCGAAGCGATTGCACTGTTTGAGCATGTCAAGCTCCCAACCGGCTTGCGCGATCGCTACGGGCATAATGAGCTCGAAGACGGTGACCAAGGCAGTTTGAGAGACCATGTCTTTTAATCGCGCCATTCCCAAGCTGCCTCCCCAATTTCGCGGCAAATGGAATCAGAAAACGTACCATGTCCTGCGGGAGCTGGGGCGTGGTGCCAACGGGGCGGTCTATCTGGTGTCCCAGGACGGGGTTCGGCGAGCCGTGAAAATCGGAGCGGAAGGCATGGATATTCTCATGGAAGTTCATGCGCTAAAAAGCGTTCAGCAGGGGCGGGATGCGCGGGTAACCGTCGCTCCGCTCCTCTGCGACGTGGATGACCTCTATATTGACGGGCGGTCATGCACCTTTTACGCGATGGAATACCTCGATGGCGAGCAGCTGGATCAGTTCGTCCAGCGCACGGGAACGGATTGGGTGCCGGTTTTGATCATCCAGCTTTTGGCCAGACTGGCCGTCCTCCATCAAAGAGGATGGGTTTTCGGCGACTTGAAGCCGGAAAACGTGATTGTAACCCGTGCAGACAGTCAAGTGAGGCTGATCGATTTTGGAGGGGTTACGAAACATGGCTGTGCGGTCAGGCAATTTACGGAGGAGTATGACCGGGCTGCCTGGCATGCGGGTGACAGACGCGCAGAGCCGGCCTATGATCTCTTCTCGCTGGCCGTGATGACCGTCCGTCTGGCAAGCAGCCCGGAAGTTTGGAAGAGTTCTCGAACGGAGCCGCGTCAAACCAGTCTGCTCTGTGATATAATACGGAACAACGACAGCCTTTACCCATTTCGGGTTCCGCTCATCAAGGCTTTCCACGGACAGTACGCGGGAGCGGAAGAAATGAAAAGCGATATGCTGGCGATCGTGCAAGGCCGTACGACTGCAGTTCAGCAAAAAAAGGCGTCAGGGTCCGGTTCATCAGGCATCTGGATAGGCGGGTTGTTTGTCGCATCCATGCTGCTATTGGCCGGAACATTGTATTATGCATGGATGATGTAAGGGGTGTGACAATAGGTGTCCCCAGATCTTGTTATGGATACCTGCTTGTTGGCAGGCGAAATTATGTTGAAGAACGGCGGGGAAACGTATCGTACGGAAGAGACGATGTCGTGGATTGCCAAGGCGGCCGGCATGGATTCGGTTAACAGCTCCGCGACCCCGACCAGCATCATCTTGTCATTTCGTGCGAATGGACAAGATCATACACGCATGATCCGCACACCCAGCCGGACGATCAATTTGAGCAAGGTCACCTTGGCCAACGACGTCTCGCGCCGGTTTGTTTCGGGAGATATTACCATCTATGAAGCCTACAACCTGTTTCAGCAAATCGATCAGGGAAAACCGGTTTACCCCAAATGGATGCTGCATACGGCGGCTGGCGTTGCCAGCGGCTCTTTTGCCATGCTTGCGGGCGGTACTTGGTATGATCTGCTGCCCTCCGCATTGGCGGGACTGACGGTCAACCTCAGTCTGCAATTTTTTGAAAAGTTTCTACGGATCAAATTTTTTACTGAATTTGTATCAGCTTTGCTGGGCGGATTGTTTGCGCTCCTGTGCGCTACCTTTTTTACGGAGCTGCACCTCAGCATCCTGATCATCGGTGCCATGCTTCCTCTCTTCCCGGGGATCGCCATCACCAATTCGCTCAGGGATCTGATGGCCGGAGATCTCGTCGCGGGAGTCTCACGCGGGGCAGAAGCGCTTTTGACAGCACTTTCCGTTGCGGTAGCGACGGCTATTACCCTGTGGTTCGTGAGGTGAGAGACGAATGGTATTGTTGAAAGGATTGGGCCTCAGTCTGTTGTCTTCGATGGCGTGGGGATTGCTGTTTAATGTTCCGGTGCGCACCTTGCTGGCATGCGGCTTCGCCGGTTTGACCGGATGGCTTGTTTTCTCCATTCTCCCATATTTTGGGGCTGAGGTTATTTTATGCACGTTTGCGGCAGCGACAACCGTTTCCATATTAAGTCAAGTTTTGTCCGTCTGGCTGAGGGTCCCCTCCACCAACTTCAGTGTTGCCGGCATCATCCCTCTGGTGCCGGGATCTCTTGCTTACAAAGCGATGCTTGCCTTCGTAAATGGACAATATATGGAAGGAATCATGCTGGCCATGCAGACTGCGATGGTGGCAGGAGCGATCGCGTCCGGTCTGATCCTGGGAATTTCTTTATTTGCCATCTGGAGGGGAGCGCGCCATGCTAGAAAGCGTGCGCAATAACATCGAGCGCAGCAGGCTCCTGGAGCCGGGCGAGACAGTCGTGGTCGGCATCTCTGGCGGAAATGACTCGACTGCCCTTTTGCATATCTTGTGGGCTCTCAATTCACACTATCAGTACGGCTGGAAATTGCACGCTGTACACCTGAATCACGGTTTCCGCGGGGAGGAAGCGGGCAGGGACGCGGACTATGCCGGAGAGCTGTGCCAATCCCTCGGGGTTTCTTTTCACTTGTTTGAACGGAGCATTCCAGATGTCATGAAGGAGACCGGCATGGGGGCTCAGGAAGCGAGCCGCGCTGTGCGCTATGATCTCTACAAGCAGGTCGCGCTTCGTACAGGCGCTGCCAAAGTAGCCGTGGCGCATCATGCCGACGACCAGGTGGAGACGGTCTTGTTTCGGCTGTTGAGGGGAACGCGCCTCTCCGGTCTGACCGGGATGCCAGCCAGGCGCTGGCTGGTGGAGGGCCAGGTCGAGCTGATCCGGCCGCTTCTGCATGTGAGCAGAGCGGAGCTGGAGCGCTACTGTGAGGAAAACGCGCTATTCCCGCGAGAGGACAGCAGCAACCGCTCGCGCAAGTACGCCCGCAACCTGATCCGGCTGGAAGTAATGCCGCTGTTGGAGCAGGTAAACGAGCGCTACCGCGAGCACATCCTTTCCCTGTCAAAGGCCGTTCAGGAGGATGAAGCTTACCTGCAAAAGCAGAGTCGCGATCAGTTAAAAGCGGTTGTGATCAAGCAGAAAAAAGGCGACGTGACGATCGACGCCGACAAGTTTCAAAGTTGTGACGTTGCTTTACAAAGGAGAATGATTACTCTAATATTAAGTTATCTCTCAAGCCAAATCGAATGGTCTTCGCAACATGTGGAGGCCGTTTTGCGCATGATAGAGGGAAATCGTCCGTCTGCTGAACTGGATTTGCCCGGTGCCGTGACAGTGGCCAGGGCATATCGGCAGGTTCGCTTTCAGACGAATGGCCAGAAATTATATCGTCAGATTTTCTGCTACCAGCTTGCTGTTCCGGGAACAACACTGATTACGGAAAGTGGAGCAGCGGTACATACGTTTTATCGTGATGGCCCCATCGATTGGGCACGAGTTCCCGATCACGCGGCGGCTTTTGATGCCGATCGCCTTCCTGGGCCTTTATGCGTTCGCAATCGAAAGCAAGGTGACCGCATGCCTCTATGGGGAACAGCGGGGAGCAAAAAGCTGAAGGAACTGCTGATCGACGCCAAGGTGCCGCAGAAGTGGCGGGACAGACTGCCGATCCTGACTGCGGGCGACCAGGTGATCTGGGTTCCGGGCATCCGCCGATCCGCCATTGCGCCTGTAAGTGAACGGACCAAGCGGGTATTGTATGTGGAAGTGGAGTTTGGAGAAGAGTGGCGGGAGGTATTAACGTGAACCAAGACATCAAGGAGATTTTGCTCACCGAAGAACAAATTGCCAGCAAGGTTAAAGAGCTGGGCTCTATCTTGAGCGAAGAATACCGGGACAAAAACCCGTTGGTCATCTGCGTTTTGAAGGGCGCTGTCGTATTTATGGCCGATTTGCTTCGCCATATGGACATTCCCTGCGAAATGGACTTTATGGCCGTATCCAGCTATGGAAGCGGAACCGAGTCTTCCGGGATGGTGAAAATCCTGAAGGACCTCGACACTTCCGCCGAAGGCCGTCACGTCCTCGTTGTCGAGGACATCATGGACAGCGGTTTGACGCTGAGCAGGCTGATGGAGCTTCTGCGCCACCGCCAGGCGGCTTCCGTAAAGGTCGTGACGCTTCTCAACAAGCCGGATCGCCGCAAAGTAGACATCTCGCCAGATTACAGCGGATTTACGATTCCAGACGAATTCGTAGTCGGCTACGGTCTGGATTTTGCCGAGAAATATCGAAACCTGCCATTTATTGGCGTACTAAAACCGGAAGTTTACACGAACTAGCTTTGTTGTGAAGAACTGACTCCATATGGTAAAATGTGAAAAGTGTCTGTTCGTGAGAGGAGGTAAGGAATGAATCGCTTTTTTCGTAATACCGGGTTCTACCTACTAATCTTTCTTGTCACGGTCGGGATCGTGAATTTTATCCTCTCCGGTTCTGATAAGGTTGGGAAACTTACATATCAGGAATTCCGGGTACAGCTGTTAACCGATAACGTCTCCGAGCTTACGCTTCGTCCTGAGGGAGGAACGTATCGGGTAGACGGTATCCTGAAAGCAGCGAATCCGGGACAGGAAACCAAGTTTGTAACAAATGTACCGCTTTACGATTCGGATATCATCAAGCTGGTTAACGCGAAGATCGATGAGCAAAAAGTGAAAAGGGTTGAGGTCGCTCCGCAGGAAGGCAACAGCATCTGGCTGACGTTCCTGACATCGATCATTCCTTTCATCATCATCTTTATCC
>k87-503392_pt1 | contig 12852 bp, 14 predicted proteins | sample MGYA00084031_6733416 | MGnify analysis MGYA00084031
ATGATGGATTATGTTGTGGCATTTATTGTCGGAGGGGCGCTTTGTGCCATTGCCCAACTCGTCATGGATATTGGCAAGTTTTCGCAAATGCATGTAATGGGCTTGTTTGTAGCTACGGGAGTCTTTCTAGGAATCAGCGGAATTTATGACCGGCTGATTGCGGTCGCTGGAGCGGGAGCTGTTCTTCCCATTAGCGGCTTCGGTTATTTTCTCGCGAAAGGTGTGCTGGCGCAAAACGAGGTAAACGGATGGCTGGCTATTGGTTCAGGAATGTTTCAATTTGCCGGAGCCATTTTGTCATTTGCGGTTGTGCTCTCCTTTTTTACCGCTCTTCTATGCAAGCCGAAAGGATAGTTCGATATGAAAAAAGACGTGTCATATTAGTGACGGATGGCGATGAGTTTGCGTTCCGAACGATTCAATATATCGCTGAACAAATCGGAGGACGCTGCATTCGATTACAAGGAAGGCGGTCGACTTGATCCTTGAAAGGAGTAAGTGTTATGGAAGTGAAAGAAAATAAAGTTCCGATTTCGGAAAAGCTCACTGACAATGAAAATTTTCTAAAAGAAAAAATTGGAGTTGGAACTAGCTTTGATTTAGGGGTTCGAAAAATTCATGTATTAAAGAGGGAAGTACATATTTACTATTGCAACGGTTTATGCGATACGCAATATTTAATTGAATTGTTGAAACAAATCGTCCGCATTAATGATAACGAACGGCAGACGGCGCAGGCAAAGCAAATTATCGAAAACCGTCTCGTTCATCAGCAAGTAAGCCCTGTCCATCACTTGGATGAGGCAGTGGATCGGTTGTTATCAGGGCTAATCGTCATTTTCATTGAAGGAGAATCGACAGGATTTATCGTCGATGTCCGAAGCTACCCGGGTCGGCAGCCAGAAGAACCAGATACGGAAAAGGTGGTGCGCGGCGCGCGTGATGGTTATGTGGAAAACATTATCGTCAATACGGCGCTAACTAGGCGGCGCATTCGCGATGAGCGGCTTCGTTTTGAAATTTTGCAAGTAGGGGAACGTTCAAAAACAGATATTTGCATTGCTTACATTAAAGACGTTGCTGATCCGGGGCTTGTTGAGCTTGTCAAACGAGAGCTTCAGCAAATTAATATTGATGGGTTAACAATGGGGGATAAAACGATCGAAGAATTTTTAGTAAAACAAGGGTATAATCCGTATCCCCTCGTGCGCTATACGGAGCGTCCGGACGTTGCCGCTACGCATTTGCTTGAAGGCCATGTTTTAGTGATGGTAGATACGTCGCCAAGCGTCATTATTACCCCGACGACGTTTTTTCATCATGTGCAGCACGCTGAAGAATACCGGCAATCTCCAGCGGTTGGCACATTCGTGCGCTGGGTGCGGTTTTTAGGCATTTTGACATCCTTATTTTTACTGCCGCTTTGGGTGTTGTTCGTGCTTGAACCATCTTTGTTGCCTGATAAATGGGCGTTTATCGGTCCGAACAAACAGACGAATATCCCAATTATCATCCAAATTTTGCTGGCCGACTTCGGCATTGAGTTTCTTCGTATGGCAGCGATTCATACGCCGACACCTCTTTCGACAGCGATGGGTTTAATCGCCGCGGTATTAATCGGACAAATCGCGATCGATGTTGGATTATTTGTGCCTGAAGTGATTTTGTACGTATCGGTTGCGGCGATCGGTTCGTTTGCAACGCCGAGCTATGAGTTAAGCATTGCCAATAAAATATCGCGATTGCTTCTCATCATTGTGGTGGCGCTGTTTAAAGTGCCGGGGCTGATGATTGGCACTACCGTTTATTTGCTTTGGCTCATTCACATCCGGTCATTAAACACGCCGTATTTATGGCCGTTTATTCCGTTTGATCCAGCGGCGTTTATGCAAATTATCGTCCGCCGCTCTGCAGCAGGGGCAAAAGTAAGGCCGAGCATCGTCCATCCGCAAAACCGCCGCCGGCAGCCGTCATAAATTGACAAAAAGAAGTTGCAACTTTTTTATAATTGTGATACGTTATACGTAATCTTTTTTCTGCAAAAAAGGCAGTTATCTTTTATGTTAACTGTCTTTTTTGCTTTCGGTTATGCATAAAAATTTTCGATATTGAATAATTTCATTTCGCAGGAATGAGGGGTTTGCATGTTTTTTCATGGGACAAGCCGTGTAAATGATAAAGGGCATTTAGAAATCGGCGGCGTCGATACGGTTGATTTGGCAAAAGAATACGGAACGCCATTGTATATTTATGACGTGGCACTGATCCGTGCGCGCGCGCGTGCGTTTAAAGAAGCGTTTCAAAAACATGGTGTCAAAGCGCAAGTCGCCTATGCAAGCAAAGCATTTTCTTCGATTGCGATGGTTCAGTTGGCGGAAGAAGAAGGGTTGTCGTTGGATGTCGTATCGGGTGGAGAGTTGTATACCGCGCTACAAGCGGGATTTCCGCCGGAACGCATCCATTTTCACGGCAATAATAAAAGCCGGGAAGAATTGATGATGGCGCTTGAGAGCGGAATCGGTTGCGTCGTTGTCGATAACTTTTATGAACTGGAGTTGTTGGAACAATTAAGCAAGCAGCGCGGAAAAACGACAGCGATTTTAATAAGAGTCACCCCTGGTGTCGAGGCACATACGCACGATTATATTTTAACTGGTCAGGAAGATTCTAAATTTGGGTTTGATTTGAACAACGGCCAAGCGGACGAGGCGCTGCGCAAAGCGCTATCCTCTTCGTTCTTTTCTGTTCTTGGAATTCATTGCCATATCGGTTCGCAAATTTTCGAAACGACAGGGTTTGTGTTAGCGGCGCAAAAAATTTTCCAAAAAATTGCTGATTGGAAGGAAACGTACGGATTTGTTCCAGCGGTCGTCAATCTTGGCGGTGGATTCGGCATTCGCTATACGAGCGAGGACGATCCGATTCCTGTTTCGGAATATGTCGAAAAAATCATAGAGGAAGTAAAAAAACAAGTAAGTGAACAAAATATTCCAATGCCGGAAATTTGGATTGAGCCGGGGCGTTCGCTTGTCGGCGATGCCGGAACGACGATTTACTCAATTGGTTCACAAAAAGTGGTGCCGAATGTCCGCCATTACGTTGCCGTGGACGGCGGGATGAGCGACAACATCCGTCCAGCGCTGTATGAGGCGAAGTATGAGGCGGTGCTGGCAAACCGCGTGTTGGACGAAAAAAATGAAATTGTTTCGATTGCCGGAAAATGTTGCGAGTCGGGAGATATGCTGATTTGGGATTTGCCGCTGCCGAAGGCGAACCCTGGCGATTATTTAGCCGTCTTTTGCACTGGGGCGTACGGCTATTCGATGGCAAACAACTATAACCGCATTCCGCGCCCGGCTGTCGTGTTCGTGGAAAACGGGGAGGCGCAGCTAGTGGTGAAGCGGGAAACATATGAAGATTTAGTGCGGCTTGATTTGCCGCTTAAAACAAAAGTGAAATAAAAAGTGCCCAGCTGTTTTGCTTGGGCACTTTTTCGTTATTGGTTGTTTTGCGGCTCGGAAGAAGTGAACGCCGATTTAATAGCGTTCCAAATTTCTTTTAAAATGTCAACAATGTTTTGAATAAACGTTTTTCCTTCTTCCGATTGCAGGAACGCCGACAATTTATCCTTCGCTTTGCTTAGTTGATCATTGACCTGGTTCCAATCGATATTCGCGTTTTTCATTTTATTGAATAGCGAAATTAAGCTGTTGATCTCATCTTCCGTTAACGTAATTCCGAGGTCTTTTGCGACTTTTTCGATAAGCGCACGTAAATCTTCATCCGTTTGTGGCGGATTGTTTGCGATTTCTTCTTTCATTTTCGCAAGAAGGGCAACCGCTTTATCCGGCCCGATCGATTCCCCGAGCTTTGCCGTTTGCACCATTTCTTCTGTGGCGACTTTTTTGACATCGTCAGGAATCGCTTGATCGGAAGAAATTTCGTATGCTTTCATTAATCCGGTCAAGGCAGCTGTGCCAGATACGGCAAACGGAGCAGTGACATAAATTTTTGCGTCTTTCACTCCCGCCGTAATCAAGGCGTTTGTGTACATTTCGTCTGTGACCCATGTAATATTATGGGTTTCAACATCTAACCCGGATCCTTTCGCGCCAATCGTAATCATCGATGAAGAGATCGCTCTCGTCCCGATTTGCGCTTTTGGAATAAGGCCGTCAAGATATTTATGTTCTTCTGCGTTGGAAACAGTAATGATTTGCGCGTTGTCCGGAGCGTTCATTTCATTTAGTATTTGCTGTTTTTGCTGTTCGGTTAAATTTTCACCTAATGTAACAATTACATCGCCTTCTGCCGCATCTGCTGCCGCCATGGCTGGAAAGGTAAACAGCAGCGATGCGAGCAGGCAGCCTGTCAACATGCGTTTCACAATGTCATCCTCCTTCATAAAGGTGATATCCCTTTTTCGGCATATCCCGTATACATTATATTACTTTTTTTCAGTGAACAACAATGATATGATAATGATGCGTTATCAATGAAAAAGGAGTTGTCGTGCATGGCGAAAAAAGGATATATTTTGATGGAAAACGGAGCAAAAATCGAGTTTGAACTGTTCCCGAATGAAGCGCCAATTACGGTGGCTAATTTTGAAAAATTGGCAAATTCGGGGTTTTATAACGGTTTGACGTTCCATCGCGTCATCCCTGGTTTTGTCAGCCAAGGAGGATGCCCGTACGGCAATGGAATGGGGGATGCTGGCTATACGATCCCGTGCGAAACAGATAACAACCCGCATAAACATGTGACAGGGGCGATTTCGATGGCACACCGCGGCCGCGATACAGGAAGCTGCCAATTTTTTATCGTTCATGAGCCGCAGCCGCACTTAGATGGAGTGCATACCGTATTCGGTCAAGTAACAGCTGGAATGGACGTTGTCAAGGCGATGAAAAATGGCGACGTGATGAAAGAAGTAAAAGTGTTTGACGAGGAATAAAAGCTTAACAGAAGCGCTGTTAAGTCTTTTTATCAAGCGATGAACGTACCGCCATGGCAAGAGGTGAAAGAATGAAGGGGAAAAATTGGGGATTGTTTTTTCTTTTGTTAGGGGCAAGTCTTGTATGGGGGATCATTTACTGGATGTTTATCGCGAAATAATACGGCGGTTATTCGATCGACCGTTTTTGCCTGTGGAAAATAGCGAAGAAAGCTAGCGCAGGCAGATGGCGAGCGAGGAACAATGGACAAACCGTTTTTGTGTGATATAATAATAAAAAATTCTATACTGTTTGCATCCTTCGGGGCAGGGTGAAATTCCCGACCGGCGGTGATGAAGTGACATCACTTCTCAGCCCGCGAGCCGTATAGGCACGATCCGGTGAAATTCCGGAGCCGACAGTATAGTCTGGATGGGAGAAGGATCACAAGCGCGCGTTGTCGTTCCGTACTAGAGGATGGCCTCGTTTGTTACAGAGCGGCAATGTTTGCTGGGAGCGGCGAAGCGATGATTTCGCGCCTTTTTGCTTTGCCGATAAATCCGTTTATTCGATATGCATTCGTTTGCGTTTGGCGGAAAAAGCAAATGACCGAAAAACTTCGCTTTGCTTTTCCCTGATTTGCGCATAAGTGCATAAATGCAATCGTTGTGATTCTACATAATCCTGCCCTAGGACTTTAAACCTAGGGCTTTCTTTATGCGACAAAAGGAGGCGAACGCGGTGCGAAACGATGAACAATATATGCGCTTAGCGATCGAAATGGCCAAAGCGGGGATCGGACAGACGTCTCCTAATCCGATTGTCGGCGCTGTCGTTGTAAAAAATGGAGAAATTGTCGGGCTTGGCGCCCATTTGAAAGCGGGGGAGCCGCACGCGGAAGTACATGCCATCCGAATGGCGGGAGAAAAAGCGAAAGGGGCGACCGTTTATGTAACGCTGGAGCCGTGCAGCCATTATGGGAAAACGCCCCCTTGCGCCGATTTATTAATTGAAGCGGGCGTTCGCCGCGTCGTCGTTGCGACGACAGATCCGAACCCGCTCGTAGCGGGCAAAGGCATTGAAAAGCTAAGAAACGCGGGGATCGATGTAAAGCTTGGAGTGCTGAAAGAAGAAGCGGATGAGTTAAATCGTGTGTTTTTCCATTACATTGCGACGAAAACGCCATTTGTGACGCTCAAATACGCGAGCAGCCTCGATGGAAAAATCGCCACGGCAACCGGGGAAAGCAAATGGATCACATCAGAAGCGGCTCGGGAAGATGTGCATCGCTACAGGGCGGTGCATGATGCGATTCTCGTCGGGGTAAACACCGTTATTGTCGATAATCCAAGCTTAACGGTAAGGCTTCCGGAAGGCGGAAAGAATCCGATACGCATCGTTTTAGATACGCATTTGCGCACACCGCTTGATGCAACTATCCTCCGTGATGGACAAGCGGAAACGTGGATGATCGTCGGCAGCGAGGTCAGCGACGAAAAAAAGAAGCGATATGAGAACGAAAACGTGCAAGTAATTTCCATGAGCACGCCGCATATTGACATCGATGAATTGTTGCATGTGCTTGGCGAGAGACGGATTACTTCCCTTTTTGTCGAAGGCGGGTCACACGTGCACGACAGTTTTGTGCGCGCCAAGGCGGTTAATGAAATCGTTGCCTATTTTGCTCCGAAGCTCATTGGCGGGAAACAAGCGCCGACGCCGATCGGAGGAATCGGTTTTGCCAGCATGGCTGACGTGATGCAGCTAGAAATTCGGAGAGTAGAGACGATCGGACCAGATATTAAAATCGTCGCGATACCAAAATAAAAGGGTGAGTGCACGAATGTTTACAGGCATTATTGAGGAAATCGGCACGATCGAGCAAATAAGACAGTCCGGCGAAGCGATTGTAATGACGATCGGAGCGAAAAAAATTTTAGAAGATGTCCATCTTGGAGACAGCATTGCGGTCAACGGGGTTTGTTTGACCGTAACGTCGTTTACGAACCGTTCGTTTATCGTTGATGTGATGCCGGAGACGGTAAAAGCGACGTCGCTGCGCATGCTAACGAGAGGTTCGAAAGTGAATTTGGAACGGGCGATGGCAGCCAACGGCCGTTTTGGCGGCCACTTCGTCTCCGGACACGTCGACGGTGTCGGCGAAATTATTCGCAAATGGCCAGTGGCGAATGCGGTATATTACGAAATTCAAATCCCGAAAGAATTGCGCAAATATATGATTTTAAAAGGATCTGTCGCCGTTGATGGAACGAGTTTGACAATCTTTGGGCTTACCGATGACACGTTTACGATTTCGCTCATTCCGCATACGCGCGCGGCAACGATTTTAGGCGATAAACAGCCGGGAGATATTGTCAATATCGAATGCGATGTCATCGGAAAATACGTCGCCCAGTTCATGGAAGGAAAAAAAGAAGAAGCGAAACCGGCGATTACGCTCGAGTTTTTGGAACGGCACGGCTATAAGTAAGCGAAAAGGGGGAACATGAAATGTTTGACACGGTCGAAGAAGCGATTTATGAATTGATGCAAGGGAAAGTGATTATTGTGTGCGATGACGAGGATCGCGAAAACGAAGGCGATTTTGTCGCGCTGGCAGAAAAAGCGACCCCGGAAGTCATTAATTTTATGATTAAATATGGCCGCGGCCTTGTTTGTGTTCCGATTACGGAAGAATTAGCAGATAAGCTTGGTTTGGAGCCAATGGTGAATCATAATACCGATTCTCACGGCACTGCTTTTACCGTTAGCGTTGATTATAAAGCAACGACAACCGGTATTAGCGCTTATGAACGGTCGATGACGATTCAAGCGCTGTTGGATCCGAACGCGAAAGCGAGCGATTTTAAGCGGCCTGGTCATGTGTTTCCGCTTGTCGCGAAAAAAGGCGGCGTATTGCGGCGCGCCGGCCATACGGAAGCGGCCGTCGATTTAGCGCGGCTTTGCGGGGCAAAACCAGCAGGTGTGATTTGCGAAATCATTAAAGAGGATGGCACGATGGCGCGCGTACCCGATTTGCGGAAAATCGCTGATGAGTTTGATTTGAAAATGATCACGATTAAGGACTTAATCCAATATCGAAGTCGAAAAGAAAAATTAGTGAAGCGAGAAGTGGAAGTAACGCTTCCAACAGAGTTTGGCAAGTTTAAAGCGATTGGCTATACTAATGTTGTTGATGGAAAAGAACATGTGGCGTTAGTCAAAGGCGAAATCATCCCGGACGAACCGATTCTTGTTCGCGTTCATTCCGAGTGCCTAACAGGGGATGTGTTTGGCTCTTATCGCTGTGATTGCGGGCCGCAACTTCACGCGGCACTCCGCCAAATCGAAAAAGAAGGGCGCGGCGTTTTATTATATATGCGCCAAGAAGGGCGCGGCATCGGGCTAATCAACAAATTGCGCGCGTATAAACTGCAAGAGCAAGGCTATGATACGGTGGAAGCAAATGAAAAACTTGGCTTTCCTGCCGATTTGCGCGACTATGGAATCGGCGCGCAAATTTTAAAAGACCTTGGCGTGACGAAAATGCGACTGTTAACGAATAATCCGCGAAAAATCGCCGGATTAAAAGGGCACGGCCTCGAAGTAGTGGAGCGCGTTCCGCTGGAGATGCCAGTGAAAAAAGAAAATGAAAAATACTTGCGAACAAAATACGAAAAGCTAGGGCACATGTTGCATTTTTAAAATAAAGATGATATTTTCGCCTTCTTGTATTATGATGAATATGATGGGCGGAAAAGATGGGAGGATTTGCAATGAAAGTAATCGAAGGAAATTTAGTCGGCACAGGATTAAAAATCGCCATTGTCGTTTCCCGTTTTAATGAATTTATTACAAGCAAGCTATTATCCGGCGCTCTCGACGGCCTCAAGCGTCATGGGGTCAATGAAAGCGATGTGGCGGTAGCGTGGGTGCCGGGAGCGTTTGAAATTCCGTTGTTAGCGAAAAAATTTGCCGAATCAAAGCAGTATGACGCCGTCATTGCGCTTGGCGCGGTTATTCGCGGAGCGACAAGCCATTACGATTACGTATGCAATGAAGTAGCAAAAGGAGTTTCCCACGCCTCGTTGTCAACAGGAACGCCGGTGATCTTTGGCGTATTAACGACAGATACGATCGAACAGGCGATTGAACGCGCTGGCACAAAAGCAGGAAATAAAGGTTGGGAAGCAGCGGTAAGCGCGATTGAGATGGCGAATCTTCTGCGTTCGTTCGCTTAATTAGTGTAAAAACGCGCGGAAGAGTTCACAATATGAGGAAGAATGTTTATAATACGTAATGAGAAAATGACGAAAGCACTTTTCTATTTTAGAAAAGTCTTTGTCAGTAATGAGGGATTTTTTATGCTGATTCGTTATCGAAAAAATTACGAAAAAATTGCGATGGGTCTTCTGTCTTTTATGCCGACAGAAAAAGACTTGAAGAAGTTGCAGCAAACGATTAAACAGTACGAAACAAACGATGATTGGCAGCTGTTTTTATGGAAGGATGGCGATGACATTATCGGCATTATCGGAGTGCTGTTACACGATGCGGATGTCGTTGAAATTCAACATATTAGCGTAAATCCTTCGCACCGCCATCAAGGTGTTGGAAAGCAAATGGTAAAAGCGCTGAAGGAGATGTATCCTAACCATCAGCTGCAGGCAAATGAATTTACTGCGGCATTTTTGGATAAATGTGAGTTGTAAAAGAGCTGCCGTCTATTGGTTCGGCAGCTCTTTACTTTTTTTCTTCCGCTCACGCGCTGCGATCACATCAGAACGGTCGCGCAATTTATGTTTATGAATTAAAAAGACATCGTTCATGTCGCTTGCTTTTCCCCAAGTAAGCCCGCGTTCGTCGCATATCGCTTGACATATTTTCCGCAATGTTTCATCGCGAATAGGTAGATCGATGCTCTCATATGCCCCGTTTTGCTCCATTCGTTCAATATAGCGTTCAAGCTGCTCGGAAAGCTGCTGTTCATCTAGTCCCAACTCGTGAACTGCTTTTTGTTCTTTTGCTAAAAGGGCTAGCGCTTTTCGCATCATGCGCAACGCTCCTTTTTGGTTGCCGCGACGATGATGGTATAGCGCCACAGCAATTTGAATGAGTACGACCCATACTTTTTTGTAGCCGTTATTTTTCCAATGTTCTTCCAATATTTCGTGGCATTCAAAATAATCGCGGTCTGTATGGAAATGAATTAAATAGTGGATATATGCGTCAGGATACATCGTTTCACGCCTTTCTATTGTTGTATCCGTACTGCGTCAATTGTATCATATTAGACGTAAAAAATGGCTTGGACAACGTTGGCTAATCGTCTATACTTAACGATAGTGTGAGGAAAATGGTGGGATGAACGTGCAATATAATGTGAAAATTGATGCGTTTGAAGGTCCGCTCGACCTTTTGTTGCATTTAATCAATCGTTATGAAATCGACATTTACGATATTCCTGTTGCGCAAATTACTGAGCAATATATGGCATATATTCATGCGATGCAGGAATTGCAGCTTGATATCGCAAGCGAATACTTAGTGATGGCGGCGACGCTTTTGGCGATCAAAAGCAAAATGTTGCTGCCGAAACATGAAGAAGAAATATTGGATGAAAATGTGGAACTGCCGGAAAGCGATCCGCGCGAAGAATTAATGCAGCGGTTGTTGGAATACAAAAAATATAAAGAAGCGGCGCAAACGCTGAAAAAAAAGGAAGAAGAACGGGCGCTTTTATTTACAAAGCCCCCGAGCGATTTAAGCATGTATGTAGATGAAAAAGAAATGATGAAGCAGCCGCTTGATGTCAATGTGTACGATATGCTTGGCGCGCTTTCGAAATTGCTGCGCCGCAAAAAATTGCAAAAACCGCTTCATACGAAAATTACCCGTCAAGATATTTCGATTGAAAAGAGGATGGAGGAAATTTTGGAGGAACTAAGCCGTACGAAAACGAGAAAAAATTTTTATGATTTATTTCCGTATTACGACCGCGGATATATTGTCGTGACATTTTTGGCGATTTTAGAACTGCTGAAAAAAAACGAGATTATTATCGAACAAGAACGGAATTTTGCCGATATTTTCATCTCTCGCAACGAAAGGATGGAGCAGCATGGAGATGAGTGAATATAAAGCGATCGTCGAAGGACTGTTGTTCGCTGCCGGCGATGAGGGGCTATCGCTTCAGCAAATCGCCGCAGTGTTGGAAGTGGAAGAAGAACAGGCGCGGGCGATTATTCATATGCTAAAGGACGAGTATGATCAGCAAAAGCGCGGCATTCAGTTGATTGAATTGGCGGGAGTCTTTCAGTTGGCGACAAGAAAAGAACATGCCCCGTATTTAAAAAAGCTTGTTGAATCGCCTAGTTCGACTTCGTTGTCGCAAGCGGCGCTCGAAACGCTGGCGATCATCGCTTATCGCCAGCCGATTACAAGGGCGGAGATTGAAGAAATTCGCGGGGTGAAAAGCGATAAACCGATCCAGACGTTAATTGCTAAAGCGCTGATAAAAGAAGTCGGACGCGCGGAAGGAACGGGGCGGCCGATTTTGTATGGCACGACGAAGGAGTTTTTGGACTACTTCGGTTTAAAAACGTTAGAGGAATTGCCGCCGCTTCCGGAATTGCAAGAGGACGACGAGCTAGAAAAGGAAGCTGATTTATTTTTTGAAAAATTTGAAGAAAATTTTAACGAATCAACATGATTATGGTAAGATAGGAGTAACTTTATATTGCGTTTTTGGCACGGATAAGGGGGCGATTGTATGCGGATTTGCCGCTTGCAAGGATATGAACTGGAAAAATCGCAGCCAAATACGTTTGAAGATTATTTCAACCGTTCAGAAGTAACGTTTTGCGAAGACGGGGACGAAAAAACGCTCTACGTTCTATATTTGCGCCATTTTGAGGAGTCGCTTTCATCGTTTACGCCGTATGAGCAAAATCCGCTTTTCACCGTTTCGGGGCGCGACGTCTATTTCCGCGATATCGTCGCTTTCGTATGCTTATTGCAAAATCCAAGTTTTCGCCACCGCAAGCGCGTGTACATTAACGAGGAGGAGGAATTTCGTCGCTATTTTGCGCATATGGAGTTTACGAAGCTTCCAGACGTCTTTGCGGAACTGGAAGCGAAAGGGGAATACCGTTTAACATCACCGCTTCTTTTTATTCGCCAGCCATCTTAACCGGTATGGGGGTTTTGGAATAATGGGAAATTCAATGGTTTGGAATCAAACGAAACAAGTAGAAACGTTTTTGCAAAAAGCCTTCCGGACGATTTCCGATTATTTAAACGAAGCAACGTTGACGAAACTGCTCGAAGAACGGGAAGGAGTGGACAAATCGTATTGCGAATTATTGCTTGCGAATTTACGGCGCCTCGTTGTATATTGTGAAGAAGGGCTTGAGGCGTGCCGCATCGTTTTGAATGAGGAGCCGTTTCGCAAAACAGCAGCGGAAAAGGTGCTGTATCGCGTTTACCATTTATGCATTGCCGAATATTTTACCCCGAAAAATGACGTATGGTACGAAGATAGCCGTTCCGCTTATACGGGACGCAATTCGCTTAAATTTCGGCAAACTCCCCCGCCTTCGTTGCAAGCTTTGCTGTTGTCCCTTGAAAGTGAGTTTCAGACGATTCGCGAAGAGCTGGAGTTTTATGAAACCGACTATCGCACAAAAATGATTCAATCAAAATAAATGAAAGCTGCCCCGAGTACGGGCAGCTTTTTTGCTGTCCATTATTCAGTCCGAGTCTTCGTCGGGTCGCAGGCTGGCGGATTGATTTCATTTGTCGTTTCCGCCAATTTGTGCAAGTAATAGCATTCCTCCCGAGCCATATGATCGGCCATAAGCGGTGTTAATACACCAAGCACCTCTTTGTTTAACCCCATTTCTTCTAACTCGTG
>k87-952584_pt1 | contig 12845 bp, 12 predicted proteins | sample MGYA00084031_6733416 | MGnify analysis MGYA00084031
GACCTATGACGCGGATCATCGCGGGGAGCGCCGGAGGGCGGAGGCTGTCGGTGCCGTCGGGCAGGGGGACGCGCCCCACCAGCGACCGGGCGCGGGAGGGGCTCTTCGCGACCGTCGGCTCGCTGCTGGGGCCGCTGGACGGCGCACGGGTGCTCGATCTGTACGCCGGGTCGGGGGCGGTCGGGCTGGAGGCGCTGTCCCGGGGTGCGTCCCACGCGCTGCTCGTGGAGTCGGACGAGCGCGCCGCCAGGACGATCAGGGCCAACATCCGCTCGTTGGGCCTCGACGGGGCCGAACTGGTGACCGCCAGGGTCGAACGGGTCCTCACGCACCGCCACGGCAGGTTCACCGGCCCGCCCGCGCAGCCGTACGATTTCGTCTTCGCCGACCCGCCGTACGCGACGGGGGAGCGGGAGGTCGTCGAGATGCTGGAGCTGCTGCGAGACGGCGGCTGGCTGGCACCGGACGCGCTGATAGCGGTAGAGCGGGAGAGCCGCGGGGATGAACTGAAGTGGCCTCCCGGATACGAGGAGGAGAGGGTGCGTCGTTACGGAGAAGCGTCCATTTGGTACGGTCGCGCCGCCAGGAACCCGTAGATCTGGGGGGTGCGCCTTGCGCCGTGTCGTCTGCCCGGGGTCCTTCGACCCCGTGACCAACGGCCATCTCGACATCATCGGCCGGTGCTCCCGGCTGTACGACGAGGTCGTCGTCGCCGTCCTGATCAACATCGAGAAGAAGGGCCTGTTCACGGTCGAGGAGCGGATGGAGATGCTCCAGGGCGTGACCAAGGAGTACGGGAACGTCCGGGTGGACAAGTTCCATGGGCTTCTCGTCGACTTCTGCAGGCAGCAGGGGATCCCGGCGATCGTCAAAGGGCTGCGGGCGATCAGCGACTTCGACTACGAGCTGCAGATGGCCCAGCTCAACTACCGGATGGCGGGTGTGGAGACGCTGTTCATGTCCACCAACCCCGAATACTCGTTCCTGTCCTCCAGCCGGATAAAGGAGATCACCCGCTATGGGGGTGACGTGTCCGGCCTGGTGCCCGACCTGGTCCATCGCCGTCTCATCGAACGGCTCAGAGGCTGAGAGCGGCTGGTATCCTTTCTTTTCGGCCTTGCACACCGGCGGTGATTCGCCATGCCACACGAGAGCAGGATGTCCACGCGCAGCCTCGATCCCAGAGCCCCCTGGGTGATCTCCACCCACGAACTGGGACGGCGACCGGGATCGATGCGCGAGATGGATCTGCGCTTGCCGGCACCGGAGGATCTCGGCGTCGACATGATCGGCGTCCCGAAAGGCGCCGATGTCGAGCTGGACATCCGGCTTGAGGCGGTGATGGAGGGAGTGCTCGTCACGGGCACGGCGCGGGCCCCGCTGCGCGGGGAGTGCGCCCGGTGCCTGGACCCGGTGACCTCGGATGTCGAGGTGGCCTTCCAGGAACTGTTCTTCTACTCCGCGGAGGACGCAGGAGAGGACGACCAGGTCCTCGACGGCTTCCTGCTCGACCTGGAGCCGGCGTTCCGCGACGCCACGGTGCTCGCGCTGCCGCTGAGTCCCGTATGCCGGGACGACTGCCAGGGGCTGTGCGCCGAGTGCGGCGCCAGGTTGGCGGACGCCGGTCCGGACCACGGGCACGAGAAGTTCGACGTCCGCTGGGCGGCGCTGCGAGGTCTGGTAACCGACAACGACAACGATCAGGAGGGCTGACGTGGCCGTCCCCAAGCGGAAGATGTCGCGGAGCAACACCCGCTCCCGCCGCGCGCAGTGGAAGGCCGCCCCGGTGGCGCTCGTGAGCTGCCCGCAGTGCCGGCAGCCGAAGCGCCCGCACGTGGCTTGCGCATACTGCGGCACGTACAACCGCCGCCGGGTCATCGAGCCGTCGGCCTGATCACGCCATGAGCTGACGGAGGACCGGCCGGGCGCGCCGCGGCGACCCGGCCGGTCCTCTCCGCAGCTCAGCGTGTGAGCGGTGGCTGACCGCCCGCGGCTGTGGTGGACGCCGGGGTCACGACCCGATCCCTCCCGGCGCCCACCACGTCTTCGGGCTACTTTTCTCCGGCTCACGCCACCGCGGACCGCCGTGCGGACCGCGCGGCGGAAGGATCGAGTAGCCCGAGGAGGAAGACGTGGGGTCAGCCCCTAAGCCGGTGCCGGTCGAGGTCGCCCGTGACGAGCTGGAGAAGCTCCTGTCGGTGCGGCTGGACACCGACCTGCTGGAGCGTGCGCTGACGCACCGCTCCTACGCCTACGAGAACGGCGGCCTGCCCACCAACGAGCGCCTGGAGTTCCTGGGGGACTCCGTGCTGGGCCTGGTCGTGACCGACACGCTCTACCGCAACCACCCGGATCTGCCCGAGGGGCAGCTCGCCAAGCTGCGCGCCGCCGTGGTCAACATGCGTGCGCTGGCCGATGTGGCGCGCACCCTCGGCCTGGGCAGGTTCCTGCGGCTGGGACGCGGCGAGGAGGGCACGGGCGGCCGCGACAAGTCCTCGATCCTCGCCGACACGCTTGAGGCGCTGATCGGCACGGTCTACGTGGACAAGGGCCTCACCGAGGCGTTCCGCGTCGTGCACACCCTCTTCGACCCGCTGATCGCCCGTTCCGCCTCGCTGGGCGCCGGGCTGGACTGGAAGACCTCGCTGCAGGAGCTGACCGCCTCCGAGACGCTCGGCGTCCCCGAGTACCACGTGGACGAGAGCGGCCCCGATCACGCCAAGTCGTTCACCGCCGTGGTGCGGGTCGGCGGCGAGGCGTACGGCTCGGGCTCCGGACGCAGCAAGAAGGAGGCCGAGCAGCAGGCGGCCGAGGCGGCGTGGACGCGCATCCGCGCGATGCGCGACCAGAAGAACGGGCAGGGTAAAGACCGCGCCGAGGGCGAATCCGCGAGGTAGCGGCATGCCCGAGCTGCCGGAGGTGGAGGTGGTCCGGCGGGGGTTGGCCCGCTGGGTCGGCGGGCGCGCCGTCGCCCAGGCCGAGGTGCTCCATCCCCGCGCGATCCGTCGCCACGTCTCCGGCGCCGACGATTTCGTCGCGCGGTTGAAGGGCCGCACGCTGGCCGGGGCCGAACGCCGGGGCAAGTATCTGTGGCTGCCGCTGTCCGGCGGCGACGACGCGCTCTTGGCCCATCTGGGCATGAGCGGGCAGCTTCTGGTGGTCGATCCCGCCTCCCCGCTGGAGCGGCATCTGCGGGTTCGGCTGTCGTTCGCCGACGGCGGGCCCGAGCTGCGCTTCGTCGATCAGCGCACGTTCGGCCATCTGCTGGTCACCGACCTGGTGCGCAACGGCCGCGCCGTGCCGTCCCCGATCACGCACATCGCTCCCGATCCGCTGGAGGAGGCGTTCGACGACGACGAGTTCGCGCGCAGGCTGCGGCGTAGACGCACCGAGATCAAACGCGCGCTGCTCGACCAGTCGCTGATCAGCGGAGTCGGCAACATCTACGCGGACGAGGCGCTGTGGCGGGTGCGCCTGCACGGCGCGTGGCCGACGTCCGAGCTGTCCCGGCGTGTGGTCGGCGAGCTGCTGACGGCGGTGCGCGAGGTGATGACCGAGGCGCTGGCGCAGGGGGGCACGTCCTTCGACAGCCTCTATGTCAACGTCGACGGCGAGAGCGGCTACTTCGAGCGGTCGCTGGCCGTCTACGGCCGGCGCGATCTGCCGTGCCTCCGCTGCGGCACGGCCGTGATCAGGGAGGCCTTCATGAACCGTTCCTCCTACAGTTGTCCGAGCTGCCAGCCGCGGCCGAGGGTGCGGTCGTGAGCGGCGGCGAGCGGGTACGGCTCACGGCGTGGGTGCGCGGCCACGTCCAGGGGGTCGGGTTCCGCTGGTGGACCCGCGCGCGAGCGCTCGAGCTCGGGCTCGTAGGCTGGGCGCGGAACATGGAGGACGGCCGGGTGGAGGTCGTGGCGGAGGGGCCGCGTGAATCCTGTGTCAAGCTGCTGGAGCGGCTCCGCGGTTGCGATACACCGGGCCGGGTTGATGGAGTTGTGGAGCGCTGGAGCGAAGCCAAAGGTAGTGTGACAGGCTTCGTGGAGCGTTAGCGGCTTCCCTTGAATCTCTCAAATGAGGTACATTAGGAGGCCGGGGTTGCTCAAAGGTACATCTAGCCGGAGCGTTCAACTTGACCGCTCTCAGCGCCGGTGCGACTCTTGATAAGAACCACGCGCACCCCTCCCGCGGCATGAAGTGCGCGAATCAGTCTGGTCACTCAGCGTGGAGGACCCTTTACTATGGCGAAGGCTCTATTCGGCCACGTCGGCGGTCCTGACCCTCGTATGGTCTCGGAAGTGCGCCGTCTCCAGCAGCGCATTCGGGACCTCGAGGCGGAGCTCATCCGGCTCCAGGCCGAGAATGACGCCCTCTCGGCGCGGAGCCGGGACGAATCGTTCTCCAGTCTGCAGGATCGCGAGCCGGCCCTCACGTAAGAGGTCCGGGATCACGAAGATTGCGTCCAGGGGCGCCTCCGGGAGGCGTCCCTCGTCATTTGTCCGGACCCGGGTGATGAGCCGGACAATCTTTATAAATCATATGTATGCCCCCAAGATATTTCCGCTTTTTCTCCAAGCGGTGTCTTCCCCGTATCAAGAACAGGTCAGGCGTGCCATCGCGCGGACCGGGCAGACGGGCTTGACCGTGTACCGGCGGGCGTTCACCGAAACCCGCTAACCTGCCGGAAGACACCGAACAAGCTGGAGTGAGAGTGGCTGGACGATCGAACTCCGCCCCCGGCCCGCGCGTGCGGAGCACGCGCCGTGAGCACACCACGAGCATCGAGCGCGCCATAAGCACGTGTATCTGAAGAAGCTGACGCTGCGGGGGTTCAAGTCCTTCGCCTCGGCGACCGTGCTGCGGTTCGAGCCGGGGATCACGTGTGTCGTGGGTCCCAACGGCTCGGGCAAGTCGAACGTGGTGGACGCGCTCGCCTGGGTGATGGGCGAGCACAGCGCCAAGTCGCTGCGCGGCGGCAAGATGGAGGACGTCATCTTCGCCGGTACGGCGTCCCGCCCGCCGCTGGGCCGCGCCGAGGTCACGCTGACCATCGACAACAGCGACGGCGCCCTGCCGATCGACTACACCGAGGTCACGATCAGCCGCCTGATGTTCCGATCAGGCCAGAGCGAGTACGCCATCAACGGCGAACCCTGCCGCCTGCTGGACATCCAGGAGCTGCTGTCCGACTCCGGCATCGGCCGCGAGATGCACGTGATCGTGGGCCAGGGCCAGCTCGACGCCGTCCTGCACGCGGGCCCGGAGGAACGCAGGGCGTTCATCGAGGAGGCCGCGGGCGTCCTGAAGCACCGCAAGCGCAAGGAGAAGGCGCTGCGCAAGCTCGACGCCATGCAGGCCAACCTGACGCGTCTGCAGGACCTCACCGCCGAGCTGCGCCGCCAGCTCAAGCCGCTGGGACGGCAGGCCGAGATCGCCCGTAAGGCCGCCGTCATCCAGGCCGACCTGCGCGACGCCCGGCTGCGGCTGCTCGCCGACGATGTGCTCACCCTCCGCGAGACCCTGCGCAAGGAGGAGGCCGACGAGGCCGCGGTGCTGGCCCGCCGCGCCGAGGTGGAGGCCGAGCTGGAGACCGCCCAGCACAGGGAGGCGGAGCTGGAGGCGGCCGAGAGCAGCGCCCAGCCGCGGCTGACCGCGGCCCAGGAGACCTTCTTCCGGCTGTCGGCGCTGCGCGACCGGCTGCGCGGCCTGGCCGGGCTGGCCGCCGAACGGCACAGGAACGCGCTGGAGGCGGCGGCCGTCGAGCGCAGGGGCCGCGACCCGGAGGATTACGAGCGCGAGGCCGAGCAGGTGCGCGAGGAGGAGGAACGGCTCATCGGAGAGCTGGAGACCGCCCGCGACATGCTCGACCGCGCGGTGGCCGAGCGGTCGGCGGCCGAGGCGGCCCTGGCCGCGGAGGAACGGCGGCTGGCGGACGCCGCCCGCGCGGCCGCGGCCCGACGCGAAGAGCTGGAGCGCCTGCGCGGCCAGGTCGGAGCGGTGCGCAGCAGGGCGCGAGCGGCCGAAGAGGAGATCGGCCGGCTGGCCGCCGCGGTGGAGCAGGCGGCGGAACGGGCGGAACGCGCGCGGGCGGAGCACGACGCTCAGGCGTCCGCCGAGCCGGAGGCCGACCACGAGCTGGCGCGGGAGCTGGAACTGGCTCAGGAGGGCGTCACGGCCGCCGAGGAGGCGGCCGAGGCGGCGCGGGCCGCGGCCGAGCAGGCCGAGCGGGAGATCGACGCGCCGCGCGCGGCCCTGGCGGAGGCGAGGTCCGCGACCGCCGCCGCGCGAGCGGCCGACCAGGAGGCGCAGCGCGCGGTCGCCGCGCTGGAGGCCCGCAAGGAAGCGCTCGAACTGGGACTGTCGCGGGGCGGCGACGGCGCGGAGGCCGTGCTCGCGGCCGGGCTGCCGGAGGTGATGGGGCCGCTGGCGGCGGTGATGACGGTGAAGCGGGGCGCGGAGGCGGCGGTCGCCGCGGCTCTCGGCGACGCGGCCGAGGCGGTGGTCGTGGGATCGCTGCCCGCGGCGGTGGACGTCGTCGAGTTCCTGCGCTCGCGGGAGGCCGGCAGGTCCACGCTGCTGGTGGGGTCGGGCGAGGCGGCGTCCGCGCAGGCCCGGCCGCAGGTGCCCGGCGAGTGGGCGGCCGACCTGGTGGACGTGCCGGAGGCGCTGCGGCCCGCCGTGCACCACCTGCTGGGGGACGTCGTCGTGGTGGACGACCTCGGCACGGCACGCAAGGTGGTGGAGACCCATCCCCGCCTGCGCGCGGTGACCAGGGACGGTGATCTCGTCGGCGCGTACCTGGCGCGGGGCGGCACCGCCGACGGCACCTCCGGACTGCAGGTCCGCGCGGCGCTGGAGGCCGCGGTCGCCGATCTCGCCGCGGCCCGCGCCACCGCCGAGGCGACCGCCGGAGAGCTGGAGCGCGCGGTGGCGGACGAGCGGGCCGCGCAGGAGGCCGTGGAGGCCGCCACCGCGCGGGCCCAGGAGGCGCGGGCGCAGGTGAGCGCGGCGCAGAGCGGGGTGAGCGCGGCCCAGGCGGCCCTGGATCGCGTGCGGGCCCGGCAGCGCGAGCACGACCAGAAGGCGGCCGCGGCCGCCCGGCGGCTGGCCCAGCTGGCCGCCGCGGCCGAGGCGGCGGAGGCGGAGCGCGCCCGGCTGGCCGAGGCGGTCCGCGCCGCGGAGGAGGCGCGCGACCGCGACGTGGCGGGGCTGGCGGACCTGGAGGAGCGGCTCGCCGCCGCGGAGCGGGAAAGCGAGCTGGAGGTCGAGCCGACCACCGAGATCCGCGACGAGCTGGCCGCGGCCTGCGAGGCGGCCCGGCAGACGGAGATGGAGACGCGGCTGGCCGTGCGCACCGCGGAAGAGCGGGTGAACAGCATCGCGGGGAAGGCCGAGGCGCTGCTGCGCGCCGCGCGCAGGGAGCGCGAAGAGCGTCAGGCCGCCGCGGCCGAGCGGGCACGCCGCAGACGGCAGGCCGAGGTGGCGCGGGCGGTGGCCGCCGGGGCGGAGCACGCGCTGGGCGTGCTGGAGTCGTCGATCGCCGCTGCGGCGGCGGAACGGGACGAGGCCGAGGCGGCCAGGGGCGAGATCGACGCCGAGCTCAAGGCGGTCCGTGCCCGGGTGCGTGAACTCACGGCCGAGCTGGACAAGCTCGTCAACCGCGCCCACGGCAGCGAGGTCGCCCGGACCGAGCGGCGGATGCGCCTGGAGCAGCTGGAGCAGCGGGCATTGGAGGAGTTCGGGATCGAACCCGACGCGCTCGTCGCCGAGTACGGTCCCGACGTGCCGGTACCCGCCGACCCCGAGCCGGTGCCGTACGTACGGGAGGAGCAGGAGAAGCGGGCCAGGACGGCCGAGCGGCAGATGGCGCAGCTCGGCAAGGTGAACCCGCTGGCGCTGGAGGAGTACGCGGCGCTGGAGGAGCGGCACGCGTTCCTCACCTCCCAGCTGGAGGATCTGAAGAAGACCCGGCGCGATCTGCTGACCGTGGTCAAAGAGGTGGACGAGCGGGTCGAGCAGGTGTTCGCCGCCGCCTACGAGGACGTGGCCCGCGAATTCCAGTCGATCTTCACGCGGGTGTTCCCGGGCGGTGAGGGACGGCTGGTGCTGACCGACCCGTCCGACATGCTGACCACCGGCGTGGAGGTCGAGGCGCGCCCGCCGGGCAAGAAGGTCAGACGGCTGTCGCTGCTGTCCGGCGGTGAGCGTTCGCTGACCGCGGTGGCCTTCCTGATCTCCATCTTCAAGGCGCGGCCGTCGCCGTTCTACGTGATGGACGAGGTGGAGGCCGCGCTCGACGACACGAACACCCAGCGGCTGCTGACGCTGTTCGAGGAGCTGCGGCAGAACTCCCAGCTCATCGTGATCACGCACCAGAAGCGGACGATGGAGATCGCCGACGCGCTGTACGGCGTGTCGATGCGCGGCGACGGCGTCAGCCAGGTCGTCAGCCAGCGGCTGCGTGAGCGCGATACGGCCTGACCTGTTCGATCGGGACCGGAAGGCCGGGATGGGCGAGCCGGGTCGGAGCACCGGCGGCCGTCTGAAACACTAGGCGCGTGGAAGGTTATCTCGGCCTCATCGTGATCCTGGTGGTCATCGCCCTGCTGGCGGCGGGCGGGATGTTCCTGCTCTTCCGCCCGGGCGGAAGGGCCGCCCCGCCAACCCTGCCGCCGGAGCAGGCTCCGGCGCCGGAAGAGGAGGAGGTGCGCGAGGGCACGGTCGTCGAGGAGACGGCGACCACGACCGTCCCGCCGCCGTCTCCGGTCGCCCCGCCGCCGGTCAAACCGAAGGTGGAGGTCCCGCCGCCGTCCGCCGGGCGGATGGTGCGGCTGCGCGCACGGTTGGCCCGCTCGGAGAGCGCGCTGGGGAGGGGCCTGCTGGAGCTGCTGTCCCGGGACCGGCTCGACGAAGAGGTCTGGGAGGAGATCGAAGAGACGCTGATCATGGCCGACGTCGGCGTCGGTCCCACCCAGGCGATGGTCGAGGAGCTGCGCACCAAGGTGAAGGTGCTCGGCAGCCGTACCGAGGAGGAGGTCCGCGGCCTGCTGCGCGAGCAGCTCCTGGCGCAGATCGGCGACATGGACCGCACCCTGAACATCCGGTCGCACGGCGAGCGGCCCGCGGTCGTGCTGGTCGTGGGTGTCAACGGCACCGGCAAGACCACCACGGCGGGCAAGCTCGCCCGCTCCCTCGTCGGCGACGGCAAGAAGGTGGTGCTCGGCGCCGCCGACACCTTCCGCGCCGCAGCCGCCGACCAGCTGCAGACGTGGGGTGAGCGTGTGGGCGCCGAGGTGGTCCGCGGCGCCGAGGGCGCCGATCCCGCGTCGGTCGCGTTCGATGCCACGGCCAAGGGCATCGCGGACAAGGCCGACGTCGTCATCATCGACACCGCCGGCCGCCTGCACACCAAGACCGGCCTGATGGACGAGCTGGGCAAGGTCAAGCGGGTGGTGGAGAAGAAGGCCACGGTCGACGAGGTCCTGCTCGTGCTCGACGCCACCACCGGCCAGAACGGCATGCGCCAGGCGCAGGTGTTCGCCGAGGTGGTCAACGTGACCGGCATCGCGCTGACCAAGCTGGACGGCACCGCCCGGGGCGGCATCGTCATCTCGGTCCAGCGCGAGCTGGGCGTGCCGGTCAAGCTCGTCGGTCTGGGCGAGGGCCCAGACGACCTGGCGCCCTTCGAGCCCAAGGTGTTCGTCGACGCGCTCCTCGGCGACCTGGGCTGATCCCGGTCAGGAGACCGGCCGGGGTTGTTCCGCCGCGGTGGCCCGGTGGCCGCGGACGCCGACCGGGACCACCAGCGGCGTTCCGGCCACCGGGTCGGCGACGACCACGGCGTCCAGGTCGAAGACCCGGGCGAGCAGGTCCTCGGTGAGCACCTCGTGCGGTGAGCCCGCGGCGATCACCCGGCCGTCCCGCATCGCGACCAGCCGGTCGGCGTAGCGTGCGGCGAGATTGAGGTCGTGCAGCACCATGACGATCGTGCGGGCGGCCTCCCGGTGCAGCCGCCGCACCAGCTCCAGCACCTCCACCTGGTGGGCCAGGTCGAGGAAGGTCGTCGGCTCGTCGAGCAGCAGCAGCTCGGTGCCCTGGGCCAGGGCCATGGAGATCCACGCTCGCTGGCGCTGCCCGCCGGACAGCTCATCCAGCGGGCGTTCGGCCAGGTCGAGCAGGCCGGTCATGGCCAGTGCGGAGGAGACCGCCGCCTCGTCCTCCGCCGACCACTGGCGGTACCACGACTGGTGCGGGTGCCGCCCCCTGGCCACCAGATCGGCCACGGTCAACCCTTCGGGCGCGATCGGCGCCTGGGGGAGCACGGCCAGTTCCCTGGCCACCTCGCGGGTCGGCATCTTCTCGATGCGCTTGCCGTCCAGCAGGATGAGCCCGTCCGCGGGTTTGAGCAGGCGGCCGAGCGCCCGCAGCAGCGTGGATTTCCCGCAGCCGTTCGGGCCGATGATCGCGGTTACCGTGCCCGCCTCGATGCCGAGGTCCAGGCCGTCCACGACGATCCGGTCGCCGTAGCCCAGCCGGACGCCGTCCGCCCGCAGTCTCATGTTCGCGCCTCCCTGCGTACGCGGATGAGCAGGTAGATCAGGTAGGGGGCGCCCAGCACGGCGGTGACCACGCCGGTGGGGAGCTCGACGGGCGCGAAGAGCGTCCGGGCGACCAGGTCGGCCCCGGTGGTGAGCACGCCCCCGGTCACGGCGGAGGCCACCAGCGGCGGCTGGGCGGCACCGGCCAGCCGCAGCGCGATCTGCGGCGCGGCCAGCGCGACGAAGGCGATGGGGCCCGCGCCCGCGGTGGCGACGGCGGCGAGCAGGACGGCGGCCAGAACCAGCAGCCCCCGGTCCCGGGTGAGGCGCACGCCGAGCGCCGTGACGGTGTCGTCGCCGAAGCGCAGCACGCCGAGCGAACGCGCGCCCAGCAAGGCGGCGGGGAGCAGCACGGCCAGGGCGAGGGCGACCGGGACGGCCTGCTCCCAGCCGCGGCCGTTGAGCGAGCCGCTGATCCAGGCCATCGCCCGGCCGGCGTCGTTGACGTCGCCGACGGTCAGCAGCCAGTACTTCACGTTGGTGAACACCGCGGACACGCCGATGCCGACGAGCACGAGGCGGTAGCCGTCCAGGCCGCCGCGCAAGGCGAGCAGGTACACCGCGAACCCGCCGAGCACGCCGCCGGCCAGCGCGGTCAGCGGGACGCCCACGGTGGCGAGCGGGCCGGACGCGCCGCCGTACATGGCGCCGCCGGCGACCATGACGCCGACCACGGCCACGCTCGCCCCGCCGGTGACGCCGAGGATGTCCGGGCTGGCCAGCGGGTTGCGGGCGACGGCTTGGGTGATGGCGCCGGCCGCGCCGAGTGCGGCGCCGACCAGCGCGCCGGTGAGCGCCCGCGGCAGCCGCAGTTCCATGACCACGAGGTGTTCGGGACCGTCCCCGGTGATCCCGCCGATCACCTGGGCGAGGGTCAGTTCCAGGTCGCCGATGCGCATGCTGAGCGCCATCAGTGCCATCAGCGCGGCCAGGCCGGTCGCCACGACGGCGATCGCACGCAGGCGCAGCACCCAGGAGGCCGGGCCGAGCCGTACGGCCGGGCCGCCGGAGAGCCGGATCCGGGGACGGGCCGGGTGTATGGTCATAGCCGCACCGGCTTTCTACGGCGGACCAACGCCACGAAGAACGGCGCGCCGATCAGCGCGAGCACCACGCCGACCTCCAGCTCACCGGGGCGGGCCACGATCCGCCCGATCACGTCGGCGATGAGCAGCATGGCGGCCCCGGCCAGCCCCGAGTACGGCAGCAGCCACCGGTAGTCCGGACCGCAGAGCGGGCGCACCAGGTGCGGGACGATCAGCCCGACGAACGCGATGGCGCCGCAGGCGGCGACGGCGGCGCCGGTGAGCAGGGTGATCGCGGCGATGCCGACGGCGCGGGTGCGGGGGACGCTCCCGCCGAGCGAGCGGGCGACGTCCTCGCCGAGGGTGAGCGCGTTCAGGCCGGTGGTGTTGGCCGCGGCCAGCAGCAGGCCCGCCGCGAGGAACGGCAGGACCTGCACGATGACGCCGCCGCCTCGCCCGGCGATCGCCCCGGCCTGCCAGAAGCGGAAGGTGTCCATGGCGCGTTCGTCGAGGAGGACGATCGCGGAGGTCAGCGCGTACATGAAGGCGCTGACGGCGGCGCCGGCCAGGGCGAGGGTGACCGGTGTCGGGGTGCCCCGCCCGCCGACGGTGCCGAGGGCGAACACGCCCGCGCTGGCCGCGAGCGCGCCGGCCAGGCCGAACCAGATGTAGCCGTACGGCTCGGTGACGCCGAGGCCGACGACGGCCGCGACCATGGCGAAGGCGGCGCCCTGGGTGACGCCGAGCAGGCCGGGGTCGGCGAGGGGGTTGCGGGTGTGGCCCTGCATGAGCGCGCCCGCGACGCCGAGCGCGATCCCGGCGAGTACGCCGAGGACGGTGCGCGGCACCCGCAGCGAGCGGATCACGATGTCGTTCTCGGTGCCGGTGGGGGCGGTGAGGGCGTGCCAGGTGTCGCCGAGCGGCACGTTCTTCGCGCCGATCACCAGGCTGAGCAGGGCGGCGATCGCCACGGCGGCGACGAGGGCGAGCAGGATGAGGAGCCGTCGACGGCGGATGGCGTGGAGCGGACGGGACGCTTCGCACCCGGATGCGACGGCATTCGCCGATGTTCTGCCCGCTACGCCCACCCCGCCGATTATGCCAGTTTAGGTATGGCTAATCTAAATGAGGGTTGCCTAACCTATCGAGAGGGATGAGATCGCTGATGAGGGCGTTCAGAACGCTCGCACTGGGACTGGCGGGAGCCGTGCTGTCGCTGGGGCTCGCC
>k87-1171878_pt1 | contig 12835 bp, 13 predicted proteins | sample MGYA00084031_6733416 | MGnify analysis MGYA00084031
GAACTGTATCCGTACGGATCCTGCTTCCAACAGCATCCGCACAAAACCCGCACCTGCGGCGAATCACGCCCGCCGGAGGCGCGGTCCGTCGCCGCTGCCGCCGGTCTTCGGCCGGATGTTCCTGTTGCCCGATCCGTCCACGGAGGATTATAATGATTACAGTTCTCTGGACGGGTGTCCCTACGGCCCGCCGGACAGGAGGAATCGCCATGAACGTCGTCATCCCGACGGAACAATCGCGCATGCAGGAGATCTGGGAAAAGGTCAGGCACGGCGAGCGGCTGACCCTTGAAGACGGCGTCTTCCTGTACGAGTCCGACGACCTGCTCACCATCGGCCAGATGGCGAACGAAGTGAACATGCGGAAAAACGGCAGGAAGGTCTACTTCATCGAGAACATGAGCCTGTACTTCACGAACATCTGCGAATCGCACTGCGCCTTCTGCAGCTTCCGCCGCGATCCCGGAGAAGAGGGAGCATACACGCTCACCGGCGAAGAGATGCTCGCCTACATCGAGAAGCATTACCATCCCGGCATCCGGGAATTCCATATCGTCGGCGGCCACAACCCGTACGTGCCGTTCGAGTACTATGTCGAGTCGCTGCGCATCCTGAAGAAGCACTATCCGAACGTCACGCTGAAGGCGTACACGGCCGCGGAGATCGAGTTCTTCTCGCGCCTCTCCGGCCTCTCGTACAAGGAAGTGCTGCAGGAGCTGATCAAGGCCGGGCTCGGCACGCTGACGGGCGGCGGCGCCGAGATTCTGTCCGACGAATACCGCAAGAAAATGCGCGTCGAGAAAGCCGACGTGAACCAGTATCTCGAAGTGCACCGCACGGCGCACCAGCTCGGGCTCCGGACGCACACGACGATGCTGTACGGCGCGATCGAGACGTACCGCGACCGGATCGAGCACATGATCAAGCTGCGCGAGCTGCAGGACGAAACGAACGGATTCATGGTGTTCATCCCGCTGTCGATGCAGCCCCGCAGCCCGAGCGCCGGCATCCGCAAGCGGAACTCGGCGTTCGAGGACCTGAAGACGATCGCGATCAGCCGCCTCATGCTGGACAACTTCCAACACATCAAGGCATACTTCATCAACATCGGCGTGCAGCTCACCCAGGTGTCGCTCACCATGGGCGCCTCCGACGTCCACGGCACGATCGTGAAGGAGCGGGTCAGCCATTCCGCCGGTGCGCTGACGCCGGAAGGCCTCACGCGCGAAGATCTGATCTGGCTCGTGAAGGGCGCCGGCCGGATTCCGGTCGAGCGCGACACGTTCTACAACGAAATCAAGGTCTATGATTGAGTTCCGCGCAACGCATGAGGCTCCCCCGTTCGGGGGAGCCTCAGACTGAACACAAACTCCCGCTCGCGATTCACCGCAGCGGGAGTAACACGCATCCGCGGCTATCCGTCACAGATCATCCAGCAGCTTGTCGAGCATGTCCCGCTCTTCCTGCTGCTTGCGAATGCATGCCAGAATCTTGTCGTACAGTTCATCCGCCGTCTCGGCGGCCACGATCTCGCCGTTGACGTATGCGTAAGGGAACAGGAAACATTCGCCGCAGTTCCCGAGGCAGCCGTACTCGATCACCTCATACTTGTCCGGTTCGGCTTCGAGCCGGCGCATCACCGCGTCCGTCCCGTGATGCATGTTGCTTGCGCAGAATTCGATGATCGGCCGATCCACGCGGTCATCACCCGCCCCTTGTCCGATCCGTTTTCTTTCGGCCTTTTTTGTACTATAATAAATACTAAGCACGAAAGGAGCTGATGGCAAATGAGCAATGAGGCGGATCAGCGCATGTACGACGAAGTGCTGGACGTCCTTGACAAGCTGCGCCCGTTCCTGCAGCGCGACGGCGGCGACGTCGAACTGGTCGATGTCGAAAACGGCGTCGTGAAGCTTCGCCTGATGGGCGCATGCGGCAGCTGCCCGAGCTCGACGATCACGCTGAAGGCGGGCATCGAGCGCGCGCTGCTCGAAGAAGTCGAGGGCATCCAGGAAGTCATTCAGGTCTTCTGACATTAGATTTCCCCGAACATGCGACAAAAGCGCCTCGTCCCCGGAACCGTTCGTTCGAACATCCGCGGGATGAGACGCTTTTTTTCGTCTTCGGGCATGCCGCTCCGCCCTTTGCCAGCCGCGCGTCCGTCATACGCCGCGCGTCCGTCATACCGTGTTCCGGATCGGATCGAAGCCGCCGGTCACGTCGAGCAGGTTGCCGGTAATGAAATCCGACTTCGGATCGCACAGGAACAGGATCGCGCGCGCGACGTCCTCGCCCGTTCCGGGCCGCCGATGCGTCTCCGGATCGATCTCGTTCCGCACGTCGTCGATCGACTTCTCCTTGTTGGCCCCCCGGATATCGCCCGGACAGATCATGTTCACCGTAATGCCGTGCGCCGCTTCTTCGACGGCCAGCGTCTTCGTGAAGGAGACGAGCGCCGTCTTCGCCGCGGCGTACACGGCGCGGTGCGGCCAGGCGCGCGACTCTCCGGCGTGACCGAACCCGAAATGGATGATCCGCCCCCATCTCCGCCGCCGCATTCCCGGCAGCAGCAGACGGTCGAGCAGCATGACGCCGAGCAGATTGCCGTTCACGAGCCCGATGATCTCCTCCGGCGTGTAATCGGCGAACAGCCGGCGCTCGCGAATGAACGGACCCGCATTGTTGATCAGGATGTCGATGCCGCCGAGCAGCCGCTCCGCCTCTTCGGCCAGCCGCTCGACCTGCTTCGGGTCCGCGACATCCGCCTGCACGGCGGCCGACCGGACGCCGCGGCCGCGCAAATCTTCGGCAAGCGCCTCCGCCTCCGCGCGGCTCGTCACATAGTTCACGACGACGTCGCATCCCGCGTCGGCGAGGAGCTGTGCGGTCCGCTTGCCGAGCCCCTTCGCGCTCCCGGTGATCAGCGCCCTTCTGCCCTTCAGCTCCATCGATTCCTCCCCGTGAACCGGTCCCCGGCCCGTTCCGCTCCGTTCCGGAGGCTCATTTCATCCGGCTCCGGACGTAGCGGAACGCGATGCACAGGGAAGCCGTGATCATCTCGAAGGCATCTTCCAGATGTCTGACCTGCTCCCCGATGTTCTCCAGCCTCGCGGGCTGGCCGTATGCCTTGCGGCTGTGATCGAGATCGTCCAGCATCTCGGTGTTCATGAAGTGAATCTCGATGTTGCGGCGTTTGCGCAGTTCGGTGAGCTGCGGCTGATATTTCATCTTCAGCTCGTCGAGCGCGGCGGACAGCTTCGGATGCAGCTTCCGCTGGCGCATGTTGCGGAGCACGGTGAAGTAGGAGAAGTGCGGCTTCATTCGCTCGGTCTCCAGCCCGAGCGCGTCGTTCAGAAAGGCGCCGAGCTTGTCCAGAATCGCGAACACGCGGATGAATCCGTTCTTGTCGAAATAGACATACCGGAAATAATCCAACTGCTCTTCGCGCGACATATGCGCCAGCGAATGCTTCGTGATGCGGTTCGCGTAACCCCGCGCCGCGTACAGGCTCTGTTCGAGCTCATCGAGCGACGCGAGCAGCCCGAGCGCGCCGATCTCGTACATGCGCAGCCGATGGTCGCGATCCTTGCCGGCCCGGATCCGCTCGTCCATCAGGTTCGCGAAAGCCATGATTTCCCTGTGCACTTCGGCCATTCGCCCCGTCAACCGCCGGGGGCGTTCGCCGAACAGCATGCGCAGCAACGCCGCATCTCCTTCCCGCGTCTAATTCCGGCGCCCGCCGGCGGCGCGACGGATCCCGGATTGAATGGTCAGATCGGCAAGCAGGCTGAACAGGCCGCAGATGACAAGATTGTGCAGCAGGCTGGTGAAAATGAACACCTCATCGTTCCCCACCGTCCACGTCACCAGCGCGCCGCTCAGCACCTGTCCGCACGTCATCCCGAGGATCCAGGAAGCGATTCTCGCCGTGCCGCGGTCCGCCCGCCGCCGGACGTACGCGTGGAGCAGGATCGCGAGGACGAGGAACAGCGCCGCCGCGAGCCGGTGCACGAAGGCGATCAGCGTCGCCCCTTCGAGTTCCGGCACGAGGGCGCCGGCGCAGAGCGGCCAGTCCGTGCCGCATCCGCCGCTGGAGTCGGTGTGCCGGATATAGGCGCCCAGATAGATGACGATCAGGCTGTACACGGAGACCGCCAGCGCGAACGGAAAAACGCCCCGCGGGATGGACGGCATCCCGCGTTCCGCCGCCCGCCCGCGCCTCAGAACCCACAGGACCAGCAGCATCGTGCCCGCAAACGCGAACAGCGAAATGCCGAAATGCAGCGCCATGACCTGCGAGGACTGCGGCCATTTCACCGCCGCCGCGCCCATCAGCGACTGCACGACCGTGAACACGAAGATGCTGCCGGCATACCAGAGCGGCTCCGGATCGGGCCTGTCCATCCTGCGGACAAGCCGCCAGGTCGCGACGACGATCGCGATGACGAGTATGCCGACGATGCCGGTAAAAAATCGATGCGAATATTCGATCGCCGACTCGAGCGTCCGGTCCGGAACGCACCTGCCGTGGCAGAGCGGCCAGCCCGTGCCGCAGCCGTCGCCGGAGCCGGTGTTCGTCACGAGCGCGCCCCCGAGCAGCACAATCAGCATGCCGACGCAGGTCGCGACGGCGAGTTTGCGGTAACCGCCGGATATCATGGACTCACCACATTCCTTCTGTCAAATCGACCGTTCAGCGGGCCGGAGCCCGGCGGTTCGCTTCACAGACTTTTCACAATGCATTCAGACTCCATTATAGCGGCTGACTGCCGTGAAATCCATGTAGAAACCGTGAACACCGGCGGACGGGCGGATGCCCTTGCGACAATTTGCGGAATTTGCGGGGAACGGGCTAACCGCGGAGGCGGACGGCGCACCGTGAAAGACAAGGCGGCCGGCCCCGATCCCGCGCGGGTCGGTTCCTGCCGCCTTCCTGTTCGGATGCCGCCGGCCGCGGTCCGTCGGCCCGGCCGCTCCCCACGGCTTGCCGCATTCCATCGGACCGGCCGCAGTCAACCGAACCGGTCACGATCCTTCGGATCGGCCGGGTCCGTTCAGCACCGCGTCCACCTCGATCGCGCGGTCGAGGAACCGCTCGATCTCGGCTTTCGTCTTGCGCAGCTTGCTGACGAACCGGACGATCTCGCGTCCGTTCCGAAACGCGATGAAGCTCGGAATGCCGAAGACGTTCAGCTCGGCGAGCAAATCGGGCATCGCGTCGCGGTCGACTTCCAGCCAGGCGATCCGGTCCCGGTAGGCCTCCTCGATCTCCCCGATGAACAGGTCGAGGTAACGGCAATCCGGGCACCAATCCGCCTTGAACACCGCGACGGTCAGTTCGTCGCGTCCGATCCGGCTGCGGAAATCGTCGGCACTCAGCGCTTTGTCCATCGTTCCCGCTCCTTCCGATCGGCCCGGCCGGGCGGCGCTTCCGCCTCCGGGAACGCGCCGCGGCCGGCCCGGAACCGGTCAGGATGTGATCAGTTCCGCAACATGGCGCGAGAGGATCAGCGCTCTCCAATCCTCTTCTTCATCCGTCCATTCCATCGTGCCGCCGAGCGTCTCGAGCAGGCTGCCGCCCGGCGCGTAGGACAAGCCGTCGATCACGATGACCGGATAGGCCCATTCCACGGCCTCGTCGTTCACGACGGCACGGCTGCTGCCGACCTTGAGCACGATGTTCTTGCCGGTGGCGTCGTCGCTCAAGGTGATCGTCTTCGTGGCGTGATCCCAGCCGACCTCGACTTCGAAATGCTCCGCCACCGCGCGCAGCGGCACAAGCGTCTGGCCGTCGGGCGTCTCGATCGGACCCGGCTCGTCCATCTCGGGGATGAGCCAAAGTTCCTGCTCGCCCATGCCCAGGTGCGCGAGAAGCTTGAACAGACCGGAACCTTTGAAGAAGCGGAGCGCGTCCGCCGTCGACCACTCTTCCATCTCCTCGACCGTCACGCCGCCGTCCGCCCGCGGCGCCTCAGCCTTCACGTCGCCATTAATGTTCCACATTTCCTGCGAATAGGCAAGCCGGATGCCCTCGATTCCGGCGAGCAGCTCGACCTCCGCCAGCTCGGCCAGCCGTTTCGCGTCCGGACGGAAGTGGAACTCGAAGTCCTGCCTGCGGATGTCGAGCTTGCCGTCGATGTACAGATCGGTGCTGACGGTCAGGTTCTCGCCGAATATTTCCCCGGTCAGTTCGGGCTTCATCGTCTCCAGATAGGTCAGCGCCATCGAAACCGTCTGCAGCATCTGGACGACTTCATCCGGTGTCAGCTCGGGAGCCGCTTCCCCGTCGGGCTCGCCGAATGCGAAACCGCCGTCCGTCAGGCCGGATGCGCCGAGCAGTTCCGAGCTTTCCCGGACGAACGTCTCGATCGTCTCGATGAACGATCGAATGCCCTGCTCGTCCTCGGCCAGCGCCTTGAGGTACGATTTCAGCCATTGCAGCAGCTCCGCGCCGTCGAACCGGACGCCGATCTTCGTGAGCCTGAGCTCCTGTCCGCCCACCGTGACGGGCACGCCCGGCTCCACCGAAATATCGGAGAAATTCGGCATGTTTCCGATCAGATAATCGCCGGCGGATTCCGCGGCCCGGATGACCAGCTTCTGCAGCCCGGCCTGCTGCTCCGGTGAAAGAACGGCTTCCGGGGCGAATTCCTCCGCCGTCATGTCGAATACGATCGGAGCGGCCGCGCCGTCAACTTCAATGGCCATGGCCGTCCCGTTCTGCCGCATCCCGAAGCCGATGTGGATATCGCCGAGCTCAACCGCCCCGCGAACCGAAACGGTATTCGGATCCTGCACCTTGATTTCGTCGAGCTGCAACTTCACACGGGTGAAGAGCGGCACGATCCTCGACGCTTCCTCGTCGGCCGCGATCTCGGCCAACGCCTCGTCGCTCAGATCCACTTCCAGCTCGTACGTCATGCTGCCCTCATACGATGTCGTATGCATCGTCTTCGCGAGCACGGCGTTCAGATCGATTCCCTGCACCGCTTTGCAGCCCGCCGCGATCAGGAGCAGCGCCGATAACATCAAGCCCAGCCATTTCTTCAACCGCATGTCTTCCTGGTTTCTCCTCTCTCGAAAGGATGGGTGAGCAGTATCATGTTACCACAAAACCGCCGAGCTTGTAAGATAAATGTAATCCATAGAAGAAGCTTCGCTTGCCGGCGCCTCGGCTCCTCCGGACGAACGTTGCGGTCACACCCGATCCGGCCCGGGAATGCAACGACATCCAACGCCCATGCTCCCGCCGATCCGCCCGTCAACGCTTGTGGACTCCGGGACCCGGGCGGCGGCAAGCTCTGCCGATTCGTCATCGCCGCAGAAAACGCAGAAAACAAAAAGAGGAGCGGCGCCTTCATCGGCGCACCCCTCTTTTCGCTGCGAACCAACCGGACATCTTCGGCGTCCGGACCGCCCCCGCCGCCGCAGGCACGCTCCCCGCCAGACGGCCGGGCCGGCGGCATGGCACTTCGGTTCATCGTATGCCGAGCAGCGGCAGCCTCCTATCCGGCCGTTCGAATGGCCGGCGCCTGCTCATGCCCTTCCGGTTCGGATCGCGAAACATGCCGCACTAGCGCGCCCGCAGGCGGAGCAGCGGCCTGAACAGCTTCTTCAGCGGTCCCGGGAACGATGCCGCGTCTTCCTGCGTGACCGCGCCGAACAGCACCATGAGCGCGAGATAGGCCGCGCCCGAGGCGGCGCAGGAGGCGGCCGCCGTGAAGAAGCAGGCCAGCTTGTACGGCAGGGCGTCCATCAGGCGCAGGCCGGCCGTGTCGATGCCGTATCCCGCGGCGAACGCCGCCAGCACGGCTCCCAGATACGGCAGCCAGCGCCGGCCCAGCACGGCGATCGGAACCACCTTGCGGATCGACAGCACGTTGAACCCGCCGATCCAGAGGAAGCCGATCGTCGACGCGAGAATGAGGCCGTACACGCCGAGCAGGGGGCCGAACAGGACGCTCAGCGCCGCCTTGACCGCCATGCCGGTCAGCGTGTGGTACATCGCCTGGCGCGGCTTTCCGAGGCCGAACAGCGTCGAGTTCGTCGTCATCATGACGATTTGCAGCACCGTGCCGGCCGTCAGCGCGGCGACGACGCCGCTGCCGCCCGGCGTATAGAGCAGCCCGGTGACGGATTCGGCGGCGGCGGTGAGCGCGAGCGCCAACGGCACGCCGGTGAAGATCACGATGCGCAGCACGAGCGACGCCTGGCGGCTCACTTCCCGCATGTCGCCCGTCGCGTAAGCCGACGAGATGACCGGGATGATCGACTGGCTGAGCGCGACGGCCAGGATCGGCGGAATGCCCGCGATCGTCTGCGCCTTCATCCCGAGCGCGTCGAGCGCCGCGTTCGTCAGCTCGCGGGAGCCGTAGTAGCCTTCCGTCAGCCGGTAGAAAAACTGCGTGTCGAAGTAATAGAAAAACTGCACCGTCATCGACGTCAATACGATCGGCACGGACAGGCGGAAGATTTCGCCGTAAATCTCGCGGTACCGCAACATCCGCCCGCCGCTTCGATCATGGGCCCCGGCCCCCCGGCGATCCGCCGCATCCGCGCGGCGCAGCTTCACCGTATAGCCGAGCATGACGGCGAATGCGCCGACGGCGCCGAAGATCGTGCCCGCCGAAGCGGCGGCGGCGATCCGCTCGTCGCCGTAGCCGAAGCTGTACAGCGCGAACGCGAGCGAGACGCTCGTCACGACGCGCGCGATCTGCTCGACGATCTGCGAGACGGCGCCCGCCGTCATGAACTGCCGCCCCTGGAAATACCCGCGCATGATCGCGATGACCGGGAACAGGAGAAGCGCCGGCGCGATCGCGCGGATCGATGCCGCCGCGCCCGGGTTGTCATGCGCGAGCAGCGGCGCCAGCGCGTACAGCCCGCCCGACACGACGACGCCCGTCGCGATGCCGAACAGCAGCGCGGCGCGGTAGATGCCCTCCGCCTCCGCGAACCGCCCCTGCGCGTGCCGCTCCGCGATTATCTTGCTGATCGCGCTCGGAATGCCCGCCGTCGCGACGACGAGGAGCAGCAGATAGATGTTGTTCGCCGCCGTGAAATAGGCGCCGCCCGCCTCCTCCAGCATGTAGTCGAGCGGGACCCGCTGGAATATGCCGAGGAAACGGGCGATGAGCGCGGCGGCGGCCAGAATGACCGTGCCCCGGATCAGGGAATCTTTCTTCAGGCTCACGTTCTCCATTCCTTCGAAGTCCGGCCGCGGGGCCGGACGGGTTGGACGGGACGGCCGCCTTCAGCCCTTGATCGGCTCGAGCGGCTTCACGTTGCCGCGCACCGGCTTCGCCGCGCCGGCGGGCGCCGCCCAGCGAACGGCGTTCCGGATCACCTGCAGAATCTGCGGATTGTGGTACGTCGGGTACGTCTCGTGGCCGGGCCGGAAATAGAAGATCCTTCCCTGCCCGCGGTAGAACGTGCACCCGCTGCGGAACACTTCGCCTCCCTCGAACCAGCTGATGAAGATCAGCTCGTCCGGCGCCGGGATGTCGAAGTGTTCCCCGTACATCTCCTCGTGTTCGATCGTGATGGATTCGGGGAGCCCCGCGGCGATCGGATGCGCGGGGTTCACGACCCAGAGCCGCTCCTTCTCGTTCGCCTCGCGCCATTTCAGATCGCACGACGTGCCCATGAGGCGGCGGAAAATTTTCGAGAAATGGCCCGAATGCAGCACGATGAGCCCCATGCCGTCCAGCACCCGGCGATGGACGCGGTCGACGATCGCGTCCTCGACCTTGTCGTGGGCCATGTGGCCCCACCAGATCAGCACGTCGGTCTCGCCGAGCACTTCCTCCGTCAGGCCGTGTTCCGGCTCATCGAGCGTGGCGGTGCGCACCGAAATGCCGTCCCCCGCGATGCCCCGGGCGATCGCGTCGTGGATGCCGTCCGGATAGATGCGGGCGACTTCTTCATGCTTTTTCTCGTGAAGGAACTCGTTCCATACCGTGACGCGAATCATGCGCCGGCCTCCTCCGTCAGGTAAGGTTTGTTCAGAACAACACCCAGATCAGGAACAAAAGGATCATCACCGCCTGCAGCACGATCTTCACGACCGTGTTGGCGAACAGGCCGACGAGCGATCCCCACCCCGCCTTCACGGCCCGGTTCGGATCGGAACCCGCGATCAGCTCGCCGATGACGGCGCCCAGGAACGGGCCGATGACGAGCCCGAACGCGGGGATGACGAACGGACCGACGATCACGCCGATCGTGCTGCCGATGACCGACGCCCGCGAACCGCCGTATTTCCGAACCCCCCAGGCGTTCACCGCGTAGTCGGCCAGGAACAGCGCGGCGACGATGAGGGTCTGGATCGTCCAGAACAGCCAGCCGAACGGCTCGAACGAGACCAGAAATCCGTAGACGAAGAACGCGGCGTAAATCGCGAGGGCGCCCGGCAGCACCGGGAAGACGGCGCCCGCCATCCCGACGGCGAACAGCAGGATGACGATGATCCAGGCCACAATCTCCGGCCACATGAGGACTCAGCCCCGCAACACGTAATGTTCGATCAGATGCGCGACGCCGTCTTCATTGTTGCCGGGCAGCACGATGTCCGCCGCCTCCTTCACCCGTTGCTGCGCGCCGCCCATCGCGGCGCCGAGCCCGGCCGTGCGGATCATCGACAGGTCGTTCAGGCTGTCGCCGGCCGCGGCCGTCTCGGCCGGATCGATGCCGAGCAGATCGCACAGTTCGATCAGCGCGGCGCCCTTCGAGACGCCGGACGGATTCAGCTCGATGTTCGCGGGCGAAGAATTCGATATTTCAAATCCGCCCCAGCTTTCCGCCGTCCTGCGGATCTCGTCGAGAACCGCGGCGTTTTCCTCGTAATAACCGAACTTCAGCCAAACCTTGCTCCGGACGGCATCCTCCGGCTCCACCCAGCGTTCCCGGTTGTAGACGCCGTCCGTCGCGTACGCCCAGTACCATACGCCCCGCTCCAGCGCCAGCTCGCGCAGGCGAAGCACGTCCTCCGCCTGCATCGGGGTCCGCCGGTGCAGATCGTGCGGCCGGCGCCAGATCTCGCCGCCGTTCACGGTGATCATCGGCGTCGTGAGGCCGAGCAGCTCCGTGTACGGAAGCACGTGCTGCACGCCCCTTCCCGTCGCGAGGCAGACGATGACGCCCGCATCCAGCGCGCGGCGGATCGCCGCGGCGTTGCGCGGGCTGACCTCCTGGCGGTCATTGAGCAGGGTGCCGTCCATATCCAGCGCTACGAGTCGAATCTTGGCCATACCCTTCTCCTTCCCAGGTTCCTCCGCTATTGTAACACAACCGGCGGCATTCGGAGAAACGGCTCCTTCCGCCCGGAACAAAAAAGCGCAAAAAATGCACAAAAAAGGCGCAAAAAAACGGCGGACCTCCCCGGCCGGTCATCGCCGGAGACGGTCTGCCGACAGTCTGCCGAATGCAGCGATTCAGGATGACTTGCTGCGGTTGTAGATGTCGAACGCAACGGCGAGCAGCAGCACCAGCCCCTTGATCGCCTGCTGCCAGTCGACGCCGATCCCGAGGATCGACATGCCGTTGTTCATGACGCCCATGACGAGGCCGCCGATGACCCCGCCGATCACGGTGCCGACGCCGCCGGACATGGAGGCACCGCCGATGAAGCACGCCGCGATCGCGTCCAGCTCGAAGTTGGTGCCGGCCTTCGGGGTGGCCGCGTTCAGGCGGGCGGCGAACACGAGGCCGGAAAGCGCGGCCAGCGTGCCCATGTTGACGAACACCCAGAACGTCACCCGCTTCGTCTTGACCCCGGACAGCATCGCCGCCTTCTCGTTGCCGCCCATCGCGTAGATGTGCCGGCCGATCACCGTCCGGTTGGCGACGAACGTGTACAGGAAGATGAGGACGAGCAGCACGATCAGGATGTTCGGGATGCCTTCATAGCTCGCCAGCACATAGATGAACAGATTCAGGGCGGCGGCGAGGATGACCAGCTTCGCGATGAAGTAGGCGAACGGCTCCGTTTCGAACCGGTACCGGATGTCCGACAGCCGCTTGCCCCATTCCAGCGCGATGAGCAGCAGCGACAGCAGGATGCCGATCAGGATGCTGAGCAGATGAATCCCCCGCCCGCCCGGAATATCCGGGATGAAACCGGAACTGAGCGCGCGGAACGCGTCGGGGAACGGCCCGATGGACTGGCCCTCGAGCACCAGCATCGTCAGCCCGCGGAACATCAGCATGCCCGCCAGCGTCACGATGAACGACGGGACCCGCACGTAGGCGACCCAGAAGCCCTGCCAGGCGCCGATCAGCGCACCGAGCAGCAGCGACAGGAAGATCGCGGCCGCGAACGGCACGTTCATCTCGACCATCAGGATCGCGGCGACGGCGCCGACGAAGGCCGCCACGGACCCGACCGACAGGTCGATGTGCCCGCTGATGATGACCAGCATCATGCCGATCGCCAGCACGAGAATGTGGCTGTTCTGCAGAATCAGGTTCGTCACGTTGAGCGGCTTGAACAGAATGCCGTCCGTCAGGATCTGGAACAGCAGCATGATCGCGAGCAGCGCGACCAGCATGCCGTATTGCCGGATGTTGGCCTTGAGCAGATTAACGACCGTTTGCAACAATGTCGCCCTCCATTCGCGCCATGAGTCGCATGATGGTTTCCTGGTCGGCCTTTTCCCGCGGCAGCTCCCCGGTGATGCGGCCATCGCTCATGACATAGATCCGGTCGCACATGCCGAGCAGCTCCGGAAGCTCCGAAGAGATGAGCAGAATCCCCTTTCCCTCGCCGGCCAGCTGATTGATGATCGTGTAGATCTCGTATTTCGCGCCGACGTCGATGCCGCGGGTCGGTTCATCC
>k87-8483_pt1 | contig 12832 bp, 13 predicted proteins | sample MGYA00084031_6733416 | MGnify analysis MGYA00084031
ATGCCGGGCTTGGACGGAATCGAGCTCATCCAAAAAAGCAGTCGGCTGTTCCCATCGATGAAATGGATTTTTTTATCGGGTTTTAACGAATTCGACTACGCGAGGCAAGTGATGCGCTACGGAGTGAGGCACTACTTGTTAAAACCGTGCAATGAAAAGACGATTACCTCTGCTCTAAGAGAGATTGTACAGGAATTGCGACAACAACAGAGGCAAGGGATGTACGTCAAACGCTTGGAAGCGCAATTAAACAAATTGCAGAGAGACCCTGAAAGAGCGTCTTCCAACAGCCGAGCGTATTCGCCGACTGTCAGGAAGATGATGGTCGCCGTTCAAGAAAATCTGGACAACCCGCACTTATCCTTGCAATGGCTGGCGAGTGAAAAGCTGTACATGAACGCTGACTACCTGGGGAAGCTGTTCAAGAAAGAAGTAGGAGAAAAGTTTTCCACCTATGTTGCAAGGGAAAGAGTAGAAGCAGCCATTAAAATGATGGCACAGGAAGACGACCTTAAAGTGTTCGAACTGGCGGAAAGGGTGGGATACGGGCATAATCCCCAGTACTTCAGCCGACTGTTCAAAAATATCGCCGGGTGCAGTCCTTCAGAGCTGATGAAATCACCTGAATAAAGCCTCTCTTTTTTGAACAATCGCCCCTGTTTTTTCGATTCCGGTATCTCGGCGCAACGATAAAATAAAATTGTAAGCGTTATGAATTAAAAAGGGAGGTAAAGATCATGGTGAAAACGTTGCGGCTACCACTGATGATCGCGCTTTGTATACTCTTGGTTACAGCCTGCAGCAGTAGCTCGGAAGACGCCTCCGGAGACGGGAGAAATGGTGACGGCGGGAGCAGTAAAGGAGAAGATGAACAAATCACGCTCCGAATGACGTGGTGGGGGGACCAGCCAAGACACGATTACACGCTTGAGGTCATTGAGTTGTACCAAGAACAAAATCCGGGGGTGAAAATTGAAGCAGAATACGCCAGTTGGGATGATTACTGGCAAAAGTTGGCGCCACAAGCGGCGGCCAATGAGTTACCGGACATTATTCAAATGGATCTTTCGTACATCTCCCAGTATGCGCAAAACAATCAACTGGCAGATTTGTCACCCTACGTCGGTGAACAGATTGATGTGTCGAACATGGCCGACACGATTGTATCCGCGGGTGAAATAGACGGTGGTTTGTACGGATTTAACACCGGCGTCAATGCAGTAGGTTTCAACTATGATCCGGCGGCACTGGAGAAGATTGGCATAGATTCTCTGCCAGAAGACTGGACTTGGGATGACTACATTGAAATTTCTGACAAGGCAGCAGACGCCGGTATTTACTTTGATTCAGGCATGCAGCCGGACGTGTTTTTTAACTATTACCTCCGCACACACGGTCAAAGGTTGTATGCGGAGGACGGCAGCGGTTTAGGTTACGATGACGATCAGTTGTTTGTCGATTTCTTCTCCATGTTGGTGGATCGAGTAGAAAAAAAGGCCACACCAACACCTGATTTTTTGGCCCAGCTGAGTGGCGTTGAAGACGATCCCGTCGTGAAACAGGAGGGAGTCGGGATCTGGCAATGGTCAAACCAGTTTGTCGGCTTACAACAAGTGGCTGACAGACCGATGGCTATCCATCCGATGCCGGGCCCGAATGTTGCAGAAGGTCTGTTTTTGAAGCCGAGCATGTATTTTTCAGTGTCGGAAAATTCGGAGCATAAAGAGGCTGCGGCTGAGTTTATCAATTTCTTCGTTAACGATGTTGAAGCGAACAAGTTGATCCTCGGCGATCGCGGTGTCCCCGGTTCTTCTGTCGTAAAAGAAGCGCTAAAAGAAGAGTTGTCGGAAGCGCAAGTGGAAGTGTTCGAGTACATCGAGTGGGCGGAACAAAACAGTTCGCCTATGGGCGCGCCAGACCCCGCTCAAGCGGGTGAAATCATTGAGTTGCTCGATAGTTTGTCGGAGCAAATGATGTACGGTGAGATCAGTCCGCAAGATGCGGCTAAAGATTTTCGCAATCAAGCAGAAAGCATACTGTCGCAAAATTAAGTCTTATGACATGTATGCCACTTAGTGGCGTGTACCTTTCGATAGCTGATCAGTTGGATCAGCTATCGGCCTTTAATGGATGAATACGCATGTAGAGTGGCGAGGAGATGAATGGATGAGTACGCGCGTAAGGAATCACCTGTGGGGGTATTTCTTTATTGGGCCATTTATTATCGGTTTTTTGGCGTTCACCATGGTGCCGATCTTGACGTCGTTGTATCTCTCTTTTACAGAATACAATCTATTTTCGGCTCCGCGCTGGATTGGACTGAACAATTACATCAAGATGTTTACGGATGACCCGCGGTATATACAGTCTCTCAAGGTGACCTTCATTTATGTGTTTGGCGGTGTACCTTTACGTCTCGCCTTCGCCTTGTTGGTCGCCATGCTGCTCAATACGTCCTCAAAGGTTGTCGGATTTTACCGAACGGTGTACTACTTACCGTCGCTCATTGGTGGCAGCGTAGCGGTGGCGATTATGTGGCGCAACATTTTCGGGGACGACGGCATCATCAACCTTGCCCTTGAGCTAGTGGGCCTTGATGCCGTCCGCTGGTTTGGCGATCCGACAGCCGCACTTTGGATGCTCATCTCTTTATCGGTTTGGCAGTTTGGGTCCTCAATGTTGATTTTCCTCGCGGGTTTAAAGTCCATTCCGCAAAGTTATTACGAGGCGGCAAGCGTGGACGGAGCGAACTTTGTGCAAAAGTTTATAAAAATCACCTTGCCAATGTTAAGCCCCGTCATTTTATTTAACCTGATTATGCAAACGATTGCCGCTTTTATGACTTTTGTACCGGCTTACATCATTTCCAAGGGGACAGGTGGGCCATTGGACGGGACGCTCCTCTACTCCCTCTACTTATTCAAACAGGGGATTGAACACTTTAACATGGGCTACGCATCGGCGATGGCGTGGGTGATGTTAATCATCATTGCCATTCTCACCTCTATCATCTTTGCCACATCGCGATTCTGGATTCACTACGAGTCGGAAGGGGGAAGGTGAGTCGTGCGTTCTGTCAAGGTGAAATGGGGGTTATACCACCTTCTCGTCGGCGGATTTGCCATTTTGTTGCTCTATCCGGTCATCTGGCTTTTGATGAGCTCATTTAAAGAGAGTGAAGCGATTTTTGTTACTGCCGATTCGTTACTGCCTGATCCGTTTATCTTCGATAACTACGTGCAAGGCTGGAAAGGTTTCGGCGGTCATTCATTCGGTGTGTTTATCAAAAATACCGTCGTGTTTGTCGGGTTGACGATGGTCGGTCATTTGGTTTCGTCATCGTTCATCGCTTACGGTTTTGCCCGGCTGAAGTTTTTCGGACGAAACTTTTGGTTTGCTGTCATGTTGGTCACGTTAATGCTGCCGTACGAGGTTGTCATGGTGCCGCAGTATATCATTTTTGCCAAACTCGACTGGTTAAACTCATTGAAACCGCTCGTCGTGCCGGCTTACTTCGGCCATCCGTTTTTCATCTTCCTCCTCGTGCAGTTTATTCGCACGATCCCGCGGGAACTCGACGAAGCGGCGACGATTGATGGTTGCGGCACTTTTAAAATATACTACAAAATTATTTTGCCTTTAATCACTCCCGCCCTGGCGACGACGGCTATTTTCTCCTTCTATTGGACGTGGGACAACTTACTCGGTCCGGTACTCTACTTAAACAGTCCGGAAAAGTACACCGTGTCGATGGCCTTGAACATGTTCTTAAGCAATGAAACCGTTTCTAACTGGGGGGCGATGTTCGCGATGTCCATCGTTTCCTTGATCCCGGTGTTCGTCGTCTTCTTTATCTTCCAGCGGTATGTGGTGGAAGGGATCAGCATGACGGGTTTGAAAGGGTAAACTGGATGTGTACCAGAAAAACCCATAAATCAAAGCAACGCCTGGACGATGAATTGGCGAAGAAACTGGCGGAGAGCGGTGTCGACATTCACGTGAATGGATGTTCGTCTCCCTTGACAGGGTGAAGGGAGCCTCCGCTCCCTCCACGTCCTGCGACTTAACCCCTTGCTTACGGCAGGGGGTGGTTTGTAGTTTGCACCCTTAGCCGTTTGTGAAAGTAAAAACGGATGAAATGTGGTATAACAATAACTAACAGATCGCGATCGCCGTATGTAAGGAGCAAATGATACGGCATAAAGAAAGTGAGCTCGGACTCATCGGGTTCAACATGAGCCCCTCGTTCGTGGGAGCCGGTCATTCGGTCAGGGATACTCCGTTTAGTTTACGGGGCCCAACATGCTGACAGGCCTAACGCGTTTTTACCTGCTAATTTCTTCATTAAAAAAGGGTTGATACACTTTGGTCTGGCGTACAATGTATCAACTCTTACTTCTTTTCAGCACTCTGAACTGACTACAAAATGGGGAGAGGTCTGAGACAGATGTCATTTTTTCTGAAGCTCGATCCTGTCTGGCAAGCTTTTTTGGCAACCTTGTTTACTTGGGGCATGACGGCATTGGGAGCCGCCCTTGTATTTCTAACCAAGCGTGCCAATCAAAAGTTTTTAGACAGTATGCTCGGTTTTGCAGGCGGTGTGATGATAGCTGCGAGCTTTTGGTCCCTCATCGCGCCTGCTTTGGAAATGGCTGAGAGCGGAAGCGTCCCGGAATGGGTGCCGGCAGCCGTCGGGTTTTTGCTCGGAGGATTGTTTTTATCGTTGATTAATAAATTGATTCCCCATCTCCATCCCAATTTGCCAATGAGAAAAGCAGAAGGGATGCATTCAGAAAGAAAACGGAGAAGTACGTTGCTCGTCCTTGCCGTGACGCTCCACAATATTCCAGAAGGTTTGGCTGTCGGAGTGTCGTTTGGAGCCGCAGCCACCGAATTGTCTTCAGCAGGGGTTACTGGGGCATTGGCCCTTGCGATCGGAATCGGAATCCAGAATTTTCCGGAAGGTACTGCCGTCTCTATGCCCCTTAGAAGAGATGGCATGTCGAGGCTAAAAAGTTTTGGTTACGGACAATTGTCTGGAATGGTCGAACCGATCGCCGCCGTGATTGGGGCGGCCGCTGTCGTGACCATTGAACCGTTGCTTCCTTACGCTTTAAGTTTTGCTGCAGGTGCGATGATATTCGTCGTGGCAGAGGAGGTCATTCCTGCCTCTCAGGAAGAAGGAAACAAAGACTTGGCATCGATGGCATTAATGGTGGGATTTACCGTGATGATGATTCTCGATGTCGCACTGGGTTAGTTGAAAAATATGAGGAAGAAGTTGGAAAAGTAAAACTGGTTTACTTGAATCGGACGCAGGAAAAAGATGTGCGCGTGTCACGTAAAATTGGGCTCCCGCATAAGGTGTTAAGGAATTGGCAAACAAAAGCGGGAGGATGAGCGGATGCAATATTACTACGGGACTCAGATGCCTTTACGCGTATTGGACGAATGTGAATTTTGGAAACTTCAAGAATCCGAGCACACTGTCGTCATTCGGGAAGCTGTCCAAAATCTGGAGCAGGAGTATGTCGACAAATTAAAAAAGTGGGAAAAGGACTTAACACGCACACATCAGCGGGTGATGAGGTTTATGGAAACTGCCGTCCGCTCCGACGGGACCTTCTTGCATTCGTTATATCGAGACCTCATGCAATTGGTTTCCTACTGTTTAGATGAGAGCCAACAGTTTATTCATTTCCTTCATCAGCTGAAACAAAAGAGTGAACCGATTAACACAAACTTTGTAGCACTTACGATTATGGATCACATCGTTCGAGAATCTGAGTATTTTATTGGCATTGCCAAAACCATTTTGTATCAAAGCAAAGGATAGTTTTTTTTGAGGGCCATCTCCATTTTTGTTGGAAGGTCCCTTTTTTGATTTTTTCTTCTACTTCTGGATGAGAATCAATGTTTTCCCTTAGACTTCGCGGCTTCAACAGTATATGAAGGTGTAAGTGAACACGTCTACAGGCTTTTTGAAATTCAACAACATGGTGTGCGCTTCTGAACAGGATATGGTGAAAGTTGAGAAGTTGCGACTGGAACACGGGCTGTGACAAGAAATTCGGTTACAACATAACGTTCACTTGAAATCAAACTGTGAGCTGAAAAGCCGTGTCCTGTGAAGCGTTCAGCCTTTTTGGCCTCCCGTTTCTTCGGGAGGCCAATTTGGTGACGGCGGATAGTAAATCACACTGTTGTACAAATGATGTCCGGTAAATTGCGCTCAAATCGCATACAGTCGGAGTAGGAGGGATGCTACACTAAAGGCAGAGGATGATGCGTATGCAACTTGACGACCGGAGTAATCTCATACTCGAAGATATATTAAACCAACCGACTCTCAACAGCAGGGACCTCATTCAAAAGTACAACATTACACGCAGACAACTCGGGTACAGCCTCAAAAAAATTAATGACTGGCTCACATACCAAAATCTTCCGCCGATTGAGCGGACCAGGCAGGGGAACTTTCTCATCGACGAGTCCAGTTTCCCCTTACCGGTTAAACCGGAAGGGATGCACATCCTTTCGGAAGACCAAAGAGTGTATTTGATTATCTTGATGTTGTTGAGTCAGGACGACATTTCTCTGTTTCACCTTACGAGTGCACTAGATGTGAGTAAAAATACCGCACTCAAGGATTTGAAGCGTGCGCAGGCATATGTTTCCGATTACGACGTCTCCATTCGGTATTCGAGGCGTCTCGGGTATGTGATGGAGGGGGATGAATTCCGGATACGGAAATTACTGATCCGTATCACGTACAAAGTGCTTAAGATGCACAACGGAGAAAGATGGTTGCGCCAAATGGCATGCATACGAGAAAGCGAATTAGCGGAATTAAAAAAGCGAATCGGCAAAGTAGAAAAGAAGTTAAATTTACAGTTTACAGACGAAAAAATTGAAATGATGCCTTATACGTTGATGTTAGTGTTAAGGCGGGTTAAAAAAAGACATCGAGTCAGGCCTTTTTCCATTCAGTACGAGGAACTGTCTGACACCAAAGAGTACCAGGCGACAGAAGAAATATTGTACGACTTTAGGGACATACCGGTGGAAGAACGGCTGTTTATCACATTGCATCTCCTCACAGCGAGCGTCTACTGGTCAGAGCATTTGACAGAAGAAGAGATTCCGAATTTAAAGCAGGCTCTTGACGAGATGCTGCAATTGTTTGAAAAGAGGGCGTGTGTTGTGTTGCAAGATAAAGAGCAGTTGTTGAATAAACTGCTCCTCCACGTCAAGCCAGCGTATTACCGGATTAAATACCATCTGAGCGAAATGAACGAACATCACGATTCGGTGAGCAAAGAATTCATGGCGTTGCACCACTTGGTGAAACAGTCGATAAACCCTTTGAAAAATTTAATTGGTATGGAAATACCAGAAAGTGAAACGTCCTATTTCACCATGCTGATTGGCGGATGGTTGACGAGACAGGGAGAGAGTCTCCAGGAAAAGGTGAAAGCGATCGTCGTTTGTCCGAGCGGCGTTTCCGTGTCGCGGTTCATGTTCAGTGAGTTGCAGGAGTTGTTTCCAGAGTTTGTGTTTCTAGATTCGTTGTCCGTCAGGGAGTTTGAACATTACACACTCGATTACGACCTCGTATTCTCGCCCATTTATTTAGAGACGGACAAGAAGTTGTTTATCGTCGACACTGTTCTCAAACGTGAAGAAAAAAACCGGCTGCGGCGTCAAGTGATGTTGGAACTGCACGGATACATTCCTCTCGATATTCAAGTGGAAGATTTGATCGGCATTGTCAAGAGGCATGCAAGTATTCAGAATGAACCAGCCCTTTCCAGGGAATTAAATCGTTACATTCATCGCCATTTTTCCCCGAGCGACCACATTCGGCAGGACGACTCGTCCAACGCGAATTTGTCCGATTTTATCACACCGGATAACATCACGTTCAAACATTCAGTGTCGTCGTGGGAAGAAGCGATTCGCCTCGCCGCCGAACCTTTAATTGACAGCGGAAAAATTGAACCAAAGTACGTGGAAGCGATGGTCAAGCATTGCGATCAGGACCCGTATATTGTGATCAACCCGAAAGTTGCCATACCCCATGCATCCCCTGATGAAGGAGTCCATGAAGTGTCCATGAGCCTTTTAAAATTGGACCGAGGTGTTCACTTTGCCGGACAGTACTGTATTCACGTTTTAGTTGTCATTGCGGCTGTCGACAAACACAGACATCTCAAAGCCCTCATGCAGTTGATGAAACTGGCAGGATCTGAAGAAGATGTACGTCACATCTTGCAAGCGGCTTCGGCCGAGGAAATCCGCTCCATATTAAAAAAGTACGCGACAGAATAAGGTGGCAAGAGGTGTACAGCGATGAATATTTTTTTTGACGAATCCGTCATTTTGTTAGATCTAGAAGCAGATACAGCAGAAGAAGTGTTAACCGTCATGGCCAACCATCTGGTAGATAAGGGGCTCGTAAAAGACAGTTTTGTTCACGCCATGATTGAACGTGAAGCACAATTTGCCACTGGTTTACCGACCGAGGGCATCTCTGTTGCGATTCCTCATACAGATATTGAACACGTGAACCAAAAAACGATCAGCGTTGCCGTTTTAAAAGAACCTGTGGATTTTGGAGTGATGGGAGAGGCTGAAGCCAAAACGCCGGTTAAACTCGTCTTCATGCTTGCAATGGACCAGGCTCATTCACAGTTGTCCATACTGCAGCGATTGATGCAAGTTTTTCAAGATAAAGAAACGCTGCACTATCTCACCCACGAGAAAAATAAAACACAAATAAAAAACGTACTAGCTGAAAAGCTGAAAATTGCGTTGAAGGGAGGTGAATGAAATGGGGAAGAAAAAAGTTCTGATCGCATGTGGAGCGGGCATTGCCACATCCACAGTCGTCAGTAACGCAGTTGAAGAAATGATTAAAGAACACAATATAAACGCTGACGTACACCAAATTAAAATTGCTGAAATCGGGGCCCATGTGGATACCGCTGACGTATTAATCACCACGACCATCGTACAGAACGACTATCCTTTTCCCGTTATCAATGCAAGGTCCTTTTTAACGGGAATCGGATTGGAGGAGACGAAACAAGAAATTCTTAAAGCGCTGAAAGACTGATAATGTTCAAGAGACAAGAACGTGATCTCGGTTTTCCGCCGTTGGCTGGAGAATCGAGATTACGATCACAAATGGACGGGGAGGAAAAGAGCGATGCAAAGAGTCGTCGATTTTATGCAAGCGTTTTTAGATCTGGGCGCGACGGTCATATTGCCCGTTGTCATCTTTTTACTCGGGGTTCTCTTCGGGCAAAAAATCGGGAAGGCCTTTCGATCAGGCATTATTATCGGCGTTGCGTTTGTCGGGATATTCATGGTCGTCGATTTACTCGTCAATAATTTGGGACCGGCAGCCCAAGGTATGGTCGAACGGTTAGGTGTTGACTTAAATGTGATTGACATCGGATGGCCGGCTGCCTCATCCATTTCGTGGGCTTCCTCCATCGCAGCCTTTATAATTCCCCTCGGGTTAGTGGTCAATGTGATCATGTTGCTGACGAAGACGACGAGAACGATGAATGTGGATATTTGGAACTTTTGGCATTACACGTTTATGGGCGCCATGGTATACGTCATTTCTGGCAGCTTGATACAGGGCTTGATTGCAGCAGTATTGTTCCAGATCGTCTGTCTTAAGGTCGCCGACTGGACGGCGCCGTTGTTGGAGAAGTACTTCGATTTGCCGGGGGTGTCAGTAGCGACTGGCAGTACTATTTCGTACGCCCCGATCGGGATTCCGTTAGTGAAGCTGGTCCAAAAAATTCCAGTCGTCAAAAATTGGAATGCCGATCCTGACACGATTCAGAAAAGGTTTGGCTTTTTCGGGGAATCCATGTTTATCGGCCTCGTACTCGGAGTGGTGATCGGACTTTTAGCGGGATATTCAACCGGTGAGGTCATCGAAATCGGTATGGCGATGGCGGCCGTGATGGTGTTGATGCCGCGCATGGTCAAACTTCTAATGGAAGGTTTAATGCCGATATCAGAATCGGCGCGTGAATTTTTATCCAAGCGGTTTGGCAATAGCAAAATTTATATTGGACTGGATGCGGCGGTTGCCATCGGACATCCAGCCGTGATCTCCACTGCCCTCATACTCGTCCCGATTACCGTTTTGCTGGCCGTCGTGTTACCTGGAAACTCGCTTTTGCCGTTTGGCGACTTAGCGACGATCCCATTTGTTGTCGCGTTCATTGTGGGAGCGGCCAGGGGGAACATCGTTCATTCCGTGATCGTCGGAACCGTTGTCATTGCCATGTCCCTCTACATGGCGACGGACGTTGCGGATGTGCACACCCAGATGGCAGTAGCCGCTGACTTCGATATGCCGGAAGGCGCGGCTAAAATTTCCAGTATCGACCAGGGTGGCAACTTAGTGAACTATGTGATCTACAAAATCTTTGCACTGTTTCACTAACCATTTCCTAGAAGGAAGGGCTTCATGTGAAGGCACTGGTTAAAACGGAACCGGGATTTGGCAATCTCGTCGTACAGGACCGTGAAGAACCGAAAGTCGGCAAAGATCAGGTGAAAATACGGGTCAAGTATGCCGGCATTTGCGGATCGGACATTCACACGTATGAAGGGCATTACAAAGTAAAGGCGCCTGTCACGTTGGGACACGAATTTTCCGGAGAGATTGTAGAGCTGGGAGACCATGTTTCTGAGTTTCAGGAAGGGGATCGTGTCACATCGGAGACAACCTTCTACATTTGTGGCAGATGTAAGTACTGTCAAACGGCAGACTACAATCTTTGTCCGCATCGGGAAGGTCTGGGTACGCAACGGGACGGGGGCTTTGCCAAATATTTGATTGCCCGGAAAGAAAGTGTGCACAAACTGCCGGAGAACGTCGACTTTAAATCAGCAGCGTTGACAGAACCGTTGGCATGTGCCCATCACGCTGTTTCCAAAGCGACGATACGTGAAAAAGATGTGGCCGTTGTTCTCGGTCCGGGACCGATCGGGTTGTTGACTGCGCAGGTGGCTAAAAGCCAGGGGGCTACCGTTGTGATCGCTGGTTTGTCCCACGATAAAATGCGTCTGGAGAAGGCGAAGGCGTTAGGCATTGACTGGGCCGTCAACATCCAGGAAGAGAACGTTGAGAAAGTCGTCGGCCGGTTGACGAACGGCTACGGTGCGGATTTAGTGTTTGAGTGCTCTGGTGCAGTAAAGGCTGTCAAAACGGGGCTAGAACTGTTACGTAAAAAAGGGCAGTACGTGCAAGTGGGGATATTTCCTACAGCGGACATTTCCGTCGATTTTGAAAAGGTGATTCAGAAAGAAATTCGTGTCGTGGGCAGCAGAAGTCAAAATCCCCGCGACTGGGAACCGTCACTCGCTTTAATGAATGACGGCACAGTGAATGCCAAAGCGTTAGTGACCCATGAATTTGAGATTACGCAATGGGAGAAGGCGTACGAAGTGATTAAGAGCGGTGAAGCGATTAAGGTGTTGCTGCGGCCAGTAGAATAGTCCATTGAATTTTGGGCTCCTCACTGCTTTTTTGCGAATCTGTGATTCAAAAGGAGGAGGCTCGATGATCGATTCGGTACTTGATTTTGCGTTAGGTCCTTTCAGATCGATCAGTGGCTTTTACTTTGAAAACCAAACGGTATTTAACGCAGTTGTAATCGGCGCTGTGCTGCTACAAATGGCGAGAAGAAAGAAGCGGGTTAGGTGAGATGATGAGGGCATTGAAGCTTTACGGAAAACAGGATTTACGCTTTGAAGAAGCTCCTGAACCGGTCATTGAGAGGGGCAGTGACGTCATTGTCAAGGTAAAGGCGGTTGGAGTTTGCGGTTCGGACATTTCCCGATACGCAAAGCTGGGACCGTATGTGTCCGGCACGATATTCGGCCATGAATTCTCCGGCGAAGTCGCAGAGGTGGGGGGAGAAGTCAAACATGTGAAGGTCGGTGATCGCGTAGCGGGTTGTCCGGCGATTTGCTGTGGTCAATGTGAAAGTTGCCAGAAGGGCGAGCCGGCCCGATGCGAAAGCCTCCATGTGATCGGTGCTTTTCACCCCGGTGCTTATGCCGAATACGTCAAGTTGCCGGCAGAAAATGTGATTCCCATTCCAGACAGTGTTGATTTTGATACGGCTGCGCTGGTCGAGCCATCGGCCGTTGTCGTACACGGATTTTATAAGACAAACATTCAACCGGGGGCGACCGTTGCGGTAGTCGGAAGTGGAAATATTGGCTTATTGGCTGTACAGTGGGCGAAAATCTTTGGAGCCCGTAAGGTCTTCGCCATTGATGTCGAAGGCGAGAGACTGAAGGTCGCGAGAGACGTCGGAGCCGATGAGTGGATCAACCCTCAAGAGAAAGCGGCCCACGAACAGATAATGGAGTTGACGGACGGTCGGGGCGTTGACCTCGCCGTCGAGTCGGCGGGGTCTCCCCTTACATCGGCCCAAGTGTTTGCACTGCCCCGCAAGGGAGGGGAAGTGCTGTTTTTAGGTATCCCGTACGCCGACGTTTCCATCGAGCGCTTTTATTTTGAGCGAATCGTCCGCAACGAATTGACGGTGTTAGGGTCGTGGAATGCCGTGTCTGCTCCTTTTCCGGGAAGGGAGTGGAGCACATCTATTCACTACATGAGTAGAGGGCACATTCGTGTAAACCCCCTTGTTTCACACCGATTGCCTTTACAGGAAGGGCCACATACGTTTGACGACATAGTCAACGGTAAGGGTTCTTACAGAAAAGTCCTCTTCTACCCCGAAGCAAAATGATCGGCCCGTCTGACTGAGAAAAGAGGGGGCCCCCC
>k87-104924_pt1 | contig 12825 bp, 11 predicted proteins | sample MGYA00084031_6733416 | MGnify analysis MGYA00084031
GCAGGAGCTCCTGCAGCACCACGTTGTGGATGGAGTACCAGTACGGGATGGCCACCGTCCGGCCGGCGAGGTCGGTCACCCGGGAGATGCCGGGGTCTACCGTCAGCGCCGAGCCGTCCGTGTGATTCCATGCGACGACCTTGACCGGCACCCCTTGGCCAAACCGCATCCAGACGGCGGTGGGCATCAGCACGTGGATCACGTCCACCTGCCCCGCGACGAACGCTTCGACGATCTGGGACCACCCGCGAAAGAGGTAGGGCCGCTCGACGGTCAGCCCTTCCGCCTTATAAAACCCTTTCGCGTCCGCAATGAGAAGAGGCGCCGCATCGGTGATCGGCAGGTAGCCGATCTTGAGCGGCTTGTCGTCGCCGGCCCGAAGCGCCGGCCGGGCTTCCTGCACCTGCTGCCGCCCGCAGCCCGCCAGGAGCGAACTCGCGAAGAGGCTGCCCGCCCCAAGGCCCAGGAACCTCAAGAACTCCCTACGGCTCCACGTGCGCATCCGCCATCGCCTCTCCCAAACCGCCCGTCGCCCGCAGGTCCGCCAAGATGGACTGCTTCAGCTCCCAAAACTCGCGGGACGCGGCCAATGTCTCGGGCTGCTCCAGCGCCCGCCGGTCTTTGGGCGGCGCGTCGTAGATCCGGTGAATACGGCCGGGACGGGGCGTCATCACGGCGATGCGGTCGCCCATGATCAGCGCCTCGTCCAGGTCGTGCGTGACAAAGAGCGCCGCGGTGCCCTCCTCCTTGAGCATGCGGACGAGCCAGATCTGGAGCTCCATCCGCCGCAGGGCGTCCAGCGAGGCGAAGGGTTCGTCAAAGAGGATCGCCGTGGGACGCTGGAGGAGCGTGCGGGCCAGCGCCGCCCGCTGCGCCATGCCGCCCGAGACCTGCGAAGGGTACGCGTCCCCAAACGCCTCAAGCCCCACGCGCCGCAGGAGGTCGTCCACTTCCCCTGCGGCCCCCGGACGCCGGTGCGCTGCGAACCTCGCGGCAAGGGCCGCGTTCTCCCGCACCGTAAGCCACGGGAGAAGGCGGGCCTCCTGAAACACCACGCCGATGCGGGGATCCGGGCCGTCCAGCCGCCTTCCCTCAAAGCGGATCTCGCCGCGGCTCAAAGGCTCAAGGCCCGCGATGGCCTTGAGCAGCGAAGATTTGCCGCAGCCGCTGGGTCCCACCACGGAGAGAATCTCGCCCCGGCGCACCTCGAGGTCGACGCCGTCGAAGGCCGTGACCGCCCGCCCGTTGAGAATGTAATCCTTGCCGGCGCCAGCCACCTCGATCACGACACGCCTGCCTCCTCGTACCGGGCCAGCTCCGTCCTGAGCTGGACGAGGCTCGGGCTCTGCACGGGGAAAAACGCCGCTTCCCGCAGCCTCCGGGCCGTGTCGCTCTCCGACAAGTACGCCGCGCCGCCGGCGGCCTCAAGCTCCAGCCACACCGCCTGCACCGCCAGCTCGGCCAGCTCTTTGCGGACCTTGAGCGCACGGTAAGTCTTGTCTTCCCCGCCGTGGCGGGCCAGCGCCCTGAGCTCCGCTACGAGGCGGGCCAGGGCGTCGTCCAGCTCCCACGCCCGGTCGGCCAGCACGGCCCGGGGGCCGGACAAGTTCCGGAACACGCTCGCCAGCGCGGCCTCGGCCAGGCCCCAGGCCAGCGCCGACTGCAGGATCAAGAACGCCGGCCGGACTCTCTGGAGAAACGCCCCGCCGTCCCGGGCGATCACCCACTGCTCGGAGAGGGGCACGTCCTCGAGGAGCAGCGAAGCCGATGCCGAGCCCTGCAGCCCAAAGAGAGGAAGCCTCGGGCCGGGGCTCACGCCCGGCGAGTCGCCCGGCACGGCCAGCAAGAGGATGGAATCTCGGCACCGCGCCGCCACCGCGACGACGAAGCGGTCTCCTACCAGGTTGGACACCCACGGCAGGCGCCCGGAGAGGACGAACCCGCCTTCCCGGGGCTCGGCGCTCACCCGCAGCTCCTCCAGGGAGGCGATGTGCTTCATCGCGTTGGCCAGGCCCGTAGCCCCCCACCGCTCGAGCCGGAGCGCTTGGGGCAGCACCTGCGTGGTCAGGAAGGGGCTGACGCTGGCCGTGACGTACTCCAGGAACATCCGGTGGCACCACAGGCTGAAGGCAGACGTGAGGCAGCTCCCGGCCACGGTGGCGATGACCTCGGCCATCTCCTCCAAGCTACCGCCGTCGCCCCCCAGGGCCGCCGGCACGCCCCGGCTCAGCCAGCCCCTGGCCGCCAGCAGCCGCAGTCCTTCGTGCGCCGGCTCCTGGCAGCGGTCCACCGACCGGGCCCGCCCGGCGAACCACTCCGCGATCTCCCGCCGCTCCCGCTCCGGAAGCCGCCATCCTTGGGTACGCTCCGCCATGGCCGTCAGGCACCCACTTGCTTGATGGAGGTCAGGGAGTCGATCGGCGCCTCGACCGCCTCCCGCGCCTTCTTCACCCACTCCTCGCCGGGCGAATCGTAAAAGCACAGGCACTTGCTCATGTCGGTGCAGACGTACGTGCGCTCAAAGCTCACTTCGGGCACCAAGGCGTAGTTGGCCGACTTTTCCTTCTTCCGCTCCAGGTACTGCTCCATGGTGAGACCGGCGGGAAGGTTCCATTCCACCAGGTAATTGGCCTTGCCGGCCTTGGCCTTGACCTCCTCCAGCTCGGCCCCCACCAAGAGCACCTCCTTAGCCTGGGTTACCTCGAGTCCCGCGCGCTGGACCGCTTGCTCCAGCCGGGCGGCCTCCGGCGCCTCCGCCACCAGGAACGCCCGCCCTGCTTCGAGGCCGATCTGGGCCTCGATGATTTCACCGTCCCCTTCCAGCGCTTTAGAAATGGCGTCGAGCGCTTCGACCACTTCGGCTTCGCCCCGCCCCCCCAGCGGGATCTCCACGAGATAGAGCGGCATAAGGAACCCTCCTCAATCTGGCCCTGATCCAAGGCTCATGTAAAGTTTCTCTATGGGAATACTTATAATTGCCGCAGGAACAGTCTACCAAAGCACGCCGCATAAAGTCAATCATAAAGAGCGGTTTACTCTAAATTGCGGGCGCACTCTCCGGCCGGAGCAAGGCCCGCTCGTCCCCTTGAGTCTCGACCCGCCAACCCCGTACGTGATCGACAACCTACCATGTGGACCCGCCGTGGGAAAAAGGCGCACCTAGCCGGCGAGCCGCCGAACCAGCACGGCGGCGGTCACCGCCAGCGCCAGGATGCCGCCGCCGGCCACTCCCATCCAGCGGGGCCAACCGGAAAGCTCGTGGAACGCCCGGGCCTTTCGAATCCACTGGAAAAGCCGGGGCAGATCCCGCCAGGTGAACACTTCCCGCTCTCCCAGCGCCACCCAGAGCTTTCCCTCCTGGCCCCGGACGTCGAAGACGGCGCCGTAGTACGTGCCGGCAGAAGGCAGCTGCACGCGGGCCTCTCCCACGATGAGCGACCGGGTGCCCGTCACGGGTTCGTAAAACTCCTCAGGCTGTCCGTTCGCCGAGACTGCCAGGCCGCCCCGGCTGGTTCCCGGCGGCGGCTCGATGGCAACGCCCTCGAGGCGGCCGTCAAGGCCGGGGCCGAAGAGGGCCAGTGCCGGCTCACCGGCCACCTGCGACGGCCCCACGGGCACGCCCAGCTGCACGCGCAGTTCCTGCGGGCGGTCGCTCTCCACGGCGAACCACTGGACCGGAGCATCGGCGGTCAATTCGTAGTAGATGACACGGGAAACCGAAGGGTCCGAAAAGCGAACGGCGGCCCCAGGGCTGGGCGCCCCGGAGCCGGCGAACGACGGGCGGTTGGCCAGGGCCGGTGAAGAGGCCCCCAGGACTAGCAGGACCGCAGCGACCGCCGCCCCTGAGAACCCTGTCCCCCCCACAGCGCCGGGCTGTCCTTGCACCGCCGACACCTCCCGGGATAGTCTGCCCCAGAAGGCACGGGGACGCGAGGGCGTCCCTTTTTCCCAACTCTCCACTTCGACTACGTCTGGCGGTGGGCGCAAAGCCCCCGGTGCCCCGCGGCGGGCCTCGTCCGGGCCGGGTTCTGGCTGGGGAGGCGCCGTTCCGCTCCCGCCCGGAACATCATAAACTGGCCGGAGACGCTGCCGCCTTCCGCGGCAAGACGCCCGAAAGGACGGATCTCCGTGCCAAGAGTCCGCGTCATCGTCCAAGCTCGCACCTCGTCGGCCCGGCTTGCCGGAAAATCCCTGCTGCCCGTAGCCGGCTACCCGGCCGCGGTCCTCGCGGCTCTGAGGGCGAGCCGCGGCAGCTGGGAAACGGTGCTGGCCACTTCGGACCACCCCTCGGACGACCGGTTGGCCCGCCTCGTCGCGGCGGCCGGGATCAGGGTGGTGCGGGGCCCGCTGGACGACGTGCTGGAGCGGTTCACGCTGGCCGCCGGGGGCCTTCCCGACGACGCCGTGGTGGTCCGGCTCACCGCCGACAACCTCCTCCCCGACGCCGCGCTGGTGGACGAAATCCTGGCCGAGCTCCAGCACCGGGGGGTCCCCTACCTCTGCACGTGGTCTCCTGAGCTCGACGTCCCCTTGGGTCTCAGCGTCGAAGCCTTCACCGCCGGAGCGCTGCGCAGGGCGGCCCGGACCGCCCCGCCGGGCGACCGGGAGCACGTGACGCCGTGGATCCGCCGCACCTTTGGCGCGGCGCGCCACCGCCCCCGGGGACTTCCCGCCGGCTGGGGACGGCTCTCCTGCACCATCGACACGCTGGGCGACTACCTCCGCGTCGCCCGGGCTTTCGACGGCGCCCCGGATCCGGTGGGAACCAGTTGGCTCGAGCTCTGCCGCCGCCTGGCAGAAGGCGAAAGCCTGCTGCCACCGGCCGTGCCGCTGGTGAGCACGCCGGACGGTCTCCACAGCCGGCTGGTGGTGGGAACGGCGCAGCTGGGCGGGCCGTACGGCGTGACCAACCAAGGACGAGTCCCCACGGACGAGCTCACCTCAGCCATCGTCCACAAAGCCGTTGCTCAAGGCGTCACCCAGTTCGACACGGCCCGGGCGTACGGGGAAAGCGAGCGCCGGCTGGGCAGCGCGCTCGCCAGCGCCGCCCAGCGCGGCCTTCTCAGAGGCGGCAGGAACGTCCGGGTGATCACCAAGCTCCTGCCCATGGACGAGGTGCCAGACGAGACGCCGGCGCGGTGGCTCGAAAACGCCGTCGACGCCAGCGTCTTCCGCTCCTGCCGGGAGCTGGGAGTGAAAGAACTCTCCGCCGTCCTCGTCCACCGGGCTGCCGACCGCCGGCGCTGGCAGGGGCGGGTCTGGCGGCGCCTCATCGCCCTCCGGCGGCAGGGCGTCATCGGCGCGCTGGGCGTCTCCGCGGCGACGCCCGAGGAGGCCCTCGACGCCCTGCTGGACCCCGACGTCCGCCTGCTCCAGATCCCCTTCAACCTCCTCGACTGGCGCTGGAAGGAGTACGGCATCGACGCCGCGGCGGCCCGCCGCCCCGACGTGAGCGTCCATGCCCGAAGCCCACTGCTTCAAGGCCTTCTCACTCCCGGCTCGGCCGCCTTTTGGCCCCGGGTGCCCGGCGTCGACCCTCGCGCGGTCCTCGACCGCCTGGAGCGGGCGGCGAAGGAGTTTGAGCGCGAGAGCGTGCTCGACCTCGCGCTGGCCTACGTGCGGGCCCACGGCTGGATCCACGGCGTGGTGGTGGGCCTTGCCGGCCCGGACCAGGTGCAGGAGGCGGCCCGGCTCTTCCGCCTGTCCCCGCTCTCGCCTGAGCAGGTGGCCCTGCTGGACGCCCGGGGGCAGCGGCTTCCCGTCGACCTCCTCGATCCCGCGAGGTGGCCCCGGTGACGGACGCAGCTTCGCTTCCCGGGCGCCTGCGGGAAGCTGCGGCACCGGAGCTTTTCCGCCTGGACGGGCGCACCGCCCTGGTGACGGGCGCCGGGGGCTGGCTGGGCCGGGCGCTGGCCTCGGGGTTGGCCGAGGCAGGAGCGCACGTCATCCTGAACGGCCGCCGGCCCGAGCCGCTGGAACGGCTTCAGGACGCGCTCCGCGCCCGGGGCCTCGAAGCCTCCGCGCTCCCCTTCGACATCACGGACACCGCCGCCGTCCGCCGCGCCGTCGCAGCCGTGGAGCAGCGCTTCGGGAAGCTGCACGTCCTTGTCAACAACGCCTACGCCGGCAGGACCGGCGGGCTGGACGACGCCACGGACCACGAGTTCGCCGCCGCCTACGACGTCGCGGTGATCGCCGCGTTCCGGCTGATCCGGGAGACCTGCCCGCTCATGCGCCGGGCGGTGGCCGAGACGGGGCACGCGGCGGTGATCAACGTCGCTTCGATGTACGGCAGCGTCAGCCCCGACCCGTCCGTGTACGGCGCCAGCGGCATGCAGAACCCGCCCTTTTACGGCCCGGCCAAAGCCGCCCTCATCCAGCTCACACGCTATGCCGCATGCCACCTGGCCCCCCTCGGCATCCGGGTGAACGCCCTCTCCCCGGGGGCTTTCCCTCCCCCGGGCGTGCTCGCCCAGCACCCGGACTTTCGCCGCAACCTCGAGCGCCGCACGCCGCTGGGCCGCACCGGCGACCCCGTCGAGCTCAAAGGCGCCGCCGTCTTTCTGGCCTCCGACGCCTCCAGCTTCGTCACGGGCGCGGTCCTCCCCGTCGACGGCGGCTGGACCGCGTGGTGAGCTGCCAAAGTCATTTTGAATCCATCCTGCCAACCCAAACTTTCAACGGCGGAGCCTGTCAAATCATTTCGAAACCGCCCGCGGCTCCCGTGGCACACGCCTTGCCCCCTGGATATGGATGTTCCAAAAGTGTTTCGATTTGAGATCCGGTAGCAAAGGTGTGAGGCTCGTTGGCACGCCGGGATTGGTACGAGTGGATGAGGCTGCCCATCAAGAAGGTGGCCATTGTCGGCGGCGCGCCTTCCCGCAAGGAAGCGCCCCTGAACGACAAGACGTGGGAGATCTGGGGCTTGGGCGGGCGCTCGCTGAAGCTCCGCCGGGTGGACCGCTGGTTTGAGATGCACTCCGTGCCGCAGCTGGTCCGCGCGTACAACCGCAAGGAGCGGCACGGCTACGAGCGGCACATCACGTTTCTCCGCTCCTTGAAGGTGCCGGTGTACATGCAGAAGCCGCACCCGCTCATCCCGAACAGCGTCGCCTACCCGCTCGACCAGGTGCTGGATGAATGCGGGCGGTGCTTTTCCAGCTCCGTCGCCTACATGCTGGGCCTCGCCATCTACGAGGGATTCCAGGGCATCGGCATGTGGGGCGTCAACATGGCCAGCAAGAAGGAGTACCTGTACCAGTGGCCGGGGGTGCAGTACCTCCTGGCCCTGGCGAAAACGCGGGGGATCGGCGTCTACCTGCCCCCGGACTGCCCTATCACCATTCCCGCCAGGCCCAAGCTGGTCCCTGTCACCGTTCTCTACGGCTACGACTGGGACCACCCGGACGCGTGGTGGAACCGCCTGAAGGAAAAGAAAGCCAAAGCAAAGGTAGAGCGGAAAAAGAAGAGAGCGAAGAAGAAGAAGCGCAAGAGATAAGGGACCGGGGCAGCCGGATTCAACGGGAAGTACGGGTCAAGGTTCATCCCCGAAGGACAGGAGGCCGGCTCGCCCGCGCGGTTTCCCCGTGGATGGTTTCCGCCTGCGCCGCCGGAGCAGCTCCCGCCGGCGCAGGCGACGCCGCATCGCCCCCCTGCGGCACCACCAGCGGCGTTCCCGTGAGCGGATCCGGGAAGACCGAACACCGCATGCCAAAGACCTCCCGGACCATCTCCTCCGTCATCACGCTGCCCGGCGGCCCCTCCGCCACCACCCGGCCTTCTTTCATCACCACCAGGTGGTCCGCGTAGAACGACGCCTGGCACAGGTCGTGGAGCACCATGACCACCGTCTTGCCCTCGGTCTCGTTCAGTTCCCGCACCAGCTCGAGCACCTCGATCTGGTGCGCGAGGTCCAAGAACGTGGTGGGCTCGTCGAGGAGGAGCACCGGCGTGCTCTGCGCCAGGGCCATGGCCAGCCGCACCCGCTGGCGCTGCCCTCCCGAAAGCGCCTCCACCGGCCGCCACCGAAGCTCCGCCGTGCCCGTCACTTCCAGCGCCCGCTCCACGGCCCGCTGGTCTTCGGGCGTCCACTGGCGGTACCAGCGCTGGTGCGGGTAGCGGCCGCAGGCCACCAGGTCTTCCACCAGCATGCCGGGGGGCACCGGCGCCTCCTGCGCCAGGATGCCCAGCTCCCGGGCGAGCGCTCTCGGCCGGAACGTGTGGAGAGGCCGGCCGTTCAGCCACACTTCTCCCTCGGCGGGCAATAGGCCCGCGAGGGCCCGAAGCAGCGTCGACTTGCCGCAGGCGTTGGGCCCCACGATGGCGCTCACCTTCCCCGCGGGGAAGGCGGCGGAGACGTCCCGCAGCACCGTGCGGCCGTCGTAGCCGGCGCTCAGCCCGCGGGCCTGCAGGGCGTCCCGCGGGGCGCCGGGACGAGAGCGTCTCCCGGCCGGGCCGTCTTCGGGCAAGCTGCCGTCACCCCGTTCGCCGCCGTTTTCGCCGGTCTCAGCAGCCAGCTCCAGCATCCGCCACAGGCTCCGCCCCCGGGCGACGCACCAGGGGATCCCGGAGCTCGCGCACTCCACCACGTCGCACTCCACGCCGTAGACCTGCTGCAGCGTGCGGGGCTGAAGCACCTCGCCGGGCGGCCCCTGGGCGACGATCGTGCCGTCCCGCATGGCGATGACGTGGTCGCTGACCCATGCGGCGGCGTTGACGTCGTGCAGCACCGCGACCACCGTCCGGCCCTCCTGGCGCGCCAGGCGGCGGATCAGCCGCAAGATCTCCTGCTGGTGGGCGAGGTCCAGGTACGTGGTGGGCTCGTCCAGGAGGAGAATGGGCGTCTCCTGGGCCAGGGCCATCGCGATCCAGACCCGCTGGCGCTGCCCGCCCGAGAGCTCGTCCACGGCGCGCTCCCGCAGGTGGGCCACCCCGGCCAGCTCCAGCGCCCGCTCCACCGCGGCGTGATCCTGCGCGCTCATGGGCTGGAGCAGGCTGCGGTGAGGGTAGCGGCCCCGGCGCACCAGGTCTTCGACGGCGATGACGTCGGGCGCGCTGGGGTGCTGCGGCAGGAGGCCCAGGCGCCTGGCCACCTCTTTGGTGGGCAGCCGGTGAATGGCCTCGCCGTCCAGGATGACCGTTCCGGACGCGGGGGCGATCAGCCGCGCGAGGGCTCGCAGCAGGGTGGACTTGCCGCACCCGTTGGGCCCGATGATGGAGGTGACCACCCCGTCGGGCACCGACACGCTCAAGGATTCGACCACCGCCGGGCCGCGGCCGTAGGCCAGCGTCACGCGGTCTGCCAGGAGCCGGCTCATCTCTATCTCCCACCTAAACGCGCACCTGCGTGCGATACAGCAGGTACAGGAAGTAGGGCGCCCCCAGCGCCGAGGTGATCACGCCCGCGGGCATGCTCACCCCGAGCGCATGCTGCCCGATGAGATCGGAGCCGAGGACGAGAAGGCCGCCCACCAGCCCCGTGAGGACGAACACGCCGCCGCTCATGGGCCCGGCCAGCATCCGGGCGAAGTGCGGCGACATCAACGCGACAAAGCCGATGGGCCCCGCGATCGACACAGCGATGCCGCTCAGCGCGCACCCAACGACGATCAGGGCCAGCCGGGTGCGCTCCACCCGCATCCCCAGCGACTGGGCGGTGACGTCGCCCAGCTGGAGCACCTTCAGGGACCACATGAGCACGGCGCCCACCGGCGCCAAGACGGCCAGCGAGGCCGCCAGCACCCGCACGTCGCTCCAGTCGCTGGCGTAGACGCTGCCCGTCATCCACAGCATCGCCCGGCTCGCGTCGTGGATCTCCGCCCGGGTGAGCAGGAAGGTGGTGGCCGCGGTGAGCACGGCGTTCACCCCGATGCCTACCAGGATCAGCCGGGAGCCGGAGATCCTCCCCCGCCACGTGAGAGCGTAGATGACGGCCGCAGCCAGCAACGCCCCGGCGAAAGCGGCCGCCGGCACGTAGCCCGCCGGCCGCTTCATGACGATCCACAACACGGCGGCGACGGCGGCTCCCGAGTTGACGCCGATGATGTCCGGCGCCACCAGGGGGTTTCGCACGATCCCTTGAAAGATGGCGCCCGCCATGGCCAGCATCGCCCCGACGGCCAGGGCCACCAGCACCCGCGGCAATCTCAGGTCGAGGATGATGAAGCGCGCGGCGCCGGAGCCGGCTCCGGTGAGCACCTGGTACACCTCGGGCAGGGACAGCGGATAGCTCCCCAGCGTCAAGCTCCAGGCTCCCATGGCCAGCGCCAAGGCCAGGGCCCCCAGGACCAGCCCGGTCACCCGCCGCCGCATCCGAAACGACACCGGCCCGGCCCGCACCACTCGCAGGCCCGCAGCCGCGGGCTGCCCCGCCGTCGCCTGGGTCACCTGCTTTGCCGCCTGCTCCTTGGGACTCATACGCCCGCCACCTGTCTGCGCCGGGCGAGGGCGATCAAGAACGGCGCGCCCACCAGGGCGGTGACGATTCCCACCTGCACCTCGGAGGGCCGGGCGATCACCCGGCCGGCGATGTCCGCCGAGAGCAGCATGAGCGGGCCGACGATCACGCAGAAAGGCAGCACCCAGCGGTAATCGGGCCCCACCAGGCCGCGGACGATGTGAGGCACCGCCAGGCCCACGAAGCCGATGGGCCCAGCCGCCGCCACGGCGCCGCCCACCATCAGGACGGAGAGGCCGCCGACGATCAGCCGGGCCCTGCCCGTGTGCATTCCCAGCGCCCGGGCGGTCTCCTCGCTCATGCTCAGCACGTTCAGCTGCTCCGCCCCGAGCAGCATCCCGATCATGCCCACCGCCATGAAGGGCAGCACGGCATAAAACACCGAAAGGTCCCGTCCGGCCAGCGACCCCGCCAGCCAAAAGCGGACCACGTCCAGCGTTTCCTGGCTGTAGAGCAGGATCGCCGTAAGCCACGAGTTGAGGAGCGACGCGACCACCACGCCCGCCAGGGCCAGCTTCACCGGCGTGCCCCCGCCCGGACCCGTGGAGCCGATCGCGTACACCGCGGCGGCCGCTCCGAGACCCCCGGCAAAGGCAAACCAGACATATTGAAGGGGATGCGCCAGCTGGCCGAAGTAGACGGCGACCACCACCCCAAACGCGGCCCCGGCGTTGACGCCCAGGATCGACGGGTCCGCGAGGGGGTTGCGGGTGGTCGCCTGCAGGGCGGCGCCTGCCACGGCCAGCGCCGCGCCGGCGCCCAGGCCGATCACCGTCCGCGGAAGGCGCAGGAAGCGGACCACCGTCTGTTCATACGACTCCGGCGAATACCGGAACAAGGCATCGAAGGCATCGGCGGCGGTGACAGGGACCGAACCGAAGCGCAGGCCCGCTGCCGCGACGGCTGCCAGCAGGACCGCGGCCGCCGCCAGCGCGGCCAGCCGCGCCTTGCTGGACCGCAGCGGGGCAGCGGAAGACGCAGCTTCAAGCCTCCGGACCTGTCCGCCCTTCTCCACGCTCACCGGGACCCTTCCCCTCCTTCGAGGCTCGCCCGGATCGTTTCCCTGCGCCAGTCGTCGGGGCGGAGCGGGCAGCTCACGCAGTAGAGCTCCTCGCCCGGCTGGGCCGCCTTTCCCCTGCGGTAGTGGAGGCAGCAGGTGCCCCGCACCATGTGGAGCTCCTCCCCGCCGCGCCACTGCACCGGGAACGGCCGGGGCCTCACCCTCAGCCTCGGCTCCCTGGCGGCCAGCCGGCTGATGACGCTCATCGCTTCGTCCCAGGCGGCCCACGGGTCGCGCCCGTACAGCCGGGCCAGCCAAAGCCCGCTGCCGGCCACTTGGTCGGCCACCTCGCCCCAGAGCGCGGGCCAGCCCAGGCCCGACACCTCTCTCACACGCTCGAGGAGCGGCTCCATCCCGGCCAGCGTCTCGGCCAGGGCGTCCCAGAGCTGGTCCCGGCTGCCCAACACCGAAATCCCGGGCAGGCCCTGGGCCGGGTCGCCCGCCACCACCGCGACCCGCGGGTCCGCCAGGGCCACCCCGTCGACGCGGCTCCGCTCTCCCACGTGCAGCCGAACCCCTTCCAACGGGCTCAGCGGCAGCCGCGCTTCGGCCAGGACCGGAAAAGCCCACGCCAGCACGACGGCGCTCACGTACGCGCGGGAGAGCACCCCGGCGGCGAACCTCCGGTCGCCGCTCCTCGCCGCCACCCGCTCGAACCACGCGGCCGCGAAGCCGCGGTCGAGCAGCTGCGCCGCGGGGATCCACCCGTCGCCTTCCGGGATCCCGACCTCAAACCGGCGATACCGGTCCTTCTCCGTCAAGCGCCGCGCCGTCTCCGCCAGCGGGGACCCCGCCGCCGTCGCGGGAGCGCCTTGCGCCGCCGCCCAATCCACCGCCGTTCGCTCCCCGTTCATCGCTGCGGGACCGGGGTGGACGGGTCGCCGTCGATGGCCGCCGCGAGCAGCGGCACCAGGTGGTCGACGGCGTAGGGCAGGCTCAACACGGTGCTAAAGCTCAGCGCCCCGTAAAGCACGTCGGTGGAGCCGCCGAAAAAGATCGTCCGGCCCTCCCGGGCCACCCGCAGATTGCGAAACAGCGGGCTCTGCTCCAGCGCCTGCCGTTCCGCTTCGGAACTGGCTTGAAAGATGAGCACGTCCACATCGAGCAGGGCGATCTGTTCCCCGCTGATCTGGCCCGAGTCACGGTCGCCGATCAAGGACGCCAGTGCCGGCGGCAGCTCGAGGCCTAGCGCAGCCAGAAAACGCATCGGCGGGGTGTTGGGACCGACGATCCAGTACTGTCCCTGGCCCGCAGGATGCGCCCAGGCCACGGTGGCTCCTTCAAATTCGGGATGCGCCGCCCGGGCGGC
>k87-1873337_pt1 | contig 12819 bp, 14 predicted proteins | sample MGYA00084031_6733416 | MGnify analysis MGYA00084031
GATCCCTGTATGGTTCATCTCCGCCACAATGATACCCGCTACATGGGTACCATGGCCGTTCCGCTTTCCTCCCACCAGATTGACGCCGCCCTTGACCCGATCCTTTAATTCAAAATGGTCCCGGGCGATGCCTGTATCAATTACAGCAATCTTGACTCCATTTCCCCTGCCCTTTCTCCACATGCGTTCGGCACCGATGTACTTGACTCCCCATGGCACTTCGTCTTCACCGTGCGCCTCGTCTTCTGCGTGCACGGTGACTGTGGCATTCTCTTCAACATGGGGATTGTATTTGCGGAACTCTTCCTCAAACAGCTCGAACATATCCTGCCTGACGCAAAGACAGGACAAATCATGATAGCAGTTCCACGGCTGTTTTACTGAGAGGCGGGACACCCTCTCCTGCAACTCGGACAAAATCTTGGGGAACGGCTGCTTTGGATGAAAAGAGATGATTTTCAACCCACTTTTTCCTCCTATCGTGACAAATGTCTGCATCATCTTATGTATTCGCGGAGTGGGTGGGTTGGGTATATACACAGACGAAAAAAATTGGGCGTCCATGTATCCGCTTTTGTCCATACATCTTTGTCTTGGCTGCCATATGACTGCAAATGGGGCGGTTTTGCCTTCTAGCAGACAAATGGGAAAGGGAGTGACGAAACCCGATGGCCAAAACAAAAGATTTGTTGAAGAAATTGAATAAAAAAAGCAAGAAGAAACTGAGCATGAGCGACGTCAAGTCACTGGCAAAAGGGTACAAAAAGAAAGATTTCAAGGATGACAAAAAGCTGAAGAAACTGATTAAAAAAGTAAGCAAAGCGGTGGGCATCAAGCTGTCAGACAAACAGATTTCCAAAGTCCGCAAGCAGGTAAAGGAACGGTTGCCAGGTCTCTAGGAAAAAGGAATCCAAAAAGGAGAGCATGAGCTGCTCTCCTTTTTGGTTCTGACCCGAACCGAATGTTCCCTGTCCGTTAGTCGTCGCACGAACAACCGACAATAGCCAGCAACACGAAGAGGACAAGAACCAAAGAGAAATCGTCAAAGTTGCCTTTGAACAGACTCAATCCATTCACCCTCCTTTGTCGACAAACTACTCATATGGTATGTACATAACAAAAAACGTGATTGGACTATTGCCCAATCACGTTACCCGCATATCCCTCATCTTTTGACAGTTGTGCGTATTCTCTCTTGGTCTAGCTTGCCTTGCGGTGCAGCGGCTCTGCCATACCATATGGCTTTTGCATCACCTGCTGCCAGAACGGAATCGTCCGTTGAATCAGCGGTCCCGTCAGTACAGCCACGAGAACGGTCCCTACCGATACCGGTCCACCGAGAGCAGCTCCCGCCAGCAGAACGCTCACTTCGATAATCAACCGGACTCTTTGGATACTCCATCCCATCCGTTCATTCATCGCCAGCATGAAGCTGTCCCGTGGTCCTGCTCCCAGCCGCGGCGAAAGGTACATCCCGATCCCTACGGCTGACACCAGGAGTCCGGTCAGCAGCATCAAGACACGCTGGACGATTCCTTCGACCTCAGGGATGATGTTCATCCACAGGAACATATCCAAAAAGAGTCCGAAGCAGATCATATTTAAAAACATGCCAAACGTCGGTTTGATTTTCGCCAATACAAACGACAGGAAAATGACAATGACACCGACGATTTGCGACCAGAGTCCGATGGTCAACCCAAATGTTTTTTGCAAACCGATGTGAAACACATCCCAGGGGGATACCCCCAGATTGGCTTTGATCATCAGTACGCATCCAAAAGCACCAATAAACAATCCAAGCACAAACATGGCGTAACGAACCACGATGGGGCCGCCCATCCGTATACCGGACACCTCAGCTCACCTTTCCTCTCCCGATATCTGCTTTCTTCGCGGGTCAGAAAATCCGTGATTCGCTATCCGCCATCCTGCCACCCGGCAATGACTTCGTGAAAGACGCCGTCCTTTCGAAAATAAGCTTCAGCTTTTGGCCGGTCCAAATACATGCCGGCCTCTTCCAGCCTCTCGCCTGACAAGATAACCTGGCGCTGCTTGTTCTGATCGTCCCGGTACTCGACTACCAGCGACAGCTCCTGCTCTAGACAGTATTCCTTCAGCTCCTGTGCAGAAGCAAAGGTTACCCGTTTCATGGTTTCCCTTCTTTCTTGCGATGATCATTCATTATAGCAGGGTTTCTCCATTTCTCCCACTGTGTTTCTCTCCCGTTTTACGGAGAATGAGGCAAAATCGCTGGCAAGGGCCGTCTCGGGAAAGATCTCCTGGGCTTCTCTGAGCAGATCCTCCATCGTCAGATCGCCATCCTCATTTTCATACCGAGGACTGAAATGGGTCAGACACAGGCTCTTTACGCCAGCCTCCTTGGCAAGCTGAGCCACCTCACGGGCAGTCGAGTGACCGCTCCTCACCGCCAATTCCTTGTCCGCAAACGCATAGGTTGCTTCGTGTACGAGCAGGTCGGCATTCCTGGCCAGCTCCTTGACCGCTTCGCAGGGCTCCGTATCTCCACTGAACACAACTGCCCTGCCCTTTTGGGAAGGTCCGACAAAATCTTTTCCGTCGACGACTCGTCCATCCGGAAGCATGACCTGTTCTCCCCGTTTCAGAGCAGCGTACAGCGGCCCGGCCGGAATACCGGCTGCTTTCGCCCGCTCTACCAAAAAGGGACCCGGCTTTTCCTTTTCGTGAACAGCATAGGCATAGGCTGGCACCCGGTGCTGAACCTTCCTGCAGGCGACGGTAAAGTCCCCGTCCTCAAAAATCGTTCCCTCTTCGATGATCTTGATATGGAGCTGATAATGCAGATGCACGGGGCTAACATCCATCACGGCCTTGACATATCGCTCCACTCCTGGAGGACCGTACAGCTCTACCGACGCAGCACTGTCATTTCGCAACGAACGGCTGGCGAGCAGACCGATCAGCCCGTATAAATGGTCCCCGTGAAGGTGGGTAATAAAGATTTTCTCAAGCTGACTGAGCTTTAGCCGCGAGCGAAGGATTTGGTGCTGTGTTCCTTCCCCGCAGTCAAACAGCCACCATTTTGCGCTCTGGTCAAAACTGAGGGCGATTCCGCTTACATTTCTTCTGGTGGAAGGGGCACCCGAACCTGTACCTAAAAACGTTACTTGCATGTCTGTTCACGTTCTCCTTTATTCTCTTTTCTTTCGGTGCCTGTCCGCCTATTGGGCATTCACCCTTTTTTCTCTGGGCGCATACGTTATTAAAAACTTGGCATCGCCAGGTTTATTGGCGGAGCTTCGCTGCGAAGCACAGGTTTTATCCATGCCGACGGTGCAACAGAGCTCTGTAGCCCAGCCGGCGACTTTACCCGATAGGTACCGTTGGCGTTGGTTCCTATCGAACCGTTGAAAATTTGTCAATCGTTCAGGTAACCACCTGACAGGAGGGTTGAGGATGAAGCGTTTACTTTCATTGGGTCTGGCTGCCTCCCTGGCACTGACCGCGATCATAAGCGGCTGCTCCGGGGGCACAGAAAAAATCCGAATCGGCGAAGTGACCCGTTCCCTGTTTTACGCGCCGCAATACGTTGCGCTCGAAAAGGGCTTCTTTAAAGAAGAGGGTCTCGAAGTAGAGCTGAGCACGACGTGGGGCGGAGACAAAACCATGACAGCGCTGCTATCGGACGGGATCGACGTGGCCCTGGTCGGCTCGGAAACGAGTATTTATGTCGCCCAGCAGGGTGCTCAAGATCCGGTGATAAATTTTGCGCAGTTGACCCAGACCGACGGCACATTCCTGGTGTCGCGCAAGAAAATCGACAACTTTTCGTTTGACCAATTGAAGGGCAGCGTCTTCCTCGGCCAGCGCAAGGGTGGGATGCCTCAAATGGTCGGCGAGTATGTACTGAAAAAGAACAAGATTGATCCGCATGCGGATCTGGAGCTCATCCAAAATATCGAGTTTAAAAACGTCGCTTCTGCCTTTGCCTCCGGAACCGGCGAATTCGTGCAGTTGTTCGAGCCCGAAGCCTCGCAGTTTGAACTGAACGGGATCGGCCATGTCGTTGCATCGTTCGGCAAGGAGAGCGGCACTGTGCCGTACACGGTCTTTATGACAAAGCAAAGCTACCTCGACAAGCATCAAACCGCTATTCAAAAGTTTACCAATGCAATCTATAAAGGGCAACAATGGGTAGCGTCCCACTCTCCAAAAGAGATAGCTGAGGTAATCGCTCCCTACTTCCAGGACATCAAGCCGGAAATTCTGGAGAGCTCGATCAAGCGCTATCTGGAGCAAGGCTCCTTTGCGACAGATCCGATCCTGGACGAAACCGAATGGAATCAGCTTCAGGACATTATGGACTCAGCAGGTGAATTGAAGCAGCGTATGGATTACGCCAAGCTCGTCAATACCACCTTTGCCAAAACCGCTAAAGAAGGGAAGTAAAAAACATGAACCAGCTTCTTTCTACGCCGGCCAAGATTGAGCTACGCCACGTCACGCATCTCTACGTATCGACTTCCAGGGCGTTCATGGCGGTCAGGGACATCAACCTGCGCGTGGAGGAAGGCGAGTTCATCTGTCTGGTCGGCCCCAGTGGATGCGGAAAAACGACGCTGCTTTCGCTGATAGCCGGTCTGGAGAAGCCTACTGCCGGCAAGGTGCTGATCGAAGGCGCCAGCGTGCAGGGGACCTCTCGCCAGGTAGGATACATGCTGCAGCAGGATTATCTGTTCAACTGGCGGACGATCGAAGAAAACGTATTTCTCGGTCTGGACATTCAGGGAATCCGAAATAAAGAAACAGAGGATTACGCTCTGCATCTGCTGGCTGAGATGGAGCTGGCCGATGTGCGCCACTCTTACCCTGCACAGCTTTCCGGCGGCATGCGTCAACGGGTGGCGCTCGTGCGGACACTCGCCTGTCAGCCTGATATTCTGCTGCTTGACGAACCGTTCTCGGCACTCGACTACCAGACCAAGCTGAAGCTGGAGGACCTGATTTTTTCGGCCTTGCGCCGTCACAAAAAGACTGCCATCCTCGTGACACACGATCTGTCGGAGTCAATCGCGATGGGAGACCGTATCTACATCCTTGCCCGCAATCCCGGACGCATCAACAGTGAAGTCGCTGTCCCGGCAGAAATCCGCAGCGCACTTCCCTTTGATGCCCGCAACCTGCCTGGATTTCAGGACCTGTTCCATCAAGTCTGGAAAGAGATGGAGGTGGTCTCCGATGCAACCAAAGGAAATTGAAGCGATCCACCGGGATCACATCAAACAGAAAGCGAAAGAACGAAATCTGATTCTTTTAACCCAGTTGTCGATCTTCGTCGTTTTTGTCGGTGTCTGGGAGTGGCTGGCCCGCATCAATGCCATCAACGTGCTCATTTTCAGCTATCCCTCCAAGATGTGGGAGCTGTTTTGGGCACAACTGCTGGACGGCAGACTCCTTCCCCATATCGGAATGACCGTCTGGGAGACCGTCGTGGGCTTTCTCTTGGGGACGCTGCTGGGAACACTGCTGGCCACGCTCATCTGGTGGTCGCCATTCCTCTCCCGGGTACTCGACCCTTATCTGGTCGTGTTGAACAGCATGCCTAAAGTAGCGCTAGGCCCGGTGTTCATCGTCTTCCTCGGTCCCGGCCTGTTGTCCATTATCGCGATGGGCTGCGCGATCTCAGTGATTATCACGACCATCGTCATTTACACCAGCTTCAAGGAAGTCAACCAAAATTACGTCAAGGTCGTTCAAACGCTCGGAGGGAACAAGCGGCAGATTTTCCGCATGGTAATTCTCCCCTCGACCATCCCCGCCATCCTCTCAACCTTGAAGGTGAATGTCGGCCTCTCCTGGGTAGGGGTGATCGTCGGTGAATTTCTCGTCTCGAAAATGGGGCTCGGCTACTTGATTATTTACGGCTTCCAGGTATTCAATTTTACTCTGGTCATGGTGGCTCTCGCGATCATCGCAGTCGTCGCAACACTCATGTATCAAGGTGTCGCGCTTCTCGAGAGGAGACTCACCAGCCAGTTCAAATAGATGGCAGCAAAGCGGCGTTGCTTGCGAAAATCGCGGGCAGCGCCGTTTTTTACATGGGCAGAAGAAAAAGCGAGCGACTTCATCTCTGTTATAGGTAGTTTCTATAATAATTATGGTTTTAATAGAATTTACCTATCATAAAATCCAGATTATACTGATGCAAACAACAGATGGAAGGGGCCGTATATGTCGTCATTTGTATCCGTTTTTGGACCAATCATTTTTCCAATCATCCTGTTCATCGGCGTCGGCGCCGTGCCAACAGAAAGCGCCCGGCACAGGCACGGGCGCATTGTCTGCTTCTCTATCGCCAGAACTTCCACTTGCTCTTTTTTCCCGCTTCCTCTGGCTGTTCGCTCTGGCTGCTTTTCTTCATCGCCGCTTCCACCTCGTCAGCTCCGGGTATCCTCGCGATAAAGTGGTCGATCATCGGCTTGTACTGCTCAGATATGTGCTGCTGCATTTCGCGCAAGACGGCGATCGCTTTTTCCTTTTGGTCTGTGGACAGCAGTGCATTGGCATAGTTGAAGCCCGTAAACGGGTAGGCAATCTCCTCAGGCGACCAATACTCCTCGCAAATCTGAATCAGCTGGTACACGTACCCGGCTTGCCCCAGCTCTCCCGTTACCGTCATGATGACCTCTTCCTTTTCCGGTGCCCGCTGGATCGCTTCCTTGTACCACTGCATCGCCTTCAAAAGATTTTCCTCTGTCATCGCCAAACGGGCCATGTGAAGATGGGGACGCCAAGCCCCCTCTTTGGCCATAAGGGCTTCCAGGCGCTTGCGCAGCTCGTCCCGCTTGTTGAATTGCAAAAAGCTTTCCACGTACATATTCAAGCCGTTTTCCTGGTTCGGATCTTTGAACAGTCCCGCTTCCAGCGTCTCAAAGGCCCTTGCCTCCTCCCCTTCCAGGGCGTAGAGCTTGGCCAGATTGGTACAAGCCGTACCTGAAGACGGAAAACGCTCGAGACAGTCGAGCAGCATTTTCTTGGCCCGATCGTATTCCCCTGCCTGCATGTGCACGACAGCCCGAAAAATGAGCGCGGACTCAATCGGACCGTACAATTCCAGCAGCCGGTCAGCGGCAATGGCAGCCTGCACGGGAAACTTGTCGCGGACCAGCTCCATCGCAAAGTCACGCAGCTTTTCCTTGTCCTCCCAGTACTTGTCCAAATTTTGCGGAATCACTTTCTTTTGATAGTCCTCACGCGACATTTGCACAGTCTGGCCAAACTCATTCGTAAAGGTCACAAATTCTGACATGAAACAGCCTCTCTTTCTTTTGGTCAAAGGAGCTACAGGAGCATCTCCCCAAAAGAGAACGAACGATTTCCCGTAATAGAAAACCGCCCGCTTCCTTCGTCTCCCGTTCCTAAATCCAGGCTTTTATATTCACTTTCCGGATAAATTCTTCCATTGATTCTTTCACTGGTTCGCCATTTTCCGCTGCTTCGTCCTGAATACCCATCAGTTGACGGAACAGGGCTTCGTTGCGTGTTGCCAATGCGAAGTCAAGCAGGGCCTCTTTCTGGATACGATCTGCTTCCTGTTCCAGCAGAGTCTCCTCCAGAGCGATGTCATCCTCCACTACGGCGTACTGCTTATCGATCTTGGGAATACGGACAATCCAGGAAAATGCGCTGTCCGGATTGCGGTCTCTGCCGATGAGATACCCGTATTCTCCGATTGGCATACCTTGTTCAAAGGAGTCAGCAACGATGACGACACGTTGTCCAAGCTTGAACATGAGCGTCAACCCCTTCTGAGATTCATTCTAATCATACTAAATAGTATGCATACTTGGGAAGAGCAAACAGCGCCTTTGACTTTTTATGCAAAAAGATTTGTTGGAAAGGCAAAAATGCGATACACTTCTCTAGATAGGGCTTTTTCCAGTGTAATTGATTGGAACGAGGTGTACAAACATGACGCAATTGTCCACAGGATTCTCCGTATTTATCGTCGGCTGGACGGTTGTCCTGGTCTCGCTCATGGGAATCGGCGGTTTCTTCATGTTCCGCAAGTTCCTGAAATCGATGCCCAAGCAGGACGGCAAATCGGAACTCGACTGGCAGGACTACTATATCGAGCAAACCCGCTCCATGTGGACGGAGGACGGACTGGCTCTCCTGAATGAACTGGTAGAACCCGTCCCTCAGCTGTTTCGGGATGTGGCCAGGCGCAGCATCGCTGCCAAAATCGGCAAGCTTGCCCTGGATGAGAAAGCGACGTCGATCGATCTGGATCTGATCGTAAAAGGCTACATACTCGCGACGCCAAAGCGGGACCACAAATTTTTAATCGACCATCTCAAGAAAAAACAAATCGACTACTCCCCATACGAAAAGTACCTGCACATGGGCTCGTAGACGACCCAAAGCTTGAAACCATTTGCCCGGTCTGCCGTAAACGTAGATATCCCGCTCTACTAAGGAGACGATGTGTATGTCCGTACTGTTAGCGATTCTCGGAATCGGCCTGCTGCTGATCGTCATCGTGGTGGCCGTTGTTTTCGCCCTCCTCAAAAAAGGAGCAGGCTTTTTGTTCAAAGGAGGACATCGCGGGTACAAGCGCTACAGCAGCAGCGACTACCGTCATCGCGGCCTCTTCGGGCGCGGACATAAGTCTTACGGCCATTCGTACTACCGCCGGAAGCATTCCAGCCGTAGCGGTTTTTTCAGCAGCTAGGCTGGCAAACGCGGTAATTGGTTGATCCCGTGCACCGTAGATGTTTGCCTGCTATTATACGCAGATGCTGTTCGATTTGTTTTGCTTGATTCGCTTTCCTTATGAAATCAGGACCCTGCAATGGCTGCAGGGTCCTTTCATTTGAAATGGGGCCATCTGTCATCACAAATGACGGGCAATAATCCGAACCAACTTTGCAGGAAACTCATGCAAATTGGCAATATCCAAAAATCTTTCCTTTCCGTAGATGTCACTAATCACATCCTTGTCTTGCCCGATTGCGGCCGCAAGAAAAATGACTCCCTTCCGTTCGTATTCCTCGATTGTCTGCTTCATGTCAGCAACCGCATAGCTTCCGGTATACTCATCCATTGCTTTGGGCTGACCGTCGCTTATGCTGATCAACAGCTTTGTCTGTTGCGGCGAGACGGCCAATCGTTCGGCCATTATTCTCAGGGCCATTCCATCGCGGTTATTGCTTCTCGCACGAATCCTCATAAGCCTGTATCGGTCATGCGCATCCCTTTTATCAAAATCGGTGTATGCGAAAATCGACATTTGTTCCAGCTTGGAAACATCCGCAGTATCGCCGTAGATCAATACGGGAATATCGCAAAGCTGACAAAATTCATATACCGCGATGACAGCGCGCTTGGCTGCTTCCAATCTCCCAAAAGCTGACATGGATGCGGATTCATCGACCCTGATACCAACGACAAGTGAAGGGGATTCTGTTGGAGGCCGTTTCTTGGCAAAATACCTGTAATCCCTGTAAGCGACGCTTTCTGCTTGAAATTTGCTGCCGTAGCAACGGTTCCGTGCAAAGTCGGAGGACACCTCATGCTCCAAGTACGGAAGCGTCTTTCTCGCAATTTCCTTCACGGTCGGCATGAGCTCCTTGCTGAGCCGGACATATTCCTGCTGGTCTTCCTGATCGTAGTCTGGACGGTGCACAATGAGCTTTACTTTTTTATGAATGGAATCGGAAACCACCGCTCTTGCGTCTTGATTCAGCTTTTTGCGGAAATCGCGTTCCTTTTGTTTCTCAACCTCTGACATTGATTCAGGATTTGTCTGATGATATGTGGGAGAGCCATCGTCGCCCAAACCTGTACGTTCGATATGGGCGGAATCGTCTGTGACACGCGAGGAGCTCTTGTCACTATCGGCAGATTTTTTCAATGCGATTCCCTTTTCCGCGGCATGGCTGTCGGTGTCAAAACCGCTCTCGTCTATATCTCCCCATGTCCTGATCTCTATCGCATCGTCAGATTTCCGTTTTTTTTTTTTTACGTTCGATCCGGGCTTCTTCCAAACTGGCAAGCAAACCATGATTGAGCAGAGCCTCTTCCAGAATGAGTATCTCTTCCGGATCGGTTGTGATCTTGTAGATGACCTTATGATAAAGGGATTCTTTCGCCAAAGCTCCTCCGGCAATCGCATCTACCCAGTAGAAGAAGGAACGCATGCCCGCTACGCCTTTGATCGCATTGGCTCTGGCGGTTTTGTCCAGGATCATAATGATTTCCGCTAAAGTATCCAACACCTTTTCATCGTGGAATCCGGTTTTGGCCATTACGCGTTCGATCATGACCTCTTTGGTCGGCAGGTCCATCTTTTCCGCATGCTGAACCCTGTCGCGCAGCGCTTCGTTTAATGGTCTGGTTCCCGCATAACTGCGATTCGTTGTGATCACCGCGATGAAATCGGGATGCCTGTGTATGACCCCGGTGGGCAGATTGATGCTGCCATCCAGCTCCAGAGCAGAGTTTAATGCCATCAACACCGCAGCATCGCGAATCACGTTTGGTTCCTGGATTTCCAGCAGGTACCCGTTTTGATAGGCTCTGACGATCTCCGAAGGGTAAAATCGGTACTCCACCGCTTCTCCATCCGTTTTTTCCGCTGCCAGCCTCAGCAATTGCTTCATCTTCAAGGCTGCCTGTTCCTGCGGAATCCCCAGCGCGTCTGTCAAAACTTCCGTTGCGCTTTGAAAGCCGTCGCTTTCATACAATGCCTGCAGTGCCGTTTGCTCCCAAGGCTCCATTTCGTCTAAACGTTCCGTGGAAATCACCGGCAAAATAGCGCCGATAATATCCGATTTATCCATATCGGCAAAACAGGTCACTTTCGTATACGGCAGCCCGAAATTCGCCGATAATGCTTTGGCCAGTTGTGTCTTGCCTGAACCGGCGTCCCCTTCCAACAATATGTTGGCGATTTTCATTTCCCCGCGATTCCAGTTGCGCTTTACTTCATTCGTGATGCGACGTTCTTCTTCGCTGACCTTATGAGTCCATGCCTTTTTCCAAATCAGCTTTTTTTCTGCATCGGTCAGCTGTCTTTCTGGTGACAAAACACATTCTCCATATGCAGTCATCCCATTTTTCCTCCAATCGTCATGATGCGGGTCTCCTCTCATCCAAGCTCCTTTTCTGGGCTATGAGGGGGAGCAGCATTGAGGCGCCGATCATAATCAAGACACCGCTCGCCACATATACCGCAAACAAGGAAAACGCATCCTTCAGATAGCCGGATACGAACATGCCGATCACCATCATTCCCATAAAAACAGGCGTGATCGTTCCGGATACCCGGCCAATAAATGCCCCTTCCGTATTGCGGACAATAAGCGTCTGAATTCCTCCTTGAATACAAGGGAAAAACAACCCGCTGATCACCAATAGAACAATCGTCATCCCCATTTTCGTAGAAGCGCCCAATCCGATCGTACATACGGCCGTGACAAGCAAGCCTACCATGAGCAGCAGCTGCGGCTTCACCTTTTTGGCTATCCCGACGATGACAGCTCCGCCTGCCAGCATGGCTGCCCCATTGGTCATTACCAACCACTGCAAAAATTGTTTGTCCTGTCCCAAATTCTCGATGACTAGGAAGATTTGAAGCGGTTGCGTCAGTCCTGAAGCCAACCCGACAGCCGAGAAAGTCAGGCAGAGTGTCCGCAGGGATTGATTGGAGGCGATATAGCGAAGTCCGGCCTGCAACTCCTTTTTAAAGCTGCCGGTATCGCCAGAGTTCGGCTCGTCCGTGTCACTGGGAAGCGTCGCCAATACAAGGGAAGAGCCCAGGAACAGAACGGCCGTCAAAATCAGAGAGGCTTGCAGTCCAAACTGGATGAAAATAAACGTGCCGATGACCGGTCCCAAAACCATAAAGACAGCGACAAGCGTTTGGGACATCGCCATCACGCCCTGCAGTTGTTCAGCCGGCACATGCCGCTTGTACAGCTTCATCGCCGAAGGCTGAGAAAATTGGGACAGGCTCGCAGAAATAAATGTGCCGATGAGCAGCGGAATCCACCCGCCGTTCATGAGGACAAGCATCACAGCTCCGACGGACAAGGCTGAAACAAGATCGCTCCAGACCATCGTCCGCTTCGGCCGCCAGCGGTCGGCAAAGGTCCCCCCAATAAGGCCAAACAAAAAGATCGGAGCGAATTCCGCAACCGCAATCAGCGATACGTAAACGGGATCATTTTTTGTCAGGTCGGTGACATAAAGAAGCACGGCATAATTCCTGATCCAAATTCCCAGCTGCAGCAGCACGCGGGAGAGGATAACCGTTCGTACATATGGATTCGCCAACATGTCAGTATCCCATATCCTTTAAAATTTTTGACAACATCCGGAGACGTTCGCCGATCATTTCATCGTCCTGGCTCAGCGCCAGACTGAACTGCTTGATATCTTCATGAATCCTCTCATTGTCTGTGCAGATCGCCACGTTCATGGCGTCCCCTTGCAAGCCAATCCGGTCGATGACGGGCTTTTGCGGATCGTATAAATGCTCAAATCTGTATGCTTCGCGAAAATGCTCAAGGGACCGGCAGACGAGAATGGACAAATCAAGAACGCGATGAAGCGGCAGCTCCTCCGATTGCTCTGACCATTCTTCTCCCGTGTGTCTCCATACCTTGGCCAAAATACCGGCCTTCCCTCTCTCGTTCTGTTGTGACAACCCCAACGAAAGGGCTTTTGCATCCGTATTTCGGGCGAGTCGGCCGTCAATCCGATCATAGTTTTCCGATACGATAACAGCCCTATGTTCTGCAGTCGTTGGCATTTGCATTTTTCTCCCTCCAA
>k87-1786728_pt1 | contig 12816 bp, 6 predicted proteins | sample MGYA00084031_6733416 | MGnify analysis MGYA00084031
TCGAAGGCGACCGCCTCGAACGCCGCAGGCTCGGCGAGGACGGTGCGCGGCTTGCCGGCACCCGCGCACATCGGGGTGTCGTCGGGTGTGCGCGGCAGCGCGGCGGCGTGGCCGGTGCCGAGGACCGACACGGCTGCCGCGGCGGCCACCGCGGCAGCGGCCAGACGTGCTCGAATCGTTGCGCTCACCGGGCTCCCCTCCGGCCGCTCCGGCACGGGCGGTTCCGAGCGGCCATCCGCGTCGCCACGGTGTGGGCAACACTATCGCGGAGGCGAGGAGGACGCACAGTGCTCCGATGAAGGTTCCGGCGGTCGCCGGGGTTGCCCGAACCGTCGTCGCGCAGGCGGGGCCGCGGCTATCCGGGGCCGGCCCTCATTGCGTCACGTCGAGCTCGGCGATCACCTTCGTCGGTTCGATCCACACCGCGAGCTCCCCGGGCACGCCGTTGCGGGAGCCGAATTCCTCTGCGCGGTCGGCGCCCATGTACCGCGCGCCGCACAGCGTGGCAATGCGACGCACCTCGGTGAGTTCGTCGGTCACCACCGCGCGACCCTGCACCTGCACGAACGCGTAGGGCGGTTCCGGCAGGTCCACGGACAGCACGACCCGCGGATCACGCAGCAGGGCACGCCCTTTGGCGGTCGTTGCGCCGGTGTTGAAGGCGAGCCGGTCCCCGTCGACGACGAACCAGACCGGTGCCACGAGGGGCCGTCCGTCCGATGCGAGGTAACCCAGGTGACCGGTCCTCGTCCCGGCGGCGAGGAACTCGCGCACCGCGGGATCAGCCGACGATATGCCTGTCATGCACCCAGCCTAGGTCGCCGCCCCACCCTCACGCGACGACCCGGTCGACGTCGACGATCGATGCCGCACCCGACGTGAGGGACATGACGCGGTCACACAGTGTCTCCTCGTCCGAGGCGTCGACCTCCACCAGGAACGAGACCGAGTGCGCCCGGTAGTCGGATGCGCGCACGGCGCCCATCGCGTGGACGGCCTGCTCGATTCGGCCGGCGTCGGCGATCGGCACCGAGAACCGCACGCGGCTGGTCGATTTCGCCGCGCGTAACGGTGCCCCGTCGAGAGCGGCACGGGCGACCGAGCCGTAGGCCCGGACCAGTCCCCCGGTCCCGAGCTGGATCCCGCCGTAATAGCGGACCACCACGATCGCCGCGTTCGTGACGTGCCTGGTCTGCAGGGCCGCGAGGATCGGCGGTCCGGCGGTCCCGGTGGGCTCGCCGTCGTCGGAGGACCGCGTGACCTGTCGGGCCCCGGTGCCCAGGGAGAACGCCCAGCACGCGTGGTGCACACCGTGATGCTCGCCGCGGACCGCATCGAGAAAGCCGCGGAAGTCGGACTCGGAACCGATCGACGTCACGGTGGCGACGAAGCGAGATCTCTTGACGGTCAACGACTCGACGTACGTCGTGCCGACGGCGGCGAGCACGGACACGGCCGATTCCGTCGTCGATCCGTCCTGATCGCGCATGTGCGAGCTCACCGCAGGCCCGCCAGTTCGTCGCCGATCGCGACCGCCGTCATCATGATCGTCGCGTGCGGCCCGCTGCGTCCGCCGCTCGGCAGGATCGACCCGTCGACGATGCGCAACCCCCGCACCCCGAGGACGCCGCCGAGTCGGTCGGTGCGCTCCCCCATCGGCATGGTGCCCCAGCAGTGCTGCGAGAAGCCCGGCACATCGGCGACCGACACGCTGCCCGGCACGACGATGTCGGCGAAGTCGGGCGAGTTCAGCATGTCCGCCGCCGCGCCGGCGTGGACGCGCATCGACTCGGCGACCTCCGAATCCATCTCGCCGAACTCGAGCCGGACCCGGGCATCCGCGTCGACGAGACGCACCGGCGACGGCCGCATCGAGGTCACCTCGACCATTGCCCCGACCGCGGGCAACCCGGCGATGTAGGCAGCGAGATCATCTCGGTAGCAACGGATCTCGAAGACATCGGCGGTGTGCAGGACGGTCGGCAGCACCATGCCCGACGCGGCGGGGCGACGCCGGCGGTAGAAGACCGCGAGCCCGCGGTGTTCGAACGCCCCCAGATGGTCGTGGCCGCCGGTCACGTCGAGTCCGGAACCGAGGAGCAGATGCGCGGTTCCCAGCGTTCCGGCGCAGAGGATCACCTCCCCCGCCGACACCGACAGGCGGGCGGCCCGCACCCCGGTCACGGCGTTTCCGGCGGTGTCGAGGCCGAGGACCTCACACCCGGCGACGACCCGCAGATTCGGCCTGTCGAGCGCCCGCGAGAGATACGCCTCCGCCGCGGTGCGGCGCAGCGACCCAACGCGATTGCTGCGAACCCGGTTGACACCGGTCACCGGCCATCGCTCCTCGGGCGGCCGCACATCGGCGCGCGCCGCCCAGTACCGCTCGAAGGACTCGCCCGCGTCGCCGAGTTCGTCGTCGGCCACCGGCGAGACCCCCATGGTCCCGCCGGGCCCGTCGAGTTCGTCGTAGGCGGATTCGATCCGGTCGAGATCCCATCCACGCGGCCAGGAGGCGAAGTCGTCGCGGTGCCACCGCAGGAAGTAGGCGCCGTTGACGGCGGACGAGCCCCCGATCGCCGAACCGCGCGCCGCAGCGAGTCCGGGGAGATCGGTGTCGTGCCGGACCGCATGCCGGGAGTCGTCGCCGATCGGCAGTCGCGCGAGGTCGAGCTCCTCGGGTCCGGGCCATCGGTCCGGACCGCGTTCGAGGAGGACGACCTCACGTCCGGGGTCGCGAGAGAGTCGCTCGGCCAGCACGCATCCCGCGCTGCCCGCGCCCACGATGACGACGTCGGCGACGAGGTCCCCGGTGTCCTGCCCCGTCATCGGGATATGACGGGGCGCAGCGCCTCCGGGTCCTTCGCGGCGATGACACCCTGCCACAGGCCGGCGCCGTAGGCGAGGTCGTCGAGCCGGTGCATCAGCAGGTAGCGGACCGGTCCGAGAGCGGGCGGGGTCGTCGGGTCCGCGATCAGGTCCCGGACCCAGGACACCACCCCCTCGACGATCGCCACCTGGACGGCCAGCCTCCGGAACCTCCGGGAGATCAGCGCCAGCAGCAACGCCACCGGCCAGTAGTGCCGGCAGATCGCGTCGGCCGCCTGCAGCAACCCGTACCCGGCGGCCCGCGATGTCAGCTGCGCCGACACGAGCGGGGCCGACGGCAGGTTGCCCAGGCGACGCCGCAGCCGGACGGCCATCTGGGTGAAGATGAGCATCGCGATGGCCGCGCCGAGTCGTGTCCGGGTCAGCAGTGCGACGACGGCGGCCGCCATCGGGAGAGACATCACCAGCGGGGCGGCGCGATCGCCGTGCCGGGACGCGAGGTGCGCCGCGCCGGTCCCGTAGAAGCATCGTCGGGACAGGACCTCGCGCAGGTTCGTGCGGTGATCGTGCGCCACCCGGGCGACCGGGTCGTAGCGGATGCGCCAGCCTGCGGCATGCATCCGCCAGCACAGGTCCACATCCTCGGCGACCCGCAGCGACTCGTCGAACCCGCAGAACGCCGAACGACGCACGACCATCGCCGCACTCGGCACGTACGGGACGCGGGTGGACGGCAGGACCGCGGACTCCTCCGGCCCCATGTCCAGCGACGACCAGCCGTTCTCGTACCGTCCCGCGACGGATGCCGACCCGCCGGCCGCCCGGAGTCCGACGATGCGTGGCGCGACGGCACCGACCGAGGGGTCGGAGAAGTGCGTGAGCAGCACCGTCAGCCAGTCCGGCTCGGGCACGACGTCCGAATCCAGGAAGGCGACGAAATCCGTTGCCGCAGCCTCCACTCCGGCGTTGCGCGCTGCCGAGGGGCCGCGATTGGAATCGAATCGGATCACCGTGACGTCCGGACGCCGGCCGGTGATCGGGACGTCGGACCCGTCGTCGACGACGATCACCTTCAGTCCGTCGAGTGCATCGACGAGCCGATCGACGCCCGCCTGGTTGTCCTTGACCGGGATGACCACGGTGACGTCGTCGGCACGGGGCCCGAACATCGGGCGCGGGTTGGCCACCCCGGCGTCGAGGAGTGCGCGCGCGAGGCGGCGGGTCACGGTGTCGCACACCTCGATCCGCCCGTCGTCCGAGGTCATGCCGAGTGCGGTGTCGGACATCCGCATCAGCCTGGTGGGCGATCCGCCGACGAGGTGGCGCAGGTCGCCGCCGCGGGCCGCCCGCAGGTCGATCTGCACCTGGAACCCGTCCGGGAGATCCCGGGAGGCCGGTGGAGTCCGGTCGACGGCGCCGTCCGGCGTCGGATTCTCCGCCTCGGTGTCCGGACCCTGTTGCGCCGCAACGGTGTCGTCGAGCGAGCCGTCGGCGTCGGCGCACTCCCCCGACGGGGTGTCGCCCCCGATGACGCCCGCCCGGCGGGGGCCCTTGTCGCCCAGTGCGGTCATGTCAGCCGCCCCCGTCCGTCGACCTCCCAGGACGACAGCGCGGAGCGCAACTGCCCGGTGACATCGTCGAGGAGTCGCCGGCCCTCGTCGGCGGTCGCGCCGGCGGGGTCACCGAGCACGCCGTTGGGACTCACGGCCGCCACGCCCGACTCCCGCATCGCCCCCAGGAGCGCGCCCACCGGTTCGCGGTTTCCCCCGACTGCACGCTCCAGCGCCACCGACTCGGGCGAGACATGCAGCAACACAGAGGTTTCGGTGAACCCCGCGTGGGCGTCGGCATCCGGGAACGCGCACGGGAACCACGCGGCGTCCCGTCCCTCATAACGCAGCAGAGACACCGCTTCGATCAGGGTGCGGGTGTTGCCCCCGTGCCCGTTGACGAAGAGGATGCGGCGGGCCCAGCGACACGCGCTGCGGCCGTACTCGACGAGCATCGCCTTCAGCGCGTCGTGGCCGATCGAGATGGTGCCGGGGAAGCCCTCGTGTTCACCCGAGGCGCCGTAGTTGAGGTCGGGCGCGCGCAGGACGTCCTCGCCGGACGTTCCGTCACAGACGCCGTCGGCGACGGCGGCGGCGATCCGGGTGTCGGCGTCGAGCGGCAGGTGCGGACCGTGCTGTTCGACCGAACCGAGCGGGACGACGAGGGTGATCGTCTTGCCATCGAGATCTGGCCAGCTGCGCTGCCCGAGCGTCGACGGTCCTGTCATTCGACCAATGCTAGCGATCCCGCTGCCCCACTTCTGCCCCTCAGCCGAAAAACCGGGCCGCAATCGGCGGATGACGTGGCTCAGACCACTCTGACGAACGTTCGATCGGGTATGCGATGCTTTTGCGTACGCGTGACGCCTGACACAGGGGCAGTACAACGACCGGAGGACGACACATGAGCAGTACGACAGCACACACCAGCGGAAAGTCCGGCCCGCTGAGCTCGATCCGCGTCATCGAGTTCGCGGGTATCGGACCGGGTCCGCACGCCGCGATGTTGCTGGCCGACCTCGGCGCCGACGTGGTCCGCGTCCAGCGGCCCGGCGGTCTCCCCCAGCCCGGCCGCAAGGCCGATGCCCTGCTGCGCGGACGCAAGGTGGTCGAGGCCAACCTGAAGGACGAGACCGATCGCGCCACGATCCTCGACCTCGTCGCCAAGGCCGACGTCGTCATCGAGGGCTTCCGTCCGGGCGTCATGGAGCGCCTCGGATTCGGCCCCGAGGACCTCGAGAAGGTCAACCCGGGACTCGTCTACGGCCGCATGACCGGCTGGGGCCAGGACGGCCCGCGCGCGAACCTCGCCGGCCATGACATCAACTACATCTCGCTGACCGGCATGCTGCACGCGATCGGCCGCGCCGACGATCGTCCGGTGCCGCCGCTCAACCTGGTCGGCGACTTCGGCGGCGGGTCGATGTTCCTCGTCGTCGGCATCCTCGCCGCCCTCCTCGAGCGCGGGGTGTCCGGCAAGGGACAGGTCGTCGACGCCGCGATGGTCGACGGGGCTTCCGTTCTGGGACAGATGATGTGGGCGTTCCGCGGCACCGGCCTGTGGCAGGATCGGCGCGGCGTGAACATGCTCGACACCGGCGCCCCCTACTACGAGGTCTACGAGACCTCCGACGGCAAGTACATGGCCGTCGGCGCCATCGAGCCGCAGTTCTACGCGGAGTTCATCAAGGGACTGGGCCTGTCCGACGCGGACATCCCCGAGCAGAACGACTTCGCCAACTGGGGCAAGCTCAAGGAGATCTTCACCGAGACCTTCAAGACCCGCACCCGCGACGAGTGGGCGGAGATCTTCGACGGCACCGACGCGTGCGTCTCCCCGGTCCTGACGTTCGCCGAGGCGCCGCAGGATCCGCACATGGCCGCCCGCGAGAATCTCGTCGACATCGACGGGGTCACCCAGGCGCAGGTCGCCCCGCGCTTCTCGCGCACCAAGCCGGAGACGCCGGAGCCCCCGGCCACCGAGGCCGTCGACCCGAAGACCCTCTGGGCCGACTGACCCGAGCCCGCGCGCGGGCTCGGGTCAGTCGGCCCAGAGGGTCTTCGGGTCGACGGCCTCGGTGGCCGGGGGCTCCGGCGTCTCCGGCTTGGTGCGCGAGAAGCGCGGGGCGACCTGCGCCTGGGTGACCCCGTCGATGTCGACGAGATTCTCGCGGGCGGCCATGTGCGGATCCTGCGGCGCCTCGGCGAACGTCAGGACCGGGGAGACGCACGCGTCGGTGCCGTCGAAGATCTCCGCCCACTCGTCGCGGGTGCGGGTCTTGAAGGTCTCGGTGAAGATCTCCTTGAGCTTGCCCCAGTTGGCGAAGTCGTTCTGCTCGGGGATGTCCGCGTCGGACAGGCCCAGTCCCTTGATGAACTCCGCGTAGAACTGCGGCTCGATGGCGCCGACGGCCATGTACTTGCCGTCGGAGGTCTCGTAGACCTCGTAGTAGGGGGCGCCGGTGTCGAGCATGTTCACGCCGCGCCGATCCTGCCACAGGCCGGTGCCGCGGAACGCCCACATCATCTGTCCCAGAACGGAAGCCCCGTCGACCATCGCGGCGTCGACGACCTGTCCCTTGCCGGACACCCCGCGCTCGAGGAGGGCGGCGAGGATGCCGACGACGAGGAACATCGACCCGCCGCCGAAGTCGCCGACCAGGTTGAGCGGCGGCACCGGACGATCGTCGGCGCGGCCGATCGCGTGCAGCATGCCGGTCAGCGAGATGTAGTTGATGTCATGGCCGGCGAGGTTCGCGCGCGGGCCGTCCTGGCCCCAGCCGGTCATGCGGCCGTAGACGAGTCCCGGGTTGACCTTCTCGAGGTCCTCGGGGCCGAATCCGAGGCGCTCCATGACGCCCGGACGGAAGCCCTCGATGACGACGTCGGCCTTGGCGACGAGGTCGAGGATCGTGGCGCGATCGGTCTCGTCCTTCAGGTTGGCCTCGACCACCTTGCGTCCGCGCAGCAGGGCATCGGCCTTGCGGCCGGGCTGGGGGAGACCGCCGGGCCGCTGGACGCGGACCACGTCGGCGCCGAGGTCGGCCAGCAACATCGCGGCGTGCGGACCCGGTCCGATACCCGCGAACTCGATGACGCGGATCGAGCTCAGCGGGCCGGACTTTCCGCTGGTGTGTGCTGTCGTACTGCTCATGTGTCGTCCTCCGGTCGTTGTACTGCCCCTGTGTCAGGCGTCACGCGTACGCAAAAGCATCGCATACCCGATCGAACGTTCGTCAGAGTGGTCTGAGCCACGTCATCCGCCGATTGCGGCCCGGTTTTTCGGCTGAGGGGCAGAAGTGGGGCAGCGGGATCGCTAGCATTGGTCGAATGACAGGACCGTCGACGCTCGGGCAGCGCAGCTGGCCAGATCTCGATGGCAAGACGATCACCCTCGTCGTCCCGCTCGGTTCGGTCGAACAGCACGGTCCGCACCTGCCGCTCGACGCCGACACCCGGATCGCCGCCGCCGTCGCCGACGGCGTCTGTGACGGAACGTCCGGCGAGGACGTCCTGCGCGCGCCCGACCTCAACTACGGCGCCTCGGGTGAACACGAGGGCTTCCCCGGCACCATCTCGATCGGCCACGACGCGCTGAAGGCGATGCTCGTCGAGTACGGCCGCAGCGCGTGTCGCTGGGCCCGCCGCATCCTCTTCGTCAACGGGCACGGGGGCAACACCCGCACCCTGATCGAAGCGGTGTCTCTGCTGCGTTATGAGGGACGGGACGCCGCGTGGTTCCCGTGCGCGTTCCCGGATGCCGACGCCCACGCGGGGTTCACCGAAACCTCTGTGTTGCTGCATGTCTCGCCCGAGTCGGTGGCGCTGGAGCGTGCAGTCGGGGGAAACCGCGAACCGGTGGGCGCGCTCCTGGGGGCGATGCGGGAGTCGGGCGTGGCGGCCGTGAGTCCCAACGGCGTGCTCGGTGACCCCGCCGGCGCGACCGCCGACGAGGGCCGGCGACTCCTCGACGATGTCACCGGGCAGTTGCGCTCCGCGCTGTCGTCCTGGGAGGTCGACGGACGGGGGCGGCTGACATGACCGCACTGGGCGACAAGGGCCCCCGCCGGGCGGGCGTCATCGGGGGCGACACCCCGTCGGGGGAGTGCGCCGACGCCGACGGCTCGCTCGACGACACCGTTGCGGCGCAACAGGGTCCGGACACCGAGGCGGAGAATCCGACGCCGGACGGCGCCGTCGACCGGACTCCACCGGCCTCCCGGGATCTCCCGGACGGGTTCCAGGTGCAGATCGACCTGCGGGCGGCCCGCGGCGGCGACCTGCGCCACCTCGTCGGCGGATCGCCCACCAGGCTGATGCGGATGTCCGACACCGCACTCGGCATGACCTCGGACGACGGGCGGATCGAGGTGTGCGACACCGTGACCCGCCGCCTCGCGCGCGCACTCCTCGACGCCGGGGTGGCCAACCCGCGCCCGATGTTCGGGCCCCGTGCCGACGACGTCACCGTGGTCATCCCGGTCAAGGACAACCAGGCGGGCGTCGATCGGCTCGTCGATGCACTCGACGGACTGAAGGTGATCGTCGTCGACGACGGGTCCGACGTCCCGATCACCGGCCGGCGTCCGGACGTCACGGTGATCCGATTCGATTCCAATCGCGGCCCCTCGGCAGCGCGCAACGCCGGAGTGGAGGCTGCGGCAACGGATTTCGTCGCCTTCCTGGATTCGGACGTCGTGCCCGAGCCGGACTGGCTGACGGTGCTGCTCACGCACTTCTCCGACCCCTCGGTCGGTGCCGTCGCGCCACGCATCGTCGGACTCCGGGCGGCCGGCGGGTCGGCATCCGTCGCGGGACGGTACGAGAACGGCTGGTCGTCGCTGGACATGGGGCCGGAGGAGTCCGCGGTCCTGCCGTCCACCCGCGTCCCGTACGTGCCGAGTGCGGCGATGGTCGTGCGTCGTTCGGCGTTCTGCGGGTTCGACGAGTCGCTGCGGGTCGCCGAGGATGTGGACCTGTGCTGGCGGATGCATGCCGCAGGCTGGCGCATCCGCTACGACCCGGTCGCCCGGGTGGCGCACGATCACCGCACGAACCTGCGCGAGGTCCTGTCCCGACGATGCTTCTACGGGACCGGCGCGGCGCACCTCGCGTCCCGGCACGGCGATCGCGCCGCCCCGCTGGTGATGTCTCTCCCGATGGCGGCCGCCGTCGTCGCACTGCTGACCCGGACACGACTCGGCGCGGCCATCGCGATGCTCATCTTCACCCAGATGGCCGTCCGGCTGCGGCGTCGCCTGGGCAACCTGCCGTCGGCCCCGCTCGTGTCGGCGCAGCTGACATCGCGGGCCGCCGGGTACGGGTTGCTGCAGGCGGCCGACGCGATCTGCCGGCACTACTGGCCGGTGGCGTTGCTGCTGGCGCTGATCTCCCGGAGGTTCCGGAGGCTGGCCGTCCAGGTGGCGATCGTCGAGGGGGTGGTGTCCTGGGTCCGGGACCTGATCGCGGACCCGACGACCCCGCCCGCTCTCGGACCGGTCCGCTACCTGCTGATGCACCGGCTCGACGACCTCGCCTACGGCGCCGGCCTGTGGCAGGGTGTCATCGCCGCGAAGGACCCGGAGGCGCTGCGCCCCGTCATATCCCGATGACGGGGCAGGACACCGGGGACCTCGTCGCCGACGTCGTCATCGTGGGCGCGGGCAGCGCGGGATGCGTGCTGGCCGAGCGACTCTCTCGCGACCCCGGACGTGAGGTCGTCCTCCTCGAACGCGGTCCGGACCGATGGCCCGGACCCGAGGAGCTCGACCTCGCGCGACTGCCGATCGGCGACGACTCCCGGCATGCGGTCCGGCACGACACCGATCTCCCCGGACTCGCTGCGGCGCGCGGTTCGGCGATCGGGGGCTCGTCCGCCGTCAACGGCGCCTACTTCCTGCGGTGGCACCGCGACGACTTCGCCTCCTGGCCGCGTGGATGGGATCTCGACCGGATCGAATCCGCCTACGACGAACTCGACGGGCCCGGCGGGACCATGGGGGTCTCGCCGGTGGCCGACGACGAACTCGGCGACGCGGGCGAGTCCTTCGAGCGGTACTGGGCGGCGCGCGCCGATGTGCGGCCGCCCGAGGAGCGATGGCCGGTGACCGGTGTCAACCGGGTTCGCAGCAATCGCGTTGGGTCGCTGCGCCGCACCGCGGCGGAGGCGTATCTCTCGCGGGCGCTCGACAGGCCGAATCTGCGGGTCGTCGCCGGGTGTGAGGTCCTCGGCCTCGACACCGCCGGAAACGCCGTGACCGGGGTGCGGGCCGCCCGCCTGTCGGTGTCGGCGGGGGAGGTGATCCTCTGCGCCGGAACGCTGGGAACCGCGCATCTGCTCCTCGGTTCCGGACTCGACGTGACCGGCGGCCACGACCATCTGGGGGCGTTCGAACACCGCGGGCTCGCGGTCTTCTACCGCCGGCGTCGCCCCGCCGCGTCGGGCATGGTGCTGCCGACCGTCCTGCACACCGCCGATGTCTTCGAGATCCGTTGCTACCGAGATGATCTCGCTGCCTACATCGCCGGGTTGCCCGCGGTCGGGGCAATGGTCGAGGTGACCTCGATGCGGCCGTCGCCGGTGCGTCTCGTCGACGCGGATGCCCGGGTCCGGCTCGAGTTCGGCGAGATGGATTCGGAGGTCGCCGAGTCGATGCGCGTCCACGCCGGCGCGGCGGCGGACATGCTGAACTCGCCCGACTTCGCCGACATCGTCGTGCCGGGCAGCGTGTCGGTCGCCGATGTGCCGGGCTTCTCGCAGCACTGCTGGGGCACCATGCCGATGGGGGAGCGCACCGACCGACTCGGCGGCGTCCTCGGGGTGCGGGGGTTGCGCATCGTCGACGGGTCGATCCTGCCGAGCGGCGGACGCAGCGGGCCGCACGCGACGATCATGATGACGGCGGTCGCGATCGGCGACGAACTGGCGGGCCTGCGGTGAGCTCGCACATGCGCGATCAGGACGGATCGACGACGGAATCGGCCGTGTCCGTGCTCGCCGCCGTCGGCACGACGTACGTCGAGTCGTTGACCGTCAAGAGATCTCGCTTCGTCGCCACCGTGACGTCGATCGGTTCCGAGTCCGACTTCCGCGGCTTTCTCGATGCGGTCCGCGGCGAGCATCACGGTGTGCACCACGCGTGCTGGGCGTTCTCCCTGGGCACCGGGGCCCGACAGGTCACGCGGTCCTCCGACGACGGCGAGCCCACCGGGACCGCCGGACCGCCGATCCTCGCGGCCCTGCAGACCAGGCACGTCACGAACGCGGCGATCGTGGTGGTCCGCTATTACGGCGGGATCCAGCTCGGGACCGGGGGACTGGTCCGGGCCTACGGCTCGGTCGCCCGTGCCGCTCTCGACGGGGCACCGTTACGCGCGGCGAAATCGACCAGCCGCGTGCGGTTCTCGGTGCCGATCGCCGACGCCGGCCGAATCGAGCAGGCCGTCCACGCGATGGGCGCCGTGCGCGCATCCGACTACCGGGCGCACTCGGTCTCGTTCCTGGTGGAGGTCGACGCCTCGGACGAGGAGACACTGTGTGACCGCGTCATGTCCCTCACGTCGGGTGCGGCATCGATCGTCGACGTCGACCGGGTCGTCGCGTGAGGGTGGGGCGGCGACCTAGGCTGGGTGCATGACAGGCATATCGTCGGCTGATCCCGCGGTGCGCGAGTTCCTCGCCGCCGGGACGAGGACCGGTCACCTGGGTTACCTCGCATCGGACGGACGGCCCCTCGTGGCACCGGTCTGGTTCGTCGTCGACGGGGACCGGCTCGCCTTCAACACCGGCGCAACGACCGCCAAAGGGCGTGCCCTGCTGCGTGATCCGCGGGTCGTGCTGTCCGTGGACCTGCCGGAACCGCCCTACGCGTTCGTGCAGGTGCAGGGTCGCGCGGTGGTGACCGACGAACTCACCGAGGTGCGTCGCATTGCCACGCTGTGCGGCGCGCGGTACATGGGCGCCGACCGCGCAGAGGAATTCGGCTCCCGCAACGGCGTGCCCGGGGAGCTCGCGGTGTGGATCGAACCGACGAAGGTGATCGCCGAGCTCGACGTGACGCAATGAGGGCCGGCCCCGGATAGCCGCGGCCCCGCCTGCGCGACGACGGTTCGGGCAACCCCGGCGACCGCCGGAACCTTCATCGGAGCACTGTGCGTCCTCCTCGCCTCCGCGATAGTGTTGCCCACACCGTGGCGACGCGGATGGCCGCTCGGAACCGCCCGTGCCGGAGCGGCCGGAGGGGAGCCCGGTGAGCGCAACGATTCGAGCACGTCTGGCCGCTGCCGCGGTGGCCGCCGCGGCAGCCGTGTCGGTCCTCGGCACCGGCCACGCCGCCGCGCTGCCGCGCACACCCGACGACACCCCGATGTGCGCGGGTGCCGGCAAGCCGCGCACCGTCCTCGCCGAGCCTGCGGCGTTCGAGGCGGTCGCCTTCGA
>k87-331854_pt1 | contig 12795 bp, 14 predicted proteins | sample MGYA00084031_6733416 | MGnify analysis MGYA00084031
AGCAGCAGCTTGATCTGGCCGGGAATCTCCTTGACTCCCGTTCCGGTGGAAGCGTCAACCGGGAAGGCCGGCTGTCCTTGTTCTTTGAAATAAGCGATCCACTGCCGCGTAACTTCGGGATCCGCCAAATCGGCTTTATTCATGAGCATCAGCCGCGGCTTGCCCTGCAGAATCTCATCAACCATCGGGTTTCGGCTGGAGAGTGGAAGCCTGGCATCGATCAGCTCGATGACCGCATCGATGAGCTTCAGCTTCTCCTGAATTTGGCGGCGCGCTTTGGTCATATGTCCGGGGAACCATTGTATTGTCAAACGTCGTCACCTCACTATACTCTGAAAACAACTTGTACTGTAAACTAGATCGAAACCGTTAATGATTGACGATCCCAATATCTTTCAGCGGCCAAAAAACCAAATCGGCCCGACCAATAATATCCCCCAAAGGGACATATCCAATCATCCGGCTGTCGGTGCTGTTCGACCGGTTGTCTCCCATCACAAATACATGCCCTTCAGGCACGACCCCTTCCGTTACGAAGGAATTCGGGAAATCCGTATTGTTGTATAATCTGCCTTCAGCATGGGCCTGATCAATTGCTTCCTGTATGTAGGTTTCATTGATTTGCTCTCCATTGACAAACACCTTATCGCCTTCCACTTTTACAGTGTCTCCTGCAACGGCGATGACACGCTTAATGAAATCCCTGCCTTCGTCCGGTACATGGAACACAATGACTTCCCCCCGCTCCGGCTTGCGGAAATCGTACAGGATCTCATTTACGATCAGCTTTTGATTGGATACAAAGTTAGGCTCCATAGATGGACCTTGTACGATAAACGGTTTGAAGAGAAGCCAGCGAATCAGAACAACGAGTACCAGCGCGATGAGAAGTGCCTTCAGCCATTCCAATAACTCATTCTTTGCCTTCTTGGCTGGTTTCTCCACACCAGGATCCATTGCTCCCTCATGATTTTTCTGCATAATCCACCGTCCTTCTCTAACGATTACTTCGTTCTATCGCAAATTTTGGATATACAAAAGGGGCTTGTATATACGCACAAGCCCCCTTTACCGCCTTGTAATTAACGACGAATTTCTTTAATTCTCGCTGCTTTACCGCGCAGTTCACGAAGATAATAAAGCTTCGCACGACGCACTTTACCACGGCGAGCCACTTCGATTTTCTCGATTTTTGGCGAGTTGATTGGGAAAGTTCTTTCCACACCAACACCGTAAGAAATTTTACGAACTGTAAAAGTCTCACTGATTCCGCCACCGCGACGTTTAATTACTACACCTTCGAACAGCTGGATACGCTCACGAGATCCCTCGATAACCTTAACGTGCACTTTCAAAGTGTCACCAGGACGAAAGCTCGGAATATCCTTACGCAGTTGTTCTTGAGTAATCGCTTGTACGATATTCATCTAGGACTCCCTCCTCTCACACAGGCGTTCTTGCATCTTCCGGAAATCATGTATTGTTTCCTTCATTATCCGCAGCGGACCACCGTACTCACAACAAAAGAAATATTAACATATTTTATGGGCTGAATCAAGTGAAATTGTTAATCAGCCTCCTCGGTCATCCATATCCTGGCATCGCCGAATTAAAAAACCACCGCCGGCTAACACCGAAAGTGGCTTTGGGATTCATTAGTTTACGGATTCTTTTGTATCCTGGATGCCTTTATGGCGCTTGCTGTAATATTCGAGGATGTCGTCCACCGTGCGGAATTGGACATCGGCATTTTCGTTTTTTTCGCTGCTGGATTCGTAATGATTGGTACGTTCCGTCATTTCCGTATACCTCCTAGTACTTCTCGTTGATCACAAATACTTATTACCCAACAGATAGAACGATGCACCAACAAACTAATTTCTGATTTTGGATATCGATAGTTGGGAGGCTTTTACCGTTACTGCTGCCTCCGATCGATTATAAAGGGCAAGGGTATTGCCAACACTACAATTCAAGACGGCGGATCCTGACACTAAGGCTTTGCCCGAATTCGAAGAAAGGCCTGCCGTGCCGCTCTTATTACCATCGATTACAATCCCGAACGAGCTAGGCGCTGTTTGGCCGGGCGGGAGTGATATCCTCCATTCCAAGTAGTAAAAGCCCGCTGACCTAATCGTTAACGAATCGGTGCCGTTAAAAGACACCCCTTGCAGTGTACTGGCGGTAAAAGCGACAGGCGAATGGGGCATGACATGCTGGCTTCCGCCATCACCGGTATACAGCACGGTGCCTCCGACCACCGGATCGGATACGCCCGATCCTGCCGGTCCGGTCGCTTCGATACGGGCAGGATTTGCTTGATCCGTTTCGCTTTTCTGGCCATGCGGTCCCCTTGAGCTGGATGCTCTTGTAGACTCGGCATCCTCAATCGATTCAGAGGCCCCTGCAGGCCTGTTTAAGCCTGCTGAACCGGTAACCGCGACTGGACGATTCACTGCTCCTCCGGAGGCGCTGCCAGGTCCCTGCTGAGGCGCAGGCGAGACGGTCTCTGTTGTTCTCGCTTCCTCTTCCCCCGATCCCTCCTCCGGTTCTGTTGGAGCTACCGGTAATGTCTTCCCCTCAGGAACGGTCGGCCCCGACATCCCTATTGCAGCTGTGCGCCCCTGGCCATCAGCGATACCTGGCTCCTTCTCATGCCTTCTCTGCAAGCCTTCTGGGTGCTCCTGGACGGTATCCTTCCGAGCAGCCTCTGAACTTGTCCTTGCGGCAGGCAGTAAAGCGTGCGGTGCCGTTTCCGGAGCATTGGCTTGCTTATCCTGCTCAGCGATTTCCCCCGCATGCGCGTGTGCGCCGCTCATCAGCTGTTGATCTAAACGCTCCGATACCGTTTCCGACTCATTAGGCTGCTGAAGCGTATACATCTCTTCCGTAGACTGCTTGGGCAGTGCAGGCTGCTGAGAGGAGTCGTCGTCGAAGCGGCCCGGCTGTTCGTCCATCTCTTGCACGACGGCGCTAAGACGCATTCTCGTCCCCTGTTCAGCCTCTTTATCAGCTGCTGTACGATCAAGCCGGGACGGGTTCGTCAGATTCACTGGCTCTGCTTGATCGGTGCCGGACATTCCCTCTCCCGGAGCAACATCCTGTAAACCGGTTAAAGCCTGGATAATCACCTCTCCAACACCGATGCGCTCCCCGTAAGACCGAATCAGAGCAAGCACGGCATCGATTCTCGTCCATATATGCGGCAAGTTATTCGTATTGGGAATCGTAGCTACCTGCTGCACACTCTGCCGGAAAACCCGTCGCTCCTTAGACGTAAATCCCATCCCGGAGACAAGCTCATTCAAGCTTTGCAGCGTCGTCTTGATTCTGGTAAAATCCTCGTATTCCGGCTGCTGCGCGAAGGCGTTGAGCAATCCTGCTATCTGCTCCGTCAACGTAATATACTGGGTCAATTGCGCCTTCCTTACTCGAATTGTGCCTGTTCCAACCTCCTGGATTCCTGCTCTCAGCCGCCCGCCGTTTCTTCTCCCCCGCATAAGTCCTTCTCACCCCTACGCTCCGTTGTCGCTCCCCATAAAACTACTTAAAGCACAGTACTCATCCTTATAGAATATGCCGGCAACTGAAGCAGCCGTGCCATGGACACCGTACGATTTCATGACCCTCTCAACAAGTCAGACTATCATTACTGTATGTAAAGCACGGCCTTTGTATTATGAGAAAAACGAAAAAAAGGCCCTTTTACTCCAGGCCTCTTTCTCAATGCTATGATTCGGTTGGTGCTTCCGCTTTGCTGCGCAGCTTGTCCAGAAAGGCTTGATCCTTCTTGGACAGCTCAAGCCGCTCCAGCAATTCGGGACGCCGCTGCCATGTGCGCAGAAGCGCCTGCTCACGCCGCCATTGGTCGATATTGGCATGATGCCCGCTGAGCAGAATATCCGGGACCTTCCAGCCGCGGAATTCAGCCGGTCTGGTATAATGCGGATATTCAAGCAGTCCGGTGCTGAACGAGTCCGTTACGGCCGATGTCTCATTGCCCAGCACACCAGGCAGAAGTCTGACGACGGAATCGATAATCACCATGGCCGGCAGCTCCCCGCCGGTGAGAACATAATCCCCGATGGACAGCTCATCGGTCACGAGATGTTCCCGAATTCGCTCGTCATAGCCCTCATAATGACCGCAGATAAAGATGAGATGCTCCTCCTGCGACAGCTCCTCCGCTTTGCTCTGGGTAAAGGTCTCCCCTTGCGGGCACATCAGAATAATCCGCGGCCGCTTCTGCTCTCCGGGTTCCATGAAAGCATCAGCATTCGCTTGGGGCGAGTCCTGTCCCTCCGGAAGCTCTGTCCTTGACAAGATATCCTCCACCGCTGCGAAGATCGGGTCCGGCTTCAACACCATACCGCCTCCCCCGCCGTACGGAGTATCATCCACTGTACCGTGCTTATTGCCCGCATAAGGACGGAAGTTGATGGCGTTCAGCTTCACAATCTCCTTCTCGGCAGCCTTGCCCAGAATACTCGAATGAAAAACGCCATCGAACATCTCCGGGAACAGTGTCAACACATCGATCTTCATTGTTTATAACAGCCCTTCCATCAGATGAACACGTACCAGCTTGGCTTCTTTATCCACATCTAGCACGACATCAGGGATTGCCGGAAGCAAAATCTGTTTGCCCTTCGGTGTCTTTACGACCCAGACATCATTAGCACCCGGGGTCAAGATCTCGGAGATGACGCCGAGTTCCTCGGGCGGCTCCTCATCCGTGACGACACGGCATCCGATGATTTCATGGAAGTAATACTCGTTCTCCGGAAGCTCCTCTTGAAGATCGGCCGTAATTTTCAAGAGAGCTCCCTTGAATTTCTCGACCTCGTTAATGCCGTGAAGCTCCTTGAATTTCACAATATACATATTCTTATGAAAGCGGGACGTGTCCACCGTCACCTCAATCGGGCTTCCCTGCTCCGGAACGATGTGCAGCTGACTTTTGCTCGCAAATCGCTGGTCTGCAAAATCCGAATACGGCATCACCTTGACTTCTCCGCGAATGCCGTGCGTGTTTACGATTTTACCTACCGTAAGTAACTTCTCTGACATGGTGTTCCTCCTGCACACATAATGAATGATCGCTGACATGAGGGTAACCCCGGTTTCTTCAGCATGTACGAAAAAGGGCTAGGACATGCATCCTAACCCCCTTTCGTATATTTTAAGAAATGATATCAACGGTCACCCGTTTATCCATTTTGACTGCCGCTGATGTTACGACTGTACGCAGTGATTTGGCAATACGCCCCTGCTTGCCTATGACCTTCCCGACATCGTCAGGATGCACGTGCAGCTCATATACAATCAGATGCTCCTTCTCAACTGTCTTTACAGTCACATCTTCTGGATGATCCACTAAAGCCTTAGCAATAACGCGAACTAATTCTTCCATAGATAACCCTCGCGATCAGTCTTATTTCTGATGCTTCAGCTCATGGAACTTCTTCATAACGCCCGCTTTGCTCAGCAAGTTGCGAACGGTATCGGATGCTTGCGCACCGTTTTGAAGCCACTGAAGAGCTTTTTCCTCATCGATCTTAACTTCAACCGGTTGTGCAACCGGATTGTAATAACCGATTTCCTCGATAAAACGACCATCACGCGGGGAACGGGAATCAGAAACCACCACGCGGTAGAAAGGAGCCTTGTGAGCACCCATGCGTTTCAGACGAATACGTACTGCCATTTCAACATTCACCTCCTTCAACAGATGTCCTTGCATCTATCCTTCTTAACGGAAAGGAAACTTCATTCCTTTGCCGGTTAATCCTTTAAGCTGTTTCAGTGCCTTGTTCTTGCCGCCCTTAGGGCCCATCATATCCGAAAACTGCTTCATGACGCGCCGCATCTCGTCGAATTGCTTGATGAGACGGTTCACCTCGGCGAGCGATGTTCCGCTGCCAGCGGCAATCCGCTTCCGGCGGTTATGGTTGATGATGTCAGGCTGCTGCTTCTCTTCGGTCGTCATCGAATGCACGATCGCCTCGATGCGCCCCATCTGCTTCTCATCCACCTTCAGATCCTTTGCCTGCTTCATCTTGCCCATGCCGGGGATCATATCCATCAGCTGATCAAGCGGTCCAAGCTTCTTCACCTGCTCCATCTGCTCCAGGAAATCCTCGAACGTAAACTCCGCGTTGCGCATTTTACGTTCCATTTCCTTCGCTTTCTCGGCGTCGATGTTCGACTGCGCCTTCTCGATCAAGGAAAGCATATCGCCCATGCCGAGAATCCGGGAAGCCATCCGTTCCGGATGGAAAGGCTCAAGCGCATCGATCTTCTCGCCGAGTGCGGCGAATTTGATCGGACATCCTGTGACGGCCTTGACCGACAAGGCCGCGCCGCCGCGGGTATCGCCGTCGAGCTTGGTCAGCACGACGCCGGTCAGAGTAAGCTGCTGATTGAAGCTCTCAGCCACATTCACCGCATCCTGACCCGTCATGGCATCCACCACGAGCAGAACCTCATCCGGGTTCACCGCGCTGTGGATTTGCTTCAGCTCCTCCATCAGCTCTTCATCGACATGAAGGCGTCCGGCAGTATCGATGATGACATAATCATGGCCGTTGTCCTTGGCATGCTGCAAGCCCTGCTTCGCAATCTCCACCGGGCTTGTCTTGTCTCCGAGCGAAAACACCGGCACTTTAATCTGTTCGCCAAGCACCTGGAGCTGCTTGATCGCAGCCGGGCGGTAAATATCGCCTGCGACGAGCAGCGGGCGGCTGTTCTGCTTCTGCAGCAGCTTCGCCAGCTTGCCCGAGGTCGTCGTCTTACCTGCACCTTGCAGACCCGCCATCATGATTACCGTAGGCGGCTTGCTGCTCTTGGCCAGCTTCGACTGGGTTCCGCCCATCAGCTCGGTCAATTCCTTATTAACGATATCGATGATGACCATGCCGGGCGTGAAGCTGTCCATCACTTCTTTCCCGATGGCCTTCTCCTTCACCTTGGCCACAAAATCCTTAACCACTTTGAAGTTAACATCGGCTTCCAATAGCGCGAGCCGAACCTCACGCATGGCGGCTGTTACATCTTCCTCGGATACCTTGCCCTTGCCGCGAAGCTTGCTGAATACGTTCTGCAGTCTGCTGGTCAATCCTTCAAACGCCATATCCGCCACCTCCGTTCGTACTTAATCCCATATCTTCAATCGTTCAACCATATCGGTCATCACGTGTTTCTCTTCATCATTCAATCCGCTGACCGCGAGCCGTTCCTGAAGCTTATCCAGCTCACGGATCCGCGCGTCGTGCTTCTTCAGAAGCCCAAGCTTCTCCTCATAGGACTCCAGCACCTGCTCCGCGCGTTTAATATGCTCGTAAACGGCCTGACGGCTGATTTCAAATTCTCCTGCGATTTCCCCCAGGGAAAAATCATCCAGGAAGTAATATTTCAGAAAGGTCCGCTGCTTCTCTGTCAGCAGCTGCTCATAGAAATCGAACAACAGATTGATCCGATTCGTCTTCTCGAGCCGATTCTCCTGACTCATGCAGGGCACCCCCTCGTCAAGGAAAAACACTTTACAGTTCACTTAACGAAACTTATCATACATAAAACAAAGAAGGATGTCAAGATATTTCCCTTGTCATCCTTCAATTTGGTGATCAACGGTTTATGCGGCCCTTCATCCGATCGGAAGAAGGTATATCAAAATCGCAAAGAAATGAAGCACCGAACCGGCCAGCACGAACAAATGCCAGATGGCATGGTGATACGGGAAGCCGCGCCATACATAGAAAATCGTGCCCAGCGTGTACAGAAGGCCGCCAATAACAAGCAGGTTTATGCCTTGGGGCGCAACCACGGCGGTCAGCGGATTCCAGGCAATAACGATCAGCCAGCCCATTGCAATGTAAAAGATGGTCGACAGAAACAGAAACTTTTTCACAAAGAACGCTTTAAATATGCAGCCTGCGATCGCGATTCCCCATACCACGCCGAACAGGCTCCAGCCAAGCGTGCCGCGGACGGCGACAAGCAGAAACGGCGTATAGGTTCCGGCAATGAACAAGTAGATGGAGGAATGATCCATAAACTCGAAAAAATCCTTTGCCTTCCCCTCCTTGAGGCTGTGCACGAGCGTGGAATTCAAATACAGCAGCAGCATCGTCGTACCGTAAATCGTGAAGCTCACCACATGCCAAGCCGTGCCTTTCAGACTGGAAAACACGATCAGGAGCACCAGCGCGGCCACGCTGAGCGCCGCCCCTATGCCATGGGTAATGGCATTAGCGATTTCCTCCCTGCGCGGATAAACGTGCGTATTTGCCATAGCTAAAAAATCCTTTCGCTTTAGATCTTAGCCTCTATTATAAACCCCTGCGGGAGGCAAAATCCAGCGAGCTGCTTAGAACCTACTCACCGGATGCGTCAAAATAGTTGCGGATTGCGCTTACGATCTGCGCGGAGGCGGTGCCGTCCCCGAACGGATTGGCCGCCTTGGCCATGGCCGCATATGCCCTCGGATCGAATAACAGTTCCTTGATTCCCTTTACAACGGCTCGCGTATCTGTCCCGACACATTTCAAGGTTCCCGCAATTACGCCTTCCGGCCTCTCCGTCTTGTCGCGCAGAACAAGGACCGGTTTGCCTAGAGAAGGGGCTTCCTCCTGAATGCCTCCGGAATCCGTCAACACCATGTACGAGCGCTTCATGATATGATGCAGATCCACGACGTCCAGCGGCGCAGTCAGGTGTACCCGATCCTCTCCCGCCAATCCATCCGATACCGCCTTCTGAATCGCAGGGTTCGGATGAACCGGATAGATCACCTCGATGTCCGGATTTTCCCGGATCAGCTGTTTGATCGCTTGAAACACATGGCTCATCGGCTCGCCCCAATTCTCTCTGCGATGCATGGTCATCAGAATCCAGCGCGTATCCTTTCTGAGCTTGTGCTGCAGCGGATGCGTAAACGGCGCGCTCAACGTCCATTTCATCGCATCGATCCCCGTGTTTCCCGTTACATAGATATGCCGGGTCCGATTCTCCTTCATCAGATGCTCAGCCGCCAGCCTTGTCGGGGCAAAATGCATGTCCGCAACCCGGCCGATCCACTCCCGGTTCATTTCCTCGGGAAAAGGCGCGTACTTGTCATAGGTTCTAAGGCCCGCCTCCACATGGCCGATCGGCACCTTTGCATAATAGGCCGCCAACGCTCCAATAAAAGCCGTTGTCGTATCCCCATGGACGAGGACCATATCATATTTGTTCTTTTGAAAGACCTCTTCCATCCCCCGGAGCAGATCCGCACTTAGGCTGTACAGGCTTTGCCCTTCCTTCATCATATTCAAATCCATGTCAGCATGAATATCGAAAAATTGAAGCACCTGATCGAGCATCTCCCGATGCTGCCCGGTGACACAGACAACCGGCATAAAGCCCGGAGTCTGCTCTAACTCCTTGACCAAGGGAGCCATTTTGATCGCTTCCGGTCGCGTACCGAAAACGACAAGCACCTTTTTATCCACAAATCTCACTCCTCACTCGCAATGGATATCATCATCCCGAGCATTATATGAAAAATTGGTAGAATCGTTCCGATTCTGGTGCCGCCCCTAGCATCATAATCAACCAATTTCGCTTCTCTTGTTCAATCGTCCAATCTTAAAAGCTATCAATGCATATAGTAACCCTAGAACCAAAGAAAGGAGGAAAACCTCTTGGCTGTCATCATTTACCCGAGAACGATGAACTGGTCTTATATGAAGCAAAGACCGCAGCAGCTTATGACTCAATTAGGCGCACTAGGTCATCAGGTTTTCTTCGAAAACCTGGCACCGCTGGATTCAGAGTTTACAGAGATTGAAGAGAATGTCTATCTATTTACGGATACGAAGGCGTTCTTGTACAAGAAGCTTCCTGCTCTTCGCAAGGAGCACCCGGTTGTCGTCTGGACGACCTGGTCCAAGCTCCGCACACGCATCGAGACGCTGTTCAAGCCGGACATTACGATCTATGACTGCTGTGATGAATTTCCGCACTGGGCGAAATACGAGCCGAAGATGATCGAATCGGCAGACCATGTTGTGTGCACGGCCGATGTGATCCACACCCGTCTTTCTCTTGCGTACCCGGAAAAACCACTGACCTTGATTCCAAACGGAGCAGATCCTTCATTCTTTCATATCCCGGCAACGGAGCGTCCCGCCGACCTGCCGGAAGGTCCCGTGGCCGCTTATATCGGCGCCTGGGCTTATTGGGTGGATCATGAGCTGTTTGCTAAGGCGGCTGCCGCATATCCCCATGTCCATTTCGTTTCGATCGGCGCTCCTTACGGCAGCTCGGGAGATTACTCGCACCTTCCCAATGTGCATATTCTCGGTGAAAAGCCCCACTATGAGCTCAAGCGCTATCTTCGCCATATCGATGTTGCCTTAATCCCGTTTCAATATCATCCGATAACGCTTGCCACCAATCCGGTAAAAGCCTACGAGTATATGGCAGCAGGCGTCCGCGTATTATCGACCGCCCTGCCGGAGTGCATCGCCATGGAACCGCATGTGAGAACCGCGACCACCCATGACGATTTCATCTCGAAACTTGGCGATATTCTACAGCACCCGGATTCGGAGGAGAGCAAGCAGGCCAGAATCGCCTATGCACGCAGCAACCGCTGGATCGAGCGCGGTAAGGCGGCGGATCAGGTCATTGCGGAAACGATTCGTCTCAGAGGGCTCGGCGGGAGATGAAGACGCTTGACATTCTTCATTCCCGGCCCTTCGGCTTCACCCGGGACGAGATTGCCGCCTATCGCGACCGGATTCTCGAAGAAGTGCGCCGGTCCGGCAGCGAGTGGGTAGTATCAAGCAGCATGAGCCTTCCTGCCCATAGGCAATGGCTCCGATCCTACGACTGGGCTTCCGATATACCGCAGGAAGCCGTCTGTATATGTGTGGACGGGATCCCCTGCTTATGGCGGAGGGAATGGCTCCGAAACCGCCTGTCGGAATGGAACAGCCGCCTTCCGGCAGCACGCTTTCTTCAGGATGATCTGATGCCGGATGACGAGAGCCAAATTTTCCGGACGGAAACGTCTTTTTCGGGAGGCTTAAGCATCGAAGGCTCCGGAAGCCGAAATCTCACCAGCCGAATCCCGATTTCTCAGCTTCATGATCGCGAATATATTGCCCCTCTCCTTGCCGCTGCACAGCAGCATCCGCCCCATTTGCATGTTCCTTCACAACAAGCAGCGTGTTCTGTTACCCGAGTGAAGCCTGCTGTTTCCATTCTCATGAGCGTTCACAATATGCGAGACACCATGGGCTGGAGCATCCGCTCGGTGCTGGCGCAGTCCAGCGAGGATTGGGAGCTGATCATCGGCGATGACGCCTCGGATGACGACACCCTTGAAGAAGCATGCTTTTATTCCGACCCCCGCATTAAGATCCTTCTGCATTCGCGCAATCGCGGCAAGGCGGTCATGATGAACCGGCTGCTTGAGGAAGCCAGGGGCCGCTATATACTGGAGCTGGACGGCGATGACTGGCTTGCTCCAGATACGGTGCGGCTGCTGTCCGAAGCTCTTGACCAGGCGCCGGAAGCCGGCATGGCGACAGCCTCCTATGCGTGGTGGATCCGTACGAGACAATTGGGACCGGTCTGGAAAGGCACCATGAGCAGCGTGAACCCGCCGGAGCAGGCCCTTTCCTCGCAACATTCCGCGCTGGCCCATCCCCTCGTTCCCCGGATGTACCGAGCAGCATCGCTGAAGGCGATCGGAGGGTGGTGGGACCGGGAGGATCGCTTCGGACGAATATTTGAAGATATCGAACTAACCTCCCGCTTGCTTGACCATCACCTTCTCGTTCAGGTTCCGGCTGTGTTGTATCACCGCGTAATTTACGGGAGCAGCATCAGCCAGCGCAGCCGGGACCTGTTCCCGGCCTGGCGTAAATCCCGTTAACGTCGATGCGGTTCGGCTTGACTATAAAGGAGGTGAAACGTTATGCAAATTGCCGCTTCCGGATATTACGGAATGGGAAATTTCGGGGACGATCTGTTCCTTCATACCCTCCGCCAGGTTTTTGACAATCACCACGTCTACCCTTGGAATTCCCGGCTGGACCCGAATCAGACCGATGCGTTCATCATCGGTGGAGGCGATCTGATCACGCCTTACTCCTTCAACAACTATTATTTCCCTGAACAGCTCAAGGGAAGGCCTGTCTGGGTCTATGGCGTTGGCATTGTGGACGCTTACCCCGAGCACACCTGGCCGGAGGATCAGGTCTCCGCTTACCGGGATATGATCTCGGCGGCCCAGCGTGCGGTGTTCCGGGATGAGAGGTCCCAAGCGATCGCGCAGCGGGCTAGGTTTCACCGAAATGCCGAGGTCGCTCCGGATATCGTGTTCGGATACCGGCAGCCGGCCATTCCCGTAAAGCGTTTCTCGAGACGTCCGACGATCGGCGTGGTCGTATTCTCGTATTCTTCCTTCCCGATGGACAATATGACGAAGCTGCTTGCGCATTTGAACCAAAAGGGGTACCACTTGGCTCTCATACCGGTCATCCATCATCCGGGCAATGCCTATTCCGACTACAGCACATGCTTGCAGCTGCAGCAGAAGGTGAAGGAGCTGTCGCCGCACGCGTCGATCGAAACGCTTCCTTTTCTGATGGATATCGAGCTGACGTACAGCTTCATTCAATCCGTCGATTATTTGATCTCCTTCAAGCTTCACCCGTCCCTTGCGGCCCTTCGGGGAGGTAAGCCTGTCCTGGCCTTCAGCACGATGGGCAAAGTGCACAGTCTTCTGTGCTCTTTCGGGCT
>k87-2084641_pt1 | contig 12791 bp, 8 predicted proteins | sample MGYA00084031_6733416 | MGnify analysis MGYA00084031
GACGCAACTTCCAGGATGAAGGTCCCGACCCGTGGACGGCGGCGTTTTTGCGGCGCGGATCGGGCCGCCACTCGTCTCGCGGACGCATCTCTATGCTCGTGGGGTGCTCGCCGACACTCCTGTAGCAGTAGCCCCGTTACGCCGTGCCGTCTCGACGCTCGTGCAGTTCGTCTGCGCAGCGCTCGTCGCAGCGCTCGTCGCGGCGGTGGGGCTGTTCGCCTTCGACCGCGTGCAGTGGCCGGCGTTCAACTCGTCGAACGTGACGCAGGCCGTCACCACCGTCCTGCAGTTCGCGGCGCTCGCCGTACTCGGCCTGTCGATCTACCTGCTGCGTCGCCGCAGATGGGTGACGGGGGCTCGGGTGTTGTCGTGGGCGGCGCTGTCCGGCCTGGTCACCGCGACCCTCGGGATGCCGCTGGCCGCGACCCGCCTCTATCTGCACGGCATCTCCGTCGACCAGGAGTTCCGCACCCAGTTCCTCACGCGGCTGACGGACAGCGCGGCGTTGCGGGACATGAACTACGCCGATCTGCCGTCGTTCTATCCGGCCGGGTGGTTCTGGATCGGTGGACGTGTCGCGAACGTGCTGGGTATGGACGGCTGGGAAGCGTTCAAGCCGTATGCGATCGGTTCGCTGGCGGTCGCGGCGGTCGTCGCCCTGGTGTTGTGGTCCGAGCTCGTCCGCTCCGACCTCGCGGTGCTCGCTGCCACCGCGACGACGCTCGTCGTGCTGGCCTACGGTTCGCCGGAACCCTACGGAGCGGTGATCGCCGTGCTGGTCGCGCCGGCGTTGGTGCTGGCCTGGGGCGGTTTCCTGCCCGCCGTGCGTGGTGGCCGTGTGCGGCAGGGCTGGGGTGCCGTCGTGGGCACGGGCTTGTTCCTCGGCCTCGCCGCGACCTTCTACACCCTCTATCTCGGTATCGCCGCGTTCGCGGTGACGGTGATGGCCGTCGTCGCGGCGTACCTCGCGCGTCGCGCCGCCGGGTCGTGGCGGGCAGTTCTTCCGGTGCTCGTGCGCCTCGTGGTGATCGCGGTGATCGCGATGCTCGTCGCGTTGATCGTGTGGGCGCCGTTCGTGTTCGACGTGCTGGGCGGCAATCCCCCGTCCGAGTCCGGTACCGCGACGCACTATCTGCCCGATGCCGGTGCGCGACTGCCGTTGCCGATGTTCCACATGTCTCTGATCGGACTGTTGTCGTTGCTGGGCACCGTGTGGCTCGTGGGACGCGCGTCGTCGTCGCACAGGGCGCAGGCGCTCGGACTCGGCGTGATCGCGGTCTACCTGTGGTACCTCGCGTCGATGGCATCGACCGCCGTGGGCAATACCCTGCTCGCGTTCCGCCTCGAGGTGATCCTGCTCGTTCTGCTCGCTGCGGCAGGCGCATTCGCCTTCGTCGACTTCTCGCGGTGGATCAGCCTGGCGACCAGCGAGAATCCGCGCGTGCGCAGGGTTCTCGTGGCGGTGGGCGCTCTCGGTGCGCTGGCGTTCACCCAGAACATCCCGCAGGTGCTCGGGGGTGAGATCACCGTCGCCTACACCGACACCGACGGGGCCGGCGAACGCGCCGACCAGCGACCCGCCGGTGCCGCGTCCTACTACGCCGAGGTGGACGACGTCCTGCTGTCCCAGTTGGGCGGCGAGCGTGACGACCACGTGGTCCTCACGGCCGACACGTCCTTCCTCGCCTACTACCCGTACTTCGGTTTCCAGGCCCTGACCTCGCACTACGCCAACCCCCTGGCTGAGTTCTCCGCGCGTGCCGCGGCTATCGAGGAGTGGTCGGAACTCTCCTCCCCCGACGAACTGCTCGCCGCGTGGGAGGAGTTGCCGTGGCGAGCCCCCGACGCCGTCGTCTTCCGACAGGGCGCCGAGGGCTACACGCTGCGTCTGGCCGAGGACGTCTACCCGAACGATCCCAATGTGCGGCGGTACACGGTGACCTTCCCCAAGGAACTGTTCGACGATCCCCGATTCGCCGTGACCGAGGTGGGACCGTTCGTCGTCGTCACCGCGACAGGCGAATCGGCATGATGCGGCGAACTCCGATGTCGCGCAACCACAATCCACCCCAGACGAAGATGCCGGTGTAGATCGGGAAGAGGGTTGTGCTGACGATCGGCTGTTCGGTGAGCAGATTGGTCGCGACGGCACCACCGAGGTAACCGGTGAGCAGAACGGCACCGAGGATCGCGGTGGGCGGCAGGACGTAGGCGATCAGGCAGATCAGCAGGACCACGCCGAACACGCGGTTGAGGCTCGGATCGAATCCGAGATCGGCCATGGCTTCCTGCACCTGCGAGACGTTGGCGATGTGGATGATCGAGTCCCACAGCAGGAACAGGACGACGAGGCCGCTGACGATCAGGCCTGCGATGCGGGCGGTGCGTGAGGGTGCCGCGGCGGTGTCGTCGCGGGTGCCGGTGGTGGACGGGGTGAAGGTGTTCATGACGACCTCCTGGTAGGTGGGCAGCGGTGCTGTCGCAGATACCGACCGGGCAGGAGCCGGAAACTCATCGCCGCTGCGGTAGGGTCTCGGCGAGTCGTACGGGGGGTACGACGGAATCGGGGGATTCGATGAGCGACGTTCTGTATGTGCCGATCCGACGCCGCGACAGTTCGGGGCAGGTTCGGCTCGAGATGCGCACTCTGTCCGACGACCGGTTGGCGTTGCCCGCGTACACCTCACTGCAGGAACTGGTCCGCTGCTGTGGACCGCAGCAACCGTGGATGGGCGTCGACAACACAGGACTGCAGGAGATCCATCGGACCACCCGGTACGACGTGGTCCTGCTCGACGGCCGACAACCACCGCCACCCCCGGTCGAGGACGAAGACCGTCCGTTCGAGGATCCGCTCGGAAGGAGAGCGACCCGGTGACCATCGACATCGGCGACCTCAACGCGGTCGCGAAGCTCCTGGCGACCGGAGCGATGGGAATCGACGAGCTCGGATCCGATCCCGCACCGATACCCGACGCGGGGGCCGCCACCCCGCTGCTCGTCGAGGCTCTCGGGTCGATTGCTTCCGCACTGGACGCGGCGGTCCGGTCGCTGACCGGTGCAGCCGACGCCACCCAGGACAGTCTGCGCGCCTACCAGGACGCCGAGTCGCACACTGCTCAGGAGATCGCGAAGGCCGGTGAGGGATGAGTCTCGACACCCGGGTATTCGGCGACCCCACCTCCTGCTACGCCTGTGCGGATTCGCTCGCCACCCTCGCCACGGGAGTCAACGACCGACTGAAGTCGGCACGCGACGGCCGCGCAGAGTCCGAATTCGAGTTCAGAAGCCCTGCGGGAGATGCGTTCCGGACGACGCTCGACCGCGTCATCACCGGGACGACCGAGGCTGCAGACCAGATCGACGTGATTGCCGTTGCCCTGCGCGCATTCGCCGACGGGCTCGTCACCGCCCGGTCACGCATGTCGCAGGCCGAGGTGACAGCAGCGGAAGCCGGCATTCCCGTGGAGTACGGCGTCGGGATCGGTGAACCGGTCGACGTCGACCCGAATTCGTACGACATTGCGCTCCAAACCCTTCGGGCAAAGCAGATCGCGGCATACGAGACGGCTGCGGGACTCGTTACGGAAGGTCGCGCGGTCGAGGCCGCAGCGCACAGCGCGATTGCGGAAGCCCTGCGCGGGCCGACGGCGATCCTGAAGGATGCAGAAGCCCAGTGGGGATGGCTGGTTCTGCACACAGTCGGTGGGTATCTGGCTACGGCGGTTTCCGAGTTGTCGAGATGGGGCGAGGAAGCCGCTACGCGAGGTGCAACCCTCGCCCGACTGCGTGAGCTTGCTGCCGAAGCGGCGCGGCTGGGTGATCCGTACCCGGAAGCGACAGCAGCCAGGGCTGTTCGAGCCTTCCAAGACGGGGCGGACGATGCTGCGCGGTTCGCTGCGGAGAATTCTCGATTGCTTTCTGGGCTCGGTGACAACAAGTTTGTCCGAATGCTCGGCAGCAACCTCGGCGAGCCTTTCCCTAGAGGCTCGGCCCTGTCAAGTATCGGTTCAAAATTGCCGTTCCTGGGATTAGCGCTGACCGGCGCCCAGACAGCAAATGATGTGATGGATGCCGAAACAACTGGTGACGCCGTAAAGGCAGTTGCAAAGGACATCGGCGGATTTGTGGCCGGAACCGTAGCGACCGAACTGATTCTCGCGAGTGCAGCAGGAGGCCCCGTCACGCTGCTCGCTGTCGGCGCGGGAGTCGGTGTCGCGTTCGGCGTCGGTGAAGTGATCGAACACTGGGACGACATCTCGGGTGCCGCAGGCTCTGCGGCCCGCTGGGTGGGAAGCCTTTTCTGAGGGAAAATGGATATCACTGATCTTCCTTCGATGCCGGATTCGAGCACAGGAGAGCCTCGCCCGCCCCGGGCGCCCCGCATCTACCACGGCACGGAATACACACCACTCGGCCGCAGACCACGGAACCCGCCAGATGCACCGAACCACCTCGGCCCCACTCTCGAATGGCTCCAACCCACCGTCCGCGATAAATACATCAGCGCATTGTTGATAGTGGGAATCTTGATCGTGTACCTCACCGTCATCAACGGAGATTTCCGCTGGATCCACTGGTGGATCATGTGGGTCATCATCATCGGAAGTGCCCTGTTGTTGTTCCGGGGCATCGGGAATCACTGGACCGCAGCGGGTATCAACTGGGTTCAATGGCGCGAAGATTGGGTCGACACATACCAACTCACCCGCATCCAGTTCTCTGCTGACGGCTACAGCCGCGTTCTTCGTTTGAAGGATGCACACGGCAACAAGATCCATTCGTTCAAGATCAGCGAGATCCAACGCAACCCCGACCTGTGGGACCTCGTCTACAACGGCATCCTCCACTCCGTCGCGTCGGGCAACTGCGACATCGACGCCAAGACCCGCCACATCCTGAAGATTCCCTACGAACTCGGGCCGCGCCCAACCAGAAGCGAACGCACCAGAGGACGGCGGCGTAGAGGGTGAGGACGTCTCCGGGCCTACGGCAGTCGTGAGGCCAGCAACTCCGCCAGGTGCGTGCCGCGCCGCGTCGTGAGGTCGCCGAGTTGGGTACGGCACGAGTACCCGTCGGCGAGGATCACCGCGTCCTCCGATGCCACCTCGACTGCCGGAAGCAGTTGGGTCCGCGCGACCGCCACCGACACGTCGTAGTGCCCGCGTTCGACGCCGAAGTTCCCGGCCAGGCCGCAGCAGCCGGCGAGTTGCTGCACGTCGGCACCCGCGCGTCGCAGAAGGGCGGCATCGGCACCCCAGCCCATGACGGCGTGGTGGTGACAGTGGGGTTGCGCGACGATCCGCGTTCCCTCCAGCGGGGGCGGTTCCCAGTCGGTGAGGAGTTCGGCGAGGGTTGTGGTGCTGTCGGCCACGAGACGCGCGGGCGCGGACCCGAGTAGTTCGACCGCGTCGGAGCGCAGGACGGCGGTGCACGACGGTTCGAGCCCGACGATCGGCATGCCGCTGCGGAAGAGTTCGGCGACGGTGCGGCCCACGATCTTCCGTGCCTGGTCGAGCTGGCCGGTGGTGATCCATGTCAGCCCGCAGCAGCGGGGTTCGTCGGTGATGTGCACGCTGTATCCGGCGGTCTCGAGGACACGCACGGCAGCGGCTCCGATCTCCGGGGTGAAGTATTCGGTGAAGGTGTCGACGAACAGCAGCACCGGGTCGCCCGTGCGGGATCGTTGCGGGAGGGTGTCGGCGAACCACTTCCGGAAGGTGCGGGGAGCGAACGCCGGAACATGGCGGCGTCGATCGAGACCGGCGACGGTCAGGCCGAGCGGGGCGACACCCGGGATCCGGGTCAGAGCGTTGACCACCCGCGGCGCGCGGGAGGCGATCGCTGCCCACTGCGGCAGCCTGCCGAGACCGTAGTGACTCGCGGGCCTGCGTCGTCCTCGGTAGGTCTGGTGCAGCACTTCGGATTTGAGGGTCGCCATGTCGACGCCGGTCGGGCAGTCGGACAGGCATCCCTTGCACGACAGGCACAGATCGAGTGCTTCGTGTACCTCCGGCGACTGCCACGACTCGTCGACGAGGTGCCCGTTGAGCATTTCCTGCAACGCCCGGGCACGCCCGCGGGTGGAGTCCTTCTCCTCGCGGGTCGCGAGGAAGGACGGGCACATCACCCCACCGGTGCCGGTGTTGTCGGCGCGGCACTTGCCGATCCCGGTGCACCGGTGGACGGCCTGCGTGAAGTCGCCGCCGTCCTCGAGATAGCGGAAGGCCAGGTCCTCGCGAACCTTCCGCGCGGCCGGGACGCGGAGGTCGACGTCGACGGGGCGCGGGTCGACGAGCACTCCGGGGTTGAGGATGTTCTCCGGATCGAAGACCGACTTCACGGCCCCGAACAGCGCGAGCGCGTCGGGCGAGTACATCAGGGGCAGCAGTTCGCTCCGGGCGCGGCCGTCGCCGTGCTCCCCCGACATCGACCCGCCGTATTCGGCGACGAGTTTGCCTGCTTCGAAGAGGAATTCGCGGAACAGTCCGGGAACCTCGAGCGGGATGTCGAGACGGATGTGGATGCATCCGTCGGCGAAGTGCCCGTAGGGATAGCCGGTGACGTCGTATCCGGCGAGCAGTTCCTCGAAGTCGCGGAGATAGTCGCCGACGCGGTGGGCGGGGACGGCGGCGTCCTCCCATCCCGCGTGTGCGGGCAGCCCCTTCGGACTTCTCGCGGACAGGCCGGCCCCCTCCTCCCGGATACGCCACAGAGCGGCGGCCCGCGCCTGATCCTCGACGTGAAGGACGTCGGTCGCGGCTGCGGCCTGCGCGAGTGCCCTCGCCCGGTCGCGCACCTCGTCGGCGTCGTCGCCGGCCAGCTCGACGAACAGCCACGCCGCACCCGACGGGAGGGGCGGCACCGCCTCCGGTCCGCGCCGGTGCCGGACGATGTCGACGATCCGCGAGTCGAGCCCCTCGCACGCGGTGGGCCGGAAACCGAGCAGTCCGTGCGCGGCGTTCCCGGCGGCGACGATGTCGGGATAGCCGAGCACGACCATCGTGCGTACGGCGGGGTCGGCGACCAGCTGCACCGTCGCCTCGGTCGTGATCCCGAGCGTGCCCTCGCTGCCGACGAACAGTTTCCGGACGTCGAATCCGTGCTCCGGCAACAGATGCTCGAGGGCGTAGCCCGACACCTGCCGGCCGAAGCGACCGAATTCGGTGCGGATTGTCGCGAGATCGCGCGCGACGATCCCCCGCAGCGGGTCGAGTGTCGGGTCCTCGCCGGGCAGCGTCAGCGGGTGCCCGGTGCCGGTGAGCACCTCGAGCGCGACGACGTTGTCGGATGTGCGGCCGTAGCCGAGCGCGCGCGCCCCACACGCGTTGTTGCCGATCATCCCGCCGATCGTGCACCGGTTGTGGGTGGACGGGTCGGGACCGAAGCGCAGACCGTGCGGTGCCGCGGCGCGCTGCAGCTCGGCCTGCACGACACCCGGTTGCACCCGCGCGGTCCGGGTCTCGGGGTCGACGGAGAGCACCCGGTTCAGGTGACGCGAGAAGTCGATGACGACGCCGGGCCCGACGGCGTTGCCCGCGAGCGAGGTGCCGGTGCCGCGGGAGGTGAGGGGGACGCCCTCCCGCCGGCACACGTCGAGGGTCGTGGCGACGTCGTCGATCGACCGGGCGCGCACCACGGCCTGTGGTGGGACGCGATAGAGAGAGGCATCGGACGAGTACAGCGCGCGTGTGGTCGAGTCGTCGCAGACCTCCCCGATGCCCGCCGCGCGGAGAGCGCGCCCGATCGGGGTGGAGGTCTTCATACACAGCGATGCTAGTTGCGGGAGGTATCGCTCCGGACGTGGTCCGACAGAACCCGTGGAGTACCTGCGAGTAGTGCGAGCGGAGCGGCGCGAGGCCGGACCGTGACGGGACTCGCCTAGCATCGACGCTTGTGCCAGCCGATACCGCTTCGCCCGGGAAAACCGATTCGTCCGACCCGACATCGCGCATCCGCACAGCGCGGATCGTCGCGATCGTGTCGGGTCTGCTCGGGTTCGTGCTGGCTCTGACCCTTCCGTTCCTGCCGGTCCGGCAGGAGACCGGCGAACTGCAGTGGCCGCAGAACGGCAGCGTCGACAGTGTCGAGGCGCCGCTCGTCACCTACGCCCCGCTCACGCTTCGGGTGAGTGTGCCGTGCGCGGCGGCATCGCAGCTCGGTTCCGACGGTGGCACCCTCGTCTCGACCATCCCGTCGGGCTCCCCGGACGCCACGGCGGAGGGCCTCGTGATCCGCGCGGTACCCGGCGAGGACGGTGCGCCCGGCACCGTGGAGGCCGTCCTGCGCAACTCGGTGCTCGTCTCCGCGCCGCTCGACGAGCCGTGCACGGCGGTGACGGTCGCATCGAACTCCGAACGCACGGCCGCCGAGATCGTGGGCGCGGACCCGCCGGTCGCGATCGAACTCGAGGGCGACGAGCGGCCGCAGATGGTCGGTGTCTTCAGCGACCTCACCGGCCCCTCGGGCTCCTTCGACCCCGAGGGTGACGACTCCACGGAACGGTTGTCGGTGCGCGCCGAGCTCGACTCGCGGTTCACGTCGACGCCTACGGTGCTCAAGCTCCTCGCGATGATCGTGTGCGCGCTCGCAACGTTGGTCTCCCTCGTCGCCCTGCATCGCCTGGACGGGATCGACGGACGCCGCGCCCGCCGGTTCCTGCCGGCCCGTTGGTGGCGGTTCACCTTCGTGGACGCGGTGGTCGTGGGCACCCTGTTGCTCTGGCACATCCTCGGCGCGAACACCTCGGACGACGGTTACATCCTCAACATGGCGCGGGTGTCCGACGAGGCCGGATACATGGCCAACTACTTCCGCTGGTTCGGTGTGCCCGAGGCGCCGTTCGGCTGGTTCTACGACGTGCTCGTCGTGTTCGCGCAGGTCTCGACGTCGAGCGTGTGGATGCGCGTGCCCACGCTGATCGCGGCGATCCTGTGCTGGATGGTCATCAGCCGCGAGGTCATCCCGCGGCTCGGTGTCGCCGTCCGGCACAGCCGGGTGTCGCTGTGGACGGCCGGGCTGGTCTTCCTCGCCTTCTGGCTCCCCTACAACAACGGTCTGCGGCCCGAGCCGATCATCGCGGTCGGTGCACTGCTGACCTGGTGTTCGGTCGAACGCGCCATCGCGACCGGGCGCATGCTGCCCGCCGCGATCGCGGTGCTCATCGCGGCCTTCTCCCTCGCTGCCGGCCCGACCGGCCTGATCGCGGTGGCCGCGCTCGTCGCCGGGATGCGCCCGCTGGTGAAGGTGCTCGTCGCGCGCCGGCATCTCGTCGGTGTCGTCGCGCCCCTCGCGCCGATCCTCGCGTCGGGCACGGTCGTGCTCATCGCGGTCTTCGCCGACCAGACACTCGCGTCGGTCCTCGAAGCGACCCGTGTGCGGTCGGCCGTGGGCCCGAACGTGCCGTGGTTCGACGAGCGGTTGCGCTGGGACGCGCTGCTCACCGTCTCTCCCGACGGTTCGCTGGCCCGCCGGTTCGGCGTGTTCGTGATGCTGTTGTGCCTGGTCGTGTGCGTCATGCTGATCCTGCGCAAGGGCCGCATCCCGGGCACCGCGATCGGACCGTCGCGCCGCATCCTCGGCATCGTCTTCGCGTCGTTGCTGCTCATGATGCTCACTCCGACGAAGTGGACGCATCACTTCGGTGTGTACGCGGGCCTGGCCGCGTCGGTGGCTGCGCTCGCCGCGATCGGGGTGGGCTCGGTCGGCATCCGGTCGGCCCGCAACCGGGCTCTGTTCACCGCCGGGGTGCTGTTCGTCCTGGCGATGGCGTTCACCGGCTCGAACGGCTGGTGGTACGTCTCGAGCTACGGCGTCCCGTGGTGGGACAAGCCGCCGTCGATCTCCGGTTTCGGCTTCTCCACGGCACTGCTCGGCCTGACGGTGCTCGCCCTGCTCCTCGCCGCGTGGTTCCACCTGCGCGAGCCGTTCACGACACCGCGGCCCGACCGCAACGGCAAGGTGCGGGCCCTGGCGTCGGCGCCGCTGACGCTGGTCGCGGCGGCGGTGGTGCTGTTCGAGGTGCTGTCGCTGCTCAAGGGCGCGGTCTCGCAGTACCCGGCCTATTCGATCGCCAAGTCGAACGCGGCGGCCCTGACCGGTGATCACTGCGGTCTCGCCAACGAGGTGCTCGTCGAGTCCGATCCGAACGCGACGATGCTGCAGCCTCTCGACGGTGATCCGGGCGAGGCCCTGGGCGCCGGCACCGCCGTCGGTTTCACCCCGAACGGCGTGGCGCTCGACCTGACCGCCGACGCGGAGACCACCACGACCGGTGGCGCCAACACCGTCGACAGCGAGGAGGGCGGCACCACCACCTCCACCAGTGCCGGCACCGAGGGCGGTCGCACCAGCAACGAGGGCATCAACGGCAGTACCGTGAAGCTCCCCTTCGGCCTCGACCCGCAGACCACGCCCGTCCTCGGCAGCTACCGATCCGGCGTGCAGCAGTCGGCCGAGCTCGAATCCGGCTGGTACGCGCTGCCGGAGCGCACCGACGAGACACCGCTGCTGGTCGTGACCGCGGCGGGACGCGTCCGCTACGTGGACCCCGACGGTGTCATCACCCCGGGTCAGGACGTGCTGCTGGAGTTCGGTTCGTCGTCCGGGGACGAGGTGACGCCGCTGGCCACGCTCGCCCCGATCGACATCGGCCCGTCGCCGTCCTGGCGCAACCTGCGCGTGCCGAGCGACGCGATCCCGGCCGACGCCGACGCCGTGCGCATCGTCGTGGACGACGGTGACCTCTCCCCCGACCAGTGGGTCGCGGTCACGCCGCCGCGGATGCCGCGCATGCAGACCCTGCAGGAGGTCGTCGGATCCGACGCCCCGGTCCTCATCGACTGGTCGGTGGGTCTCGCCTTTCCGTGCCAGCGACCGTTCGGACATCGCAACGGTGTCGCCGAGGTCCCCGAGTACCGCATCCTCCCGGACCGCGTCGGGGCCGACGCGACGAACGGCTGGCAGGACGACATCGGCGGTGGGCCGCTCGGCTGGATCCCGCTGCTGCTGAACGCCGAGGCCGTCCCGACCTATCTGAACCACGACTGGGATCGCGACTGGGGATCGCTCGAGCAGTACCGTCCGATCGACCCGGATGCCTCCCCCGCGGAGGTCACCACCGACGTGACGACCCGCTCCGGCCTGTGGTCGCCGGGCCGCATCCGTGACGGGGTCCCGGTCCTGCTGGAGTAAGGGCGAGTGCCGTCACACCACGTCGCCGGATACCATCGACTCCCGTGCCCGACGACGTGACGACCTCACCCGCGCCCGCTCCGACCGCCCCACGGTCGATGGGCGAGGACCTTCGCACTCGGTACCGGACCGCGCGACTCGTCGCCGTCGTCGCCGGGTTGCTCGGCATGATCCTGGCGCTGGCCACACCGTTCCTCCCGGTCCGCGTGACCGAGGCGACGATGTCGTGGCCGCAGGATTCTGCGGCGACCGACGTCGAACTGCCGTTGATGTCGCAGGTCCCCCTCCAGTTCCGTGCCACCGTGCCGTGCAGCGCCGTCGCGGAGATGCCGGGCGACGGCGGGATGCTGCTCGCGACCGCCCCCACCAACGGGCAGGACGCCGCGCTCAACGCGATGTTCGTGCGGGTCGGCGCCGAGAACGTCGACGTGCTCGACCGCAACGTGGTGGTCGCGACCGCGCCGCGCGCCGACGTCGAGTCGGGTGCGTGCAGCGAACTGCAGATCTTCTCCGACTCCGAACGCACCACCGCCGAGTTCGTCGGCCTCTCGGACGAGAACGGCAACCCGCGGGCCGGTGAACTCACCGGCGACCTGCGACCGCTCGTCGTGGGCGTGTTCAGCGACCTGCCCAGCGCCGTCCCCGGCCTCGACGTCACCGTCGATGTCGACTCCCGGTTCACGTCGTCGCCGACACTGGTCAAGTCCCTCGCGATGATCCTGGCGGTGCTGTCGACGGCGCTCGCGCTCGGCGCGCTGGCCAAGCTCGACGGCACGGACGGTCGCGGTCACCGTCGCTTCCTGCCCGCCCGCTGGTGGAAGTTCACCGGCGTCGACGTCGTCGTGGTCCTCACGCTCGTCGGCTGGCACTTCTTCGGCGCGAACACCTCGGACGACGGCTACCTGCTGACCATGGCCCGGGTGTCGGAGAACTCCGGCTACATGGCCAACTACTTCCGCTGGTTCGGCGTCCCCGAAGCTCCCTTCGGCTGGTACTACGACGTGCTGGCGGCGTTCGCGAAGATCTCCACGGCCAGCCCGTGGATGCGCATCCCCGCTCTGATCGCCGGAATCCTGTGCTGGATGGTCATCAGCCGCGAGGTGGTGCCGCGCCTCGGCCGGGCCGTGCGACACAACCGCATCGCACTGTGGACGGGCGGACTGGTCTTCCTCGCCTTCTGGCTGCCCTACAACAACGGTCTGCGGCCCGAGCCGATCGTCGCTCTCGGTGCGCTGCTGACCTGGTGCTCGATCGAGCGTGCCATCGCGACCGGGCGTCTGCTGCCCGCCGCGACGGCGGTGTTCATCGGTGCGTTCACGCTCGCCGCGGCACCGACCGGCCTGATGTGTGTGGCCGCCCTCATCGCCGGTATCCGGCCGATGACGCGGATCATCGTGCGCCGCCACCGCGAGGTGGGCACCCTGCCGCTGCTCGCACCGATCGGCGCCGCCGGGTTGCTCGTGCTCGTCGTGGTGTTCTCGGATCAGACCCTCGCCGCGGTCCTCGAGGCGACCCGCGTGCGCACCATCATCGGCCCCAACGAGGAGTGGTGGAACGACTTCCTCCGCTACTACTACCTGATGGTGCAGACCGTCGAC
>k87-296508_pt1 | contig 12790 bp, 10 predicted proteins | sample MGYA00084031_6733416 | MGnify analysis MGYA00084031
ATCGTGTCGCTGGTCTTTGCGCCGATCTTCGGCAGCGGCATCTTCTAGCCCACGGATTCGCCGGGTGACAGCTGCAGCGCCGGGTCCCGGGGCGGGGCCCGGCGCTTCTTGCCGGGAGCGGGCCGCATCTGGTACAATAGCGGATGCGGTGAGGAGGATCGCGCCATGGGCGAAGTCAAGGTCGTGGCGACAAACCGCAAGGCCCGCCACGACTATCACATCCAAGAGACCTACGAAGCCGGTATCGTCCTCACCGGAACCGAGGTCAAGTCCATCCGCGAGGGAAGGCTCAACCTGCGGGACAGCTTCGCCCGGATCGAGGGGGGCGAAGTCTTTCTCTACAACATGCATGTGAGCCCGTACTCGCACGGCAACCGCTGGAACCACGAGCCGACGCGCACCCGCAAGCTCCTGCTCAAGAAGGAGGAGATCCGCAAGCTGGTCGGCAAGGTCCAGCAGGAGGGATGGACGCTGGTGCCGCTCCGGGTCTATTTCTCGCCGAGGGGCCATGCCAAGGTGGAGCTGGCACTGGCAAGAGGCAAGAAGCTTTGGGATAAGCGGCAGGCCGTCGCCCGGCGCGATGCGCAGCGCGAGGCCCAGCGAGCTGCCAAAGAGCGCCGGCTCCGGCCGTGACCCGTGCGCGAGGGGGCGAGTTAGGCTCGACAGATGGAGCGGGGACAAGGGATAAGCGAGCCGAGGTTCCACCTGCTCGTTAAACGGTGGGCAAAAATAAACGCAGACAAGACTGCGCTTCCTGCGGCTGCCTAATTAAGCCGCACGCTCAGGCGTCCCTCGCCCGCGGGGCCGTCTGGGTGTCATCCTAGCGGGCTGCCCGTCGGCTGCCTCCTGACGGCCTGACGGAAAGACTCTATCAGGATAGCAGGGCCTCGCGGCCCGCCCGCCGGTTGGGGCCCTGCGAAGGCAATAGGCGGGATACGCTCGTAGAAACCCTTGTCACTGCCCTTCTGGACCAGGGGTGCAACTCCCCTGCGCCTCCACCAAACGAGACAGGGGCCCGGACGCCATCCGGGCCCCGATTGCTTCCGCCCGCAGGTGATCTTGGGAGAAGGAAATCCCATGCTCCTTCTGAACTCGAAATGGGGGGAGGATTGTCGATGATCGAAACCGTTGATCTGACGAAAAAATTCGGGGATTTGACTGCAGTCTCCTCTCTTAGCCTGCATGTCGAAAAAGGAGAGATTTACGGCTTTTTGGGCCCAAACGGAGCCGGCAAGACGACGACGATCATGATGATCCTGGGGCTCGTCCCGCCCACCAAAGGCGAGGTGCGGCTCTTCGGAAAGAAGCTCTCGGAGGACTACTTCAATATCAAGAGGCGCATCGGCGTCCTGTCCGAGGTTCAATACCTTTACGAGGAGATGACGGCCTACGAGTATCTCCGCTTCTTCGGGGAGCTCTACCGCGTCGAGCGGCTGGACGAGCGGATTCGAGCGGTGCTGGGTCAGGTCAACCTGTACGAGCGGCGCCATCAGATCCTCAAAGGCTACTCCAAGGGAATGAAGCAGAAGCTCTCCCTGGCGCGCGCCCTCCTGCATGATCCGGAGATCCTCATCCTCGACGAGCCCGTCTCCTCCCTGGATCCCTACGGCATCAAGGAAGTGCGGGACATCCTGCTGGAGGAGAACCAGAAGGGCAAGACCATCTTCATCTCGTCGCACATCCTTTCCGAGATCGAACGGACGTGCCACCGGGTGGGCATCATGAGCCGCGGCCGTCTCCTGGCCGAGGACACCATGGCCGATCTCAAGCGGCGGCTGGCGGACGAGGTGGAACTCGAGCTGGAACTGGAGACGGTCACCGAAACCATCCTCTCGGCGCTGCAGAGCCTGCCGTTCGTCGTCGCGGTCGAGGCGCACGGCAGCCGGCTCCGGGTGAAGACCAAGGCCGACCAGGACTACCGGGGGCAGATCTCTTCCACCGTGTTCAACCAGGGGGGCGTCGTGTTGGCGTTCAGCCGCCGGGAGATGAGCCTGGAGGAGGCGTTCGTCACCATCACCGAAAAGAATCTCTCCTTGCTCACGAAGGAGGATTCCGCTGCATGAGCGTGTCCCACCGGATTCACGCGATCAGAGTGGCGACGAAGCGAGAAATCCGCTCGACGCTGCACGGAATCGGGCTTTATGTCGTCCTGTCGCTCGTCTTTCTCGTGGCGTCGTACGTCTTTGCCAACACCGTGCTCCGCAACGTGGGCGACGCGGGCATCCTCGCGCTCCCCAATCCGGTGACCTTGCCGCTGATCGTCTCCACGGGCCTGGCCGCGGCGTATCTGGGCCTTTGCTCCTCGCTCTCGATTTCCCGCGACCGGGATCTCGGCACCATGGAGGTGCTCTTTTACGGCCCTGTGGACGCGGTCGCGTACGTCCTCGGGAAGTACTTCCACCAGCTGGCCGCTTACGGGGTGGTCCTGGCCTTCACCCTGGTGAACTTCTACGGCCTTTCGGTCGTTACCAACGTGGGATTCTCCCTTGAGATCGCCGGCATCATGCTCCTTTCCGTGTTTCTCACCTCCTGCATGGTGAGCTTCGGCATCGTGCTGTCAGCCGGTTCCCGGCGGATGATGGTCTCCGTGATCCTTTTTCTCGGGTTCGTCCTGTTCTTCCTGATTTTCTCCCTGGTGCACGCGTGGGTGATCGGGGCTGCCGGGCGAGACGCCGCTTCGACCATGGTGTACGTCCGGATGATCATGGACAGCCTGGACCAGGTGATCCGGTGGATATCCCCGGTCGAGTACTACCTCCGGGGGATGGACGCGGTCCTGCGCAAGGATACCTCCGGATATATCATGAGCGCCGTCTCGTCGCTCCTCTACTCTGCAGCCCTCCTCGCCGTGAGCGTGTGGATGCTGCGGAAGAAGGGGGTCCGTCGCTGATGGGCACCGCGCGAAAGCTGGCTCGGCTGCTCTCTACGGTTGCGCTGATCGTGGCGTTGAGCCCTGTGGCTTGGGCCCAGGAGACAGAAAGCGGGGAGACTGCGCTGATCGATGCCGTGGAGCGAGTGCGGGAATTGACCCGGCAAGCACAGGAGGCGGCTCCTGATCCATCCCAGGCCGCGACCCAGGCCCCGGCTGAGACGGACGGACAGGGCCGGCCCACCCTGGAGGAGCAGGTGGTCTACTCCATCTCGGTGTCGACGGGCCGGCAGTACGAGGGCACCTTTGCGCCGCGGCAGATGGACACGATATACCTTCTCGCAGACGAATATGCCATCCTGAACGTTCAAAAGACGATGGTCTACTTCTGGCCCATCACCGGCGAATATATGGCCGACTGGTTCGGCATGAGCGAGGATGTCCCGGGACGGCTGGAAATCCTGCAGGACGGCGAGGTGATTCAGACTCTCGAACGGGTTCCCTATACCTACTATTACCCTTCGGGGCGCACCGGGGAGCAGCGGCTGTACATCGGGGACGAGGCCATCCAGGTCTACGAAGACTACCAGGCCCGTTTCAATGCGTATTTCGACGCCGTCTCGGCTTATTTCGTTGAATATCAAGAATGGCAGCGCACCATGGACCGGCTGCTCCGAGAGGTGCAGGAGACGGGGGTCTATAAGGATCCTTCCGAAATCCCCGACCCGCCGGAGCGGCCCAGCCCGCCCGTGGATTTCGCCTACAACCCGAGGACGGCGTTTGCCGTCAAGCTTCCTGCCGGGCGCTACCAGCTCCGCCTAAGAGGGGAAGACGGCGGAATCGTCGAGGGTACCACAAAGACCTTGGAAGTGTTCAAGGCCCGCCGGAGCGGCATCGGGTACCAGGTGATTCCCGAACACAAATGGACGCGGCGCTTTGAATCGAATGACCCCAGCGACATTTTCTACCTGGACGGGAAGAGGATCTTCTACGTGCTGCCGCACTACGCCGAAGAGTACAACCAGTATCAATATGTGAAGATGCGCTACCTCCACAAGCCGCTGGAAGGGGAAGGGACGCGCAACGCCTGGATATGGGCGCAGCTGGCTCCCGTGACCGGGGCGCGCCTTCAGGTGCTGCACGGGGGCGAAGTGGTGCAAGAGGTGGAAATGAAGCCGTACTACGTGCGGCAGCGGCCGGGCTACGCGCTGGGATACGACATCGTCGAGTTCGACCCCAAGGCGGATCCGGCGCTCCAAGGGCGCTCCCCCAGTTTTGAGGCGTACCGGGTCGAGCTGGAGGGCGATCGCACGTACCAGCTGCGTTTCGTCGATGAACGGGGCAACGTGCTGGCCGGCAGCGTCAGGGAGGTCAGGCCCATCCGGGCGCCGGGCCGCCTGGTGTATGCCATCCCCCTGGTTCCGCTGGTCGCGGGGAGCATCGTCTTTGCGTGGCGGCGGTGGTCCGCGGGAAGAAGCCCGGCCAGTGCGTGAGCCGGGGAAGGGGACCCGGGCAGGCGAGGCGTGGCAAAGCCGGCGCGCGCCGGGGCGCGGTCGCTCCGGACCGCAAAGAATCAGCTCTCCTAAAAGGGGAAACGACCCGGAAAGGGAGAATGTGTAGGAAAACGCCGCCATTCTTCCCATCCGGGGAGGAGACGCTTCGTGAAAACTCCACGGCGAGGTCCAGCCTGCTTCATCGCGATCGCCGCCTCCATCTTGGCCGTGTGGTGTGCGGCCCTTCCCGTGGGCGCGTCCACCATCCGCCTGATGAGCGGGGGACGGGAGCTCCCTCTGGAGTACAGCCCTGTCCTCACGGCCCAGGGCTTCATGGTGCCCGTGGGTCTTGCCTCTCTCTTCGGGGGCTCGGTGGACGCGGCGGACGGCACCTTCGTCGTCCAGCGCGCCGGGCAGACGGCAGAGCTGATACCGGGCGTCGCCGTGGCGCGCGTCGGCGCGGTGCACCGGGAGCTGGTCCCCGCGCCCGTCGAAGTGGACGGCGACTTGTACGTTCCCCTGCGGTTTCTCGCGGACTTTCTCGGCCTCAGGATCTCGTGGGACTTAGCCGCCAACACGCTGGACCTGTCGCCGTGGACGTCCGCTCTGGGAGGGCGCACCGCCGGGACTCGAGGCGCCGGATCCGCACCCGCGGCTTCGGCCCCGGGGGAGACGGCGGAAAGCGGTTCGCCGGTCAGCGCCTCGCTGGCGGTGCCCGGCGGCCGCGGGTCGGCAGAGGCGCCCCGCTTGTCGTTCTCCAGTGGCCCGGTGGCTTCCGGGAGCGTCAGCGCGGCCGTGAGCCGGCTGCTGGAGCAGCTGGAAGGGCGGACCGGCGTCGAATTCGCCTGGCTCGACCTGGAACGGGCCACCGGAGTAAGGCTGACACCGGTGAAGTCGGGCGGAGTGTGGGAGTACCGCTTGGAAGGAATCTCCCCGGCCCGTATCACCACCGCGCTGCTGGTGGACCCGCCCCGGCTCATCGTAGACCTGGCCGGGGTCCCCGGCAGTCCGCTGAACCCCTTCGTGACGGGCGACCCCTTGGCCCCCCGGGTGCGCGGGATGGAGTTTGAGGGCCGGATGAGGCTCGTCTTCGACCTGGCCGAAAGCGTGGGGCACCGCATCGAGGAGGACGGCGACGGGGCCCGGCTCGTCCTCTACCGGCCGCTTTCCCGTCTCGGCTTGGACGTGTCGCCCACCGGAGGGCGCATCGCGCTGGAGGTGCCCGGGGAGACTACCTACAAGATTTCCCGGCTGGCGGAGCCGGAGCGCCTCGTCCTCGACCTGTACGACACCAGCCTGACCACACCCGCGGCCGTCTACGGCCCCTTTGAGGGGCCCGTCAAGCAGGTGAGGGTCGCTCAATTCCAGCCCCACATCACCCGCCTGGTCCTGGACGTGGCCGCGGCGACGCCCGTGGACGTCGAGGCCGGAGAGGACGGTCTCGCCTTGGTCTGGGGCGACCGGGTGGAGAGCGTGGCGTACCGCGTCGTCTCGCCGCGGGAGTTCCACGTCGGCGTGAACGCCCCCGCCGGGGCGCAGGTGCGGGCTTTCCGCCTCACCCATCCCGACCGGCTGGTGATGGACGTGGTGGGCATGAGGCTCAAGAACCCGCTCAAGGACGAGGTGTTCTTGGAAGGGCCGGTGTCTCGGCTGCGGGTCTCCCAGTTCGATGACCAGACGGTGCGGATCGTGGCCGACCTGCGTCATCACGTGCAGTACGCGCTCGCCAGCGAGCAGGGACGGGCCGTGCTGGTGATGCGGGAGCCTTTGCTCACCGGCCGGACGCTCACCGTGGACGCGGGCCACGGCGGCCACGACGGCGGGGCCATCGGCGTGCGCAGCGGCATTTTGGAGAAGGACGTCAATCTCGACATCGCCCTGCGCCTTGAGGCTTTGTTGAAAGGGGCGCAGGCGGTGGTGCACATGACCCGGGTGGACGACACCTTCGTCGACCTTTGGACCCGGGCGGACTTGGCCAACGAGACCCGCTCCGACGTGCTGGTGAGCATTCACGCCAACTCCTCGGCCAGCAGCTCCTCGACGGCCAGGGGGACGGAAACCTACGTCCGCATGGGCGAACCGGAGTCGGAACGGCTGGGCATCGCCCTCCAGGGGAGCCTCACCTCGGCGCTGAGCACCGTGGACCGCGGCGTGCGCCCCAACCGGTACCTGGTGGTGCGGCGGGCCCGCATGCCGGCGGCCCTGGTGGAAGTGGCGTTCCTGGCTCATCCCGACGAGGAAGGGCTGCTCGCGGAAGGCTGGTTCCGCCAGCGGGCGGCCGAAGGCATCTACAACGGGCTCCTCAGGTACTTCCACCCCGATGACGAAATCAAGGACAGGGTGGACCTGTCGGGGGCGGCGGATGCTCCCTGGCACACCCTGGAGAAGGCGGAGGTCTCGGGCGGCCCGGGCGCGGCGCCGTAAGGGCGCCGCAGGTCTAGGAGGGATGGCACCATGAAGGGGTGGCGCTGGGCGACGGTGGTCGCCCTTTTGGTTCTTCTTTTTGCCGCAGCCCGCTGGGGAGACGTGGCTGAACGGAACGACCCGTACTGGTTCTTGCCCAGCGAGCCCGTGGTCCTCTACTTCGCGGCGCCGGACGCTGCAGGACTCGTCCCAGAGATCCGCTGGCTTCCGGTGGGCCTCGCGGACGCGAAAGGACGATTGGAAGCCCTCGTCGAAGGGCCGAAGAACGCGGGTCTCTTCCCGACGCTGCCGTCCCCGCTGCGCATTCGTTCGGTGACCGTCGAAGGGGACCTCGCGGTGGTCGATTTCGACGGGGAGCTGGTTCGGCGCCACCCCGGGGGTTCGGCGGGAGAGATCCTGACCGTCTTCTCCGTCGTCAACACCCTGACCGAGATCCCCGGAGTGCGGCGGGTGGCCTGGCGCATCGACGGCAGGGCCGTCGAGACCCTCGTGGGCCACCTGGATCTCTCGCGGCCGGTGGAGCGCGATCCCTCGCTCATCCTCTCGCCGGACAGGCTCCGCGGCGGCCTGTGACGGGAACGCGAGCACAGTTCAGGGCGGAGCGCCGTACTCTGAGAGGTACAGCGGCCGGGCGGCGGGCCGAGCGGATGGGGTGAGCAAGCGCCCATGGAATGGATGGGAAAACGGGTCTCCGTAGTGGGCCTCGGCAAGAGCAACCTGGCCCTGATCCGGTACCTGGTGCGCCACGGCGCCTTGGTGACGGCGCACGACCAGAAGAGCGAAGCGGAATTGGGCTCCGCCTATGACGAGCTCTGCGCCCTGGGCGTCGAGATGCGCCTGGGGCCCGGGTATCTCGAGGGCCTCGAGGCCGCCGAAGGCATTTTCCTCACGCCGGGCATGCGCAAGGACCTGGAGGAGATCCGCCGGGCCCGAGAGGCGGGCGTTCCCGTCAGCACCGAGATCAACCTCTTTTTCGACCGGTGCCGCGCGCCCATCATCGGGATTACCGGCTCCAGCGGGAAGACCACCACGACGACGCTGATCGGCTCGATCCTGGAGGCGTCCGGGCTCAAAGTGTACGTGGGCGGCAACATCGGCCGCCCCCTGATCGAGCTGGTGGACGAGATCGACCCCAGCGCCGTGGTGGTCCTGGAGCTCTCCAGTTTCCAGCTGGAACTGCTCCGCAAGTCCCCTCGCATCGCGGTGGTGACCAATATCAGCCCGAACCACCTGGACATCCACCGGACGATGGAGGCGTACGTGGACGCAAAGCGCCACATCTTCCGCTATCAGGGCCCGCAGGATGTCGCTGTGTTCAACCGGGACGATCCGGCCGTCGCGGCCATGGCCCAGGAGGCCCCGTCCCGCACGGTGTGGTTCTCCCGGAGCCAGGAGGTGGACGACGGGGCCTTCATCGCCGGCGGGCGGGTGATCCTCTCCCGCCGGGTGAGAGGGGAACGGTCGCTCATCGACGTCTGCGCCGTCTCCGACATCCTGCTCCGGGGTGAGCACAACCTGGAGAACGTCCTGGCGGCTTGCGCCGTGGGGCACCTCCTGGGCGCCACCGCCGGCACCCTGCGCGAGGTGGTGACGAGCTTTACCGGGGTCGCGCACCGGCTGGAGCTGGTGCGCGAGGCCGGCGGCGTCCGGTACTACAACGATTCCATCGCCACCTCTCCCGCCCGGGCCGTCGCGGGCCTGCGCTCGTTTGAAGAGCCGGTGGTGCTCATCGCGGGCGGCTACGACAAGCAGCTGCCTTTCGACGAATTCGCGGAAGTGGCGGTGGAGCGGGCCCGCGCGGTCTTCCTGATCGGCCAGGCGGCCGTGCGGATCCGGGACGCCATCGAACGGGCGGCGGAGCGGAGGGGAGGCGGGCCTTGGGTGCAGCTCTGCGCCAGCCTCGACGAAGCGGTGCAGCGAGCCAAGGAGGCGGCCAGGCCCGGCGACGTGGTGCTGCTTTCGCCGGCGTGCGCCAGCTATGATATGTTTCACAACTTCGAACAGCGGGGCGAGCGCTTCCGCAAGGTCGTGCACAGCCTTACCGAAGAAGAAGCCGCCCCGGACATCGAGAGAGTCGACGCCTAGACGGGAACGAGAGGTGCAGCGACGATGGAACGGCCTGACGGGCGCCGGCCGGACGAGATGAGGCCGGTTTCGATCGAGCGGGGCTACATCAAGCATGCGGAAGGGTCCGTCCTCATCTCCGTGGGCGACACGCGGGTGATCTGCACCGCGAGCATCGAGGATAAGGTCCCGCAGTGGTTGCGGGGAAGCGGTCAGGGGTGGGTGACGGCCGAATACGGCATGATCCCCCGCTCTACTCACGACCGCACGCCGCGGGAGTCGACCAAAGGGAAGGTGGGCGGCCGCACCCACGAGATCCAGCGGCTGATCGGGCGCGCCCTCCGCTCCGTGGTCGACCTTTCCGCCATCGGCGAGCGCACCATCTGGCTGGACTGCGACGTGATCCAGGCGGACGGCGGAACCCGGACCACCTCCATCACCGGGGCGTACATCGCCCTGGTGGAAGCCCTGGACAAGCTGGCGAAGCGGGAGAACTGGCCGAAGCTCCCGGTGACCGACGTGGTGGCAGCCACCAGCGTCGGAATCGTCGCCGGCCGTCCCGTCCTCGACCTGTGCTACGAAGAGGACGCCCAAGCCCAGGTGGACATGAACGTGGTGATGACCGAACGGGGCAGCATCGTGGAGATTCAGGGGACCGCGGAAGGCTGGCCGTTCAGCCGGGAAGAGATGCTGGCCTTGATGGACCTGGCGGAAAAGGGGATCGCCCGGCTGGTGGCCGAAAGCCGGGCGGCTCTTTCCGACATCCTGGGGAGCGGGCAGCCGTGAAGCTGCTGCTGGCCACCTCCAACCCGGGCAAAGTGCGGGAGATGGCGGCACACCTCGCCGCGCGCGGCTTCGAGGTGGTCTCCCTGGCGGAGACCGGCGCGCCGCAGGTGCCGGAGACGGGGAGAACGTTCCGGGAGAACGCCGAGCTCAAGGCGGTGAGCGCTGCCCGGGCGACGGGGATTTGGACCCTTGCCGAGGACAGCGGCCTGGAGGTGGATGCCCTGGGAGGGGCGCCGGGCGTCTACTCGGCCCGCTACGCGGGGGAGGGCGCGTCGGACGCGGAGAACAACGCGAAGCTGCTCCGGGCGCTCGAAGGCGTCGAGCCTTCCCGGCGGACCGCCCGCTTCAAGACGGTGATGGTCCTCGCGAGCCCCGCCGGCGGCGTGTGGGCCACGGAAGGGACCTGCGAGGGCGTCATCACCACCGAGCCCCGGGGAAGCGGGGGGTTCGGCTACGATCCGCTGTTTTACTGCCCGGAGCTGGCCAAGACCTTCGCCGAAGCCTCCCCGGAGGAAAAGGGAAGAGTCAGCCACCGCGGCCGGGCGCTCGCCGCTATGCTGGCGCTCATCGACGGGCTGGTCGCCGAGGGCCGCTTGACAGATTCCGGGAGATGACGTATGATTAGCTGGTCGAGAGCGGCTTCGGGGCGTGGCGCAGCTTGGTCAGCGCGCCTGCTTTGGGAGCAGGAGGTCGTGAGTTCAAATCTCACCGCCCCGACCACGTCGACGGACCCTTCTCTTGCGTGGGCTCCCTCCGTTTGGGTATAATGAGGGAGGCAGCACACGCGGGTGTAGCTCAGTGGTAGAGCCCTGGCCTTCCAAGCCAGTTGCGGGGGTTCGATTCCCCTCACCCGCTCCACTCTGCGCCTGTAGCTCAGAGGATAGAGCAGGAGCCTTCTAAGCTCTGTGTCGGGGGTTCGAGTCCTCCCAGGCGCACCACCCCGGGAGCCTTCGCTTCCCGTCGATTCACGGTGGGTGTAGCTCAGTTGGTTAGAGCGCCAGGTTGTGGCCCTGGAGGCCGGGGGTTCAAGTCCCCTCACTCACCCCATGGTTGCGGAAAGAGCGCAGGGTGCGAGCGCCCTGCGCTCTTTCGGCTTGCTGTTGCCTTGCGGCATTCACTTTTAGTAGAATTGTAAAGCACACGCAAGTTGGCATGATGCGGGCGTGGCGGAACTGGCAGACGCGCTAGACTTAGGATCTAGTGGGTTACCCGTGAGAGTTCGAGTCTCTCCGCCCGCACCACCTTGCCCGGCGGGAGCCTTCGCGAGCTCCCCTTTTATATGGATTATCAGGAAGGATGTGCCTCGGGATGAAAGCGACGGCTGAGCGGCTAGAGAACAACAAGGTGGCACTGGACATCGAGGTGGACGCGGAAGAGGTCGATGCGGCGCTGGAGCGGGCCTACCGCAAGGTGGTGCAGCGGGTGACCATCCCCGGGTTCCGGAAAGGGAAGGCGCCCCGCAAAGTGGTGGAGGCCCGCCTAGGCAAGGAAGTCCTGTACGACGAGGCGCTGGAGGAGCTGGTTCCCGCCGCGTACCGCGAGGCCCTGGATCAGGAGCAGCTGGACCCCATCGAGCGGCCCACCATCTCCCAGGTGGAGATCGAAGAGGGCAAGCCCCTCCGCTTTCGGGCCGAGGTGACGGTGGCGCCCGAAGTGACGCTGGGCGAGTACAAAGGGATCCGCGTGGAAAAACTGGTGGAGCGGGTGGAAGAGAAAGACATCGCCCACATCCTCGAGCACCTGCAGGAGGACCATGCGGAGCTGGTCCCGGCGGAGCGGACCCGGGTGGAAAAGGGCGACTACGCCGTCATCGACTTCGAAGGGTTCATCGACGGGCAGCCTTTCGACGGAGGGGCGGCCAAGGGGTACCGGCTCCAGATCGGCTCCAACCGGTTGATCGAAGGGTTTGAAGAGCAGCTGGTCGGCGCCGAGGTGGGCGTGCCCACCGAGGTGCGGGTCACGTTCCCCGAGGATTACCACGCCGAACACCTCCGGGGCAAAGAGGCAGTGTTCCAGGTGACGGTCACCTCTCTCCACGTCAAGCGCCTGCCCGAGCTGGACGACGAGTTCGCCCGGGACGTGGGCGGCGTCGAGACTTTGGACCAGCTCAAGGAGGAGATCCGCAAGGACATGGAGGCTGCGGCCGAGCGCCGGGCCGAGAATGCCATGCGGGAGCGCCTGGTGCAGCTGGTGCGGGACCAAAGCCAGGTGGAGCTGCCCGAGGTGCTGGTGGAAGAGGAGCTGGTCGACCTCATCAACGATTTCGCACGGGATCTGGCTCGCCTGGGGATCTCTCTCCAGCAGTACCTGGAGCGCTCCGGCAAGACCCCGGACGACCTCAGGGCGGAATTCCGCCCCGAGGCGGAGGCCCGGGTCAAGACGGAGCTGGTCCTGAAGGCCATCGCCCGGCGTGAAGGAATCACTGTAAGCCGGGAAGAACTAGAGGCCAAAATTGACCAGCTGGTGGCCGGCGAGCGCGATCCCAAGGCGGCCCGCCAGCTGCTGGACGATCCCGATCGGCGGGCCGCCATCAAGACCAGCATGGTGCTGGACAAGACCGTGCAGTTCCTGGTGGATCACGCCGAGATCGAGGTGAAGGAGATCCCCTCCCAAGGGCACGGCCACGTTCACCACCACGATCACGAAGAGGCCGGCGGGGAGGAAGAGGCGGCGGCCGCAGGCGGGGGACCGGCGAGCCAGGAGCCCGCAGGCGAAGAGGCCGGCGCGCCGGACGAGTAAGTGCTGCACGGCGGCAAGTGCGCCGAGGCGCGAGAGCCCGTCGAGTGGCGGGGGTTCGGAGTCAAGGGAAGACTGGCGCATATAGATCACGGAGGGATGACACACTATGAGCGCTCTCGTGCCAATCGTGATCGAGCAAACCAGTCGAGGCGAGCGGGCGTTTGACATCTACTCCCGCCTTCTCAAAGAGCGGATCGTCTTCATCGGCGGGCCCATCGACGACGAGCTGGCAAACCTGGTCATCGCCCAGCTTCTTTACCTCGAAGCGGAGGACCCAGAGAAAGATATCACCCTGTACATCAACAGCCCGGGCGGCGTGGTCTATTCCGGGTTGGCCATCTACGATACCATGCAGTACATCAAGCCGGACGTCGCGACCTACTGCGTCGGTTTCGCGGCCAGCGCCGCGGCGCTG
>k87-361520_pt1 | contig 12790 bp, 12 predicted proteins | sample MGYA00084031_6733416 | MGnify analysis MGYA00084031
ATATCCAGGGGACCAGGTTCCGGAAGGACCCCGCTCTCCGGCGCCGCGGGCAAGAGCAGCGTGATGGTCTCGCCTGCTCGCACCCGGTGGCGCAAGGGGATGGCTTCGCCGTTCGAAAAGACGCTGGGCTCCCGCTTCAGCCGGCGGATCATGCCCCGGGACATCCCGAAGCGGCCGCGCAGGAGCTGGGCCAAAGGGATACCGTCCTCGTCAGGCTGAACGACAAACCGGAAAAGCTCCGGCTTTCGCCGGTGCAACCGCACCACCTCCCTGGGCTCGGGCGAGGGCAGGACGCGCCCGGCGGCGCTCCTAGCCTTGCCCGGAGCGGTCCGGGTCCGCCGCGGGCGCTGGGACGAGGCGGGGATCCACGCGGTCAGCGGGCGGGGCGCCGCGCCGCGGCGAGGCGGCGGCCGGCGTAGACGAGGAGAACGGCACTGAGCGCCAGCGCCAGCCGCCCAGTGACCGCCCGGGCGACGATGAGATCGTGAGCGAAGAAGGTGTAGAGCGCCACGCCGGGCAAGAGGCCTACGGCGGTGGCCAAGAGGAACCGGCCGAAGGAGATGGCGCTCAGCCCGGCGGCGAAGCTCAAGATGTCCAGGGAGGTCAGCGGGAAAAGGCGCGCGACCAGGAGGATTTGAAACCCCTTTTCCCGGCTGATCTGGTCGATGAGCTCCTGGTGTTCCGGCTTCACCCACCGCCGGAGCGCGCCTCGGCCCAGGGTGCGCCCGAGGCAGAACATGACCACCGCGCCCAGGAGGCCGCCGAGCCACGAGAGGGCAATCCCGCCCCAAATCCCGTAGATCAAAGCGTTGGCCGCCAGCACCGGCCACGCGGGAAGGGGCGGGATCACGGTCTCGAGGATCAGCAGGGCGAGGCTGGCCAGCGGCGTCCACGGCCAGTAGGCTCGCAAGATGCCGGCGACGGCGTGGATGTCGCCCGCTGCCAGGTGCGGGAGGATTCCGGTGGCCCGGGCGATCCACCCTCCCACCGCCAGCGCGGCCAGGAGGGCTGCAAGCCAGGCGGCCAGGCGGCTGCGGATCAGCTCGGTCCCCCGCCTTCCGCGCGTCCCCGGCGGACGACGTACACGTACACGTCGTCCTCCTCGTCGTGGTATGTGGGCTGCCAGCCCCGGACCGGCCTGCGGTAGGAGACCACCCGGGCGCCGTCGGGGAGCTCGGCCTCGAACTTGGCTCGCAGCCGGTCCGCCGCCGCTTGGGACAGGTAAAACGTGACCACCGTCGCGAAGGAGAGGTCGACGTCAAAGAAGTTGGCCAGGCGCACCGCCGCCCGGCGCCGCACCGGGCTCAGCCACAGCCGCAGGCGGCAGTAGGCCCAGCGCAGCGGGTCGATTTCGATGCCGACGACGCGCACGGGGTAGCGGCGGCCCGCCTCAAGGAGGATCCGCCCGTCCCCGGCGCCTAGGTCCACCAGGACGTCGCCGGGGCCGAGCCGCGCGTACTCCACCATCTTGCGGACCACCCGGCGCCGGGTGGGACTGTACGCGCCACCGACGAACGCGGGGAAGACGATGGAGACGGCGACGGCGATGGGTACCGCAAGCCACAGTGCGCGCACGCTCTAAAGCCCTCCGACGACCGGCGCTGGCGCCGAAGTTTTGGAGATGTCCAAATGATTCGCAGCGCCGGCCCGTGCTCCTCCCGCGGCGCGCCGGCAAGGGCGGTCACGACATGAGCCAGCGGACCAGGGTGCGGACGGCGACGCCGGTGCCGCCCCGGGGCGTGTACGCCTTCTCCTTCTCGGCGAAGGCGGTTCCCGCGATGTCCAGGTGGGCCCAGGCGGCATCGCCCGCAAACTCGCTGATGAAGAGGGCGCCGGTGATGGCTCCGGCATCCCGGCCGCCGGTGTTCTTCAAGTCGGCCACGTCGCTTTTGTACTGCTCCCTGTAGGCAGGGTCGGAAGGAAGGCGCCACACCTTCTCCCCGGCCGCCGCGGCGGCTTTCAAGAGTTCTTCGGCCAAGCGGTCGTCGGTGGCCACCAGGCCCGAGTAGAGCCGGCCCAGCGCCACGACGCACGCCCCCGTGAGGGTGGCCACATCCACCACCCGCTGCGCTCCCTGGGTGACGGCGTAGGCGACGGCGTCGGCCAGGATCAGGCGGCCTTCGGCGTCGGTGTTGTCCACCTCCACGGTCTTGCCGTTCATGGCCTTGACGACGTCTCCCGGCTTCATCGCCGTCCCCGACGGCATGTTCTCCACCGCGGGGACGACGGCCATGAGGTTCACCTCCGCGCCCAGCAGGGCCAGGGCCCGCACGGCCCCCAGCACCGCGGCGGCTCCGGCCATATCGCCCTTCATCTCGGACATCCCCTTGGCGGGCTTGAGAGAGATGCCGCCGGTGTCGAAGGTCACCCCTTTGCCGACCAAGGCCACCAGCGGGCGGGAGGCGTCGCGGGCATAGCGCAGCACGATGAGCTTGGGCGGCTCCGCGCTGCCCTTGGCCACGCCCAGCAGGGCGCCCATGCCCAGGCGCTCCATCTCCTCCCGCTCGAGCACCGTGCACTCGACGCCGATCTCGCGAGCCAGCTCCCGGGCGGCTTCAGCCAGGGCGGCGGGCGTCAGGTGATTGCCGGGAGCGTTGACCAGGTCCCGGGCGAAGTTGACGCTCTCCGCGAGCACGGCGCCCCGGCGGACCCCTTCCTCGATCGCGCCCAGCTTCTTCTCGTCCATTTCGGCCACGACGAGCTCGCCGGGGGCCGGCGCCCCGGGATCGCTCTTAAAGCGGGCGTACGTGTACGATCCCAGCAGCGCGCCTTCGGCCAGGGCCGCGGCGGCTTCGCCGGGGTCCAGCCCGCCGATGCCAGCGCCGTGGACGATGGTGGCGATCCGCCGCGCCCCGCCGCGGGCGGCCTCTTTGAGCGCCGCAGCGGACACCTCCCGAACCCGCTCCAGGCTGAACTCGCTCGCGGGGCCCAGGCCCACCAGGACCAGCTTGCGCTGGGGAAGTCCCGGCGGGAAGTGGAGCGTTGCGGTCTCGTTCAGCTTTCCGCGAAACTCGCCGCTTTGAATCAGGCGGGAGATGAGGCCGCCCGTGGCCCGGTCCGCGGCGCCCGTGGCTCCTCCCGGGCTCTCTACCCCCTGGAAGAGGTTGACGATGACGGCGTCTGCTTCGACGGCGGTGATGCTTTCGCGGATGACCGAGATCTTCATTTCAGGACAAATCCTCCTTCAGATGGCCGGACACCGCGGCGATGAGCCGGCGGGCGCTCATCCCTTCCAAGGTGTCGATGACGATGCAGCCCTCCGGGAAGGCGCGCCCCTTGGTCAGCGCGCTGGGCACGACCACGCACGCCAGTCCCGCGGCCCGCGCGGCCGCTGCCCCGTGCGGGGAATCCTCGATGGCGACGGCCTCGGAGGGGGCGACGCCCAGCCGCTCCACGGCCAGCCGGTATAGGGCGGGATCAGGCTTGGGCGGCACGCCGTCGTCGGGAGTGCACACCGTGTCGAACTGTTCCAGGAGGCCGTAAGGAGCCAGGCCTTCCTCGATCCACCGGTACGATGAGTTGGACGCCATGCCCAGCAGCAGCCCTTGCGCCTTGGCATCCTGGATCAGGGCGGCGACGCCCGGCCGCAGGGGCTCGTTTCCCAGGAGCTTCTTCTCATGAGCCCGGCGGCGCACTTCCAAGGCCAGGCGATCGACGGGTTGGCCGAGGCGCTGGGCCAGCATGGCGTAGGGATCGACCGCGTCCGCCGCGGCCCCCACGGCGTCATCCCAATCGGATAGAGGAAGTTCGAGGCCGTGTTCACGAAATAACTCCTGCCACGAGATGAAGACAGCCCGTTCGGTGTCGACGATGGTGCCGTCGTAGTCAAAGACCAAGGCCTTGTAGGGCATCGCAGTCAAGTCCTTTCCCGAAAGCGATCGTCCCCTGCCATTCCAGACATTACACGCCGCAGCGCCGCTCCCCTCCTGATGCCGGGGGAAGAAGGGGCCGGGCAGGCAGCCCGCCGCCCGGACGTTCCCGGCCCGCAGCGCCGCGGCGGGCAACGACTCAAGCGAAAGCGAGGGTGAGCCATGACCTCCGTGTTGGAGCGCCTTTCGGCCCGCTATGAGGACGACCTGAACGACTTGATCGCGTTCTTGCGGATCCCGAGCGTCAGCGCCCAGAGCCAGCACAGGGACGACGTGGCCCGGGCCGCCCGGTGGCTGGAGGAGTACCTGAGGCGCATCGGGATGAACCACGCCCGCACCCTGCCCACCGCCGGGCATCCGGTCGTCTACGCCGAGTGGATCGACGATCCGGAGAAGCCCACTGCCCTGCTCTACGGGCATTACGACGTGCAGCCGGCAGACCCGCTCGAGCTGTGGGAGACGCCCCCGTTCGAGCCTGATACGAGGGAGGGGCGCCTTTACGCCAGGGGCGCCAGCGACGACAAGGGGCAGGTGATGGTCCACCTGGCCGCTCTGGGCGCGTGGCTGGCAGCCGAGGGGCGGCTTCCCATCAACGTCCGCGTCCTCATCGAAGGGGAGGAGGAGATTGGCTCGCCCAGCCTGGAGCCGCTGCTCAGGGCCCATCCTGAACTGCTCCGGGCGGATTTCATCGTCATCTCCGACACCACCATGTTCGCCGAGGGGCTGCCCACCCTCTGCACGGGACTGCGGGGCATCGCGGTGGCCGAAGCCCATGTCACCACCGCGGCCAGCGATCTTCACTCGGGGCTTTTCGGGGGCGCCGCGCCCAACGCCGTCCAGGTCCTATGCGAGCTGATCGCCGCCTGCAAGGGGAGCGACGGGAAGATCCGCATCCCCGGCTTCTACGACCGGGTGGTGGAGCCTACCCCGCAGGAGAGGGCGGCATACGCGGCGCTGCCCTTTGACGAACAGCAGCTCATGAAAAGCCTGGGCCTTCCCGCCCTGGCGGGCGAGGCGGAATATACCGCGTTCGAGCGGACCACGATCCGTCCCACTTTCGAGGTGAACGGGATGTGGGGCGGGTTCACCGGAGAAGGGTCCAAGACCGTGATTCCCCAGGAGGCGCGGGCCAAGATCACCTGCCGGCTCGTCCCTGACCAGGATCCCGAGGAGATCTTGGAGCTCCTGGCCGATCACCTCCGGCGGCTCTGCCCGCCGTACGCCCGGGTGGAGCTGCAGCGGGGGGCAGGGGCGCGCCCGTGGAAAGCGTCGCTGGAGCACCCGTCGACGCAGGCGGCCATCCGGGCGCTGGAGGCGACCTACGGGAGGAGGCCGGCCCTCGCGCCGTCCGGTGGGTCGATCCCCATCGTCGAGACGCTGGACCGCCTCACCGGCGCGCCCATGGTCCTCATGGGCTTCGCCGATCCCGGCTGCAACGCGCACGCTCCCAATGAGTTTTTCTCCCTGGAGACCTTCAGGACGGCCCGGGAGGCGTGCGCAAGGTTTTGGCAAGAGGCGGCTGAAACCTTCTAGCGAGCAGGAGGGAGCATCGATGGACCGCGAGAACGTGCAGGCGTTTTCCCCGGACCGCTACGACCGGATGATCTACCGGCGCGCCGGCCGGTCGGGGCTGCTGCTGCCCGCCATTTCGCTGGGCGCTTGGGAGACGTTCGGCGGATACCGGGGCGAGGACGTGGCGCGGGCGTGCCTCTTTCGCGCGTTCGACCTGGGCATCACCCACTTCGACCTGGCCAATAACTACGGCCAGCCACCGGGCAACGCGGAGCGGGTGGTAGGGCGGATCCTGAGAGAAATGCCCCGGGACGAGCTGATCATCTCCACCAAGGCGGGCTTTCGCATGTGGCCCGGACCCTACGGCGACGGCCTGTCCAAGAAGTATCTCGTGGCCAGCTTGGACCAGTCGCTGAAGCGGCTGGACCTGGACTACGTCGATATTTTCTACGCCCACCGGCCCGATCCCGAAACGCCCCTGGAGGAGACCATGGAGGCGCTGGATCTCATCGTGCGCCAGGGGAAAGCGCTGTACGTCGGGGTGAGCAACTTCGCCGGCGCGCGCTTTGCGGAAGCCGTCCGCATCACCCGGGAGCGGGGCCTTGTGCCGATCACCCTGCACCAGCCGGGCTACAACCTCCTGAACCGGACGATGGAGTGGGATCTCCTGGACCACGCCGAGCGGTCCGGCACGGGCGTGATCGTCTACTCGCCCCTGGCCCAAGGGATCCTGACGGACAAGTACCTCGGCGGCATCCCCGGGGAGTCGCGCGCGGCTCTCCGCTGGGGTGAGGAGGAGGCCAAGAGGAGGCTTTCCGCAGACACCCTGGAAAAAGTCCGGAGGCTGAACGAGATCGCCAAGGCCCGCGGCCAGACCTTGGCCCAGATGGCCATCGCCTGGATCCTCAGGCTCCCGCAGGTGACCAGCGTCCTGGTGGGAGCGTCCCGGGTGGAGCAGATTGAGGAGAACGTCAAGGCTCTCGAAAACCTCAGCTTCACCCGGGAAGAGCTGGAGGCCATCGACGAGATCACGCTGCCGCGGGCGCCCGGGCGGTAGCGGGTGGAGCCCCACTCGGCGGCCGCCGGGCCAGACTTCGAGTGAAGGAGGAGATGGCAGTGCACCCCTTCAACGACCTCAAGGTGGAGCAGGGCTCCGTCGGCATTCACTGGTTCGGGCAGAGCTCGTTTGCGCTGAAGAGCCCGGCGGGCACCGTCATCCTGGTGGACCCGTACTTTCCCCGGGTGAGGCCGCCGGAGAAGTTCATCCATCCCGAACCGCCCGTGGATGAGGCGGACGTGAAGACGGACTGGGTCCTCCTGACCCACAACCACATTGACCACACCTGCATCGAATCGCTCCTGCGCATCCGCGACGCCTGGCCCGAGGCCCGCTTCGTGGGGCCGGTGGAAAGCGTCCAGGCCATGGTGGGCGCGAGGATCCCCGAGGAGCGCACCATCACCGTCCAGGCGGGAGAGCAGGTCCGCCTGGGCCGCGACGCCGTCGCCCACGCGGTGTACGCGAAGCCCCCCGAAGGCCATCCTGAAAAGGGCATCGCCCCGCCCGACGTGACACATCTGGGCTACGTGGTCGATGTGGCCGGCGTGCGCGTCTACATCTCCGGGGATCCCATCCACACCTTCGCGGAGCGGGAGGACCTGATCCAGCCCGTGGCGGCGCTGAAGCCGCACATCGGGATGCTGACCACCCACCCCACCGAAGGCGAGTTTCCCTTCTTCGACGGGTCGGTGGCCATGGCCCGGAAGATCGGCCTGCTCACCGCGGTTCCTTCGCACTACCAGTGCTTCGTGAAGAGGACTTACGATCCGGCGGAATGGGATGCGGCGTTCGGCGACGGGGGTCCCGAGCGGCTGATCATCCCGTACAACAGCAGCGTCGTCTACACACCGCCGGCGCGGTAATCGCGCCTTTCAAGAGACGCCCGGAAGGCTGGAGAAGAGCTTTTCCCGCAGGAGGGCGGCCACCCCGTCGACGGCGGCGAAATCCATGTGGGGGACGTAATACCGCTCGAGCCGCGCGTGGCAGGCCCGGGCCTCGCTGAGCGCGGCGACGGCCAGCGAAAAGAGGCGGGAGCGTTCGTCTTCCGCCTCTTTGAGCTCCCTCCGGCGAGAGCCCAGGCCGCCGGCGTCCAGGGCGCGGCCGGCGTCGAAGACGCGCTCCGCCCGGCCCGGCCAGGCGTGGGGCGGGGCCGAGGTGACCACGGCCAGGCCCAAGCCGGGGATCACGGCGTGCTCTACCCGGTCGGGAGCGAACGGGCAGTGGAAGCATTCCACGTCCCATCCCCGCACCGCCGCCAGGCGGACCAGGGATTCTACCAAGGAGGCCCGGGCCGGTCCCGGGGGCCCAGTGATCAGCAGGACGCGCCGGGCGCCGCCGGCGGCGTCCGAGAGGAAGTGGAGGGGGCCCTTAGGCGTGACGGCGCCGGCGAACAGCCGGCGGATCCGCCCCGGCGCCGCCGCGGGCGGCCTCTGCGGCAAGGCCGCGGCGGCCAGCTCTTCGGCCATGGCGTTCACCCGGCCCCAGTCCAAGAGCTCGCCGTACACCGCCTCGATCTCGTCCTGCACCGTCCGGGCGGCGGCCAGGTACCGGTAGGCCCGCCGGTAAGCCCGGCGGATCTCGTCCCGGAGCGCGGCGATCTCCTCCCGGTGGGCGCGAAGGCCCGCCTCGTCCCAATGAAGGCCGAGGTGGACAATCTCATCCACCGCGCCCGGAAACTCAGGGTCGATGACGTGGGGACTGGTGCCGTCGACCACGGCAAAGCCCGCGCGGGGAAAAAAGACGGCGTCGAGGGAGTCCGGGTCGGAGGAGCAGTGGAAGCGCTCGACCTCAAGGCCCAAGGCCTCGCCCTCTTCCGCCAGGCGCCGCATGAGGGTGGACTTCCCGGTGCCCGGTCCCCCCTTGAGAATGATGAAGCGCCGGGCGTCGCGGCGGGGCACGATTTGGTCGAAAAACGAGACGAATCCCCTCGGGGTGTTGCTCCCGGCGAACAACCGGCGGCTACGGCGTGACTGCGTCATGGGCGGCCTCCTTCGGCTCAAGCTCGCGAGGGCCTACCCAAGGTATGCCGGAAAGAACCAGCGTGTGCCCGGGCTCGCCGAGCGAGCCCGGGCGGGATCATTGCCTGCGCCCGGAGAAGAGCCTTGCCCAAAAGCCCCGGCGCGCGGCGGCTCCCGTTGCCTCTTGGGGCCTCAAGTACTCGGCAGGGATCAGCGTGCGGTACGGAGGGACGTCGATTTTCAAAGGCCAGAGGGTCTGGCCGGTGGCCCCTCGGATGCTCTCCCCGTCGACGACGCCGGTGAGGCCCCGGAAGTAGGAGGAATGGAAAGCCTCGCTGATGACGACGGTGTCGCCCGGCCGGAACCGGGATCCGTCGCGGTCTTCGCCCGCCGGGGCCTCCGCCGGTGCGCTCTCTTCCACGGGGGCGGCGACCTCCGGCTGGTGCGCGTCGGTCTCGGCCATGCTCTCCACTCCTTTCGCGGTTCCAGTATAGCACATCCGGACCGGGCCTCCGAACGGGCGGGGAAGGGAGGAGCGGGTCGATCTCAAAATGATGGGCCGAGGCGTCCCCTTCGCCTCGGATGAGGAGGAGTGAGAAAATGTCGAATGTCCGTACCGCCCGGGTCGCCGTCATCGGCGGCGGTCCCGGAGGATACGCTGCGGCGTTTGCCGCGGCCGATCTCGGCCTTGACGTGGTCCTGGTCAGCGACGAGCCGCCGCTGGGCGGCACCTGCCTCAACCGGGGTTGCATCCCGTCCAAGGCCCTGCTCCACGTGGCCAAGGTGATCCGGGACGCCCGCCAGGCCCGCACCTTCGGGGTGACGTTTTCCGAGCCTTCCGTGGACCTCGCGGCCCTGCGGGCGCACGTAGGCCAGGTGGTCTCCCGGATGGCAGGCGGCCTGTCGCACCTGGCCGCGCAAAGGGGCGTCGAGGTGGTCCACGGCCGGGCCCGTTTCACAAACAGCCGGGAACTGGAGATCCTGCGACCCGGAGGGGAGCGAGAGCTCCTCCGCTTCCAGGAGGCCGTCGTCGCCACAGGGTCCCGGCCCGCCGAGCTTGTGGAGGTTCCCGCCGGCTCCCCCCGGGTGATGGACTCCACGAGGGCGCTGGCGCTGGAAGAGGTTCCCAAGAGGCTCCTGGTAGTAGGCGGGGGCTACATCGGCCTGGAGCTGGCCACGGTCTACGCCGCGCTGGGAAGCCGCGTCAGCGTGGTCGAGATGGCCGACACCCTGCTGCCCGGTTTTGACCGCGACCTGGTTCGGCCGCTCATGGCCAGGCTCAAGCGGGAGCTTCACCAGGTGCTGCTCAAAACGCGCGTGACGTCCGTCGAGGACGACGGGGAGGCGGTGCGCGTCCGCTTCGCGGGAGAGCACGCGCCCCAGGATGAAGAGGTGTTCGACCGGGTGCTGGTCGCGGTGGGCCGGCGGCCCAACACCGAAGGATTGGGACTGGAGAACACCGGCGTCCGGGTGGACCCCGCCGGCTTCATCCAGGTGGACGCCCAGCGCCGCACCGCGGACCCTGCCGTTTTCGCGGTGGGCGACGTGGCAGGGCCTCCCATGCTGGCCCACAAAGCGGCCCACGAAGGGAAGCTGGTGGCGGAAGTGCTGGCGGGACGGAGCGTCGCCTTCGACGCGCGGGCGATTCCCGCCGTGGTGTACACCGACCCCGAGATCGCAGCCTGCGGGCTCAGCGAGGAACAGGCCAAGGCGGAGGGGCGAAACGTCAAAGTGGTCCGCTTCCCCTGGGCCGCGTCCGGGAGGGCCGCGGCCAGCGGCCTTTCGGAAGGCATGACCAAGCTCATCGTCGACGCGGACAGCGAGGTGGTGCTGGGAGTGGGCATCGTAGGCAGCGGCGCTTCGGAGCTGATCGCCGAAGGCGCGCTGGCGGTCGAGATGGGCGCCACCGCGGAGGACCTGCGGCTCACCGTTCACCCCCACCCCACGCTCTCCGAAACCGTGATGGAGGCCGCCGAGGCCTTTTACGGCATGGCGACCCACATCTACCGCAAGTCCTAGTGAAAGGCGGCGGTCCGGTTGCATCCTGAACCCGATCCGGTCACCGAGCGGCTGGTGCTGGCCATGATCGAGCTGATCCACGAGCGAAAGCTGGCCGGCAAGCGGGAACTGGCGGCGACCGCCGAGACCATCGCCGCGTGGCTCTCGGAGCGGACAGGCCTGCACGTCCTGCCCCGGCACGTGCACTCGCTGACCGCGGCGATGCGGGACGGCGGCCTGATCACGGTGGGCGGCGGCGGGATCGGCTATCCCAACACGTACGACTCCCGGGAAGACGAGATGGGAGAGAAGGCCTTCTGGGACCAGGTGGACGCCTTTCTCCTGGTCTGGAAGCACCCCAGCCGCAAGGCTATCGCCGGCGGGCGGAAGGCGGGCGGCGGAGGGCCGGCGCGCTAAGCTGCGGGGAAGGCCCGGTTACTGGCCGGCAGGACGGGACAGCGGCAGCTCGACGCGGAAACGGGCCCCGCCCTCCGGGCGGTTCTCCGCGCGCACTTGCCCGCCGTGCCGCTCGACCAGCTCCTTGACGATGACCAGCCCGAGGCCCGTGCCGACGCCCCGGGCGTAGCGGCGGGACTTGTCCACTTTGTAAAAGCGTTCCCAGATGAAGGGGATCTCTTCCTCGGGGATCCCCGGCCCCTCGTCCTCGATGTCGATGACCGCCTTTTCCGCCGGCGGCTCCCCGGCTCGCTCCAGCCGCACGTGCACCTGGCTGCCGGGCGGGGAGTGCCGGATCGCGTTTTCCAAGAGGTTCAGCCAGACCTGCGCCAGCCAGTCGCGATCCGCTTTCACCGGAGGCAGGGGCGCCAGGGAAAGGCAGACTTCCACGTCTCGCTCGCTGGCCAGCGGGTCGAGGCGCTCCACCGCGCTCGCGAGAGAAGCGGACAGGTCCACGTCTTCGTAGGCGAAGGAGACCGCGTTGGATTCCAGCCGGGAGAGATCGAGGAGGGTGTTGACCAGCCGGGAGAGGCGCAGGCTCTCGTCCATGATCACCTGCAGGTAGCGGCGGACCTGTTCGGGACGGGCGACGACCCCTTCGAGGATCGCCTGGGCGAAGCCCCGGATCGACGTGAGCGGCGTCCGGAGCTCATGGGAGACGTTGGCCAGGAAGTCCCGCCGCATCTTCTCAAGCTTGTACCGCTCGCTGATGTCGTGCAGGATCCCCACGGCGCCGCTGGGGGTGCCGCCGGGATCCGCCAGGGGTGCGACGTTGACGGAGAGGATGCGGCCGTCCAGGTGCAGCTCGGCGGCGGTGCTTTCGCCGCTGGCCAGCACCCGCTGGAAATGCGGCCAGAGCTGGGAGAGCTGCGGGTCCTCGGCCATGGAGACATCCAGCCACTCGCGAGGCCCGCCGAAGATCTCGGAGGTGGCCGGGTTGGCCAGGATCACCCTGCCCGCGGCGTCGACGGCGATGACGCCTTCGCTCATCCCGGAGAGGATCGATTCCGTCTTTTGCTTTTCGCTGGTGAGGGCGGCGATGGTCTCCCCAAGGCGCGACGCCAGCTCGTTAAAGGCCGTGCCCAGGGCCGCCACCTCACCCTTTCCCAGGTTCTCCACCCGCCGCTGGAAGTTCCCTTGGGCCATCTCCGCGGCCGCGACGGTCATCTCCCGGATGGGGGCCACGATCCGGCGGGAGAGGACGTAGCTCACCGCGACGCCGGCGCCGGCCGCGAGGAGGGCCGCCACCACCAAGAGCCTGGAGGCCGCCCGGATGGCCGCCACCGTCCCCCGGATGGGAGCGTGCAGGATGACGGCGCCCACCACGTTCTGGCCGGCGCGGATCGGCACCAGCGCGGTGACCACCTGCTCCTGCACGGATTCCTCGTACCCCCTGCGGGTGACGACGGTCCCTTCCTGCAGGACGGTGCGGACGTCGCTGGTGGAGAGGCGCAGCCGCTGGGCCCGGGACTCGTCGAGGGTGGTGAGGATCAAGCCCTCCCGGTTGGCGACGGTGATCTCCGCGCCCAAGGTGCTGGCGATGGCCTCGATGCGCGTCCTGACCAGGATCGAGGGCTGAAAGAGCAGGAGGCTGTCCTGGAAGATCTGGGCGATCCTCCGGCCGTTGGCGATCAGTTCTTGCTCCCGCGCCCGGAAGAGGCTTTCGGTGTACATGTAGGCCAGCGCCGCGCCGATGACCAGGATCGCGGTGAACAGCACCACGACGTACGAGCGGAGGAGCCGGGCGAACAGCGTGTTCACGGGCGGTCAAACCTCTTCGACCTTGAACTTGTACCCCACGCCCCACACGGTCTGGATGTACCGGTAAGGGTGGCCGTCGGGCTCGATCTTGCGGCGCAGCCGCTTGATGTGGACGTCTACGGTGCGGTCGTCGCCGAAATACTCAAAGCCCCAGACGTACTCGAGCAGCTGCGGCCGGG
>k87-527371_pt1 | contig 12783 bp, 10 predicted proteins | sample MGYA00084031_6733416 | MGnify analysis MGYA00084031
AAACAATACGGTTAGACCGTTTGGAACTTGGAATACCGGAGCTGCGCGAGCGTATCAAGTCCGTTGCCGAAAAAAATCTCGACCCGGTAAAATCGCTTGGGATCGATGAAGTGATTGGCGACGTGGTTGACCTTCAACTGGACGTACAGGCCATCTCTGTACTTGAAATTAAAGAAGAGCATGTTTTTGCTCGGACACAAATCGCTCGAGGCCACTACATATTTGCGCAAGCCAATTCACTGGCAGTCGCTGTCATCGATGCCGATGTGGCTTTGACCGCGACTGCACGCATTCGCTTTGTCCGCCCGGTCAGACTGGGCGAAAAGCTGGTAGCCAAAGCGGTCGTACGAAATCGCGATGGCGATGAATGCAAGGTTCGCGTCGAAACAAAGGTGCAGGGAGAGCTCGTTTTTACAGCGACATTCCGAGTCGTCGGGATGTCAAATGTCAGCACGAGAAATATATGAGCAAACAAGGAGGGACACGGATGCGAATCGCATTGGATGCGATGGGAGGAGACAACGCTCCGCGAAGCGCTGTACTGGGCGCATGGGAGGCAGTCAAAGAGAATCCGGCTTTAACGGTGGTGCTGGTGGGAGACGAGGAAGCCATACGGCGTGAACTGCCTGGAGAGCTTCCGTCCGGTTTGGAAATCCACCATACGTCGGAAATCATTGAGGCTGATGATGAACCGGTGCGGGCCGTCCGGCGAAAAAAGGATTCGTCTCTCGTCGTAACGGTGCAGCTTGCCAAGGAAGGCAAGGTAGATGCTGCGATTTCGGCAGGAAATACGGGTGCGCTTATGACTGCCGGACTTCTGCTGTGCGGAAGAATGGAAGGAATCGAACGGCCTGCGCTTGCTGCCTTTATCCCCAACATCAAAGGAAGGGTCACGTTGGCGCTTGATGTTGGAGCCAATATGGACGCCAAGCCGCAGCATCTCTATCAATACGCAATCATGGGAAGCCTGTACGCGGAAAAGGTGCTTGGCTTTGAACGTCCCCGCGTGGGGCTGTTGAACGTCGGGACGGAAGAAGGCAAGGGAAACGAGCTGACAAAAGCCGTTTACGGAATGCTCGTGGATGCCGATTTGCATTTCATCGGAAATGTGGAGTCCCGCGATGTCATGCAGGGCGAGTGCGACGTGCTTGTTTCTGACGGCTTTGTTGGAAACGTGCTGTTAAAAGCAATGGAAGGCACGGCAGCGACAATCTTTTCTGTCTTGAAGCAGGAATTTACTTCCAGTTTGATTAATAAAGTAGGGGCGGCTATTCTAAAACCGGGTCTGGTCCGGTTCCGCAAACGGATGGATTACGCGGAATACGGAGGAGCACCGCTTTTGGGATTGCGGCGACCAGTCATCAAGGCGCACGGCTCGTCAGACGAACGAGCGGTCAAAAATGCGATAGCCAGTGGCGTACGTTTCGTTTCACAGGATGTGAACGGGTACATTCAGGACGCCTTGCAGAAAAATACACCGGGAGAAAGTGAGTGAGAACAGATGAAAGGAACGCGTTCGGTTGGAATTTTGGCGACAGGCTCCTATACACCTGAGAGAGTGCTGACCAACTTTGATCTGGAAAAAATGGTGGAAACCTCGGATGAATGGATCGTGAGCCGCACGGGTATCCGGGAACGCCGCATTTGCGGACCGGAGCAGGCTTCTTCCGATTTGGCCCTGGAAGCCGCGAAAAAAGCGCTGGCCAAAGCGAATATCGGTCCGGAACAGCTTGACATGATTATTGTGGCTACGGTTACGCCTGACACGATGTTCCCATCGACAGCCTGCATCTTGCAAGAAAAGCTGGGGGCGAAAAAAGCGGCGGCACTGGATGTTTCGGCTGCGTGTACCGGATTTTTGTACGGGATTGCAACGGGAAGCCAGTTCATCGCCAACGGACTGTACCGTTATATCCTCGTCGTAGGGGTGGAGACGCTCTCCAAAATCACCAACTACAAGGACCGCAATACATGCGTTTTGTTCGGAGACGGTGCAGGGGCTGCGGTACTCGGACCGGTCAAGGATGGTCTCGGGTTCCAGGCATTTGAGCTGGGGGCAGACGGATCGGGCGGCGCACTTCTGTCTCAACCGGCTGGCGGTTCCCGAATCCCGGCTTCCGCCGAATCCATTGAAAACAATCTCCACTACATTTCGATGGCTGGCGGAGAAGTGTTCAAGTTTGCGGTGCGTGTCATGAACTCCGCAACGGAAGCCGTGCTGGAAAAATCGGGTGCCTCCAAGGAAGACATCGACCTGCTGGTGCCGCATCAGGCAAACAAGCGCATCATTGACTCGGCGATTCAACGCTTCGGCCTCTCCGAAGATAAAGTGGCCATTAACCTGGACCGCTACGGAAACATGTCTTCCGCATCGATCCCTGTTGCGCTGGACGAAGCGATCCAGGAAGGGCGGCTGAAGGAAGGAGACAACGTGATTCTCGTCGGCTTTGGCGGCGGACTCACCTGGGGTGCGACTTTGCTTAAATGGTCGACCCAAGAAGCGGAAGGAGGAGAAAAGTAATGGGTAAGGTGGCATTTGTGTTCCCGGGACAGGGGTCTCAATTTGTCGGGATGGGCCAGGCGCTGTCGCAACAGTCAGATGCCGCACGGCGCATTTTTGAACAAGCCGATGAAGCGCTCGGTTTTTCCCTCTCTCGTCTTTGCTTTGAAGGTCCGGAAGAAGAGCTTCGCCTGACGGCCAATACACAGCCGGCCATTTTGACGGCAAGTGTAGCCGTACTGGAGGCGCTTCGGGAAAAGAAAGCGGATATGAAGGTTGATTTTTATGCGGGCCATAGCTTGGGCGAATATTCTGCGCTGGTGGCGGCAGGAGCCCTGTCCTTCACGGACGCGGTGAAAGTCGTACGGGCACGCGGCCAGTTCATGGAGGAAGCCGTTCCAGCAGGCCAGGGCGCCATGGCAGCCGTTCTCGGGATGGAGCGCGGAGCCCTGCATGCTGTTTGCGAGGAAGTCAGCGGTGCCGGGAACCCTGTCCAACTAGCCAATATGAACTGCCCTGGACAGATCGTTATTTCCGGATCGGCTGAGGGCGTAAAGCTGGCAGGCGAAAAGGCCAAAGCAGCCGGAGCCAAGCGGGTACTGCCGCTTAACGTAAGCGGACCGTTTCACTCCAGTCTGATGCAGCCTGCGGCCGATAAGCTTCAGTCTGTGCTCGCAGAAGTCAGCGTACAGGCTGCTTCTGTGCCGGTAGTGGCGAACGTCTCGGCTCGTCCTGTTTCGGATGCGGGAACCATTGTGGACAGCTTGATCCAACAGGTAGCGGCCCCTGTATTGTGGGAAGATACCATTCAATGGATGGTCGAGCAGGGGGTCACAACCTTCGTTGAGGTAGGTCCAGGAAAAGTTTTGGCAGGCTTGATCAAAAAAATCGCCCCGGCCGAGACGAAAATCGTCTCCGTACAGGATATGGAATCGCTGACGGAGCTGTTGAACGGAGGTATCCTATGATCACAGGAAAAACGGCGCTCGTTACGGGTGCTTCCCGGGGAATTGGGCGTGCGATCGCCTTGACTCTGGCTGAAGCGGGAGCCAATATCGTGGTGAACTACTCAGGCAGTGAAGCGGCTGCGGCCGAAACCGTTGCCAAGGTGAAAGAGCTGGGCCGCGACGCGATTATGGTACGGGCGAATGTAGCCGATGCCGAAGAAGTAAACAATATGTTTAAAGAGGCTTTGGATCACTTTGGAACCATTGACATCCTCGTCAACAATGCGGGAATTACCCGCGACAATTTGCTGATGCGGATGAAAGAAGAGGAATGGGACGATGTGATCGCGATCAATCTCAAAGGCGTGTTCAACTGTATCAAGGCAGCGACCCGCCCGATGATGAAGCAGCGATCCGGCCGGATTATCAACATCACGTCCGTTGTCGGTGTGATGGGCAATCCGGGCCAGGCCAACTACGTGGCCGCAAAAGCGGGCGTGATCGGACTGACGAAGACCTCTGCGCGTGAGCTTTCCTCCCGCGGTATCACGGTAAATGCGGTCGCTCCCGGTTTTATCGATACCGATATGACCGCCGCTTTGCCGGAAGACGTGAAATCGTCGATGCTGGGTCAAATCCCGTTGGGCCGTTTCGGACAGGCCGAGGACATCGCCCGCGTCGTTCTGTTCCTGGCTTCAGATGCTGCTGGCTATATGACCGGACAGACGCTTCACGTTGACGGCGGTATGTACATGTAACAAAGAGCCTGCTAGTTTTTCATAGGCTCATCCACTATAATTACGGGGAGAGGGGGTGAAGCAAAATGGCAGATACATTTGATCGTGTGAAAAAAATCATCGTAGATCGTCTGGGTGTAGATGAGTCCAAAATCACTTTGGAGGCTTCTTTCAAAGAAGATCTTGGTGCTGACTCCCTGGATGTTGTTGAACTGGTAATGGAACTGGAAGACGAATTCGATCTGGAAATTTCCGACGAAGACGCTGAAAAGATCACTACTGTTGGTGAGGTTGTTTCCTACATAACAGCTAACAAGTAGTTCCATTCAGTGGAAGTCCCGCATGGTCGGGGCTTCCCCCTTCCTTTCTCCATTTCCGATCGCAGTTCAACCCCTAAAAAGCAACAAGGAAGCGTATGGCTGACTTCATTATAGAGGTGATACCTTATGAAACGCAGAGTGGTGATTACCGGCGTTGGCGTTGTTTCGCCGCTTGGCAATGACGCGACGACATTCTGGAATAGCTTGCTGGAAGGAAAGTCGGGCATTTCACCGATTACTTCTTTCGATGCCTCTGACTACCCGACGCAAATTGCAGGGGAAGTCAAAGATTTCAATCCAGAAGACTATATGGATAAAAAAGATATTCGACGTACAGACCGATTCGTTCAGTTTGGACTGGCTGCTGCCAAGATGGCTGTGGAGGACGCCAAGCTGGAAATCACAGCTGAAAATGCCGAACGTGTTGGTGTATACATCGGATCAGGCATCGGGGGGCTCAGCACTTGGGAGGAGCAGCATCAGGTGCTGCTGGAAAAAGGGCCGCGCCGCGTCAGCCCGTTCTTTATCCCGATGCTTATCGCGAATATGGCTTCTGGAGCCGTGTCCATTCAATACGGAGCCAAAGGGCCTACTTCCAGTGCGATTACCGCATGTGCGACTGGAACGAACGCGATTGGCGACGCGCTTCGCCTGATCCAATACGATCAAGCGGATGTCATGATCACCGGGGGCGCAGAAGCGACGATCCGTCCGATGGCGTTTGCCGGCTTTTGTTCTGCCAAGGCTATGTCTACGCGAAATGACGAACCGACGAAGGCCAGCAGGCCGTTTGACCGCGACCGCGACGGATTTGTCATGGGCGAGGGTGCGGGCGTGCTTATTCTCGAAGAGCTTGAGCACGCGAAAAAACGCGGGGCTACCATTCTCGCAGAGGTGATCGGCTACGGCATGAGCGCGGACGCCCATCACATCACCGCTCCATCACCGGGAGGCGAGGGTGCTGCCCGCTGCATGAAGAACGCACTGAGAGACGCAGGTATCGAACCTTCCGAAGTGGAGTACATTAATGCACACGGTACTTCCACGGGTCAAGGGGACATTGCGGAAACGATGGCGATCAAGGAAGTGTTTGGCGAGCATGCATACAAGCTTGCAGTCAGCTCGACCAAATCGATGACGGGGCACCTGCTCGGTGCAACAGGCGGGGTAGAAGCGATTGCAACGGCGTTCGCGCTCCGTGATCAAATCTTGCCGCCGACGATTAATCTGGAGAACCCCGATCCAGAGTGCGATCTGGATTATGTACCGAATGAAGCACGCAAGGCGAAGGTGAATGTGGCCCTTTCCAATACGTTTGGATTTGGCGGTCACAACGCAACCATTATTTTAAAGCGTTACGAGGCATAAATGGTCCCTGCTCACAAGAAGAGTAGGAAGTCTTCGGGGATGGTGGTGAGGGTGATGAATTTCGCCGAGCTGCAAGAAACCATTGGCATCCGGTTTCGCGACGAGAGTGTTTTGCGGCAAGCGTTCACCCATTCTTCTTACGTCAACGAGCAACGCGGCAAGCGTATACAGGATAACGAGCGGCTGGAGTTTCTCGGCGACGCTGTCCTGGAGCTTACCGTTTCCCAGTTCCTGTATAAAACTTTTCCCAAGATGAGCGAGGGCGAAATGACCAAGCTTCGAGCAGCGATCGTCTGCGAGCCCTCACTCGTAAAGTTTGCTGAGCTGCTTCGCTTTGGTGAGCTCGTTCTCTTGGGAAAAGGGGAAGAATTGACGGGTGGCCGGCAGCGGCCCGCTCTGTTGGCAGATGTGTTTGAAGCATTTATCGGAGCGCTTTACCTGGACCAAGGTCTGGATGCGGTTTTCACCTTTATGGAAAAATACGTTTATCCGCGCGTGGATAAAGGGGAGTTTACCAACCTGACGGACTTCAAGAGCCAGCTCCAGGAATTTGTTCAGCAGGATAACCTGGGTGAAATCAACTACCGCATATTGGAAGAAAAAGGCCCTGCTCACAACCGTGAGTTTGTGTCCGAAGTGCTTTTGAACAATCGGTCGCTGGGTGTTGGCACAGGCCGTTCCAAGAAAGAAGCGGAACAACAGGCAGCCGCAAAAGCATTGATTCTACTCGGTGCCAAGTAATACGGAAAATGAGTATGAAGGAGAGTGAGGAAGCGCCTGTGCTTGTCTCGCTCTTTTTTTCATATGGTTTGTAGAAGCGTACAGCAAAGGCTCCATCTGTCAGGACGGAGAAAGATACCGCTCGATTGCAGTTATATGGTACACTATAAAGGGAATGTCCTAGAAAAAATCTTGCGCTCCTGTCCCAGGCAGGAGCTTTCTTTTAGAACGCTATTCAAGTAGTGACAGTTTCTTTGTAGAGCTTCAAAACAGGAGCTTTTTTGGTAGGAGGACCATTCGTATGTATTTGAAACGCCTGGAACTGGCAGGGTTCAAATCGTTTGCAGACCGGACAGAGCTTGAATTTGTCCCTGGTGTCACCGCTGTAGTCGGACCAAACGGCAGCGGCAAAAGCAACGTCTCGGACTCGATCCGCTGGGTGCTCGGCGAACAGAGCGCCAAGTCTCTTCGCGGAGCCAAGATGGAAGACATCATTTTTGCCGGCAGCGACTCGCGAAAACCGGTAAATTATGCAGAAGTGACCTTAACGCTGGACAATACCGACAGGTCTCTCGACGTGGAGTATTCGGAAGTATCCGTGACCCGTCGGGTGTATCGTTCGGGCGATAGCGAATATTACATAAATAAACGAGCGTGCCGGCTCAAGGACATTATGGAGCTGTTCATGGATACCGGGCTCGGAAAAGAAGCATACTCGATCATCGGACAAGGAAAGATCGAGGAAATCCTCAGCACGAAATCCGAAGACCGCCGCGGCATTTTCGAAGAGGCGGCAGGGATCGTCAAATACAAGAGCCGCAAGCGGGAAGCAGAGAAAAAGCTGGATGAAACGGAACAAAATCTCGTTCGTATTCATGATATTGTCAGCGAGATAAACGAGCAGGTCGGCCCTTTGAAAGAACAGGCCGAAACCGCACGTACCTATAAGCAATTGCATCAGACACTGGTTGAGCATGAAATCTCCCTTTACGTACAGCAGATCGAAGCCGCCCATGCGAAGTGGGAGGAAGCGGGAAGACGCGTCCAGGAGCTTCAGGAAGAGCTGGCCGGACAGTCGGCGCAGGCATCCTCCAGAGAAGCCGATCTGGAGAAGGCGAAGTTTCACGTCAGCCAGATAGATGAATCGATTGAGGAGTTGCAGCAGGTTCTCTTGACCGTCAGTGAGGAGACGGAAAAAGTAGAGGGGCAGCGGGAAGTGTTGAAAGAAAGGCTGCGCAACCTGGCAGCCAATCGCTCGCAAACAATCGAGCAGCTTCACCGCATTACGGAAAAGCAGCACGCCGTGGAAGCGGAACTAGAGGGAGAGCTGGCCCGCAAGGAAGAGACAAGCAAGCGGCTCTCGGAAGCCCAAGCTGCCCTGCGCGAGGCGGAGAACCAGTTTTACGCCATGGTCCAATCGCTGACCGACGACGTAGAGCGGCTAAAGGGCGACTACTTTGAAAAAGTAAACGATCTGGCCAATTTGCGAAATGAGATTCGCCATCAGCAGCAGCTACTGCAGACAGGCCTTGCCCGTGCAGAAAGACTTTCGAGCGAGAAAGAGCGGCTTGACCAGGAGGAAGCGACCCGGATCGGAAAAATCGAAGAGCTTCGGGGGCAGCTTCGGGAGATCGAAGCGGCACTTGAGGAGACGCTGGCCCGCTACAAGGAATCACTCGAACGGATTCGCGAGGGACAAGCCCGGTTGGAGACGGCCCGGCGCGAGCTGAGGCAGGCGGAGCAGCGCAAAGAAGCGATCCGTTCCCGCTTGGATATGCTCAAGGAAATGCAGGCTGACTTTGCCGGCTTCCAGCAAGGGGTAAAGGAAATATTGAAGGCCCGGGAACGCGGATTTCAAGGCATTCACGGCGCCGTGGCGGAGCTGGTTGTCGTACCGGAGAAATACGAGACAGCGATGGAAGTGGCCCTTGGCGGAGCGCTGCAAAACGTCGTGGTGGAAAATGAGGCTGCCGGCCGGGCTGCCATCGCTTATTTGAAGCAGCACAACGCGGGACGAGCTACCTTTCTCCCGCTGGATGTCATCCGTCCGCGCAGTCTGCAGCCGGAGGACAAGCGCCTTCTCGGCAAGGAGGCGGGCGTCGTCGGCATTGCCAGCGAACTGGTTTCCTATGATGCTGCGTATCGGACCATCGTAGAGTCACTGCTGGGAAATGTGATCGTGACAGAGTCTCTTGAACAGGCGAATCGCGTAGCCCGCACGATCGGGTACCGCTACCGGGTCGTGACTTTGGAAGGGGACATCGTCAACGCCGGGGGTTCCATGACGGGTGGCGCCTTGAAGAAAAACTCGACGAACCTGCTGGGGAGAAACCGTCAGGCTGAAGAGCTGGAAGCGCAAATGACCCAGATCGAAGAGGCCATTATTGGGCATACTACACTGGTGGAAAATGTAACCAAAGAGCTGCTTCAGATCGAGCAGGAGCAGGAGCAGCTGCGCAATCAGGGAGAACAGCTTCGCCTCAAGGAGCAGGAAGTGAAGGTCATCCTGCAACAGACAGAGGGAGAAGGGAAAAATCTCTCCGACCGGCTGCTCGTGGTCGATCAGGACATTGCCGGTTACGAACGGGAAATGAATGAAGCCCGCAAAAAGCTGGAGGAGCTGGAAGCAGCTCTCGCCCTGATGACGGAGGAAGAAAAAGCGCTGTCGGACCAGATTGCCGCTGCGGAAGCAAAGCGTCAGGAGCAACTGGAATCAAAAGAAGAGATGAATCAACGGATCACCAGCTTGAAGGTGCTGGATGCGCAGGTGAGCTCTGAGCATCAATCCCGCGTCGAGCAGGTAGAGAGATTGGAAGAGCAAAAGAAGACCCTGCAGCGCGAATGGGAAGAGCTGAATAAGACACTTGCTTCCTACGACGAGCTGGAGGCGACGAACGAAACAAGCAGTGCCGAGCTCGACCAGAAGATCGCCGAGCTGCGCCAGGATAAAGAGCGAGTCGCTTCGCTGATCCAGGAACGCCGTAGCGAACGCGCGACTCTGTACCATCGCCAGGAGCAGGTGGAGCTGGAGGTAAAAGAGATCCGCAAGCGGCTCAAAGCATTGGAAGACAGCCTGCATCAGGAGGAGGTCAAGGTCAACCGCTTTGACGTCGAACTGGATCACTTGTTGAATAAACTCTCCCAAGAGTACGAAATGAGCTATGATCTGGCCAAGCAAAAATATCCGCCGCGCGGCGAGATTGAAAGCGAGCAGCAAATCGTCAACCGCTTGAAGAAAGAAATTGCTGCGCTCGGTACAGTAAACCTCGGCGCGATTGAAGAATACGAACGCCTTTCGGAGCGACAGCAATTCCTCAGTGCCCAGGAAGAGGATTTGAATGAAGCCAAAGCGATGCTCTACCAGGTGATCGAAGAAATGGACCAGGAGATGTCCCGCAGGTTCAAGGAGACCTTTGACGCGATCCAGGAGCAGTTCCGGGACGTATTTGTCCAGTTGTTTGGCGGAGGCCGGGCCGATCTGGTATTATCCAATCCAGACAGTCTGCTCGATACGGGCATTGACATCGTCGCCCAGCCACCCGGCAAAAAGCTGCAAAATCTCGCCCTCCTCTCAGGGGGAGAACGCGCACTGACAGCGATGGCCCTGCTGTTTGCCATACTCAAGGTCAAGCCGGTGCCGTTCTGCGTGCTCGACGAGGTAGAGGCTGCGCTGGACGAGGCCAATGTCAACCGCTTTGCCGAATACATGCATCAATTCAGCGGTCAGACACAGTTTATTTGCGTGACTCACAGGAAAGGCACCATGGAGAGCGCCGATGTGCTGTACGGTGTCACGATGCAGGAGGGCGGCGTTTCCAAGATCGTTTCCGTCAAGCTGGAGGACACGCGCAAATATATCGAGTCGGCTTGAGAAGCCCGATAAAGCCAGTCATGTAAAGGCATGGCGCTTTTACTCAGACAGAAAAGGAAGATGAAGATGAGCTTTTTTAAACGCTTGCGGGATGCGATTGTACAAAAATCGGAAGCAGTCACGCAGAAGTTTACAGACGGATTGGCCAAGACCCGAGACCTCTTGGTGGAAAAGGTGGAGGATCTCGTCCGTCGCTACAAAAAAATCGATGAGAACTTCTTTGAAGAGCTGGAAGAAATTTTGATCACCGCCGATGTCGGGGTCAATACCGTCATGGAGCTGATCGACGAGCTCCGCTCCGAGGTTCGCAAGCAAAAGATCGAAGACGCGATGGACTTGCAGCCGATCTTGTCCGAGAAGCTGGTTGCCCTGCTGAAAAATGACGATTCCATGGACGCGGGCCTGAACATCGAGGACGGCCGCTTGAACGTCATCCTGTTTGTCGGCGTCAACGGCGTAGGAAAGACGACGACGATCGGGAAGATGGCGCATATGTTCAAGCAGCAAGGCAAAAAAGTGCTGCTGGCAGCCGGCGATACATTTCGCGCAGCCGCCATCGAACAGTTGGAAGTGTGGGGAGACCGCGTAGGCGTGGACGTGATCAAGCACCAGCAGGGAGCCGATCCCGCGGCCGTGATCTACGATGCAGTGCAGGCGGCAAAATCGCGGGGAGTGGACATCCTCCTGTGCGATACGGCGGGACGTTTGCAAAACAAAGTAAACCTGATGGAAGAGCTGAGCAAGGTCCACCGCGTCCTGCAGCGGGAATTGCCAGGAGCGCCGCATGAAGTGCTCCTCGTGCTCGATGCCACGACGGGACAAAATGCGCTCTCGCAAGCGAAAACGTTCGGAAAGTCTGCCGGCGTGACAGGGATTGTCCTCACAAAGCTGGACGGTACGGCAAAAGGCGGCATCGTCATCGCGATTCGCAACGAATTGAACATCCCGGTGAAATACGTGGGACTTGGCGAGAGGATGGACGACTTGCAGCCGTTTGACCCGGAACAGTTTGTCCACGCCTTGTTCGCCGGACTGATCGCGCAGGAGACAGAGGGCGAGCAGCAGCCGGAGGCTTGATCTTTCGCGTACAGGAACCGTAATTGTTGTTCCAAAAATCTTGTCAATAAAAAAGCTTGACAGTACATGGGGAATTAGGTAGTATAGGTATCGTGCTGTAAAGGAAAAAGTCTTTACAGGATGATTCGAGTACCTCTCAGCAAAGGATTGGTTACATGCTCGAAAAAACCAATCAAGTTAATCTCTTGTTTGACTTTTACGCACCGCTCCTCAAGGGCAAGCAGCGCGAATATCTGGAATTGTATTATCTGGACGATTTGTCGCTGGGCGAAATTGCCGAGATGCACGAGGTCAGCAGACAGGCTGTGTACGATCACATCAAGCGGGCAGAGAAACAGCTCTTCGAATACGAAGACAAGCTGCGTTTGTCGGCCCGGCATGAACAGCGGCAGGCTTTGCTGAACCGGATGGAGAGCATCGTCGAGGGACTTGCGGACAGCGGAGCGAGAGATGACTTGATGACTTTGCTCCACCAACTGTCAGAGATGGATTAGGAGGGCTCGTATGGCGTTTGAAAGCTTAGCCAGCCGGCTGCAGAGCGCATTTGACAAACTGCGCGGCAGAGGCAAGATCGACGAGGCCGTCGTCAGTGAGGCGATGCGCGAAGTCCGTCTGGCCCTGCTGGAAGCCGACGTCAACTTCAAGGTCGTAAAGGATTTCGTTGCTCGCGTAAAAGAGCGGGCAGTCGGGCAAGAGGTGCTCAAGAGCCTCACTCCCGGCCAGATGGTCATCAAGATCGTCAACGAAGAGCTGATCGAATTAATGGGCGGAAACGTCGCCCAATTGGCCGCGTCTCACCGACCGCCAACAGTCGTCATGATGGCTGGTCTGCAAGGGGCCGGTAAGACGACGACGACTGGCAAGCTGGCCAAGTACTTGCAAAAGCAAAATCGCAAACCGCTATTGGTTGCAGCCGACATTTACCGTCCGGCAGCCATCAAGCAGCTGCAGGTTTTGGGGGATCAACTGAACGTTCCCGTTTTCTCTCTGGGTGATCAGGTAAGTCCGGTCGAGATCGCCAAACAAGCGATCGACCATGCGAAAGCCAATCACCTCGACTATGTGATTATCGATACGGCGGGCAGGCTGCATATTGACGAAGCGCTGATGGAAGAGCTGAAGCAAGTGCGCGAAGTAGCCAAGCCGGACGAAATTTTGCTCGTAGTCGACGCGATGACAGGTCAAGATGCCGTCAACGTGGCAGAGAGCTTCAACAGCCAGTTGGAGCTGACGGGCGTGATTC
>k87-1031141_pt1 | contig 12757 bp, 9 predicted proteins | sample MGYA00084031_6733416 | MGnify analysis MGYA00084031
CCGCAGCTACGCCCTGTCCCAGCCGCCGCGGACCATTCCCGCCGTGCGCTCCCACACCCCGGCCCGCGGCCCCGGCTGGCGGCCGGCCCGGGGCGCCCGGGTGGTGGTGGACCACGCCTCCCTGGCCGACGAGGGGAAGCTGATCGCGGGCGAACTCGGCCTGACGTACGCCGGGCAGAGGAAGGACGTGCGCTCCGGCGACCTGCGGCTGGCGCTCGGCGGGGGCGGGAGCCCGGAGTCGTACACCATGACCGTGCGCGACGGCCGGGTGACCATCGAGGGACCGGCCGACGCGGGCGTCTTCTACGGCACCCGCACCCTGAAGCAGGCGGTGCGCGGCGGCGGTACGGCCCCCGAGGGCGTCGTGAACGACATGCCGGCCAAGCCGCGGCGCGGCTTCATGCTGGACATCGCCCGCAAGCCGTTCACGGCCGACTGGATCGAGGACCGCATCCGCGAACTGGGCGATCTGAAGTTCAACGAGCTGGGCCTGCACTTCTCCGACGACCAGGGCTTCCGCATCCAGTCCGACACGCACCCGGAGGTCGTCTCCCGGAACCACCTCACCAAGGCCGAGGTCAAGCGGATCGTCGACCTCGCCGCCAGCCGGCACATCACCGTCGTCCCCGAGATCGACTCGCCCGGCCACCTGGGAGCGGTGCTCGCCGCCCACCCCGAGCTGCAGCTGCGCAACGCGCAGGGCGTGGCGACCCGGGGCGCGATCGACATCTCCAAGGAGCAGGCCGCCCGGATCGTCGACGACCTGCTCGACGAGTACGCGGACCTCTTCCCCGGCAGCCAGTGGCACCTCGGCGGCGACGAGTACCAGGCGCTGACCGTGCGCGACCCCGAGGCGTCCTACCCGCAGCTGGCCGCCGCCGCGAGGAAGGCCCACGGCCCCGGCGGCACCGTGGCCGACCTGGCGACGGGCTGGCTGAACGACCGCGCCGCCACCGTCCGCAGGAACAACCGCACCCCGCGCGCGTGGAACGACGGCTTCTTCCGGAACACCTCCGTACGGCCCGCGGAGGACATCGTGGCCGCCTACTGGACCGGCAAGGAGATAGGCGCCCGCCGGCCGGTCGAGTACCTCTCCGCCGGCCGCAAGGTCCTCAACTACAACGACGAGTTCCTGTACTACGTCCTCGGCGAGCCGAACGCCTTCGTCTACCCGACCGGGGAACGGATCTACGAGCAGTGGACCCCGCGCGTGCTGCGCGGCACCGAGGCGGTGCCCGCACGGTACGACGCGCAGATCCTGGGCGGCTCGTTCGCCGTGTGGTGCGACCTCGCGGACTCCCAGACCCAGGACCAGGTGGCGGCCGGCATCCGCATGCCGCTGCGGGCGACGATCCAGAAGCTGTGGAACCCCGGCAGGCCGGAGCTGTCCTGGGCGGAGTTCAAGGCGCTGGCGGACCGGCTGGGCTGACGCGGCCCCGGCGGCACGACTGGCTGAAACCCCTCTGCACCGCGCGTGGCCGGAATCTTTTCCTCCGCCGTTACCGCTCTCTGTCTCGACTGTGCGTGATCGCCGTGTGACACTACCGGGCGATTGCACACCGTGAGGGAGAGTGCGGGCTCCGTAGGGGTCGGGGTCCCACAAGGAGGCGGAAATGAGCCTGGTGGAGCTGATCGCGCAGGCCGACGAGCGCGGACTGGCCGCCAGCGGGCTGGCTTGTTTGGATCGGTGCATACCGCTGCTCGGCGGCGACGACGAGGTGCTGCGGCCCCTGTGGGGAAGCCTCGCCGACGGTTCCTCCGAGGGCGACTGGGCCGAACGGCTCCAGCAGGTGCGCGAGGCGCTGGAGGCGGCCGACGGGGAGGCGGCCGCCGAGGGCGGGGCCGCCGAGGACGAGGCCGCGCAGCTGGCCCGCCGGATGCTGGACGCCGCGCCGGCCACCCGGTCCGCTCCCGAGGTGCGGCAGTGGGCGGACGCCTGCTCGGTCGCCTCGCTCCAGATCCACCGGCTCCTGGACCCGGCCGAGGACACGACATCGGTCGACTCCTGCCGCGAGGGCCGTACGGAGGACGCCTCGCCGCTCGTCGCCGCCGAGCTGCGCCGGCAGATCACCGTCCTGGAACTGCTGGCCGGGCACGGCTCCGCCGGACTCCGCCAGGCGCTGGAGGTCTCCACCGAGGGGCGTCGCGTCCTGCGGGCGGTGGTGTCCCGCAGGGCCCGCAGCCGGGTGTGAGGCCCGGACCGTGGTCCGCGGGGGCGCCCCGGGGTGCGGCGCGGGAGCCCTGCACCGGTGCCGCGCCGGGTGCGGACGACGGGAGAGCGGCGGGAGGAACAGCGGGGGGAACGACGGAGGAGCGGCGGGAAGAACAGAAGAACAGCGGGGAGAACGGACAGGACGCGCTCTTCCGGACGGGACGAGACGGGACGGGACGGGACGGTGCGGGGCGGGACGACGACCCGGCGGCGGACCGGGCCGTACGCCGTCACCGGGCCGGTGCGCCGGACGGCGGGCACCCCGGCGGTGAGAGCCGAGCCCGCGACTCCGAGCGACGGCCGGGGATCCGGGTGAGGGCCCGGTCGGGAACCCGGCCGAGGAGACCCGGCGCCGCCGTGGGCCGGGGCCGCGCGACCGCTTCCGCGGCCGCCGTGCCGGGGCGTCCCGGGCGAGCGGGGAACGATGTGCGCGCAAAGGGCCTCTGACGAGCTGTGACGTTTCCGCGGAAGCCGACGCTGATGACCGTGGGGGACGTGGACACGACCGGACGCGCAGGGGTGCGCATGTCCGGGGACTCGCTACGGACGAGGACGGTTCTTGGGCCAGGGAGGGGAACCCCGTCGCGCGCAGGCGTACGACGGGGAGCTGGGTGAGGCCGTCGCACGGGCCCAGGAGGGCGACGAGGAGGCCTTCGCGGTCGCGTACCGGATCGTGCAGCCCGGACTGCTCGGATATCTGCGCGGACTCGTCGGGGACGACGCCGAGGACGTGGCGTCGGACGCCTGGCTGGAGATCGCCCGCGACCTCGGCCGGTTCCGGGGCGACGGGGCGGGCTTCCGCGGCTGGACGGCGACCATCGCCCGGCACCGGGCGCTCGACCATCTGCGCCGGCAGCGCGCACGGCCCCGGGGCACCGCGCTCGAACAGGACGTCCTGGAGCTGCCCGGCCCGCACAGCACCCACGACCAGGCCCTGGAGTCCATCACCACCGAGCAGGCCCTCGCGCTTCTGGGGCGGCTGCCCCGCGACCAGGCCGAGGCCGTGCTGCTCCGGGTGGTCGTCGGCCTCGACGGCCCCGCCGCGGCACGCGTCCTCGGCAAGCGGCCCGGCGCGGTGCGCACCGCCGCCCACCGGGGACTGAAACGGCTGGCCCGGGAGCTCGGAGCGGGAAGCGACGGGGAAGCACGAGGGACACAGGGGACACGGGGCGCACGAGAGGGGCGAGGGGGCCGGCCGGCCGGATAGGCCCCGCCAGGGCGAACCGCGGCGACAGCCGGGGCCGCCACCCCCCACAGGAGAGACCCCGGCTGCCGCGCGGTGCGGGCCGTGCGGCGGCCCGTACTCCCTACAGCGCCGTGCGTACGCTTTCCGTCACACCTCGCTCTCACCCGGTCCGGTTGCGCGTTGTACCGTCATGGACGACAGACGGTTTCCGGCCCCGGCGTGCCGCCGCATCGGGTGGGGGACGGGCATGAGCGCCGCGAACCGTCGGCGGCCGCACTGCCGCAACGATTCACTCGATCACTTGAGGAACCACGTGCAGGGGGACGACGCGGAGCTGACCGCCGCGGTGCTTGCGGCACAGGACGGGGACGAGACCGCGTTCCGGACTGTGTACCGCGCCGTGCATCCGCGGCTGCTCGGATACGTGCGCACGCTGGTCGGCGACTCGGACGCCGAGGACGTGACGTCCGAGGCCTGGCTGCAGATCGCCCGCGACCTCGAGCGCTTCAGCGGGGACGCCGACCGCTTCCGCGGCTGGGCCGCCCGGATCGCCCGCAACCGCGCGCTCGACCACATCCGGATGCGCGGACGCCGCCCGGTGATCGGCGGCGACGAAACGGAACTGGCCGGCCGGCCCGCGCAGTCCGACACCGCGGGCGAGGCCATGGAGGCGCTGGCCACCGGCAGCACCCTCTCGCTCATCGCCCGGCTCCCGCAGGACCAGGCCGAGGCCGTCGTCCTGCGCGTGGTCATGGGCCTGGACGCCAAGGCCGCCGCCGAGACGCTCGGCAAGCGGCCCGGTGCCGTGCGCACGGCCGCGCACCGCGGTCTGAAACGGCTCGCGGAGCTGCTCGGCGACGATCCGGAACTCCCCCGCACGCTCGACGCGCTGCCGCCGCAGCGGAAACCGCGGGGCCGGGCGGTGACGTCCGCCGGTGTGACGCAAATACGCGCCCGGACGCAGAAGGGCATGTGATGGCCGACGAGCAGTACAGGTGGCTGGACCGCGACACAGCGGAGCGGCTTCTGCGCGGAGAGCGCCTGGACACCGTCGACGCCACCGTCCAGGACCAGGCCGAACGGCTCGCCGAGGCACTCGGGGCCCTCTCCGCCGAGCTGTCCCCTCCCGCCCCGGCCGACGCCGAACTGCCCGGTGAGGCCGCCGCGCTGGCCGCCTTCCGCACGGCACGCGCGGAGCGGGCGGCGAAGCGGGCCGGCACGGGGGCCGCGGCCCGTGACACGTCCGCCGGTCCCGTCGACGCGGGGCTCGTCCGCATCGGCACGTCCGTGCGGAGCGCGGGCGAGCGCGCGCGTGCCGGGCGTGCGCGCTGGACCCGTCCGGTACGTCTCGCGCTGTCGGCCGTGCTGGCCGCCGGCGCGGTCGGCGGAGTCGCGACGGCGGCGGCCGGCGTGCTGCCGACGCCGTTCGGGGGCGAGGAGCAGACCGCGCCCCGGGTCTCCGCCCCGGCCGGGGCGACCCCCGGACGCTCGCCGGGCCCGTCCTCCTCCGGCGGCACCGCGAGCGGTGGCCCGGACACGGCGGCACCCGGTGGCGCCACGGCCGGCACCTCGGACGGCGACGCCCAGGACACCGAGGGCGACTCCGCCGCCACCTCCGAGGCCGCCTCCGGCGTCACCCCCGGCCGTGGCGCCGCGGGCCCCGGCGGCGCCCGGGACGGCGCCGCGGACCGGCGGGGCCGTCTGGTCTCGGCCTGCCGTGATCTGCACGACGGCAGAAGCCTGGGCGCCGACCGCAAGCACGCCCTGAAGGAGGCGGCCGGCGGCTCCGCGCAGGTGTGGAAGTACTGCAAGGGCGTCCTGAAGTCGGCCGACGGCCGGGCCGGCGACACCGACGGCGGGAACCGGGACAAGGACCACGACGGCGGCCGTGAGGGCGAGGGCGGCCAGAAGGGCCGCGGCGGCCAGGGCGAGCAGGGCGATCAGGGCGACCGGAAGGGCCCGGGCGGCCGGGGCGAGGACGAGGGCGGTCGCAGAGGCGGTCCCGGGGACGGCCCCGGGGACGGCCCCGGAGACGGCAAGGGCAGGCAGCGGGGCGGCCAGGGGGACGACCGTCCCCGCGCACGGGGCGTGGCCCTTCCGTCCATGGCTCCCGCCCCGGGGCCGCACAGTCACGCGTTGTCCGGCGCCCCCTTGTGACCTGCGGTTTTGTCATCCATGCGACTTTCTTCCGGCAAGGTGTGACGTTTTTGGCGGCCGCCGCGCAGTAAGGAGTGAGCCGACTGGTCATCGGCTGTCGCACCGAGCCGGGGTTCCCCCCGTACCCGCGGCTCGTGCATCGGCGCGGGTGGGACACGTTCCCCCGGTCCCGCCCGCGCCCTGTTCCCCGCCGTTTCCGCTGCTCCCCGCCGCCGTCCTCACCAGTGCACGACGACCTTGTCGCCGACCCGCACCTGGGCGAACAGCTGTGCCATGGCCGCCTCGTCCCGTACGTTGACGCACCCGTGCGAGCCTCCCGCGTAGCCGCGGGCCGCGAAGTCGTAGGAGTAGTGCACGGCCTGGCCGCCGCTGAAGAACAGGGCGTACGGCATCGGGGCGTGATAGAGCGTCGACACGTGGTGCCGTGATTTCCAGTAGACGCGGAACACACCCTCCCGGGTGGGTGCGGACGAGGTGCCGAACCGCACCGCCATCGTCGAGACCGTCCGCCCGCCGATCATCCAGCGCAGGGTCCGGCTGGTCTTGTCGATGCACAGCACCCGGCCGGTCAGACAGCGCGGATCGGGCGGGCCGGCCGGCTGCCCGCCCATCCGGTACAGCTCCCACTTGCCCGGCTCCCGCGTCATCCCCAGCAGCCGCTGCCAGGTGACCGTGTCGGTCCGCCCGGTCCGCGGCAGCCCGCGCTTGCCCTGGAAGCCCCGGACGGCCCGCTCCGTCAGATCGTCGTAGAACCCGGTGGGTCCGTCGTGCAGCCAGTCGACCTGGCGCAGCCGGGCCTGGAGTTCCCGCACCCCGGGGCCGCTGTCGCCCGGGGCCCACAGGACCTGCGCGACGGTGCGGGGCGGGACCGGGCCCGGACTCCGGGCCGCCCCCGCGCCCCCGCCGGGACCGGCGGACGGCCGGGAGGACGGGACCGTGACGTGCACGGGGGAGCCGTACGTGCCGTCCGGGCCCGGAGGCTGCATCGTGCAGCCGCCCACCGCGGCCAGGACCGCGACCGCGACGGCGGCGACCGCTCTTCTCCTGCCCCCGGTCCGCATGGCGCCCCCCGCTGCCTCCCCGGTGTCCCTCCCCGGCGGTACACCGGATGTCTCCCCACACATGCCGGACGACGAACCACGGGGCAGGGTGGGAGGCGGACGACACCGGGACGGACGACGGGAACGGCTCACCAGGAGCCTGTCGGGAGCTCGAGGAGAGCTCGACGGATGTGCGCAAGGCTGTGAGCAAGGTCCCAGCGTGGGGCGCTCCACCCGGAGCACGGCCGCCGCTACAGTCCGTGGCGAGGGTCGACCGGACCGGTGAGCAACTGGTGAGCGACTGACGGGCAAGCGGGAGAACCAGGACGGGGAGGCACACACCATGGCGCGCGAGTCGGAGTCCGGACTGCCCATCGAGCCGGTCTACGGGCCGGACGCCCTCAAGGACTGGGACCCGGCGGAGAAGCTGGGGGAGCCGGGGGCGTACCCGTTCACCCGCGGTGTGTACCCCACGATGTACACCGGCCGCCCCTGGACCATGCGCCAGTACGCCGGCTTCGGCACGGCCACGGAGTCCAACGCCCGCTACAAGCAGCTGATCGAGGCGGGCACCATGGGCCTGTCCGTCGCCTTCGACCTGCCCACCCAGATGGGGCACGACTCCGACGCGCCGATCGCGCACGGCGAGGTCGGCAAGGTGGGCGTGGCCATCGACTCCATCGACGACATGCGGGTGCTGTTCGACGGGATCCCGCTGGACAAGGTGTCGACGTCGATGACGATCAACGCCCCGGCCGCACTGCTGCTGCTCCTGTACCAGCTGGTGGCGGAGGAGCAGGGCGTGACGGCGGACAGGCTCACGGGCACGATCCAGAACGACGTGCTGAAGGAGTACATCGCGCGCGGGACGTACATCTTCCCGCCCAAGCCCTCGCTGCGGCTGATCGCGGACATCTTCAAGTACTGCCGGGCCGAGATCCCGAAGTGGAACACCATCTCGATCTCCGGCTACCACATGGCCGAGGCCGGTGCCTCGCCCGCGCAGGAGATCGCCTTCACGCTGGCGAACGGCATCGAGTACGTGCGCACGGCGGTCGCGGCCGGCATGGACGTCGACGACTTCGCGCCCCGTCTGTCCTTCTTCTTCGTCGCCCGCACCACGATCCTGGAGGAGGTCGCCAAGTTCCGCGCGGCCCGCCGGATCTGGGCGCGGGTGATGAAGGAGGAGTTCGGCGCGCGGAACCCCAAGTCGATGATGCTGCGCTTCCACACGCAGACGGCGGGGGTGCAGCTGACGGCCCAGCAGCCGGAGGTGAACCTGGTCCGTGTCGCCGTCCAGGGCCTGGCGGCCGTGCTCGGCGGCACCCAGTCGCTGCACACCAACGCCTTCGACGAGGCGATCGCGCTGCCCACGGACAAGTCCGCGCGTCTGGCCCTGCGCACGCAGCAGGTCCTGGCCCACGAGACCGATGTGACCGCCACCGTCGACCCCTTCGCCGGGTCGTACGCCGTCGAGCGGATGACCGACGACGTCGAGGAGGCGGCGCTGGAGCTGATGCGGAAGGTCGAGGAGCTCGGCGGCGCGGTCAACGCCATCGAGCGCGGCTTCCAGAAGCAGGAGATCGAGCGCAACGCCTACCGCATCGCCCAGGAGACCGACTCCGGCGAGCGCGTGGTCGTCGGAGTCAACCGCTTCCAGCTGGACGAGGAGGAGCCGTACGAGCCGCTCCGCGTCGACCCGGCCATCGAGATCCGGCAGGCCGAACGCCTGGCCAGGCTGCGCGCCGAGCGCGACCGGACGGCGGTCGAGACGGCCCTGTCCGCCCTGAGGAAGGCCGCCGCGGGCGAGGACAACGTCCTGTACCCGATGAGGGAGGCCCTGCGGGCGCGGGCGACGGTGGGCGAGGTGTGCAACGCGCTGCGGGAGGTCTGGGGGACCCACGTGCCGAACGACACGTTCTGACCCGTACCGGGCGAGATGCCCCCCGCACGTGCCGGGGCGGCGCGTCCCGCGAAGGGCCGTGGCCGCCCGCCCGGGGCCCGCCCGGGGAGGGTTTCTGGCGGGAAGCCCGGACCCGGGGTGCCGTGTCCGCCGTGCGACACTCCTTGCCATGTTCGGCGTCGTGCACCTGCCCACCTATCTGGCGGGACTCGTCCTCATCGTCCTGCTGCCCGGGCCCAACTCGCTCTATGTGCTCTCCGTCGCCGCCCGGCGGGGCGTCCGCGCCGGGTACACGGCCGCGGCGGGGGTCTGGTGCGGGGACACCGTGCTCATGACGCTGGGGGCGGCCGGGGCCGCCTCCCTGCTGAAGGCGAACCCCGTGCTGTTCGGCATCGTGAAGTACGCCGGTGCCGGATATCTGGCGTGGATCGCGGTCGGGATGCTGCGGGCCGCCCGGGAGATGTGGCGCACCCGCCGGGAGCGGGCCCTGGAGGAGGCGCAGGCCCCCGGGGAGACCACACGGGAGGCCGCCGGGGAGCGGCCGTTCCGCCGGGCGCTGGTCATCAGCCTGGTCAACCCCAAGGCGATCCTGTTCGTCGTCGCCTTCTTCGTGCAGTTCGTCGACCCGGCCTACCCCTACCCGGCCCTCTCCTTCGTCGTCCTCGGCGCCTTGCTCCAGCTGGCCAGCTTCCTCTACCTCAGCCTTCTGATCTTCAGCGGTACGAGGCTCGCCGCCGCCTTCCGCCGCCGCAGGCTCCTGTCGGCGGGGGCGACCTCGGCGGCGGGCGCCCTGTTCCTGGGCTTCGCGGTGAAGCTGTCGCTGGCGAGCGCGTGACCGTGTGCCCGGACGGCCGGGTGACCGCGTGAGCGTGTGAGGGCGGCCGCGGGGCCGCCCGGGACGGGGGGAGTGCACCGGTCGTCTGCCGGGAAGCGGGTGCACCGGTGGGACGCGGCGGCGCCCGGCCCACCGGCCGGGCGCCGCCACGGGCTCCGCTCCCGCGTCGTCCCTGTCATGGGTCGCCCCTTCCGGGGCACGCCTCACCTCTTCCGGGAGGCGCGCCGTACCGCTCTGCGCACCCTGCGCAGGGAACGGTCCACCCGGACCCTCGCGCGTGCCCGGGGGCGGCTGCCGGGAAGGCCGAGCTCGGCCAGACGCGATGCGGGGAAGTAGGGGGCGGGGCAGTCGGCCAGATGGCGCCGCAGCCAGTTCGCCGTCGGCTCCCGCAGCCCCGGATACGTCCCGGGCTGCATGCAGAAACCGATCGCCCGGACCAGCGGCGGCAAGGTGTCGGGAGCCGCGCCGACCAGGGCCGGGGCCTCCGCGCGCTCCAGGTCGGGCACCAGGTGGTCGATCACGGCCAGGGGGACGCGGTTGCTGTTCGGGTAGGGAGTGAGACGCTCCATCACCAGCGCGGTCCCCACCCGGGCCACGGGCACGCCGTAGTAGGCGGAGGCGGTCACCATCGCCGTCGAGAAACAGCCGGCGACCAGCGCGGGACGGCAGTGGTGGTACAGCGTCTCGGCCAGCAGCGGTGCGTCCAGCACGGTGAGCCGGACGCCCGCGTCCGCCGCCGCCCTGCCCAGCGCCTCCGAGTAGCCGGCGGGGGCCGTCGGATGGGGCTTGAAGACCACGGACCGGTGCCCGGCGCGCACGGCCCCGGTGAGCATGCGGACATGGAGGTCCTCCTCCTCCTGCGCGCTCAGAATGCCGAGCGCCGCCAGGTACTGGCCCAGGAGCACGGCCGTCGGCTCCTTGGCGAGGACGGGGGCCAGCCGGGGGTCGTCCGCCGCGTCCCGGGAGATCTCGTCGAGCACGCCGCGGAACGCCTCGTCCGGGACGATCTCGGGCTCGACGCCGTACTCGGACAGCAGCAGCGGCCTCAGACCGGGGATCAGGTCGAGATGGAGCAGCCGCCGGATGCGGCGCGCGACGGTCAGCGGCAGTCTGTCCCGGGTCGGGCCGTAACTCATGAGGCCGTCGGCGTACACATGGACGGTGCTCTCGGAGAAGATCGCCGCCAGTGCGCGGGCCGGGTTCACCTGGATCGACTCGACGGCGAGTTCGACCCGGTCCCGTGCGTCGATCCCCCACAGCAGACGGAACGCCCTCTGCCACAGCACCGTGTCGTTCCCCCGCGGCCCCCAGGTGCTGGGATGGTGGGGTCTGATCGCCTCGTTCCAGTCGGCCACCGAGTCGAACCGGGCGGCCAGGCGTGCGTAGCCGTGCATCCTCTCCAGACGCAGGGCCGTCTCCGGCACGGCGGCGTTGTGGGAGAGCAGCAGGATGCGCCGGACCCCGTCGCGCGGGCCGAACAGGCCCGCGTCGAGCGCCGCGGCGAGGGTGGCCGCTCCGTAGAGGGTCGAGACCTGGAAGATCTGGGTCGTGCGAGGCATGGGTCAGGCAGCCCTCCGCCCGTCGCGCAGGCGGCCGAGCAGCCTGCTCCGGGTGCTGTCGATGGTTCTGAGGGTCTCCTCGAGCACCTGCTCGGGCATGCGGTGGAGCGCGGCCCGTGCCTCACGCCGCAGCCGCCGGGCCGTCGAGGGCTCGTACTCCTTCGCCTTGCCGAGGTGGAAGGCGATCATGGCGCAGTAGGTCCGTACGGCCTTGGGGAGGAAGCGTTCGCCCTCCGGGTCCTTGCGCAGGTCCCGCAGCAGCATGTCGTACGCCGGGATGAAGTCCAGCTGACGGGAGTCCCTGATCCGGGTGAGCGAGGTCGCGACGCCCCGCCGGTAGAACACGCCGTGCAGCCCGAGGGAGGCGTACGTCCTGGCCCGCAGATGCAGCCGCCAGATCCACAACCGGTCCTCGGCCGTGCGCAGTTCGGTCGCGAAGCGCATGGCGCCGTCCTCGAAGAGACGGCGGTGGTAGATCCCCGCCCAGACGAAGGGGTAGTCGACCATCGTCTCCGTGTCGGCGGGCGCTATGCCGTCGCGCGGGTCCATCACGAGGCCCCGCACCGGGGCCGGGGGCCGCCGGATCACCCGCTCGGTGCCGGTGACCCGGACGTGGTCGGTGCGGGCGAAGTCGCAGCCCAGTTCCTCCATGGCGGACACCAGGGCGGCGAGATGGCCCGGCCCGTACCAGTCGTCGCCGTCCAGAAAGGTGAGGAACTCGCCGTTCGCCGCGTCGATACCGCTGTTGCGCGCCTGGGCTATGCCCATGTTCCTCTCGTGCCGGATCACCCGGGCGCGGGGAATTCTCTCGGCCCAGCGGTCGACCGTCCGCGGCGTGGAGTCCGTGGAGCAGTCGTCGACGAGCAGGAATTCGAAGTCGGGGCGCGCATTGACGGCGAGGCTGCGCAGAGTGCTCTCGGCAAACGCTCCCACATTGTGCAGGGGAACGACAACGGACAGTCTCGGCACGAGGGCCTCTCACGCTCGAAGCTCGAAGATCGGGGATGGAGAACAGGCTAACGACGGCGGCGGCGGGGGCAGTGTCGTCCAAGGCGCGGGAAAATGAATTCTGGCCGAATCGGCGATGAATTCCGGGCGTCCGGTGTCCGTCCGCGGGTTTCCCGGAAGGCGCCGGGGACCGCCCGGCGGTTTCCCCGGAGGGCCTCCGTGTGCCGTACGCCCCGCCGCGGCGGCCGGGCGACCGCCGCGGCTGCCGGCCGCCGGCCGCCGGGAGCGGCGTGGGCCGTGCGGGTCCTCAGCCCCGCACGGCCTTCCTCAGCGCCCGGGCCCGCCGCGCCATCCGCCGCGCGGCGGGATGGCGGGACAGGGACGCCAGCTGCTTCGGGACGCCGCCGGGAAGCCCCAGCGAGGTGAGCCGTCCGCGCGGGAAGTAGCGCTGGACGTGCGGCCCGGAGTGCTGTGCGAGGTAGCGCTCCGCGGCCGGGCGCAGGGACGGGTGGAGCCGTGGCCGCAGGGTGAAGCCGAGCGCGGTGACCAGGTCGTTCAGCGCGTCGGCGTCCAAGGCGGCCCCCTCCTCGCCGGCTTCCAGGGGCGGCAGCACCGCGTCGGAGAGGACGGCCGGGACCCGGTTGCCCTCCTGGTGGGGCCGCAGCCGGCCGAGAAGCTCCCCGGTGCCGGTGCGGGCCACCGGCAGCCCGTAGAACACGGACGCCGTGAACAGCGCGGTGGAGCAGCAGCCGACGACCAGCGCGGGCCGGGCCCGCTCGAAGAGCACCTCGGCGAGCACGGGCGGGTCCGGGACGACGAGGTCCGCGCCGAGCCGGCCGGCCTCCGCCTCCAGGGCACGGCCGCAGGGAACCGGCGCGGTCGGGTGCGGTGCGAGGACGACGGTGCGGTGGCCGCGC
>k87-1730114_pt1 | contig 12746 bp, 15 predicted proteins | sample MGYA00084031_6733416 | MGnify analysis MGYA00084031
AAGGGTTCGAAGAGCAAAAAATCGATTGGAAAAATAATATTATATGACGAGTATATCATAAAAAAGACGATATTGCTAGACATATAACGTAAATTATACGATGAGTTAAATTAGTTTAATATTAGCAACCATTATGTTGCATTCCAAACTCCTCAATGAATCAGCCCCCTTGAAACATCAGGGGGCGAGTATATCATAAAAGCGTCACTTTGAATTGTGTATAATGTAGATTACATGTTGAGTGACAAAGTTTTACCCATCCAAAATTTATACTTTTTTCCCCCCTTCAATAAGATACCAAAAAATTTTTTTATTAAGAAATTTACAAATCTATTATTTCTTTCTCTTTAATAATAGAGAAATTAAAGGGAGGAATAAATAATGGTCAAAGAGTTAGTAGTGTATTCAAGTAACCATTGCATATTTTGTACAAAGTTAAAAGAATGGCTTAAAGAAAATAAAATTTCTTATACAAACAAAGATATAGATATTCCGGAAATTCGAGAAGAATTTAAACAGTTTAATGTGCCTGGTATTCCATTTAGTCTTATAACAGACAAAAGTACAGGAGAAACATTAAAGATAATAGGATTTCGCCCAGAAAAATTTAAACAGATTTTCAATTTGTGAATGTTGGCATCTAACTTGCCAACTTTTATTTGTTTTCAGCTTATATATTTCACTTTAAATAATGAGAAAAGGGGGTAAGAGAAATGAAGGAATTGTTATTAGAGACAACTAATATAAAGTCCGTATTCAATGACTTGCAAACCATTCCAAGAGGTATAGAAATAATCGGGGCTCAAAAAGTTTGGGAAAAAAGCCGAAAAGGGCAAGGTATTGTTGTTGCTGTGTTGGATTCAGGTTGCGATATTAGCCATCCCGATTTAAAAGAAAATATTATCGGCGGATTGAACTTCACCAATGATGATGGCGGAGACAAAACAATTTTCACAGATTATTTAGGGCATGGAACACATGTCGCAGGAATAATCGCAGCGACGGACAATGGAAAAGGAATTGTTGGTGTAGCACCAAAAAGTAAATTACTTATACTCAAAGTAATCGATAAGTCCAATAGTGGAAGTTTCAAGCGGCTTATTGAAGCTATTGAATACGCTGCAAAATGGGTGGGACCAAACGGAGAAAGAGTGTCTATTGTAAATATGTCACTTGGGAGTCCCTACCCAAACGAGAAACTACACGAAGTAATAAAAAAAGCGAGACAAGATGGAATTATTTTTGTAGCTGCGGCTGGAAATGAGGGGGATGGTAAAGAAGAATCCTTTGAAGTTTCCTATCCCGGATATTATGAAGAAGTCATACAGATTGGTTCAATAACTGAGGACATGAAGCCATCGAAATTTTCTAATACCAATGTGAATTTAGATTTCGTTGCACCGGGAGAAAATGTCCTTTCTACTCATTTGGGAGGAAAATATGTTGAACTTACTGGAACATCTATGGCAGCCCCTCATGTTTCGGGAGCAATTGCATTAATCCTTAACATGATAGATCAAAAACGTGATATTATGACACCGTATATTGTATATTCATATCTACTGAATCATGCAAAAAAACTAGGATTTTCAATCTATCAAGAAGGAAATGGTCTAGTTCAATTAGCATAAAATGTTTAGCTCTCAATGAGGTTTAATGTTTTGTAAATCTATATTTTTCAATAAAAACGACAAAAACGCCTAAAGAATTCATTCTTCAGGCGTTTTTGTTTTATCCCCCAAACCGGTAGGGACTGAATTTTAATGAAACAAGCAGCAAACTCCCAGTATGAGTTACACGGACTTCTACAGATAGTTCAACGCAAAATTACTTCCCGTTAGACTTCAAGGATGCACTGTATCAGGAACGGTGGTATGAGAGTATAGGGGTTATTCACCCTCTCCTACTCGCTTTCTTTTCCGTTATGGTTGTTTATTATTTTGATAAAAACAATTACTACACGTATTTTTTAAATCAGATATAGCCTCTGTTAAAATTTCAATCCTCTTTTCAAAGCGCAACAACAGATAACCAGTCAATACTATTGGAAATCCTAAATTCCCTAGAAGATTTGTCCAAAGTTGAATTTGTTCCACTTTAATCACCTCCCTTTTTTTATAAAAGTGATGAAAGTACGGTTAAAAAAAATAAGGATATATTTTTTATAATAGTCACTCTCAAAGTAAACTATTGTCGTTAAGCGTCTTGTTCAGCCACTTAAATTTGATGTAGCGGATTCTTTTGTATATTTGATTCTATTCATACCTTTATATTTTCACATATTCCATGTTGATGTCCCTTCTTGTGTGTTGTAAATCACATTGCCTCTACATTACTTCGTTTAATTACCCCATGACGTATAGATGAAAATTATCCTTTTATTTCACTTAAATAAAGGACGAAATCCCCATATTTTTACAATTCCTTTTATATGTTAGCAAGGGGAAGTTCTATTTTGTGAAAATTTTATTAGAACATTTGTTCTGTTTCGGTTTATAATTATTTCATATATTTCACTTTATATATAAAAAAAAGAAATATTAGAAACATCAGGGGGGGTACGATGTGTCCAATGTGATAGATGATAAGGTTACAAAATTTTTCAATGATAACAAAAAAGCATTAGAAAATCCTATTGTTAAAGGCTTCCTATCTAATAAAAATAACTATGAACTACTTGTAAGAGCTATAACAGAACCAAGCAAAATGAATAGGGAAAAAGTTGATCAAGCTTTTACAGAACACTATAAAAAGGTGAAAAAAATTAAATATATTAGCAATCTAATTCGTTTCTTCAGTATTGATTTTGATAAAAAGATTCGCAAGTTAAACCAACGCTTCTTATTGACTCTCGATCAACCTCTTGCAGAAGATAATAACGTATCAATGAAAGATTTACTAATGGATACAAATACCAGTATAAATGTTTTTGAACAACGTTCGTTAAAGGACCAAATTGAAAACGAAAGGTTATATCGAGCTTTAGATGTTCTAACTCAAAAACAAGTTTTAATTTTAGAAATGATTTATGTCAATAATTTAACTTTGCGTGAAATTGCCAACATTTTAGATTCTACTCCACAAAACGTTTCTAACCTCCATAGAAAGGCATTAGAAAAATTAAAGAAAGAAATTAGTTAAATGGAGGGAAAGAAATGGATAAAGACCAAGGTAATATTGAAGAAATGGTCGAAATATTAGAAAAATTCGAAGGTAAAATCCAAAAAATCCTTAGTCAAACAATTTATAAAGAACGAGACGATCTAGCTCAAGAAATTCGTTTAAAAATAATTGAAAAACTTAACACACTAGAATTTAGCGATATCCCGAGCTTTTGGAGTTTTATTGAAAACAGCAAAAGCTATCAAGATTGATAGCTTTTTTTGTTGATTGATTTATAAATGATCATAGAATTTCACTTTATAAAATGAATTTCGTGGTGACATAGCCAAGTGGTAAGGCAAGGGTCTGCAAAACCCTCATCGTCGGTTCGAATCCGACTGTCACCTTTTATATTCATTATCTCTAAAAATGGAGGGAAGATGAAGATAATGAAATCACAAGGAATTGACCGGGATTTAAAAGCATATATGCAATTAAAAATAGATCTTCTTAAGATTGCTGAATGTATTGATTATTGTACAGAAGAAAAAGATAAAGAACGCCTTCGCACAAGAGCACTTCATTACTCAAAAGAACTAAAGAAGTTAAAAGAATCTATAGAGGAAGTATATGGATTAAAAGTATGCCAATGCTGTTCTTTTACCGAGAGTAAGTAAAATCAATTATCTTCTTCATTTTACTAACCCCTTTATTGCATGAGTTAAACCTATATGAAAATGGAAACATGAAAAGAGCCATGTTTAGCTATACTTAAAAATTAAGCGTACATTATGTTTAAAATGTACGCTTTTTTCTATGTTTTTAAACAAATGAAAATGATTAACTATATCTCACTAAAATAGCCTGTGATGTTTAATTTATAAGCGAAGCGGTCCCTTGACGATGAAAAGAACGTGTGTAACTTTGATCATTAGATAATGGTGGTTGATCCTGTTTCCCAAACATCAGAAACACTTTTCTCCTCATATCTGATATGGTCTAATATCCACAGCACACAATGCTACTCGCAGAAAATCCCTAATTTTATATTCAACTGCCGAATGTATCGGCAAACACATATACGTTGATATTAACCAAAAACGTGACTGAAGTTCAACCAACATCGGCCATTGAACTAACAAATTATTATGGTGGTATCAAATAAAAGCGCTGACCTTAGAGGAACTGAATAAATGTGTCAAACATATAATGAAGATGACCGAAACGAAGATCCCGATATTCACCCTAGCAGCGATGAAGGTAATCAGATTTATAATTCCAAGGATGTCCTAGAGAGCCCTTCATTTCTTATGTATGTTACCGAAAAGATGTACAAACTTACCACAGAACTTATTACATAATTTTTGTTATCCATCACTAATTGGGACAATTGTATGGTCGTTAGGATTTATCATTGTTAATTAACTTATTTTTACATATAATATACTTTGAACCAATAAAATTAATTTATGTAAATGTATTTTGACATTAAGAATGTTAAAGGGGTGGTTAAATCCAAAAAATAAGTTAGATAGTAAATAGTTTATGCAGCTGTGAGGTTACTATCTTATTTTGGATTAATTATTGCCATGGTGGAGTTACATGATCATCTTGATGTGTATAAGTCGATTAGAAATTACATCTATAATGTAAATATCTGTAACATCCGTTTAAAAGACTGGAATAACTTTTTAATGGCGTTACAACTAATATAAAGACCATTATTTGAGTTAGTTTCAATTCCTCGTTATATTGTTCAATATACGTAACATTAAGCAAATAAGAGTTGTAATTTTATTTTCAACATGAGGAGGAGGAGAATGAATTACTTTAATTTACTACGTAAACCTCTATTATTAATATTGCCATTGATGGCAATATTACTATTATTTGGGTTGGTATTGGGTGCAGGTATTGCAGAAAGTACTAAGACAAGTTTTGTAGTGTACATTCTTACCTTTAGTACACTTTTAATAATTGAGTTTGTACTGCTACTAAAAAAGAAGTGGCTAAAGCTAGTTTCTATAATTTCTATTGCAACGGTTCTTTGTTTGGTTGGTGAATACTTCGAAATATTTTCTATATCGGAATATTTCCATAAATTAATCGGTACCTAGATCTTTTTTACAAATAAACCTTTTCGCAAGCAAGGTAGATTGTTGAAGAAATACAGGGAACTTCTATTTACAGGAAGTTCCTTTATTTGTAACAAACAATAATATTTCTTAACAGCACCTTATATTAAAGCTAGCAACAATCTTTTAGAAAACAGCCTATAAAAAACAAGAAAAACGGAATGCCTATTTACATAGACACTCCGCTTTTTTGATTCTTATAAACGGGCGATAGAAATAAATTAACCGACAGGGTCGCACATAACAGCTTGAATTGCGAGAGATGCCGCTCCATAAGGATCAACATCTCGTACACAATCACACAACTCTAGGTCGCAATCATCATTTGGCCATGATTGCCCTCTTTCTCTGTAGCAACAGTCATGTTGTCTACAGCAGTTGTCTACAAGAGGATTATTGGGGTTAAAGATGTACGGGCCATTACATGCATTACTATCGATCTGACACCCCATGCCGCACCATAAGTAACCGCCAGGAAGGCAGCCATCTAGAAAACCTTCAGTTTCTACTTCGGCATTAAGCTCTCCTTCTACATAGTAAGGATCGTGCTGAAACCCATCATAGTTCGCTAAGCTTTTCTGAATGAATTCCTCAAATTCTTCGATTTTCATACCAAGGGCACTTTCTTTACGAACCACATTATCTTGATGGTGTTTAACGTAAACGTTCATTAATGTCACTTGTTCATTCACATTTACAGCTGCTCGACCATAAACTTTAATTTCAATTTCGCCATTTTGATGATTTTTCACTTCAAAAAATGTAACGTAAACATGGTCTTCGACTCGGAAAGTAGCTGTTTTAACAGATTTAACCAGATTTCCATATCTCACATCAAATTTAATTGGTTTTAAAACAGTTACATTTTCAGGGTTAATCTCATTGTTTTTCACAAGCTCGTTCACAACTTTAATGAATTTCGGATCATTAAAAGCTTGTACTTTTAAAAGTTCAGTTTCTTCTTTAGAAAGAAACGCTCCTTTAAGAACCGAGTTACTCATATTTTTCCCTCCTAAAAATGGTATTGAGGATGGCGCCATCTATTAGATAAAGAGAAACAGGAGGTTAAAAAATAAATTATTTTTTATAAATTATTTGTATTATAGGAGCTTCCATAGTTGTTTCTTTAATTACTTTTCAGTAAATACTCTGGTTCACTTAATGTTGAGTATATAAAGGAGTTAAGCACCACAGCTATCAAAATGTTAATTAGAGTAAAACTTAACACCTGGCCAGCTTGAAATGAATCACTCAGATAATAAAGTTCATACATCGGTATTAACTTCCCGAAGGTTAGAAGTTCGCCGGTCGAAATGATAATAAAAACAATAACCGAATATCTAGTATTACGAAACCATAAAGCTAGACATATACAGAAGCTAGATGTAGCTAAAACCTGTGACAGAAGGATAATCCCATGTAATACATAACTCTCCCAATCCCCTCCTAATGAGATGGAAAGCAGAGAAATGTTAATAAATATCATCATAAATACAGAAAAAAAGTTAAGGTAAAACTCCTTTGGGTAGTAAAATAAAATACCTTCGGAAATTTTTTGTTCAAATAAACTTGACAACAGGCTTACAGAGATAGTTGCTGCAAAGAATGTATAAATGACTTGCGAAAGTAACAGAATATTTTCGGCCCGTAAATTTCCGATAATTGCCAATAATATTAGACTAAGGTTTGTAAAGGCAAAGGGGTAAAAGACTAAGCCAATATTTTTGAGATTATACTTTACCCTTCTCAAGTAATTCCCCCCCTTTCCTTTAGAATAGCCATATATCCATCTGAAAAAGAAGGTTTCACTGAATGGCCATATTGAGGTGGTTCATTGACTAGTAATCTAACTTTCACTAGATGTTCGTTAAATCGATTAATGTTTAAAACATCCTTATTGCTTAAGAGAATGGTTTTTAGTTGTTGATAATCAGCGATAATTTCCCAAACTTTCCCCTCTACTGCATTTACAACATCTTCAACGGTCCCATCATATAGTATTCTTCCGTTTTTAATGATTCCAACTCGATTACAAAGGAATTGAATATCGTCAGCAATATGAGATGTAATAATAATAACTTTATCCTGGGAGATTCCTTTCAAGAAATAGAGAAATCTCATGCGCTCCACAATATCTAATCCTGCTGTTGGCTCATCAACTATTACTATTTTCGGATCATGCAGTAAGGTTAAAGACATACTTACCCTTTTCTTCATACCAACCGATAGATGTTTAAACTGCTTATTCAGTAAGGAATGAAGGTTAAATTCTTCAATCACTCGCTCCACAGCATTCTTTCTTTCTGGTTTACCTACAATTTTTAGCTTGGAGAAGTGTTCTAATAATTCAGACACACGCAGATTGGGATAAAGATTTGTTTCTTGGGGCATATATCCAATTATTTTCCTTACCTTATTAGTGTCAGACCACTTTAATCCTTCAAAGCTAATTTGTCCTTTACTTGGAGCCATTAGTGTTGAAAGTATTCGGAGTAATGTTGTTTTACCTGCCCCATTTGGCCCCACTAGTCCATATGCACCGCTAATATCTAAATTAATGTCCTCTAGAATAGGTTTCCACCTAATACGCTTTGTTACATTCTCAACCTTAAGAATCACGATTTTTCACCCCTGCTAGCAATTTGTATGTTTTATTCCAATCAAAATTATCGTTCTGTAAACCTTTATACCAATCTCGAAGTAAATCTTGGCTCAAAAAGTTCTTACTCACTATATCTACAACTCGCTTTTGTACAGGCGAGATTGACAACTTTTCTCGATACTGTTTAAACCAAAAATCATCATAGAAATAAGGAGGTTCCTCTATATTGTGCATAGCATTAAAACTTCGACCAAAGGCTAAATTAAATAAATACACCAAGCTTGGATCTTGTTCATAAATGTTTCTGATATCCTTTAGTACTATTGCTGGAAAAAGCGCGTACGGTAAGGCAACAGCTTTATAGGTAAACATATCCGATAAATTAGCTTGTTCATCTGTTCTAAAATAAATAATTAAAGCGTCATCATTATAGGCTATTTGGTTTGCGAGATCTCCATCAAAGGAAGATTCCACCGGGAGAAATATAATATTTTTTGGAAGTTGGGCTTTGCTATTCATCTGTTTTTTGATTTCCTCAAAAGTATAAGTAAGTTGCTTTAAAAACATAGTTCCATCCTTTTGAAATGTCGGTCGCCAAGTGATTGGAAGGTATACGGTGAAGTTGCTGCTTTGAAAACGTTCCAATGAACCGGAAATTATAGTTATCCCCTCGACACTCTCGCCAATATACGTATTTTTAGATACTTGTTGCAGATTCGTATAATCTATTTCTGGTCCTTTGTAAGTTAGTTTAAAGTTAGCTTTCTCCGCTGCTTGCGATGGATAAAATTCGTAATGGTTATAAAAGGTTCTTTTCATGTTATGATTTCCGCGTGTTGGTAACCAAGAAATATAAGAGGGTAAAACATAACAGTTTCTATGCACGAACTCCCTTCCATCAAATCTCCCTTCGTATCCTATTTCTACTTTTATCTTCTTATTTAATGCCGAATGTGGTAAATCTATGACTAGCAAATCTCCTTTTCTATCGAAAGAGACTTTTCTATTTTCGACGTAAATGGATTTGACCCTGAATTTATGAAACAGGTTTAAACTGATTTTTTTAGTACCAGACATAATTAACATATCTGCCTTGACTTTTGCTTTCTCATTTAAAGTTAATTCAATTTCATAACTAAATATTTGGTAATTTAAATAGTTTTCACTAAGTGATAAGTAGTTATCGTAAACAAAACGTTCTTCCCGAAATTTCTTAATTGGCGTCTCTTCTTTTAGGAAACCGACATGATTAATGAAAAAAACAAAGATGATAATAGTCGGTAGGATAAAAAAAAGTCTTATAACCGGAGACTTATGCACTAGAATATTAATAATAATTAGTGCTACTAATAAAAGAATCAACATAAATGCAAATAGCCAGTTCTCTATAGATATATTGAATCCTTCAAGTGCATTATAAGGCTTATTAGGGTTATCAATAGAAATACTAAGTAATGACATAATAGTTTCTGGTGGTAAAATTTTAATTTTACTTATTACTTCAGATAAGAAATAACTGTTAGTAGGTGAAATGAACAACCAAATAATAAACAGTGGGATAAAAGATACCTTGCTTCCTCTAAGTAAAATTCCAACCAACAGTCCTATTAGGAACGCAATAAAATACGGGATTGCCCAATTTAAAATCATGAAATAGAGCGATTCAAAATAGAAACTGGAAAATTGCAGTCCTTTATTTACGTAAAACAAAATAAGTAACATATAATTGGTTAATGTAAATCCTAAAATACTTAATAAAATATAGAGCGTATAGCCTGCTAAATATGAAAGCAGAGTACTACTTTGAAATAAACAATGAGAATTATAGGTGTTGACCTGTTCAGTAATGTAGAATCCTAGATATAAATAAACCAATAATCCTCCTGTAATTAAAAAACTTGAGAATTGAAGAGGATCAGCTGCGCTTTCTGTAGGGGGAGAAAAAACAATAAATTCGTATATAAAGTAAACCATAAGCAAAAACAGAGGGAGAATTTGTAATGGATTTCTTAGACACCTCTTAACATAAATATTTAAAGTGCTTATGCATGTCTTTAACATTAAATCACCACCTTCAATAGTATTTCATTAGAGAAAATAGGAAGACCGACCTTATAAAAGGTCGGCGATTTTAATTCATTAGTTAGATAAGCTAACACCAGCCCAAGAAGTACCGAATCCGGAAATTTGTGCATAGTATTGTCCAGTTGGTGGGTGAATAACTCTGCTAAAAGTATCACCAGGAAGTAATGGCTCGTAGTCATAAATTTCATCTGGGAGGAGTGGTCCGAGAAACTGATAAGCATAAGCCATAACACCTAATATACTTGAGTCTTCATCGTTCCAACCAAGGAAATCTGATGTCCCATCATAAATGGAAATCATTTTCCCGGTGGCCGACTTACCACCGTAGATGGCGGCACTTGACCACTGAGTCGCCGCATCTGCAGCTCCTCCGATCACCAATGAAGCCATTAAAGTAAGGGCAAGAATTTTAAGCTTTTTCATCATCTTTATCACCTCCTTTGTTCTACTCTTAAAAGAGAGAGAAACGTAAGAAAAATCAACCATCCTAAAAAAAAATCATGGCTCTTCAATATAATAAGAAAAAGCCCTCATTTAGCGGACTTTAGAAGGATTAGGCTGTGTTTGATTAAACATTTAAGTCTTTCCCTACTTCTTTAGCAATGTAGAGAAGAAACTCTCTGATCGGGTATATCACCAACTTTTCGCTTTGATTAAATGTAATATTGTTCCTTTTTAAATAGTCAAGCAGCTGTTGCAAGGTCATTTCTTCTCGATAAACGGCATTAAATTTATACAAAACGAGTTCTTTCCATTTCCTCGGATTACCGTTAGTATACATTTCCCCAGCTACCTTATGATTTAAAATTTTTTCTTTCCGTTCTTGTCGCTTTTTCATTGCGACTTTTTCTTCTGTTGTCATGTCAGATGGTTCAGTTTCCGCTTTCACTGTATGATGTTGAAGAATATGTTGTCGAGCAGATTGAACAAGCAACTCCGCTTTTCTCTTCATAATAAGAGCTATTAAGAGCTAAAAACCACCCCGATAAGTCCTCATTCCAAATACTTCAACATTTCAGAAAACAGTAACGTCTTTTTTAGTTCATACCGAAACGATGCGAACAGGACTCTATGATTCTCACATTGAACTACGATATTTCATTACCTCAATATAAAATTGCTATTGAATGTGATGGAAATGACTACCACTAAACACCATAACAGAAAGAAAGGGACAGACGAAAAGACGCTTATTTGAGGAGCAAAGGGGGAAAATTGCTGCGATTTAGCGGCAACATGATTAACAGGAGTTTGGTTGACGTTATTAAACGAATCGAAGAAGAGATAAACGCTTAACGCTATATTCCTGCCAACATAAAAAAGGAAATAGTTACTTTTTCGTCGTAATTTATCGACCAAAGGGGGAGCTTATATGGCAGGATACAAAGTGGATGAACTTTATCGCGAGGTTGGAAAATGTAAAGCGCGAATTGACGTGTACATAACCGCTCAAGGATATGAAGCAACAGCGGTATTTCTTGATAATCTTAATACGAAACCGTTAGTCAAATTTGTTGATCGCAGCAAAGAACGAGCGATTGCGTTATCTTTGGAACAACTCGCTAGAATCTTCAACCACATGCAAGTTCTCAACGCTTGCCAATGATGAACAGGCATTTTTTTGCGGTTTCGCTATTTAAAATACATAAAAAATGGTGTAGAATAAAAAGTGCCACCATTTATTGGTGAGCGGGAAGTTCACTAAACATCCTTTTGGATGCATGGGTTATGTTAGCAAACACCGTCAGCGGTGGATGGAGTGGAAAGGAAGTATTCTGGTTCAACCAGGATTCTTTTACCTTTCAAGAGGAACATAAAAAATCACCCTGCTACCCGTATGTCTTTTTTGCGGTCGCGTGGGGATGGAGCAAATAAAACTGAATGAAGGGATAGAAAGAAGCGAGCTTACAAAATGTAAGGTCGCTTTTTTGTGTTCCTAGAAATTTATGTAGTAATGAAATTTGTCATCTAACGAAACACCAGGGAAGTAATTGAGAAAGTAACAGGCTAGGAAATTCATTTTCTTTCTTAGTTACTCATGATTACTGAGTAACTACAATTTCTGAAATAGTTACGAACAGCTCAAGACTAGAAACGCTTGACACTTATCCATTTTTATATGTACGCGGCAAAAGCCCGACAATATTTACACCTTATTTGACTATTTTTATGACTATTTTTATAAAGGAGGATCTTTCATGTCTTATTCTCTTGGATATGACCTTTCTTATTATGCCGAAGTGATTGTTGAATATTTGTTCAGATACAGAGGGATGACTGCTACTCAAATAGCGCATATCCTTTACGGTAAACACTACACCCTTGCACAAGAAAAGTCGGTGTACAACTATTTACGAAAATTGAAAAAGCAGAAACTAGTAACCTCTTATCGCTTGCAAGGTAATATTTCTCGTGGTTCGCTGTATTATCTGACTGAACAAGGATATGAATTTGCTAAGTATTTACTGAATATTGAACAGGGAAAAAAAGGAGAAGGATGGATAGTACCTTATTGCTCACTTGTCGAAAGTTATGGAGATTTTCCTTATGACCTATATAAGCCAACACTCAATCAACTTCCTCATCACCTTATGCTTATTGAGTTTTTTAAACAAATAAGCGCAATAGACCTAGATACCGAGTGTTCCTATCGAACCAATCTCTATGCAGCAAAAGACTACATAATGGATGGAAAGAAACATCGTTACCGACCAGACGCGGAACTGAAATTTAGAGATGGACGTATTTTTGCTGTTGAAATTGACCGTGCGACAGAGAGCCACGAACAGCTACGAAGAAAGTTTAGAACGTACCGTAATTAC
>k87-1777814_pt1 | contig 12732 bp, 9 predicted proteins | sample MGYA00084031_6733416 | MGnify analysis MGYA00084031
ACCACGCTGTGGGCGACCTCCCCCGGCGCGGTGGAGGTGCCGTCGGTCCGCACCGAGCAGGTCGTCTACCGCTCGGCCGACGGCACCCCCGTGCGTATGCTGGTGATCTCCCGTCCCGATCTGGAGGGGCCGCGGCCCACGATCCTCTACGGATACGGCGGTTTCGGCATCTCCATGACCCCCGGGTATTCCGCCTCGATCCTGACGTGGGTGGAGGCCGGCGGCGTCTACGCCATCGCCCACCTGCGCGGCGGCGGTGAGGAAGGCGAGGAGTGGCACCGCGCGGGCATGCTCGGCAACAAGCAGAACGTCTTCGACGACTTCCACGCCGCCGCCGAGCACCTGATCGCCACAGGCGTCACCACCCCCGAGATGCTCGGCATCTCCGGCGGATCCAACGGCGGCCTCCTGGTCGGCGCGGCGCTCACCCAGCGGCCCGACCTCTACGCGGCCGCGGTCTGCATCGCCCCGCTGCTCGACATGGTGCGCTACGAGAAGTTCGGCCTCGGCGCGACCTGGAACGTCGAGTACGGCTCCGCGGAGATCCCCGAGGAGTTCGCCTGGCTGTGGTCCTACTCGCCCTACCACCACGTCCGCGAGGGCGTCGCCTATCCCGCGACGCTGTTCGCCGTCTTCCAGAACGACACGCGGGTGCACCCCCTGCACGCCTGGAAGATGTGCGCCGCCCTCCAGCACGCGCAGGCCGCCGACCGTCCCATCCTGCTGCGCAACGAGGCGGAGGCCGGGCACAGCACCCGGAAGGTGAGCAAGACCGTCGACCTGACGGCCGACCAGCTCAGCTTCCTCGCCCAGCACACCGGTCTCGGCGCCGCGCTCCCGGCTGAGGGCTCGTCGGACACCGCATGACCGCCCACAGCCCTCACCCGCCAGGGCGACGGCGCCCGTCCGCGGGCGCCTGACGCCCGCCGGGCCGGACATCGCCGCTTCCGGCGTGTCCGGCCCGGCGGGCGGCTACGGTCGTTTCATCGAACGGACCGGTCTGCTCTACCGAATAGGCCGATCAGCGCGGGAAGATGATGGTCTTGTGACCGTCGAGGAGAATGCGTTGTTCAGCATGCCAACGGACCGCGCGGGCCAGAGCCTGACACTCCAGATCGCGCCCGATCGCGGCGAGGTCCTCCGGCGAATGGGTGTGATTCACCCGGGCGACCTCCTGCTCGATGATCGGCCCCTCGTCCAGCGCCGGAGTCACGTAGTGCGCCGTGGCGCCGATGAGTTTCACCCCGCGCGCGAACGCCTGGTGGTAAGGCTTGGCCCCCTTGAACGAGGGCAGGAAGGAGTGGTGGATGTTGATCACCCTCCCCGCCAGCTTCGCGCACATCTCCTCCGACAGCACCTGCATGTAGCGGGCCAGCACCACGAAGTCGGCCTTGTAGTGATCGACGAGCGTGAGCACCTCGGCCTCCTGGCGCGGCTTGGTGTCGGGAGTGACCGGCAGGTGGTGGTAGTCGATCCCGTAGGACTGGGTGAGCGGGCGCAGGTCGGGGTGGTTGGAGACCACCGCGACGATCTCGATGTCGAGCAGTCCGGAACGCACGCGGTACAGCAGGTCGTTCAGGCAGTGTCCGAGCTTGCTGACCATGACCAGCACCCGCGGTTTGACCGACAGGTCCCGCAGCTGAAGCTCCATCCCGAACTCCGTCGCAAGGGCGGCGAAGGCGGCGCGCAGCTCGTCCTCGGGCAGCTGAGAGACGAACTGCACACGCATGAAGAACCGCTTGGAGACGCGGTCGCCGAACTGCTGGCTTTCCGTGATGTTGCAGTCGCGAGCCGCGAGCAGCCCGGAGACGGCCGCCACCACGCCGGGGCGGTCCGGGCAGGACAACGTCAGGACGTACTCCGCACTCACCATCGCTCCTATCACTGCGCGCTCTGCGCAGCGTACAGCGCCCGGAAGGGACGGCGTTCCGCCCTTGTCGGATCCGCCGCCATGCGGCCGCTTCACCGGCTCCGTCCCCGCCGTGCGGAACGTCATGGCTCCTTCCCCCGCGTTCCGGCCGCCACGGACGACGGCCGTCGGAGGGCGATGCGGGTATGAGCGTCGCCTTGGCGCTGCTGGCCGGGATGTTCGCGCTCATCACCGGTGTGAACGACGGTGGCGCCATGCTCGGCACCGGCCTCAAGATGCCCAGCGTGCGACCGATGTACGGGCTGCTGATGCTGGTGATCGCGGTGGTCGTCGTCCCGGCGATCTCCTACCGGGTCGCGGTGACGTTCACCACCCGGTTGACCTCGCTGCGCGGAGAAGACGGCCGGCTCGCGATGGCCGTCGCCGTGGTCGTGGCCCTCCTCGTGGTCACCGTGCTCAACCAGCGCGGGCAGCCGACGAGCCTGACCCTGGCCATCGTGGGGGCGATCACCGGCTCCGGACTGGGATGGGGGCTTCCCGTCTCGGTGGACGGGGTGGTGTTCGTGCTGGCGGTGGGACTGCTCGCCCCGTTCGCGGGTGCCACGGTGGCCGCCGTCGCGAGACGACTCCTGGTGCGGCTGTCCGACGGCCGCAGGCTGGCCGTCTGGCATCGGGCCGGATTCGGCCTGCAGTGCCTCGCCTACGCGGCCAATGACGGGCAGAAGATGCTGGCCGTCTTCATGGTCGCTTTGGGCTTTCAGGGCGCGCCGCCGGCGATCTGCGCTCTGATCGGGCTGCTCTTCGCGCTCGGCGCCCTCTACGGCCTGCCGCGGGCCGGCCGTACCCTCAGCAGGGAGATCCTCGCCTCGCGTCCGCTGCACAGCGTCTCGGCCGAGCTGGCGGGGGGCGTGACCGTGATCGGCTGCGCGCTTGCGGGAGCGCCGGTGAGCATGACACAGGTCATCGCGGGCGGTCTCATCGGCGCCGGGATGGCCGAGACGACGCGGCGGATCCGGTGGCCCGCCGCCATGAAGATCGTAATAGCGTGGCTGCTCACGCTACCGGTGAGCGGTGTGCTCGCCGCCGTGGCGGCCCTCCTCGTCAAAGGGATGAACGCATGGTGAGACGGCTACGACGGGTGCTCAGCCTGATGACGGGACGGATGGACGCCGCCCTCACCGAGGCGCTCATCGGACAGCTCGAATGCACCAAGGAGGGGGCGTGGCTGGCGATCGCGATGATCGGCGGCGAGATCGGCAGGACGGAGGCGCACGAGAAGATGCGCGGGATCGAGCACCGCGGCGACGCCTTCCGCGCCAAGCTCGTGGCCGAGCTGTCCAGAGCGCTGGTGACGCCGATCGACCGTGAGGATCTGTTCCGCCTGTCCCGCTCGATCGACGACATCCTGGACTCGCTGCGCGACTTCGTCCGCGAGTCCTACCTGTACCGGGTGCAGGGCCAGCGCCGTTTCGCGCCGATGCTCGACCAGATCGTGGCGGGGATCGAGGCGTTGGAGAAGTCCGTGCACGACCTGGCGAACAGCACCTCCGCGGCGGGGCACGACGCCATGGAGGCCAAGAAGATCGGCGGCACCATCCAGCGCATGTACCAGTACGAGATCGCCCGGATCTTCACGGATGAGATCACCTCGGAGTCCATGAAGGAGCGGGAGCTCGTCCGGCGGTTGGAGATCGTGGCCACCGCCATCAGCGACGCCGCCGACGCCATAGCGGACGGCGCGATGAAGCGCTGAACCGTACCGGGCGCAGACATCTCGGAGGAGGGCGTGCGCACCCTCCTGCCGCGAGGTGCAACACCATTCCACTCGATAGAAGAAATTTCACCCGAAGATACAAATCTTTTTATACCAAGTAGAGGATTTATGCATTCGAGGAGTACTTTTCTTCCGCATGGATGACCGTGGAGGAAAAACTTCTACAGCTCAGCCGGCGGTAAAGTTCTATAACCAAGGGGCGCTTTGTTCCCTATTAGGAGCAGGAAACCTCCCCCGTGCTGACTCCTCCGGAAGGCCCGGTCCGATTCCGCCCTCCGTCCGCACGGCACGGGAGAACAGCGCCTCATTCCGCATTCACGGCGCATCAGCGGGGCCCGAAGGCGCAACCACCGGGATTCGATCGACGGCTGGCCCTCGTTCGCGGCGCCCCTTCCGGCGGACACGGACCGTAACGGTGGGAAGAGCAGCGGGGCGTCCCGTCCCGGCCGACGGACCGGCCGGGACGGGACGCCCCGCTGGGTCTACAGCGCCGCCTGTATGTCGGGATCGTCAGGGGCGAGATCGCGGGCCCGTCGCAGATCGGCACGGGCCTCCTCCTCACGGCCGAGGGCGCGCAGCGCGATGGCGCGGTTGTAATGCAGCGCGGCGCGCTCGTCGTCGGAGGCCAGCTCGATGGCACGGCTCAGGTCGGCCACCGCGCCCTCGGCGTCGCCGGAGTCGTAGCGCAGGCTCCCGCGGTTCGCCCACGCGGCACTCAGCTCGGGATCGGCGGCCAGCGCCGTCTCGAAGGCGGCCATCGCCTCCGCATGCCGACCGTCGTTCGCCTCCAGCTGTCCCAGCACGGACCACAGGTGCGCGTTGTCCGGGTCGATCGCCAGACCGGCCGCCACATCGGCGCGGGCCTGCTCGTTGAGCCCGGCCGCCGCTCGCAGGCCGGCACGGTTGATGTAGGCGTCGAGATAGCCGGGGTCGAGTTCGATGACGTGGTCGAGGTCGGCCAGCGCACCCTCCACCTCGCCCTGCGCGATCCGCAGTTCGGCCCGGTTGTAGTAGGCCTCGGGCAACGGCGGACTGAGCCGCATGGCCGTCTCGTAGTCGGCCAGCGCGCCCTCCACCTCGCCCACGGCGTATCGGACGTTACCCCGATCGAGGTAGTAGTCGGGGAAGTCGGGGTCGATGGCGATCGCCGTGTCGTACTCCTGTAATGCCTCCTTCGTCCGGTTGAGAGTGGCGAGAAGCTGTCCCCGGTTGGCGTGCAGCACCATGCGATGGTGCAGATGACGCCCTGGCGGCAGATCACGCTCGGCCAGGTCGATCGCGGACTCCACGAGCGCCAGCGCCGCGTCGATCCTGCCTTTGCGCAGTTCGATCAGTGCACGCCCGTTGCGGTCGAAGCCCAGCTTGAACGCGCGGTCCTGCGGGTCGGGCAGCAGCGTGGAGATGGCGATGGCCTCATTGATCCACCCCATGGCCCGGTCGAGATCACGCTGGGCGGGATCCGGGTGACGGGCGTCGAGCATGGCCGTACCGTACGCCGCGGCCGCGTGCACGGCGGGCCGGGTGCTGGCGCGCCGAGCGCGGTCCCACAGCCGCCGCGCGTCGTCGTGCCTGTTCACTCCGGCCATGGCGGTGGCCGTGCGCTGGAGGAAGCGCCACCACAGGTCTGAGTCCTCGGCGGTCAGTTCCAGCCCGCGGACACCCAGCTCGACGACCGCGTGCAGGAAACCCTCCCGCACGCAGTGGTCCACCGCCGTCCACAACGCCTCAGCGCCCGCGCCTTCCGGATCGGTGCCGTGCTCGCGGTGGAACGGGATCGCGCCGAGCCGGAAGGACCACTCCCCCGCGCGCTCCAGCTCGTCGGCCCTGCGATCGTGCAGCTCGGCCCGTCGCTCGGGTGACAGCCCGGCGTACGCGTCGATCAGCCGCGGGTCGTCGAGGGTGCAGTCCGACTCCACGTACGCCGCCGCCCGATCCTGCGGATCCTGCGGCGGAACGGGTTCGTCCGAGGTCGTCCGCGACGCGGTGCGCGCCTGGACGATACGGCCCGCGAAGCCGTCCGGCGGCGGGTCCGCCGAGCAGGCGACGACGACGAGCCGGCGAGGGTCGATCCGGCGCGCGAGCACGGTGAGCAGCTCGCGGTCGGTGGGGTCCGCCTCATGCACGTTGTCGACGACCAGCACGGACCGTTCGGGCGCGCAGTCCAAGAGGAACTCCGCGATGCCGTTGGCGACACGCAACGTGCGCCGCGGTGCGGGAACGAGGATCCGCTCGTCGTCTTCGAGCCGGCCCTCCAGGGTCGGCCGGCGCGGAGGCAGCAGGTCGTCCAACTCGGGGGCGACGGCCCGGATGGATAACTGGTGAGTGGCCACGCGCTCCGGGAAGCGATCGAGCGCGCCCGGTACGAGCGTTCGCAGGATCGTGCCGCCAGCGGTGTAGGGGCCGCGCCGCCGCCGATGCGCGTCCACGACGGGCATCAGCAGCGGCAGCGGCCCCCAGGAGGCGAGTTCTTCCCTCCGGTCGCGGGAAGACTCGCCGTGGAGCCATACGTGGCTGGAGTGGTCGATCACCCCTTGTGAATGACGCTGGAGCTACCGGTCAGCTTGGCGAGTCCGGGCTTACGTACGACGATTTTCTTCATGTCTCCCCTCAGTCTTGACCTAGAGATCAATTATTAGGACAAGGGGGAATTGCACAAGTGTTTCACGAAAAAAGATGCTACGAACCGGACCCTATTGCACAGGGTTATAAGGGTGTTACTCCTGGCGAGTGGCGGCCGGCATGAGATTATGGGCCCCCGGGGCCCAATTCAGGCCATCCCTGGCGAGCTCAAAGGACGAGCCGAATTTTTGACCAGGGACTTCTCGCCATAAACAACGGTCAATCCTCCCACGTTCTCCCGGCGGGTCTCCCGCCAGCCGTACTTCGCATAGAGGGCCATGGCCGCCCGCTGGTTCAACGTGGTGTCGCCGCGCACGACGCGGTAGCCGAGTTCCACCGCCCGCGCCTCCAGCGCACGGAGCATGCGCTCGCCGTATCCCCTGCGCTGGAACTCCGGATGGACGCGCAGCCGGCACATCTCGGCCACCTCGGCATCGATTCGGCGCAGGCCCCCCATGGCCACCACCCGAGGAGCGCCGCCGACCACGACCTCGCCGACCAGGAACTCACCCCGGTTGGCGAGGTAGATCTCATGGATATGCGGAAGGTCGTCGTCGTAGTAGACGCCGTCACCGGACGCCAGACCCACCTGCGCAAGGCAGATGCGGTGCAGCGCCCAGACGGCTTCCAGATCGGTCCAGCGATAGCGTCTGATGGCCAAGGTCACGCTCTACCCCTCCCCGCTCCCGGGGGAGGCAGAAGCCCATGCACCGGCCGCCGGCGCTGCCGATGACGGCCGGTCTAACGGGGGTGAGGCGTCCATGGACGGGCCCGCCGCGTCGACGAGCCCGGCGGCCATGATCGCGGAGGCCACCGCCTGACTCGCCGAGACGGGCTCGATGAGCCTCCGGTAGAGCGGGAGCCGCGGGTGGTCCGGCGCGACCTCTTCGATCGAATCGGCCAGTTCCTGGGCGCGCTTCAACACGATGTCGGCGCGGTAGCTCGGGTCGAGCTTGTCCATCAACGCGATGACCATCTCGACCGCCTCGTCGACCTCGCCCTCGAGAAGCTTGCACTTGGCGCGGTCGAACCGGATCAGTATCGGGTCGAGCCACTCCTGCGGACTGTATTGATGGAGCGCCTGCTGCAGCGCGATGTCGGCCTCCAGCACCTGGCCCAACTTGACCAGCGCGTCTCCCTGGTGGAAGTAGAGCTGCCGCTCGGTGTAGCCGAAGGCGAGGTCGTTCTTCTCCTGCGAGCGCATCTGGGTGAAGGCGGCACGCGCCCTGGCGAGCGCCTTCTTCGCCTGATCGACGACGTCCTTCTTGCTGGCGTTGGGCAGCATCGCCAGCGCTCTCGCCTCGATGACCGGTGCCATCGCCTGCGCGGCGCACGGCGTCTGCCCGGCGAGGTCGCGACTCTTCTTCGCGAGGTTGAGCGCCTCCTGCGGGTCGCCGAGGTACAGCGGAACGAGCGACTCCCGGGCGGTGATCCACGCGCGCAGCGCGCGATCGCCCGTCTCGTCGGCCGCGGTGCGGCCGGTGCGGAAGAACGAGCGGGCCATCCGGTAGTCGCCCATGTTGATCATGATCATGCCGCACAGGCCGGCGAGCTGGGCGGCCATCCGGCACAACCGCTCCTGCAGATCCATCGGCTGCCGGCGGTCGAGGGCCCGGCGCACGGCGCTGAACTCCAGCAACACATCACAGAGCAGACGCAACGGCGGCGTGTTCATGTACTGACGGCCGAACCCGGCGATGGTCTCCTCCCACTGATCGAGCATCGCCGGCGACACCGAGGCCGACACGAAGGTGTCGTCCATGCGCCTGCGGATGTTCTCGATCGCGCCGAGCATCTGACCGTCCAGATGGACCTGCCGCTCGCCTTTGATCAGCTTCAGCAGCGCGGCGCGCAGGACGTTCTCGTCCTCGTCGTCGGACGTCTTCGCGAGGTCGGCGTGCGACCGTTCCGTCAGCCCGGGGTCGGGGACGATCCTGAGCTCGGGACCGCCGAGCAGGGGGTCGCGCGCGCCGGGGCGCGGTGGTGTGTGGGTGTTCCCGCAGATGCACGGCCCGTCATAGCCCAGCGCGCCCGGGTCGACGTGGTAGACCGAGCACAGGTAGTGGAGATACTCGGGGCCCGGGCGTTTCAGGCCGCTCTCGTAGGCCGAGAGCAAGGTCTCGCCGATACCCGGCGAAGGCTTGCCGTCGCGCTCGAATAACGCGCGGACCTGCTCGATCACATCGGCGAGCGCGATGCCGTGCGCGAGCCGGTGGCTCTTGATCCGCGTCGTGCCGAACTGGGCGTTGCACGTCTCGTGGATCTTCTCCGCGATCTGAGCCATGGTCTGCCCGGCGGCCAGGCCACGAGCACGTATACGCCGCGCGAGCTCCGTTTCTCTGTGCTGCCTGCCGGACATTCCGGCCCCTTCCCCTGACCAGCTTGACGGCTTGCCGAAACCGGCGACCACTCACCTGCTGACACAGCGTAGTTCAAGCGTCGCGCTACGCCTACAGAAATGATGAATTAAATATGGCCGGGGGAAAACGCCCCAGGCCAGACGTCCCGGCTAAGGATCGTCCTCCAATGTGATGCTTCTTTCCACCCATTAGGCACAACCCCCCTCCTGAAGGGACCTCCCAGGCTTTGACCTGGCAGGTATCCATGAGTCATGTTTGGGCAACAGCGGCGCGGGAGCGGTCAGGGAAGGAGCCGCTCCTCGCCGCCGGACGACGCTGAGTGACTGAAGGAGGAGGACTCGAGTGGGGGAGGACGATTTCGGACACTTAGAGCGACTGGTGTCCGAACTAGGCGCCCGCGGGTTGCTTGCGAGGGTGGTGCGCACGCAGAAGGGTCGCGCCTTCGTCCGTGTGATCAACCCCAGCGCCACCAGCCTGGCCGAGAACGTCACCTGCCGGCCGGTACCGGTCACCGATCAGACCGACTGGTACTTCTGGTGGTCCTGGGGCGAGAAGATGCACCGCGCCGACGATCCCGCAGGCGCCGCGACCAAGGTCGCCCGAGTGCTCGCCGCGGTGGGGGAATGAGGTAGGGGAGGCGGTGTCCGGCGGGGGCAGCCGCCGGACACCGTGCCGCCGCGGCTGAGCGAGGCCGGCGGGGCGTCCGGTGCGGAGCGCACCGGAAGAGGTCAGGCATCCGGGCGCTTGGCGCCTCGCCGGCCCTCGCATACCGATCGTGAACGTCCCCGGAGGCCGGCACGTACGGCGCTCCACAGCCGTTCACCGCGCATGACTCCCGGCGCCCGGCGCGCCGGGTCCGCTCCCTCCGCTCCCCGCGGAGGGAGACCCCTCCCGGAACGGACGGGACACGATTCCGGGTGCGCGTCCCGTCCGCGTCGCCGGTCATCACCGCGCCCGAGCCCTTACGGTGCTTCGGGCCCGGGCACTGTCTCCCCGACGTGAAGATGACGGCGACCGGTTCGGTCGGCACTATGGAAGGGTCCATTTCGCCCCTGCCGTAGACCGGCCGAACCGATCCGGGGGAAACCCGCAAGTTGTCCGTGTTCGTGATATCCCCTACCCCTGAGCCAGAAAAGACCGTTCCAGACCCTGAGACGGTGGTGAACAGCCTCACCACCACGTGCGGCGACAACCAGGGATTCATCTGTCCCCTGCTCAACGCGCTGATCCCCGGGCAGAAGGACACATGGGTACCGCTCGTCGCCAGCCTGGCCGACCTGCTGCTGATCCTCCTGGTGGCCATGCTCCTGCGCGGCATCGTGCACCGGGTCATCGATCGGATCGTGCGCCGTGCGGCCACCCACATAAGCCCGGCCAGGACACGCATCCGCTCCGGGCGTGCCAAGGAGGCCGCGCTCCTGCTCACCGAGCGGCGCAAGCAGCGCGCGGAGACCTTGGGGTCGGTGCTCAAGCACGTCGCCACGATCGTCATTCTCGGCACCGCGGTACTCACCGTCCTGGAACGTCTGGCCATCCCGATCGCCCCCCTGCTCACCAGCGTGGGAATCCTCGGCGTGGCCGTGGGCTTCGGCGCCCAGGAACTGGTCAAGGACTTCATCGCAGGCATGTTCATGCTGCTCGAAGACCAGTACGGCGTAGGCGACGTGGTCGACCTCGGGAGCGCCGTCGGCACCGTCGAGGCGGTGACGCTGCGCATCACCCGGCTGCGCGACGCCGACGGGCGGGTCTGGTACGTCAGGAACGGCACGATCACCCGCGTCGGCAACGGGTCGCAAGGGTGGTCCCTGGCGGCGATCGACGTCCCCGTCGCCTACGACAGCGACGTGCCGGCCGTGAGAGAGATCCTCAAGAACGTGGCCAAGGAGCTGTGGGAGGACCCCGAGTACCACGAGAAGGCCATCATCGAGGAGCCGCAGGTCTGGGGACTGGAGCAGATCTCCGATGCCGCCGTGGTCTTCCGCCTCGGCGCCAAGACCGTCCCCGCCCAGCGCGACGACGTGGCGCGAGAGCTGCGCATACGGGTCAAGGAAGCCTTGGACCGCGAGTCCGTGTCCCTCGCCGGATAGCCGCTCCGCGACGGCCCTCGCAGGCTCTCGAAGACCGACCCGGGGCCGCCGCAGCCGGGCTGCGGCGGCCCCGGGGTGACATAGGGTTGAAGACATGTCAGGGAACGCCCAGGAGAAGGAAGTTCAGGAGCCGGTGTCCTTCTACGACGCCGTCGGCGGCGAGAAGGCGTTCCGGCAGCTCGTGCACCGGTTCTACCAGGGGGTCGCGAAGGACCCTCTGCTCCGGCCGATGTACCCCGAGGAAGATCTGAGCGGTGCGGAAGACCGACTGCGGATGTTCCTGGAGCAGTACTGGGGCGGTCCCACCACCTACAGCCAGACCCGCGGCCACCCGCGGCTGCGGATGCGGCACAGCCCTTTCAAGATCGGCTCAGCCGAGCGCGACGCGTGGCTGCGGCACATGCGTGACGCGGTCGACTCGCTGGAGCTGCCGGAGGAGCTGGACAAGCGGCTCTGGGACTACCTCGTCTACGCGGCCCACAGCCTGGTCAACACCCCTGACTTCTGAGCGCGCCGGATCGTCCTCCACCGGGCCGTCGCGGCCCGGTGGGCGCGTACGACGGTGTTCAGAAGGCCCGGCATGAAGCAAGGACGAGCCGGGCAACCCATGTCACATGGGGATCCCTTGGTGGCGTGATGCCGTCGTCTACGAGATCTACGTGCGCAGCTTCGCCGACGCCTCGGGAGACGGCGTGGGTGACCTCCCGGGTGTACGGTCCCGCCTGCCGTACCTCGCACGGCTGGGTGTGGACGCGATCTGGTTGACCCCCTTCTACCCCTCCCCGATGGCCGACGGCGGCTACGACGTGGCCGACTACCGCGACGTCGATCCGCGGTTCGGCTCGCTCGACGACTTCGACGCGCTGGTCGCCGATGCGCACCGCCTGGGGCTGCGCGTGCTGGTGGACATCGTGCCGAACCACAGCTCGGCCGAGCACCCGTGGTTCAAGGCGGCGCTGGCCGCCGGACCCGGCAGCCCCGAACGGGAGCGCTACATCTTCGCCGACAGCGGTGACGGACCGCCGAACAACTGGCAGTCGACCTTCAGCGGCCCGGCCTGGACACGCGTGCCCGATGGGCAGTGGTACCTCCACCTGTTCGCTCCCGAACAGCCCGACTTCAACTGGCGCAATCCGGAGGTGCACGCCGAGTTCACCGACACGCTGCGCTTCTGGCTGGAGCGGGGAGTGGACGGCTTCCGCATCGACGTGGCCATGGGGTTGTACAAGGCCGAAGGGCTGCCGGACGTGCCACCGGACGAGCAGAGCTTCATGTCCGGCTCCCCCATCTGGGGGCGTCCGGAGGTGCACGAGGTCTATCGGACCTGGCGCAAGCTACTGGACTCCTACCCCGGCGAACGGATGGCGGTCGGCGAGGTATGGACCGACTCGGCAGAGGACCTCGCCCGTTACGTGCGCCCGGACGAGCTGCATCAGAGCTTCAACTTCGCGTGGCTGCAGGCCCCCTGGTCGGCCACGGCCTTCCGCGAGGTGATCGATGACACCCTCGGCACCGTGCCCTTCCCCACGTGGGTGCTGTCCAACCACGACGTGGTACGGCACCGCACCCGTTACGACGAGCAGCCCCCGGGAACCGGCCTGGCACGGGCGAACGCGGCGCTACTCACCATGCTCGCCCTTCCCGGTTCGGCCTACCTCTACCAGGGGGAGGAACTAGGCCTCCCAGAGGTTAAGAATCTCCCCCCGGAGGTACGGCAGGATCCGATCTTCGCCCGTAGCGGCGGCACGTCACCCGGCAGAGACGGCTGCCGGGTTCCGCTGCCGTGGTCGGGGCAGGCACCGCCGTACGGCTTCGCACCGGACGGCGTGCGGCCGTGGCTGCCGCAGCCGGCGGAGTGGGCCGCGCTCAGCGTGGCCCGCCAGGAGGGCGTCCCCTCCTCCACCCTGGAGTTCTACCGGCGCGCGCTCGCCTGCCGCCGCGCGTTGCGCGGCTCGCTACCCCAGTGGATCACCTGGCTCGACTCGCCCGAGGATTCGCTGATCTTCCGCCACGGCGATCTGA
>k87-1332875_pt1 | contig 12727 bp, 14 predicted proteins | sample MGYA00084031_6733416 | MGnify analysis MGYA00084031
TATTTACTTTGCTCCAACCGAAGAAAGCAAAGTGAATTTATTACAAGAAAATCATGCGCCTGAAGATATTTATATTACCGGTAACACAGCAATTGACGCACTGCGCTACACAGTTCCGTCAAAAGTAAAAAAAGATCGTCGCCAAATTCTTATTACAATGCATCGCCGTGAAAATCTTGGAGAACCCATGGAAAATGTCTTTAAGGCAGTTAAAGACATCGCCCTGAAATATTCAGAACTTAGTGTTGTGTATCCTTTACATAAAAATCCCAAGGTAAGAGAAATTGCTTACCGTATTTTAGGTGACCTTGATAACGTGCAGTTAATTGAGCCACTAAATGTAATTGATTTCCACCGTATGGAAAATGAAAGCTATCTGATTTTGACTGATTCTGGTGGTGTCCAAGAAGAAGCGCCATCATTTGGTGTACCAGTACTTGTATTACGTGATACAACTGAACGACCAGAAGGTGTTGCCGCAGGTGCTTTAAAGCTCATTGGTACCAATCAAAACGATGTTTATCACGCAGTTGAGACGCTGATTGAAAATAAAGAAGCTTACCAAAAAATGAGCAACTCTAAAAATCCATATGGTGATGGGTTTGCTAGTGAGAAGATTTTAGACGCTATTCATGAACATTTCAATAAATAAATTTCATATTTAATACAAAATAACCTTGAATGGTGTGATGCCATTCAAGGTTATTTTGTATTAAAACGGTATGAAATAAGTCAAAAAGACAGTTAGAACAATTGCGTGAATTAGGTAACTGGTGCAACGCACAACGCCGATCCAAAAGGGGATGGTGTTTTTTATGACAAAAATATTTAATTCAACCTGAAAAATTCTATATGATATAACTTATATATGAGTCATATTAGTGCATAAAAGATTAATAGAGGGATTCATCTTACCAGTGTTTAGATAGGATTTAACCATGATATTTTTAATCATGTGAATAATTGATAAGCGATGATACCATGGCAGCAAAGAATAAGAAATACAAAATCATAGCGGCAATTGTAATAACGAACTGCACTAGCCCAGCACGGTTCCATGTGGCTTGTACGGCCTTAAAAGTCGCCACATCCTTGTAATCATTCTTTTGCCAAGCCCACTCATTACCCTTAAAGCCGCATACGAAAATCCAAACAAAATTAAAAACGGGAATTAAGCATAGTAAAGGCAAATAGGTTTTGTTGCCAATACCCCAAAAAATGTTATACATGAAAGCGCCCCAGTTCCAGCCTTTCACTTCAGCAGGTACGTTTGTGCCATTTTCATCCATGTTTTCTCTCCTTAAAGTTTTTCTCGTGATAGGGATGCGCGTGATTACACACGTCGCTGTTGTAATTCACTACGATGACCTAATAATATTTTTTTAATTTCTTTAGCGAAGTATGTTCTAGGAATTGCCCTTAGCTTATAAAAGTAAGATATGCCTCGCAGGCGAGCCACCATTAAGCCAGGTAGGTAAGAACTGGTGCGATCTTTGTCAAAAATAATTCCTGGGTAAACCGAAAAAGAACGCTTAGGAAGTAGTTGTGCCATATCTTTCTCAACGGCACGTTTTGCTTTGAGATAGGGTCTCATAAAGAAGGGACCGGTGTTAGCTGAAACAAACAAAAATTTTGTTTTTGGCGATTGCACGACAACATCGATCAATTTTTTTGCCGGTTCGTAACTACTATTTTGGTAATTTTGTTTTTTGATAGGGTTAGGCAATAGAATACCAATTGCGTCAATCACCCAATCAGCATCCATGATAACAGCTTGTAGCTGATCAGGCTGATTAAAGTCAACGGCATGGTAGGTCGTTGACTCGCCATTCTTTGGTTGACGGCCATGGCGTGACAGACTGTGAACATCAAATAATTGTGGTGGTAGTTGTTTAATGATGCCTTGTCCCACAAAGCCAGTACCACCAGCTATAACGATTTTTTGTTTGGTTGTGGTCATATCAGTTACCTCCTTAACAATGTTGCCTTGTCCAAGTGATCAGTTTAAAATACGTGGCCGTCGAATGTTAGAATAGAGTAATAGGATGAATAGAAAAGTAAAAAGGAGAATCATGATGAAACAATTATCTGTCCCAGTGAAAGCTGTATTGTTTACAGTAGCTATTTTAATTTTAGGGTCTTTATCGTCATTTAGCGTCGAGTGGATTAGGGGTGTGTCAATTGCTAAAGTCTATGGCGAATTTAACTTACCACCACTTGCACCACCACGCTGGCTATTTGGCCCTGCATGGGGTATTTTATATATTCTACTTGGCATTTATTGTGCCAAGCTTAGCAGTGTGACAACCAATAGGCAGGTCATATATTATGCCATGTATGGCCAATTGGCTTTGAATATACTTTGGACGGTGGTGTTCTTCTCTTTTGCCAATTTATGGTTAGCCTCAATCATGATTGTTGTGATGGATAGTTTAGTTGTTTGGTTATTAGTGTTAGATCAACGCCGCGTAAAATATTTACTAATCCCATATCTTGCTTGGCTATTGTTTGCATCGTATCTATCAATTGCTGTTCTGATTTTAAACTAATGGTCAGTAGTTTAACTTAAAGCAACTTTTTTCCATTTTCTAATTTTGGTGCGAAAAGTTTTGAACGGTGCGACAGTATTGATGTGTAGCCATTTCCATACTGGCCATTGTGCCTTGGTATATGCCCAGTCACGTTGGTTAGCTTCAAAGAGTACCTCATCGGGTAACCGTGTAATCATGTCACAAATTTCCGAGACACGCTGATTCAATAAAACGATTTTGTCCTCAAGTGTCATATCTGCATATGTCTGGTAAAACGATTGGTATAAATCACCGAGATGTCCCCAGTTATAACCTGGTGCGGGCACCTCGGCTTTTTTTCCTGATAGTTCATCACTCTCCCAGCGCAATATGGCGGTCAGCCAACCTAACTGGTATGCTAAGTTTTCGCTAGGTGTGCGGTCAACCTCGTCGATGCGCTTATCTTGCAGGGCATTAGGAATGGTTTCAAATTCATTGATGTATTTAGCATAATTACTTTGAATGGCATTTAGAAGCGCTGTTTTATTATCATATGTCTGCACGGAAAAATCCTTTCTTAAAATAAAACAAATATGCTTGCAAGGTTTTATGAGATTATACTTATATTATAGCAGATATTACCTACATTAAGATGTTCTTATTTTATACGCTTAATCTTCTCTTGAAAAACGAAACGTATCGTTTTATAATTAGTGACAGAAGGAGGTCACAATGAATAATTTGAACACAAGTATGACACACGCAGGTCGACCACGAGATGAAGCAGCCAAATCAGCAATTATGACAGCAACAATGACACTATTAAAAGATTTTAAATTTGCTAATTTAACAATAGAACGGATTGCAAAAGAAGCGGGTGTGGGTAAGGCAACAATTTATCGTTGGTGGGGTAGCAAGGAAAACTTACTACTTGAAACCTTCCTTGATACAGCTGATGATCATGTGGTTTTCAATCAGGAAGCACCATTACTAGATGATTTTAAGCAAGTCATCGTGGAATTGACTGTTGTTTTAGATAGCGCGCTGGGCCGTGCACTAATCACTGCGATTCTAGAAGATTGCGACTTATTAGACCAGTTTCACCAACGTTTCTTTGAGCCAAGACGACAGCAGGCAAGTCAATTATTAAGACGGGGCATTGATGATGGGCTGATTAAGGCAGATATTAATATCGATGTGGTCTTAGATATGCTATTCGGTGATGTTTATATGAATGTGTTCTTCTATGGTAAAGCGTTAGACACAGCATCGATTGACGTGATACTCACGTCATTTATGAAAGGTATTATGATCTAGTATTAGGTGAAGAGGTAAAAAATGGCAGATGAAGCAACAGTAGTTACGATTTCACAAGGGCAATTATTAGGAACCAAAGAAGGGCAAACAAGCGCTTTTTATGATGTACCATATGGCAGTAATCAAGGGCGTTTCAAGCATGTCGGGACACCTATATCTTGGACTGGTGTGCGAGATGCTAGGCAACCTGGTGTGATATTCAAGCAAGGGCCAAATCGTTTAGCCTCTGTTATGGGTTCTAAGCCAGGGGAAAAGAATCAAAGTGAGGATGCTTTTCGCTTAAACGTTTGGACACCGGATGTCAGAGGAAAAAAGCCTGTGCTTTTCTGGATTCATGGTGGTGGATTTCTGACAGGTGGCGGGGCATTATCATGGTATGATGCACGTCATTTAGCTGAGAATGGGGATGTTGTCGTTGTCACCGTTAATTATCGACTAGGCGTTTTTGGAAACTTACGATTACCTGGCATCTCTGATGGTAATTTAGCTTTGAATGACTTGATCACAGCCCTAAAATGGGTAAAACGTCATATTAGTGCCTTTGGTGGTGACCCAGAACAAGTAACAGTGGCAGGTCAATCAGCCGGAGCCTGGTACAGCTTAGCTTTACTAGCTTCTGACGAGAGTTATCAACTCTTTAATCGCCTTGGATTAATGAGTTTTCCTGGTAGTGTTGAAGCCTTATCGGAAGAAAATGCGCAACTGCTCGCATCCCTACTGTTGTCACATTTTAATTTATCTAGCAAACAAGCTTCAAAACTATTAGATGTGGCCGATGATGAATTAATTGCCGCACAGGGAGCGGTAACGTTAGCCATGCAAAAGCGGACGCACGATTATGTTCCTACTGGATTTATTCCAATGATTGACGGCAAACTGTTAAAGGGTGATATTATTTCTGAAGCTGTGCGACATGCGCAAGGTCATGTGGCAATCTTTGGAGGAACGACAACGCACGAGACGACCTCATTTTTTCATCAAACACCACAAAGTAAAAAAGCCGATTATTTAGATTTTATTGCAACGAGTACAACAACGATATTTACTGAACCAACATCCAGACTGTTTAAGGCAATGGCAGATAGGCATAATGATGTTTTCCAATATGTAATGGCCTATCCGGCAGCTGACCCAAACATTTTGGCTTGTCATTGTATCGAATTGCCGTTTATATTTGATAATTTTGAAATGTGGGACAATGCGCCGATGTTAGCTGGCATGGATCAGTTATCAGCTCAGCAATTAGCACACCAAATGCAAAGTTATTTCTATCAGTTTATTAAGTATGGCAATCCAAATATTGCACCGAACTTGACATGGCCAAAACTGACGTCAAATGATTCTGAGACGATGGTGTTTAATAAAACCAGTTCAATTCAAAGAATAGTTGAATAACTGTTAACTAAAAAAAGGTGTCCTTACGTCAAGGACACCTTTTTTTAATCGACTTTTGGAAAACGCAGTTTTAAATGGTTAAAGATATAAATAATCGCGGGTCGAACAATAAAAAAGAATAAGGGAATAGCGACAAAAAAGGTTTTGGCCCAATTATCTATATAACCAGGTAAAAACAGCGGATATAGCTGACGATGTGTTTCCGTAAGAATTGCCATCATAATCGAGACGTTACCAGTAATAACCAGCAAAGGCACAGTGATATGACGCGGAATTTTGTTTGAAATAGCTTTTGGGAAGTAGTGGTGCAGGCGTATGACCAGTGGTAAGGTCACATAAGTCCTTAAGCAATAGATGAAAATAACTGCCAGAGGATAAATTTTGATGACATTTAATAAAATTGGCCAAGAGAAACCATAGCGAATGACGGTATTATAAGTCAACATAAACATGACCATGGTGCTTACCAAAGCCAAAGCTAACGTTGTCGGATGGTGCACTAATGTGCGTAAGGTGGGTTTGTAATTTTTCATAATAGTAACTACTTTCAGATATGTATAAATTGTGAAATTATGTGCATAAGAAAACATAAACTATGCTAATTAAAATAGTTCAATAGAACAATCATATCAGAATGAACTTATAATATAAAGAAAAATGCTTATTAATTATTAGTGTGTTTTAAAAAGAAGATATGCATTAAAAAACACCTCACGAATTATCGCGAAGTGTTTTTTTGATTTTAATGTTTATCTTTATCGACTTCTTCAAAATCGCCATCAAATGTTTGATCATGACTGTCGTGATGGGGTTGTTTAGGTGGTTGAATAAATGTTGCGCGGATCCAGAAAGCTAAGCCGATGAGTAGCAAGACACCAACCACTGCGAAAAAGTTTTTAATAACAAAACTGATTAAGAGAATAAAAACAATTGCTAAAATCAATCTTGGTAGAATACCAAATGTGTTAGCAAAAAGAGAAGCGAAGAAATAAACGACAAATAAAACAATAAGTAGCGGTACGAATAACATGAAAAACATAAGTGAGCCTCCAGTATATAAGTTATAAATTTAATTGACGAGTGATTTAGCTTTAGCCGTATTTGCAAAATGTAGTTTAGCAAAGTGATTTAAATCTTGACCTTGACGTATTAATTTTGCCGCAACTAAATCCACAGCTTTTCCTGCTCCAATAGGGAGCGTCATGCCAGCTTCGTGACTTAAAGCTACCATAGTATCTAATTCTACCACACGAGCGAGTATAGAAGCAGCTGCAACACTTAAATGGTACTGTTCGCCCTTGGTTGTAAAATAAACATTTTGTCTAATGACTGGGCTTTGTTGTGCTTTTGATAAATAGTTGAAATAAGTGGTTGCTTGGGCGAATTGGTCTATTAAAATGGCATCAGGTGTTATTGGCGCAATTTTTTCTAAGACTTTATGCAAAGCAAAATTATGTGAGATGGCCTTGAGTTGATTAACATTATTGTGAGGCTGTAGGGCATTGTATTTTTCTGGTAATAAATTGACCACATGGTGAGGGAGGCGTTGAATAATTTCAGGGGCTATGTCCCGCATTTTGGCATCAGTCAGAGTTTTTGAATCAGCTATGCCCAGCGCCTTTACCCAATCAAGGTCATTTTTAGATACGAAAACAGCCGCTGTTGTCAGTGGGCCAAAGTAGGCTCCCGCACCGACCTCATCAGACCCAATAACAGACCAATTAGCAAAATCAGTTGGGATAGTCGCACCTGGCGTTACGTGACTAGCATTCATTTTTTGAGTCGGCTGGTTTGCATTGTCTTGCCAACGAGCAGCTTCTACTTTAAAACCGCTCCCTTGAAATAGGACTTTACCAGATTTGTAAGCTGTTACTGTTGCTTGTGATAATTTAGCTGCAAACACTGCACCTTTTGGTGCTTTGGAAACAGCGTAAGGAGCGTAATAGGCCGCCATTTTTTTAAGTTGTGGTATAGAAACTTGAAGAACGATTTGCATAATATAAGTATATCAGTTTTTGTTGAGAAAAATATGGTGTATAATTGGTAGGACATCATAAGGGATAATACAATGGCAACTCAAAAAGAGAAACGACAATATAAAGCAAATTTGGCTGGTAAAAACTACATCATTTCAGGGCAGGCAAGCTTACCACACTTTAAAGCAGTAGAAACTTTGTTGAATAAGGAGTGGCAACAAATTAAAGTTGTTGCCCCTAAAATTTCAACGATGGATCAAGCCATGTTATTGACTTTTAATGCATTATCAGATCAATTATATAAGCAAGCTGAAGTAGACAACTTAAAAAAACAAGTTGTTGAGCTAGAAAAAATGTTAGCAGCGCGTGAACAACCAACGAAACCGGCAACAAGACGTGAATCAAAAAGTGCGATTGGCTCAATTATTGACCACGCGAAGCAAGATAGCCAGGCACGATCAACTAATAAACTTTTTAAACAAGGAACCTCAATATGATTTTACTTGGCGCTGCCATCATTTTTATTTTAATATGGTTTATATCCGGCTATCGACATGGTTTTGTCAATGGTTTATTAAGAATTGCGCTCTGGTTTGTTGTTTGGTATATAGCAATTAAATTTGCCAAGCCAGTTGGTTCAGTAGTAACTAATTTCGTGAACGGGCAATTTGTAAGAACGAGTGTACCACAAGATGTGGTTAGTCACGGGACACAATTTTTGGGCTCAGGACTAGTGTTTATTGTATTACTTATGGTTGGTGGTGCAATCAGTCACTATGTGTTACGTTCCTTAAAAATTATTCGACATATTCCGCTATTAGGGTGGGTTGATGGCGTACTTGGTGGTATCCTCTACGGCTTTATTGGTGCAGTGATTGCTTTTTTCACACTCCAATTATTGTCGGTTGTCCCAAATACATGGATTCAAGACCAGTTCTTGAACACACCCCAGTTAAATCAGATCCTCGACAATGTCCCTTTTTTCGCTGAACAAATTTATCATTGGTGGCTATAATTTTATGGGCACCTTATTGTGATAACTTTCGTACAGCCTATAAATAAGATAGATACTAAACAAATATGAATAATAAAGTTTTACAAACATTAGAATACGATAAAATTAAATTACAACTCAATGATTTTTTATCAACGCCAACAGGTTTGCAAGAAGCTAATGAACTACAGCCTGTCAGTGATGTTGATCTGATTAATCACTGGTTAGCAGAAACAGCCGATGCTGTTTTGATTGATCGCTTAAAGGGTGGTATACCACTATCTAAATTGAGTGACATTACCCCACATTTAAAGCGATTGAATATTGAAGCAAGTTTGAGTGCCACTGAACTATCTGAAATGAGTCTCGTGTTACGTAACACGAGTACGATTGCTAGTTTTTTTGAGCAAATGCAGGACGAGGCGATAGGCGAATCATTACGTGTGCTACCTGAACAAGCCAAGAATTTAGTGACATTGCCTGATATCACACGTCAAATTCAGATTGCCATTGATTCCTCAGGCCGCCTTAATGATGAGGCATCCTACGAATTGAAGCATGTGCGTGACCGTATCAACGGAACAGAGCAGGCAGTTAAAAATCAAATGCAAGCATACACGCGAGGCAAGACGGCACAATATTTAAGTGATCCAATTGTGACCATACGCTCTGATCGCTATGTCTTGCCTGTTAAGGCTGAGTATCGTAGTCAATTTGGCGGTGTGGTCCATGATCAGAGTCAGACGGGACAAACGTTGTATGTTGAGCCACAAGCAGTTGTGACGCTTAACAACAAATTAAGTGAACTACGTGTCCAAGAGCAAGCCGAAGAACAACGTGTGCTACAAGAACTATCAGCGACCTTAGCGCCACACACAGAAGAAATCGCCAATAATGTGACGATTCTGGGGCATTTTGATTTTGTAAATGCCAAGGCACGCCTAGCAGCTCGGTTGGATGCTATGCAGCCGATGGTTAATACAGAAAATAAAGTTGACTTGCAACAAGCTTGGCATCCGCTACTAGACAAAGATTTGGCTGTTGCCAATGATATTGCACTTGGCGATGGTTATAAGGCTATTATTATCACGGGTCCCAATACAGGTGGTAAAACAATAACTATCAAGACGCTAGGCATATTACAGTTGATGGCGCAATCTGGTTTGTTTATTACGACAAAACGCCCATCAACTGTTGGTGTGTTTCATGAAATTTTTGCAGATATTGGTGATGAACAATCAATTGAGCAAAGCTTATCAACCTTTAGTTCACATATGGCTAATATCGTCTCGATGATTGATCGTATTGACGATAAAACGCTTGTTATTTTTGATGAATTAGGCGCCGGTACGGATCCTGCTGAAGGGGCTGCACTGGCAATTGCTATTTTAGATAAAGTTGCTAGCTTGGGTGCTTTTGTGATTGCAACCACACATTATCCGGAATTGAAGCTATATGGTTATAACCGACCGGAAACGCTTAATGCATCAATGGTTTTTGATGTCAGTACGTTAAAGCCGACCTATCAATTTTTGATGGGGGTACCAGGTCAATCGAATGCTTTGGCAATTGCTAAGCGCTTAGGTTTTGGCGACGATGTGATTGGTGCAGCAACAGCTTTGACTAGCGATGCCGATCAAGATCTTAATCAAATGATTGCTGATTTGGTTGCGCAACGTGACGCGGTTAAGCAACATGATGTAGCGCTTTCTGAACAATTAAAAGCAACGGAAAAACAATCAGAAGCATTATCAGAACAGCAACGGCAGTTGGAAAAAGAGCGCGCCAAGATTGTATTAGATGCCAAAAATGAGGCGAATCATATTGTTGCAGCAACTAAAAAACAAGCTGAACAAATGATCTCAGAAATTCGTAAAGCACGACTAAATGCAGGTCAAAGTGCGGGTGAACTTAGTGAGCAAGACTTACAGGCTAAAAAACGTCAGCTGGATGGCTTGCGCCAAAATAGTAGTCTGGAAAAGAATAAGATACTTCAAAAAGCCAAGCGAGCTAAACAGCTAGCAGCTGGTGATGAGATTACTGTGCAATCCTATGGCCAGCAGGGAACGTTAATTAAACAGCACAGTAACGGACAATGGGAAGTTGAGATGGGTATTTTAAAAATGCTTGTTGACGAAGATGACATTGTTAAAACAGAAGCGACTGCCAAAGCCCAACAATCTAAAGCCAAACAAAAACAACAGAAAATTGTTAAAACCAAGACGGCTTCTGGTTCAGCACGTGCAACAGCGAAGTCTCGTTTGGATTTACGTGGCGTCCGATATGAAGCAGCGTTGGCAGAATTGGATCGCTATTTAGATACTGCAGTGCTTGCTAATCTTGGTACTGTGGAAATTATCCATGGTAAAGGGACAGGTGCCTTAAGACAAGGTGTCACCGAGTTTTTAAGATCTGATCGTCGTGTTAAGGCCTACCACTTTGCTAACGCTAACGCAGGTGGGGATGGGGCAACAATTGCTGAATTATCATAAAGTTTTGTTGTTTGTTTAAAAAGAAGTCATTGCATTAGTTGCATAGCTTCTTTTTTTATCAGGCTATATACTGTAAAAATTGCTACAGCTTTTATTGTGGTAAAATGAGTATTAACGACATGCCGTCACACTGTCAACGCAGCATTGTGTTTGGCTAGAAAGGGAATTTGTTCAGTATGCCAGAGTTACCAGAAGTTGAAACGGTTCGCCGTGGTCTAAAAAAATTAATTATTGGTGGACATATCGTTCAGGTAAAACTACCGTATCCAAAAGTCATTAGCGGTGATTCAAATGCTTTTATTACTGGCGTTATGAATGCCTCTTTTACAGCAATTGATCGCCGAGGAAAGTATTTATTATTACGTTTGTCCAATGGCCATACCATTGTTTCTCATTTGCGCATGGAAGGGCAGTACTCTGTTGAACCGCGTGAAGCAACACCACATAAACACACGGAAATTATTTTTGAACTATCGGATAATCGTGCCGTTTTCTATAACGATACACGTCGTTTTGGACGAATGGTTTTAGCGACAACAGGACATGAAAAAATTGACGTGCCCTCGTTGGCAAAACTGGGTCCAGAACCCACTGCTGATGATTTATCCTTAGATTATATGGTGACTGCGTTTGCCAAATCAAAGAAGCCAGTCAAAAGCTTCTTATTGGATCAAAATCAAATTGCTGGCATTGGTAATATCTATGCTGACGAAGTGCTTTGGCAGAGTAAAATTCATCCTGAAACGCCAACCAATAGTTTGTCACGAACAGTGTTAGCCGTTTTAAGACAAAATATTATTGACGAAATGGCACGAGCCATTAAGCATCATGGAACAACCGTGCATAGTTTTAGCAATGTTTTTGGCGAAGTCGGTCAGTTCCAAAATGAATTACAAGCCTATGGACGTGTGGGGCAACCGTGCTTACGTTGTGGCACTACCATGTCAAAGATTAAGGTTGGACAACGTGGTACGACATTTTGTCCGTTTTGCCAGCTTAAACCAAATTCAGTTATTTAGGAGAAAGAATGAATTCAATAGAACCAATTAGCATTCGTAATGTTAAGCGTGAAGCACGTGCGTTATATCATGGTCGTTTAGGCACAGCTATTAAAATCAACATCGTACCAATTGTTTTAACGATTTTGACAACAGTTAGTACACTCTTATCTCTGTATATTGTATTCCGACAATTCGCAACGATAAGTGATGTTAGTGTTTCTAGTGATGGTCGTATTAGCCAAATGTATGAGACGATTCAAGATATTTTGAGTCAAGCAGTGCAGCTTGTATTGACGTGGAGTGTGTGTTGGACACTAATTGACTGGTATGAGCAACCCAAAACAAAACCAACCCTAAAAACCGCTTTTCAAGCTTTTACGCATGGTAATATTTGGCACACATTGTTGTTAGCTATTGTCCAAAGTGTCTTGATGTTTTTGTGGACATTATTATTGATTGTACCAGGAGTGGTTAAGTATTTTGCTTATTCACAGACTTATTTCATTTATAAAATAGATATTGAACACGGGACACGTCAACGTCAGTTAACTGATTACATCACGATTAGTCGTCGACTAATGGCTGGTCGTAAATGGGAGTTATTTTTGTTGGAATTGAGCTTTATTGGTTGGCATATTTTAGGTTTTGTAACAGCAGGACTAGCTTACATTTATGTCATTCCCTATCTTAATGCCACACGTGTTGCTTATTCGCGTCATCTTTTGACGCTCAAATTAGCAGAAAGGCAGGCGGCCTAATGGTTATTATTGGTTTAACGGGTAGCATTGCTACTGGAAAATCGACAGTCAGTACCATGCTACGAGATGCAGGGATGCCAATTGTTGACGCCGACGTCGTGGCTCGTGAAGTTGTTGAGCCTGGCACGCATACACTAGAAGCCATTAAACTCGCTTTTGGTCCCGGTGTCATTGAAAACGGTGTGTTAAACCGTAGTCAATTAGGGAATATTGTTTTTGATAATCAAAGTGAATTACAACGATTGAATGCAATTATGCAACCAGCGATTCGTTCAGTAATGGCA